>Ga0097621_100001562_pt1 | contig 15643 bp, 20 predicted proteins | sample KBSMisM72_FD_73165 | JGI IMG/M metagenome (GOLD analysis project Ga0097621, IMG submission 73165) | Miscanthus rhizosphere microbial communities from Kellogg Biological Station, Michigan, USA - KBS Miscanthus M7-2 (version 2) (version 2) | ecosystem: Host-associated > Plants > Roots >... | reverse complement strand
CACAGCGCCATGGACGCCGCCGGCATCGATGCGATGGTGTCTGGCGACGACGCCGGTGGCTTGCGGCCGCACATGGCCGTCGGCGGCTTCCGTCTGCTGGTGCGCGCAGATGACGCTGAGCAGGCGGCCGAGATCATTACGGGGCTGACGAAGGAGGCCTAGAGAGAAACAGGCTCAGGGATGACGCAGAGCTGTCTCACGCGAAGACGCAAAAACGCAAAGACTAAGCGGCGAAGCTTAACTTCGCACTTCAAACTTTGAACTTCTAACTTTCTTAGGGGTGGCGACGAATCCTCCCTCGCTTCGCTGAGTCGAATCCCCGGCTAAAATGCTTCGGTCCTGATGGTTGGAACTGGCTCTCGCACTCGCCGTCCGTTGCTGCCCTTGGCAGTGACGGTCGGAATCGCCCTGGCGGCGGCTCCGACGCTCGCCCACCATTCCCGCGCGATGTTCGACGTGGGCAAGAACATTACGTATCGGGGAGTCGTGGAGGAGTACCGCTGGCAGAACCCCCACAGCCACATCGTCGTCAGAGTCGGGGCCGGCGCGGCGGATCGATCCACGGTGGGGACATGGACCGTCGAGGCCTCGGCTCTCAACATCATGACCTCCCGCGGGTGGACTCCGAGGACGTACAAGCCCGGCGATCCGATTACTGTGGTGGCTCATCCGAATATGGATGGCTCCAACCTCGTGTTGCTCTTCTACGCGATCAAGGCTGACGGGACACGGCTCTATCGCGCGGCGCATCAATATGATGGAGAGAAAGAATAGTAGGCGGCGGAACAACGTCGATATTCCAGTTGTCGTGATGCGGTGTGATGTCGGCTGGCAACACGCTAAGGAGTCTACGCGACCCGCCCGCAGCACCGACCCAACCACCACAAAGGGTTCCGCCCACGATGCTGGCGCCGTTGGTTGGACACGCCCTGACTTTCAGCCGCACTTGAACGTCGAATTGCACACGAGGCACGAGACTTCCTTCACGTTCCGGTGAACGCCGGAAGCTACGCCGTCAGCCGGAATCGCCCGACGACGTCCGTGACCAACAAGACCAATCATGTTCACCTTTCGAACCCGCGAAATTTAGGCTTAGAATCGTTGACGACGAGAGAACGAAGTGACCTATGTGAAGGCACTCGTCGTCGGCATCGCCACGGCCTTGCTCTTCGCAATCGCGTGGGGCTCGGCCGCGATTCAGCTACCGATCTGGTGGCAAATGTGGCGGCACCCAGAATCAGGCCTCGCCTCTTCATACGTCGGTTCTGGTTCGATCTTGCTCGCTGCGCTGATCGGCTTTGCGATTGGTTTTGTGTGGATCATGCGACGCGCGCTCAGGCGGCGACCCCAATAAACCGGCCCAGAAACCTCAGCGTCCAGCTCTTTCAGACGCCTTGGGGACGAACCACTCCCTCGCGTTGCTCGGTCGTGTTCGTCGGCCAACGATCTTCCCGTTCACGGCGCACGCCGTTGGGGAGTAGCGATTGTCAGTCGGGCTCCGGGTGTTCGGTGCGCTCAACGATGAGGACTTCCACAGAGCGCCGACGCGGCTCGAGCTTCAGCCCAGCCTGATCGCGGAACGCCGAGAACATCGACGGGCCGTCGCCCAGCGGTTTTGTGCTCAACGCGATCTCGTCGGGAAGCCAGAAGATATGCCAGTCGAACTTCCCAATCAGTCCTGTCTCGTCGACAACGACGCGGTCGGCAAATCGCGTGAGGCTTATCGCGAGTGTGGACAGCGTCAACGCGCGGCCCATAAGAATCCCGGATGCGAACATCTCGCCGCCGCAGGTCAGCGCACCGGGCGCGACACCGGACACTGGAGATATCGGTATCGGTGGCTTCGGTGTCGTGCACTCGCGTCCGTCGTCTGGCTGTAGGCGCGGCCCGAGTTCCCCGGCTTTCGCGACCACCATCGCGTAGATCGGAAGCTCGCGCTGCTCCCGCCGCAACGTGAGCTTGAACCGGTCGGTAAGCAGCGCTCGGAGCATCAGTCGCGCCGTGTCGCGAAATGTCGCGGCGTCGGGATAGCCTTCAGTCTTCGCGGTGATGTCGAAGCGGTCAGTGTTCGTCCAGGCCGGTCCGCCGATGATCTGGCTGTCGTGGACGCCGTAGGCGATCCGTATCAGCATGCGCGTTGTGATGTTCATGCCGATATAGCGTCCACCTGGCTGAACCGTGCTTAAGTACTGATCGCCGCCGGCGAGGTCCGGTTTGATCGACGCGATATCGAAGGCGGGAGCATTCGGCGCTTGTGCGCCGGCGATTGCGATGGTGCAGGCGGTCGCGACGGCGATGAGCAGGCTCTTCTGCATGCCGACGCCTTACTCTAGCATCTCAGGCCCCTAACCCCGGCCGGCCCTTTCTGACGGTCTTTTCAACGCGGCCGCACCGTCGAAACTGCGGGCGCGAGATCAGACGTGATGGCTGACGCGCCACCAGAACACATGTCCGCAGTACGGACAGGAGACCACGTGACGATCCGCGTGCGTGTCGAACACGGGACGGCCACCGTGGTGTGCGGTCCAGCAGTGCAATCGACCCCGGGCGAACGCGAGCAATTTGAGCATCTCGAACCTTAGCCGGCTCCGGCTTTCTCCGGGGCCCGTTCGGGCCGTTCGGAACGAGGCGCCGTGCCGCCCTTCCGCCCCGCCGTGCGCGCTTCCTCCGTCGTCCATTCGTGCGCTCGGCCAAGTTTGTGCGCGGCCGTGCCCCCCATGCTCGCGAAGTGCCGTCGTTTCTCAGGGGGCATACTGGCGAACCCGCGATTTGCTTTCGACATCGTGTCCTCTCTCACTCGAAGAACTCCGTCCGCATGCTGGAAGTTAGCGGCGACTGTCGCGGCGATCGTTGGCGCTCGGATTGCGACTCTGGTCCCGCTGTCTGCCTCGATCCCAACGATGATTGTGGGCGACATAGCCACGTGCGCCTTCCCAACGCCCAGCGAAATACTGACTGTCGACGTGATAGGGCTCGACCCAGTACGCGCCGTCATACGGCGGCCGCGTCCAGTACCCGTCGTGCCATTTGTAGCGCCCTCCCTCCGGATATTGATAACCCTCGACCCACATGTAGTCCGGGCCGGGCCGGGGAGGCACGCGGTACGCGCGCGGCGCCGGCGGCTCGCCAATGTGAATCCCGAAAGCAATCTGCCCATGGGCTGCTGAGACGGGGGCAAGAACCAACGTCGAGAGAGCCAGTGTCTGAAGAAGTCGTCTCATGACGAAACCTTAATGCAGCCGGACGCGAGCGTCTGTCTCGTATCGCACACGAGCTTGAGTGGCGGCGGAATCGGGCTGAGACTTTAGACCGCACTGCATCGCGTGATGACTCACCGCATCCTGTGATGGCTCTCACCGAGCTCATTCCATTATTCGTGTGTTCCGCGTGCATGGCCTCGCGGCGACGACGGGCACGCGCGTTGCCTCCGCCACCGAGTCCCTGGCCATGAGGCTGCGTGGGCGCTGCTGCTGAACACTCCCGTGCGAAACCCGCTGCGGTCGTCTTGGTCCAAATGTTTCTCAACAACCTTTTTATGGAGGTACATCGTGGCCAAGCAACTCTCTGATCAGCTCTCCGACCTGGCAGCTCGCGCGAAGAATCTCGAGACCGCCGTCACGGCAGCGCGGAAAGAAGGACACGACAAGTTGGTGTCACTCACGGCCCAAGCGCGTGCGAGCGCAACCGCGGCGGTCGACAAGATGAAGCAGTCGCTCAAGGCTGCCGCCGACGCTGGCTCCACAAAATGGGGCGCAATGGAAGCAAAAGTCGGCGCCGACATGGACGCGTTGAAGACGCGCGTCTCCGAGAAGAAGCGCGCGATTGACGCGAAAATCGCCGAGCGCGATGCCGAGGATGCGGAGGACGACGCCGGCTTCGCGATCGACTATGCCATCGCGTCGATTGAGCAGGCAAGGCTGGCCACCTTCGACGCGATCTCCGCCCGCGTCGACGCGGAGGCCGCGAAGGCGCCGCGAAAGACGATGGCGTAGCACGGCTGACGCTGCCGGGTTCCGACGGGTGACAAGAGTCATCCGTCGGATTCGCCATGTCAGATCCTCACGAGCCCGGCGGCTCGACCGCTGTGCGTTCCGATACAGCGGTGATCATGCGGCTCAGTCATACTCGCCGGCATGCCATACAACAACGAACGGGACATCCTGATCCGACGGGACGAGACCGACTGGGCCTCGCCGATAAGTCCGACCTCCGGGAGAGTCGAAGAACTGTGGCGCGTCATGTCGCCGGTCGCGGTCAAGAATCCGCTCCATCCGTGGGACCTGGCTCTCAATCATGCGCGCGCGCATGCGAAGCGAACCGGTGGCAACGTATACCGGAAGGTGGGAAACGCAACACCCGAGCGGGTCGAACCCGCGCGGTAGGTCACTCGGCTCAGGTGCCGGCTCTTTCGAGCTAATCAGCTACGAAAGTCCACAAACGATGCGTGAGGCGATCGAGTTCATCGTTTGCGGCTTCATCGTGCCGCGGAACAGTTCGTGGCGGATGACCGCATGAAGGGCGTCGTCTGAAGCAACAGTCGCAGCCGCTGCGGTACGGTGAACGACCACCGCGTACCGAACGTCATGACCAACCAACAACTCCTCCAAAGCGGTCAGCGTGCTCAGGATCTTCCCGCGGTGTACATTTCTCATTGGAACGGAATTGTCTCCTGAATCCGGCGCTACTTAGAGACGGCGGGCAAGTCAGGGAGACGGCGCTCGTTGGGATGCTCCTTCCGATACTTCACAAGGCGCTGGTATAAGTCTGCCGATAGCGCATCGCCCCGAACCCTCTCGTCCTGAAGAATCTGGATGGCGTGATCAATCTCCGACTCCAACAGCCATCGGGCCTTCGCTTCTTCTTTGTGATTCAAGAACGAGACGACGTTGAGCGCCTGCGCGCCAGCGCTGGTCATCAAGGGACGCGCGAGGTCATCGAAGACACGGCCGGCGAGCTTGAATCCCAAAGCGGTTCCGCCCGCCAAGCCGGCCGCGAGGCAGAGAGTTGACCACGCCACGACAGTGACGGCTTTGAATCGTCTGTCCATGCTGTGCCTCGTCGCGGAGTGTACCAACATCCTCGTGGAGCCCAACCAAAGGAGCCGTTTTTTTTGGGACAACTGGAGATCGAAAGTCGGTAGACTCCAGATGTGAACCGTGCCTCTGCTCTCGAACGCATGCACAGCGCAGTCAGATGTGGCACTTCGCGCGGCGCTCGCGTGGCACGAACTGAGGTGGCCAAATGAGCCTCGTCACTCCGTCGCCTCGAGAAAGCGAGGGGCTGCTTCGACTGGTGGCGGATAGCCTGCCCCTACTCGTTTGGATTTCTGGCGCCGACAAGCGCTGCACCTACTTCAACAAGCCGTGGCTCGACTTCACCGGGCGATCCCTCGAGTCCGAGATCGGCGATGGCTGGGCAGACGGGGTACACACCGCGGATCTGCAGCAGTGCCTGGACACGTACGCTCGCGCCTTCGACCTTCGTGAACCGTTCATGATGGAATATCGGCTTCGACGGCATGACGGCGAATACCGGTGGGTCTTGGACACTGCGACGCCACGGTTCGATCCCGAAGGTTCGTTCGTTGGTTATATCGGCGCGTGCTTCGACGTGACGGAGTTCAGACGCGCTGAAGCTGAGCGCAACGTCGCCGACGATCGGCTCCGGCTGGCCATGGAGTCGGGCAAGTCCGTGGGCTGGGATTGGGATCTCAAAACGAACCGCGATACATGGTTCGGCGACCTGGCGACCATCTTCGGCATTGCCTCCAACCTTTACGTCGGACACGTCGAGGATTTCCGTCGTTCGGTGCATCCAGACGACCGGGGCCTGGTCTGGAAGGCCGTCAAGGACGCCATCGAGAGCCATTCACCGTACACGGCGGAGTTCCGCGTCGTGTGGGCCGACGGCACGGTGCGATGGGTAGCAGCCAAGGGCCAGTTCTACTACTCGGCCGCTGGCGACGCGGAGCGCATGCTGGGCATGGCTGTTGACATCACCGAACGCAAGGATGCCGAGGAATTGCTGCGGCGCAAGGAAATGGAACTCAAGGAAGCCCAGCGCCTCGCTGGAGTCGGCAGCTGGCAGTGGGATCAGGATACCGACGCAGTCGTGTGGTCCGAGGAGCTCTATCGCATCGCCGGCCGCGATCCGAGCTTGCCGGCCGTGAACTACAAGGAACATGGACAGCTCTTCACCCGCGAGAGCTGGGAGCGGCTGCAAGGCGCCGTCGAAACGGCACTCCTCACCGGCGAACCGTACGAACTCGTTCTGGAGATGGTCCGCGCCGACGGCACGCACCGATGGATCATGGCGCGTGGAGAGGCCCAGTGCGATTCAACTGGCCACCTCGCAGGGCTCCGCGGCACTATCCAGGACATCACGGAGCGCAAGGTTGCCGAAGACGCGCTGTCCAGCATGAACGGCCGTCTCATTGAGGTGCAGGAGTCAGAGCGCGCCAGGATCGGCAGAGACCTGCACGACGACATCGGTCAGCGGCTCGCAGCGCTGGCGATGGCGCTCGAGCACGTGAAGGGACTGCAGCCGAATGCTTCGGGCGAGGCCGTCAGCTGTCTGGACGCGCTTCAGGAGCAGACAGCGGAAATCATTACTGCAGTGCAGGCGTTATCACACGAGCTGCATCCGCCACGGCTGATGTATTTAGGCGTTGTGTCCGCAATGCAAGGTTTCTCTGGGGAGCTTTCGCGGCAGAAACACGTCGAGATTGATTTCCGCCACGAGAACGTTCCGAGGAGCGTACCTCCCGACGTGTCGCTCTGTCTCTTCCGGGTACTCCAGGAAGCGTTGCATAACGCAGTGCGGCACAGCCGGGTCCGGCAGTTCAATGTCCATCTTCGCGGAACCGGCGACGCCGTCCATCTCGCCATTCGTGATGAAGGCGTTGGCTTTGACGTCGATGCGGCGAGTCGAGGCTTGGGACTGGGCCTGAACAGCATGAGGGAACGTCTCAAGCTCGTCGGTGGCGAGCTGTTCATCGAGTCGCAATCGACACGCGGCACGACCGTTCTCGCCCGCGCGCCGGTACAGCGAAGCTAGAACGTCGCGAGGCTTGGCTTCAATTCCACCGCAAGATTCGGATTTCGAGAGAGCTGGCGCATCGGCTATTGTCGCGACTGTGCCGAACAAACCATGTCGCTCGGTCAGAGTGGCGCTTGCGCTCATCATCGCGACATCCGCGATCACTCCGAGGAACAGACTGATCGCCGCGGTGACGACGGTCGTGCCGTGCCCGCCGAAACCCCAGAAGCCTAAACACGCGCCGACTGCCAACACCCTCGCATGGTGCCGCTGATTCCAGTTCCGCCGGCAGAGCGGATTACAGCTGAAACACCAGGAAGGTACCGCGGAGGTTCGCGTTGCTCGCGGGCTTCGTCATCGATGCACGGTGACCAAAGGCGTACACGAACTTCGGGTTCGCAACGAAACACGCCGCGCGCCAACCGCTGAAGCGCCCGAGGGCGCGGCCCATATCGGCGTAGAGCGCGAGCAGCTCCTCTTCGCCGTGCTCCGCGCCCATGCGCACGCCATACGGCGGGTTGAAGCAGAAGACCCCCGGCTGCATGGTGCGCACCGCAGGCAGCAGCCGCTCGACGTCGTCCGGCGTGAGCCGTCGAACGTCCTGTTGCGCGATGACGATGGAGTTTTCGTACGCGGCACCGGTCAGAGCCGCGGCGCGCAGGTTGCCCACCATCGCGGGAAGGCACTCGGCGTCGGCGTCGAGCGCGAGGATTGTTGCCACGGTCCCGGGGAACAGATCGGGCGCTTCGTTCGGCAGACCCCTGAACGCGGCGAGATGGCGCAGCGGGAGATTCGCCGGGTGACGAATGGCCGCGCCCACCGCGAGGCCAGCCGCCTCGATGGCAATCGTGGCGCTTCCCGCCATCGGATCGACGAGCGGCTCGGTTCGCGCGTCCCAGCGCGACAGCATGATCAACTGCGCGGCGAGCGTCTCGCGCAGCGGCGCGAGCCCGGCGGCCACGCGCGCGCCACGTCGATGACGCGCGCCGCCGCCCACGTCGATGCCCACCACGGTGCGCCGCGCAACAGCCGCTCCAGGCGTCCCGGCGCGGCGCACGACGAAGACGACGTCCGGCGCGTCGGCGTCGACGTCCGATGCGACGCCTCGCGACGCCAGGGCCTCGACGAGCGCGTTCTTGACGACCCCACGAAGCTGGAGCGGCGACGCTTCGAAGTCGGACGATGAACCGACCTCGACCGAGAAGCGGAGGTGCTTGACGTCCGGGAGCCTGTCGTCAGACGAGAGCGCGGGCAGGAGGTCGGCGAAGAGCGGCTCGAGGCGTACGGCCGGACTGGAGCACAGATCCCAGGAGATTCGCGACGAGGTGCGGTGATAGCACGCCGCGACCCACGCCACGCGCGCATCGAAGGCGTAGAGCAGGGTCTCTTCCCCCTCGCGCTTCGGCTTGTCGAGGCGCACGTCGAACGGCGAGCGCATCACAAGGCGCTTGAGCTCGGCTTCCATGACCCGATTCGCGCCGCCGGAACCGGTCAGGCGCAAGTCGTCGCAACGCTGCGCGTTCACGCGTCGCACTCGTGTTTCATCAGCATCCTACCTGGCTCCACTGTAAGAAAATGTCCGCGGGCACGACTACCTTTCTCACATGCGTGTTCCGCCAGCTGAGGGCTCCCGGCAGGACGTCCTGTACGCGGAGGCGGCGGCGACGTTCGGTCCGGCGCTCCAGCGGCTCGCCCGCGCGTACGAACCAGACGCCGATCGACGACTCGACCTCCTCCAGGAAATACACGTGGCCTTGTGGCGAAGCTTCGCGTCATTTGATGGAGGATGCTCGCTACGGACGTGGGTGTACCGCGTGGCGCACAACGTTGCTGTATCGCAGGTGATCCGCCGGAGAAGCAAGGCACACACGATGGTCGGGCTCGACGAGCTGGAGCTGATGCCCGCAGCAGTCGACAATGAACAGGCGCTCGACGACCGGCGGGCGCTGGACCGGATGATGGCGTTGATTCACCAATTGGATCCGTTAGATCGGCAGGTGATTCTCCTCTATCTCGAAGGGCTCGACGCCGCCTCGATCGGAGACATCACCGGGATTTCGGCCGGGAACGTCGCCACGAAAGTGCACCGTCTCAAGAAGGTGCTGGCCCAGCGACTTCAAAGAGGTACGCCATGACCGATCCGCAGGACGACCGCGATCTTCAGACGCTGTGGCAGTCGCAGCCTCCAGACGGGAGCGTCATCGCGCTGGACTTGATCCGCCAGATGGCCGAAGGCCTCGAGCACAGGGTCGCTCGGCGAAATCGCCGGGAATACCTCGCGGCGGCAGTCGTCGTGGCCGTCTTTGGGTGGAGCCTGTTCACGGCACCGTCGGCCCTCCTCCGCATCGGCGCCGGCTTGAGCATCGCGGCGACGATCGCCGTGGCGTACATGCTTCACCTGTGGGGCACGGCGCGGACGCTGCCATCCGATCTGGCGCTGACGAGCGCGCTCAAATTCCATCGCGCGCAACTCGAGAGGCAACGCGATTTGCGACGCAGCGTGTGGTGGTCGTACTTGCTGCCGTTCGGCCCGGGATTTCTCATGCTGCAGATCGGACAAGCCCTCGCGCACCCCGAGCGGATATCGCGAATCATCGCCATTAGTGTGGTAGTGATGGCGTCGGGCGTGGGCATCTACGCGCGGAGCCGGCGCGCAGCCGCACGCCTCCAGCGGCAAATCGATCGTCTGGAGGAGAATCAATGAAACGGGCCATCACGTGCGCAGCTCTCATCGCTCTCGCGACCCTGGACATGTCGCCTCTCCGCGCGCAGTCTCCAGCCGTGCCGTCTGACGCCGAAATCCGGCAGATCCTCGCCGATCGGATCGATCGCGACCGACAGAGCGTCGGAATTGTCGTCGGTGTCATCGACGCCGGGGACGCCAGAAACCGTCGTGTCATCACGTTTGGATCGCTCGAGAGGGGCGACTCACGACCGCTCACTGGCGACACAATCTTCGAGATCGGCTCGGTGACAAAAGTCTTCACGTCGTTGCTCCTGGCCGACATGGTGCAGCGCGGTCAGGTAACCCTCACGGATCCTGTGGCGAAATACCTCCCGCCGGACGTCAAGGTGCCCGAGCGAAACGGTCGCGCGATCACGCTGCAGGATTTGGCCACACACACATCAGGGCTGCCGCGGCTGCCGACGAACTTCATGCCCAAGGATCCCGCCAACCCGTACGCTGACTATTCATTCGCGCAGCTGTACCAGTTTCTCTCGACGTACACGCTGGCACGCGACATCGGGTCACGATACGAGTACTCGAACCTGGGTGGGGGCCTCCTCGGACACGTCCTTGCCCGACGCGCGGGGATGGAGTACGAAGCGCTGGTTCGATCCCGCATCACCGGTCCCCTCGCGATGACCAGCACCAGCATCACCCTGTCGGCCGATCAGCAGCGGCGGCTCGCGGTGGGTCACAACGATCGGTTGGCGCCGGTCCCCAACTGGGATTTGCCGACGCTAGCCGGAGCCGGCGCGTTTCGATCGACGGCGAACGACATGCTGACGTTCGTGGCCGCCAATCTCGGGGCGACGCCGTCACCGCTCGCGTCGGCGATGGCGGCCATGCTCACCGATCGGAGGCCGACTGGTATGCCGGGTCTGGATGTGGCGCTCGCGTGGCACGTGTTCACGCGGAACGGCGACAACCTCATTTGGCACAACGGCGGCACTGGAGGCTACCGCTCCTTCATCGGGTTCAGGCCTGCGACGAAGGTCGGCGTCGTTGTGCTCTCGAATACGAGCACGTTGGCTGGCATTGACGACATCGGGCTGCACGTCCTGGACGCGCGACTACCCACGATGCTACCGCCGAAGCCGCACACAGAAATCACCGTTGATCCGAATCTGTTCGATGGCTACGTGGGCGCGTACCAACTCGCGCCGAATTTCGTGCTGACGGTGACCCGCGAGGCGAATCGTCTGTTCGTTCAGGCAACGGGCCAGCCGAAGTTCGAGATCTTTGCGGAAGCGACTACGGAGTACTTCTTCAAGGCCGTCGACGCGCAACTCTCGTTCGTCACGAACGCTTCCGGGCAGGCCACGGCCGTCATCCTCCACCAGAGCGGCGCAAATGTCACCGGGCAGCGAATCAACTGACGCCAATCACGACGGAGATCGCGACGCCACAGACCGGCACAACGGTTTTACTTTACATTACAGAGTTATTTGTTATAGGGTTTAGCATGCGTTGCTGGATCCATCTCCTGCTCGCCACCGTCGTCTGTGCATCCTGCGGGATTCTCGCGCCGTCGGCCGACGATCTGCGGAACGACCCGCATGGACATCTCGTCTGGGCGGCGCGCAGAGGCGACGTCGCCGCAATCCGCCGCCTCGCCGCGAGCGGTGTGGATCTGGACGCATCGAGCGCCACCGCGCCCAGGATCATTTTTCCAGACCTCGACCACGTTCACTCGACCGCGCTCCAGCACGCCGTGCGCAAGCACCAAGTGGAAGCCGTACGTGTGCTGCTCGAATGGGGCGCCGAACCGGACGCGACGGAGCCTCGTGGCGTGGCGACGCCCCTGTTCATCGCCGCCAGCTATAACGATCGGACGATGGTCAAGTTGCTGCTCGATGCCGGCGCCGACGTGAACAGGACTGTCCGTGCATTGGCCCAAGAGGAGCCTGGCGGTCCGCTATGGCATGTCATCGAACACGTGCTGGAGCGCGTGCAGGGGACCCAGTCACCGAAGGATGCCCTCGAACTTGTGCGCGTCACGGCCGGTCAGTCCCGACCTTGATTCCAATCCGCAGACGCCTGGCAAGATCCGCGCTCGTTGGAGTGTCCTTGGCTCTCCTGTTCGGATTACTGATGTTCGTGCTCGGCGCGCAGACTCACTTCGTCACTGCGTACCTTGCGCCCGGAATTCTTGTCGGCGGACTATTCAGCCCTGCGATTCCAGCCAAGTTCGTCTACTGGGTAGAACCGAATGGCGGCCCAACGGCGTTTCTCCTTCTCGCCGCTGTCTGCTCGGTCGCCTTCTGGAGCACGCTCTTCGGCGCGGTCTTCTACCGCCGTCGCTCACGCAGGAACGGCGTGATCTGAATTGAGGCACGACTCCGCCTCGAATAGCTAACTCCCGCACTTCCCGTTGAGTGTTCGGACCCGTGCTGTGATGAAATAGCCGCTCGGCCTATGACTCGTCAAACAGTTTCAGATGGCGTTGCGCAGGAACAGAGATGCTCCAACTACGACCGAACTGCGAATGTTGTAACCGTGACCTCCCGCCGGACTGCCACGACGCGCTCATCTGCACGTTTGAATGCACGTTCTGCGTTGAGTGTGCGAGCACTATTCTCAAACATGTCTGTCCGAATTGCGGCGGAGAGCTCGTGAGACGTCCGCGACGTCCGGCGGACAGACTCGCCAAAAGCCCGGCATCGACCGAACGCATTTTCAAGCCGCACGGTTGCGGCGAAGCTGTCTAACTTTAGTTGGAGTCTAGCGCCGCAAGCGCGGCGCGCTATCTTCGCTCATCGCGGCCACCCGCTCAACATCACGTTAAGCAGCACAAAACACTCTCCCTTATCACCACTCGACCTCGGAGGTTCTATGAAGCGAGTCACTGGCATTGGCGGCATCTTCTTCAAAGCGAAGGACGCTCCTGCACTCCAGGCGTGGTACAAGCGGCACCTCGGCATCGATGTCCAAGAATGGGGTGGCACGGCTTTCACTTGGACCGACGCTGAGGGTAAGCCGGTTGCCGGAACAACCATCTGGTCCATTGGTTCCGCCCAAGGCGACCACTTTGCACCCAGCACTGCAGCGTTCATGATCAACTACCGCGTGGAGGATCTCCACGCTCTAGTCAAAGCCTTGCGCGAAGAAGGCTGCAACGTTCTCGAGAAGATCGACGACTCCGAGTATGGGAAGTTTGCCTGGGTCATCGATCCAGAGGGCAACAAGGTAGAACTTTGGCAACCGCCGCCCGGCCAATGACCTCGCCTTGGTGACACCATCGCCCGCACGCCTCGAGACAGTCGAGTAGTATGCGGCATGCCCTCACTCGAATCGAAGGTCCCTCCCCCAGCCCTCGTGCTCGTTATCGCGGTGTTCATGTGGCTGATCTCACTGGCTGCACCAACGCTTCACTTTGACGCACCCGCGCATAACTGGCTCGCCGTCGTTCTGGTCGCGGCCGGATTCATCACGGGCATTTCAGGTGTCGTGACCTTCCGGAGAGCCAAAACGACAATCGATCCGACAAAACCTCATGCCTCGTCGTTGGTCACGTGGGGTGTCTACGCGATGTCTCGCAACCCGATGTACTTGGGCGGCCTCATCATGTTGCTTGGCTGGGCAGTCTTCTTGTCGAACGCACTTGCCTTCGTGTTTCTTCCCTTGTACGTCCTCTACATAAACCGCTTCCAAATCGCGCCGGAGGAACGCGCGCTGACGGCGCTGTTCGCGCAGGCATTCGCTACCTATCGAGTTCGCGTTCGCCGATGGCTTTGAGGTGTCGAACCGGAGCGTTGCTCGTCGGCAGCACGGGCCTCGTTTGGCCCGGCCTCTTGCGCGCCGAAGATTCTACGTGTGCTCGGAGCCATGATGTGCATGCAGGCACTCGCGGCGACGATCTTCGGACCTGAGCGCGCCCGATCACCACATCCGCGGGGGCGTCGTGTAGGGTTCCGTCTTTACTTCCTTCACCACGTTCTTGAGTCTCGGTGCGTTCTTTTCCGGCGCTTCTGGACTGATGGCTTTTTTCACATCGTCCAAGGGCACCTGCGGGAAGTGCGTCTTCGGCGCAGTCGGCGGCGGTTTCGGCTTTGACATGGGAAGAACGGTAGCAGGAGGCGCACGATACGGGTCATCTCCTTTTACCGAGGACGTATCGTCGTCTGGCGTCGGTCATCCCGCTGACAGCGTGGGACTGGCGGCTGTACTCCGCTTGTGACGTTAGTTGCACGACTCGGTACGTTGCGATACGATTGCGTGTCGTTACGTTACGGTATCGAATTCTCGAATTCGCAGGAGGTCGTGTCGCGATGGCCCGCAAGACGAAAGCAGTGGTGATGAACTTCAAGGCGATGCCGCAGCGCGATGTGCCGCAGGGACGCAACGGCAAACACAAGCAGATCGTCACGAAGATTCTGTCGGACCTGGACCAGATTCCCGCCGGTGTCGCCCTGAAGATTCCGTTGGCGCAACTCGCTGACGGCAAGGACAAAGTGCGCTCGGCGTTGAATCGCGCGACGCGAAAGCGCGGGTGTGTCGTCGCGACGGCCAGCGACTCGATCTTCTTGTACGTGTGGAATGAAGCGGCTGCGCCGCCGGTCTCCAAAAAGGCCTGACTCTCGTCTTACAATGAGTCCGGCAATGGGACGCCACCTCGAGTACCCTGGCCGGCGAGCATTCCTGCAGGCGTTGGCGGGGGCCCTGGGGACCATTCCGCTCGCCCTGCCGCGGACGACGTTGTCACTGGCGGCACAGGCAGGACCGCTGTCCACGAAGCTCGGCGAGCGTCTCACGCTCATTGCGGGTGCCGGCAACAACGTGATCGCACTGGCGGGCGACCCCGGGAGCCTGCTGGTGGACGCGGGCGACGTCGCGCACACGCCCGACGTGCTGAAGCTGGCGGGCAACGTCAGCACCGTCTTCAACACTCACTACCATCTGGAATCCACCGGCGGCAACGACGCGATGGCCAGGGCCGGGGCGAAGATCGTCGCGCACCTGAATACCAAGTTGTGGATGACCCAGGAGATTCTTCGCGACTGGGAAGGCGGCAAGGTCTATCCGCCTCGCGCGAAATCGGCGCTGCCCACTCAGACGTTCCGTGCGACGTCAGGCGAGATGTCCTTTGCGGGCGAACGGATCGAATACGGCCTGCTGACGCAGGCACACACCGACGGCGACCTGTTCGTGCACTTCAGGAACGCAAACGTGCTGGCGGTCGGCGACGCGGTGCAGCCTGGACGGCTCCCAACGCTCGACTGGTTCTGCGGCGGCTGGATTGGCGGCATGCAGAACGCGCAAAAAGCGCTGCTCGACCGCGCCGACGATCAAACGAAAATCATTCCGGCGGCGGGGCCGGTGATGACCAAGGCCGATTTGCAGGCGAACCACGCGACGATCGTGCGGATCCGCGAGAAGCTGGTGGGGCTGCTGAAGAAGGGCCAGGGCGCGCAGAACATGATCGACGCCAGGGCCGTGGACGAATTCAAAGACGTGATGCCGGGCGACGCCGCAACCTTTCTCTATTGCGCGTATCGGGGCCTCTGGGCACACGCGAGGGAGCTTGGCGGCATTGTCTAAGCTTTCTATCCTCTGCCTTCTGCTCTTGCTCGTCGCCGCGCGAGGAGAGGCCCAGCCGAGCGCAACCATCAATCGGTACTGCGTCACCTGCCACAATCAGCGGCTGAAGACGGCCAAGCTGGAGCTCGACAAACTCGACGTCACGCATCCCGAGAACGACGCGCTCGTGTGGGAACGCGCGATTCGCAAGCTGCGCGGCGGCATGATGCCGCCGCCGGGCGCGGCGCGGCCGCCTGTCGCCGACACGCAAGCGCTCGCCGCCTACCTCGAGACGGCGCTCGACAAAGCGGCCACTGCCAATCCGAATCCGGGCAGCGTGCGCATTCACCGCCTGAATCG
>Ga0097621_100001556_pt1 | contig 15673 bp, 12 predicted proteins | sample KBSMisM72_FD_73165 | JGI IMG/M metagenome (GOLD analysis project Ga0097621, IMG submission 73165) | Miscanthus rhizosphere microbial communities from Kellogg Biological Station, Michigan, USA - KBS Miscanthus M7-2 (version 2) (version 2) | ecosystem: Host-associated > Plants > Roots >... | reverse complement strand
GTGATCCTGCCGAGCCGGCGCAGCCCCTGCTGCGACCAGTAGATGACCGGAGAGTCCGCGCGCCTCGATTCGCTGGATGTCTTCCGCGGCCTGGCGATCGCCGCGATGATTCTGGTCAGCACACCGGGGACCTGGACCGCGGTCTACACACCGCTCGATCACGCGATCTGGAACGGCTGGACGATGACCGATCTCGTCTTTCCGTTTCTGCTCTTCGCGATGGGCGCCGCCGTGCCGTTCGCGCTGGCGCGCCGGCGCGGCACACCACGCCTGGTCGGCCGCCACATCGTCCGCCGCGCGCTGGTGTTGTTCGCCCTCGGACTGGTGCTGAACGCCGTGGAGGCGGCGCCGCCGCTGCAGTGGGCGACGTTCCGCATTCCCGGTGTCCTGCAGCGCATCGCGATCGTGTTTCTCGCGGTCGCGTGGCTGACCGAAGGCGGATCGCTGCGCGTGCAAATCGCCGCGGTGGTCGCCGCGCTCGCCGCCTACTGGGCGGCGCTCACCTTGATTCCTGTTCCGGGTGTCGGCGCGGGCGTCCTGACGCCTGAAGGCAACCTCGCATCGTTCATCGACCGCGCGCTGCTCGGCCGTCACCTGCTCAACCGGTGGTCGGATCCTGAAGGGCTGCTGAGCACGGTGCCGGCGATCGCGACGGCAATGTGCGGTGTGTTCGCAGGCGACTGGTTGAGGGAGCGGCGCCAGCCGCATCACAGCGCCGGCCTGTTCGTCGCCGGGGTGCTCGCGATGGCGGCCGGCCTCGCGTGGGGCCGCGTGTTCCCAATCAACAAGAACCTGTGGACGAGCTCGTTCGCGCTGTTCAGCGCGGGGCTGGCGGCGCAGGCGCTCGCGCTGTGTCATTGGCTCGTGGACGTGAAAGGCTGGCGCGCCTGGTCACGTCCGCTCGCGGCGTTCGGACGGAATCCGCTGGCGGCTTATTTCCTCTCGGTCGGCTTCGACAGCCTGCTCACGCGCGTGCGGCTGACCGACGGATCGCTCAAGGGGCTGATCTACCGCAGCGCGTTCGTCCCATGGCTGCGGCCGTGCTGCGGCGCCGAAGCGGCGTCGCTCGGGTACGCGATCGCCTACGTCGTGCTGTGGGGCGCGATCCTCGGCGAGATGTACCGCCGGCGCGTTTTCATCCGCATCTGAAGGTATCATCGCCGGCAATGGCCCACGTGTCCCTCGACGCTCCCGCTCCCCGTCCCGCCGGCGCCTGGTACCGCGAGGTCACGTCGACACAGTGGAAAGCCTTCGTCGGCTGCTATCTGGGTTGGGTGCTCGACGGGTTCGACTTCACGATCCTCACCTTCCTTCTCGTCGACATCCAGCGCAGCTTCACCGTGGACAAGGCGCTGGTCGGCTCGCTCGGCACCATCACGCTGATCTTCCGCGTGGCGGGCGGCATCGGCGCCGGGACGGCCGCGGATCGCTGGGGCCGCAAGGGCCCGCTGATGTTCTCGATCCTCTGGTACTCCGCGTTCTCGTTCCTCGGCGGCTTCTCGACGTCGTTCCGCATGCTGTTCGCCATCCGCGCGTTGTTCGGGATCGGCATGGGCGGCGTGTGGGCCGCCGGCATGCCGTTGACGCTCGAGCACTGGCCGGCGCATCTGCGCGGCACGGCGTCGGGGTTGATGCAGAGCGGCTACTCGATGGGCTTCCTGCTCTCGTCGCTGGTCTTCGAGTTCCTGTATCCGCACCTCAATCGCGGCACCGATCTCGGCTGGCGCTGGATGATGTGGATCGGCATCCTGCCGGCGTTCCTCGTCTTCTTCATCATGCGCGGCGTCAAGGAGAGCCCGGTGTGGCTCGATCGCCAGCGGCACTTGAAGGCCAACAGCCAGACCGATTCGCTGTCGCTGCTGCGCCTCTTTCGTCCCGACTTGATCTGGACCACCGTCCATACGTCGCTGCTGATGGGCGCATTCCTCTTCATGTATCACTCGATCACGTACTGGTATCCGACGTTGATCACGCAGATGCACCGGCCCACGCTGCCGTATCTCGCGGCGCTGAACGTCGGCGGCATCACCGGCGGGATCGCCTTCGGACGCGTGTCCGAGGGCGCGCTCGGGCGCCGCGGCGCGGCCACGATTGCGACGCTGGTCGGCATCCTGGTGGTGCCGCTGTACGTCTTCACGCAGAACACCAGCCTGCTGCTGGCGGGCGCGCTGGCGATGGGGTTCTTCGGCGCCGGCAACTTCGGCGTCGTGCCCGGCTATCTCACCGAGCGCTTCCCGACCGTCGCCCGCGCCGTCGGCGCCGGCTTCGCGTACCACGTCGGTGCGGGATTCGGTTCGTTCACGCCGACGCTGGTCGGGCTGCTGCAGGACCGCGGCCTGCCCCTGCCGACGGCGATGGCCGCGTGCATCGCCGGATCGGGGACGCTGGTGATCATCCTGATGTGGCTCGGCCCGGAAACCCGCGGCCGCCATTTCACGGCGGAGAGCTGACCAGCGTGAAAACACGCTAACATCGTAGGAGCCAGCGTCCGAGGAACCTCATGAACCGCACGATCGCCCGCGTCGTCGTGCTCTTGACTCTGTCGGTCGGCGTGGTCCTGGCCGCGCCCCAGACCCAACTGCCGCAGTTCGGCGCCGCCAACCGCACCGTCGCGGTGTACGCGACCGTCACGAATTCGCGAGGCCGGCTCGTCCCCGATCTGTCGCGGGACGATTTTGCGATCGACGACAACGGCAAGCGGCAGACGCTGACGCTGTTCGCCAACGACATCCAGCCGATCACATTAATCATGCTGCTCGATCGCAGCGGCAGCATGAAGCGCAACTTCGAGCTCGAGGAGCAGGCCGCCGAAGCGTTCGTCCAGGAGATGATCCCCGGCGACAAGGCGCGGATCGGCAGCTTCGCGAAGAACATTCAGATCGACCCCGACGACTTCACGTCGGACCGCGACAAGCTGATCAAGATTCTGCGCACCGAGCTGCAGGAGGACGGACCGACCCCGCTGTGGAACGCGGTGGATCGCGGCATCGACAAGCTGCTCATCGAGCAGGGACGCCGGGTCATTCTCGTCTTCACCGACGGCGTCGACATGCCGCTGCAGTTCTCCAACCACAACAAGTCGCTGAAGGATGTCATGAAGCGCGCCGAGGAGGACGACGTGATGGTTTACGCGATCGGCCTCGCGGGCCAGAACGGCATGCCGGACCCCGGCGGGCGCGGAAGCGACCACGGGCGCGGCGGGATGAATCCCGGCGCGTTCGGCGGCTTCGGCGGGCGCGGGCTCGGCGGCGGCTCCACCGCCGGCCAGCTGCAGAACGAGCAGCCCGACGAAGGGCTGCCGAAGATCGCCGCGGCGACCGGCGGCGGCTACTTCGAGCTGACCTCGCCGCGGGATCTGGCGTCGACCTTCGCGCGGGTCGCGAACGAGCTGCATCATCAGTACGCGCTCGGCTTCACGCCGGAGAAACTCGACGGCAAGATGCACGATCTCGCGCTCCACCTGTCGAATCCGAACCTGGTGGCCCGCGCCCGCAAGCGGTACATGGCCTCGAAGGCGCGATAGCTGACGTGTCCTCGTCGTATGTTCCCCAATCCGCAGGACGTGCTGCCGCTCTCGCCGCACCCCAACCTCGAACAATACGAGAAGGAGGCGAAGGATCTCGTCAGCGCATGCCTCTCGGGCGCGCCCGACGCGCTCCGGGAATGGGCGGCGCGCTGGCCTGAGCATGCGCCGCAGCTCGAGGCCTTTGCCCGAGACACGCTGACAAGCCGTCACTGTGCGCTGACCAGCGCGCAGTACGTCATCGCGCGGATGCATGGATTCGACAGCTGGCCGAAGTTCTCGGCGCATCTCGATGGCCTCGGGCGGGCGGGGTCGCCGATCGCGAACTTCGAAGCCGCGGCTGAAGCCGTCGTGACTGGCGACGGCGCCGGCCTCGAGCGGCTGATCCGCCGGCAGCCGAGCCTGGCCCGCGCGCGATCGGCTCGCGTGCATCGCGCAACGCTGCTGCACTACGCGGCGGCCAACGGCGTCGAGAACTACCGGCAGACGACGCCGCCGAACGCCGTGGCCATCGTGGAACTCCTGCTCGCGGCCGGCGCCGAGGTGGACGCGGAAGCCGACATGTACGGCGGTGGCTGCACCACGCTCGGCCTGGTCGCAACGAGCATCCATCCCGAGCGCGCCGGGGTACAAAACGCGCTGCTGCAAACCCTGATCGATCGCGGCGCGGCGCTCGATCATCCGCGAGGCGCCGGCAACAACCATCTGTACGTGGGGGGATGCCTGGCCAACGGACGTTCGGCGGCAGCCGAGTTCCTCGCCGCGCGAGGTGCGCCGCTGGATCTCGAGGGCGCTGCCGGCATCGGGCGGCTCGACGCCGTGCAGAGCTATTTCGACCCTGACGGCAGGCTCAAGCCGACCGCCACCGTCGAGGAGATGCACGCCGCGTTCGGATCGGCCTGCGCGTACGGCCGCATCGCGGTCGTGGAGTTCCTGCTCGATCGAGGCGTCCCGGTCGATGCCACGCTCCGACGCGATGGACAGATGGGCCTGCACGCGGCCGCCCTCGGAGGGCACGCGGCGGTCGTGGCGCTCCTTCTCGATCACCGGGCGCCCGTCAACGCGGTGGAAGATCGCTTCAAAGGTACGCCGCTGACGTGGGGACTGCACGGCTGGAGCGATCCTCCGTACGGCACTCCCAGTGACCGGTACTACGACGTCATCTCGCGGCTGGTGCGCGCCGGCGCGGTGGTCAATCCGCGCTGGATCGATGACACGGCGGCCGATACCCCGTTCAGAAGAAGACTGCAGGCCGACCCGCGCATGCGCGCGGCGCTCACGGAAGGACGATCGTGAAGAACATCCGCGGGATCGCGGTCATCGCGGTCATCCTGGCGTTTGCGCCGGTAGTGTCCGCCGCGCCGCCGATGCGCATCGCGCTCCTGGTCGACACCAGCGCCGCCACTGCGAGCGCGATCGTTCAGATTCGCGCCGCGGTTGTGGCGTTCCTCGACGCGCTGCCGCCGGAGCACGAAGTCCTGCTCGTGACGACAGGACGGCGCACGCAGGTCCGCGTGCCGCCCACCACCGATCGAACCAAACTCAAGGGCAACGTCAGCGGGATGCTGCCGGAGCTCGGGCCGACCGCGCTGCTGGACTCGCTCGCGGCGGTGGACGCCCGGTTCATGCGGAAGGCCGGCGATCGCTCGCCGGTCTTCGTCGTCCTCACGGCCGACGGTTCGGAGAACAGCCACGACCTGGACCAGAAGGGTTTCAACCAGTGGGTCGACGACATCGTGCGGCGCCGCGTTTCGGTGAACGCGATTCTGCTGAAGACGTCCGCCAACGGCGTGCCTGAGTCGATTGCGTCCGGGCTGGCGCAGGCCACGAACGGACACTTCGTCTCGATGGGGATCGCGGGCAATATCGCCGAGGCGATGGCGCAGCTCGCCGCGAAGCTCGGAGACGATGCGGCAAGGCGTCCGTGAGCGGAAGCTCCCTAGCGGCGACGGTCGCCGCCCTGCAGGCGAAGGAGCATCAGGAACAGGTTCACGAAGTCCAGATACAGCGCCAGCGCGCCGACGATGGCATACGACCCGGTGCCGCCGGCCGAAGTCATCAGCGCCATCGCCTTGAGCCGCTGCGCGTCGTACGCCGCCAGGCCCGTGAAGACGATCACGCCGATGAAGCTGATCACGAACTGCAGGCCGTCGTTGTGCCAGAACAGGCCGACGATCGACGCCAGCACGACGCCGATGAGGCCCATGAAGAGGAACTGCCCCCAGCCGGCGAGGTTGCTGCGGGTCACGGTGCCGTAGAACGCCATCGCGCCGAACATTCCGGCGGCCACCACGAAGGTGGACGCCAGCGTCTCGCCGGTGTAGACCAGCATCACGAACGACAGCGTCACACCGGTGAGCACCGAGTAGCCGATGAACAGCGCTGCCGCGGTCGCCGGGGCGAGGCGCTGCACTCGTGCTGACAACACGAAGACGATGCCGAGCTGCGCGATGATGAGCACGAAATAGAGCGGCCCGCTGCGCGCGATCGTGGACAGCAGCGACGGCGAGGAGGCGACGAGCCACGAGGTTACGGCAGTGATCGCGAGCCCCGCACACATCCACCCGTACGCCGCGCGGAGAAATGCTGCGATCCGCTCGCCGGTCGCCGCGGTTGCCGGAATCGCCGTGCCGTGTGTGATCTCGAAATCCGCCATGTTCGTTGTCCTCCGACATTCCTATCTTACGTCTTACACCAGTGCGGCTACGGCTGGAACCGTACACTCTGCCAGAGGGTCGGGGCGTCGTACACCCGGCCGTCGCTGATCGTCCACCGCACGCTGCGGATGTTGCGGATGGCGTCGAGCGGGTTCGCGTTCAGCACCACCATGTCGGCGCGCTTCCCGCGCTCGATGCTGCCCAGGTCGGCGTCCATCTTCATGGCCCTGGCGGACACGATCGTCGCCGCCTGCAGCGCCTCCATCGGCGTCAGCCCGGCTTCGACGTACAGCTCGATTTCGCGGTGCACGCTGTAACCTGGAATCCCCTCGTCGGTGCCGGCGACCACCGGCACGCCGGCGTCGTGGAGCGCCTTGACGATGCGGAGGCCGCGCTCGAGGCGCGTCCGCGCCGTCGCGGCGTCGATCCCGGCCGCGCCGGCGTTGGAGAACACGCGGTTGAGCGGCGGCGGAATCTTCAGCACGCCGGGCTGAAAAGCCGCGATCGGCGTGCCCACGGCGTGCCCGAGCAGCTCGTTCCACGACTGGGTGGGATCGATCACCGTCTTGTGATCGCGGAGAAAGGCGATGGTCTTGTTCACATCGTCCGATCCGGCTTCGCCGCGAATCCCGAGGTGCGCGATGTGATCCATGCCCGCCGCCGCGGCCTGCTCGATCGTCATGCCGTTGGGGATGTGCCCGGTGACCGTCATGCCGAGCCGGTGCGCCTCCGCACAAATTACCTCGACGATCGGCGGGGTGACGAGGCTGTAGATCTTGATCTGCTCGAAGCCGGCGTCGTGATATTTCGCGACCGCCTGCTTCGCCTCCTCCGGGGTGGCCGCGTAGTAGACGCCGAAGGCGTTGGGACCGCCGCCGTCAATCAGGCCGGCGGCGACGATGCGCGGCCCGAGCACCCGCTTCGACTTGATCGCATCGCGCAGCGGCACGATGAATTCGAACTCGTTCCCCATGTCGCGGACCGTGGTCACGCCGGCGGCGAGATAGACCGGCGCCCATTCGATCTGCGTGGCATGCGTGTGCATGTCCCACAAGCCCGGGATGATCGTCTTGCCGTCGACCGGAACCACGGGCACGTCCGCCGGCAGCGTGATCGACGCGCGCGGCCCGACCTCGGCGATCCTGCCGTCGCGCACGAGGATCACGCCGTCGGCAATCGGCGGGCGGCCGGTACCGTCGACGATGGTCGCGCCGGTCATGGCATAGGTGCCGCTCTTCAGCAGCCGGGTCCGCTGCGTGATCGCTTCGAGATCGGAGAGCCGATCGCGAGTGGCCCGCTGCACGAACCCGACCAGCGCCGGCTCCAGGTCCTCGCGCACCGCCTCGAAACTGAGCCCGCCGGCCCGCGTGATCGCGGCGGCGAGCGCGCCCCGATCGTCGAGCCACACCGTCTCTCGCCCCCAGACGACGCCGTCGATCGCGTAGCGCTCCAGCCGAATCTCGGTCGATCCGATGCGGATCGCTTCGCGGCCTCGCGATTCGATGTAGACGTCGTTGGTCGGCAGGCCGGGGACGGTGCGCATCACCCGCGGCTCGCCGTGCAGCTTCCAGTACCGCAGCAGCAGCATCTGCGCCGCGAACGGCGCGTAGCCGTCGACGGTGTAGAACGGCGCGGTCAGTGCGACGCGCGATTCGGCGCCGTCGGCCTTCACGATCGCGGCGTCGCCGTCGATGCGCACCTCGGAGTCGACGTTGACGAAGCGGTAGCTCTTGCCGGTGGCCTTGAACGCCAGCGGTGTGAAGTCGGCCCTGGTGCGAAGCGTCGCGTTGAGCTGGACCCGCCCGCCGCGATCGGTGAAGTCGAAGTCCGACGTCAGCGTCAGTCCATCGCCGGCGCCGTCGCGGGCAACCTGGTATCGCTCGTAGCCGATCGGTTTCTGGACGTAATGGAGACGCAGGGTGCCGCGCTCGATCGGTTGAGGGGCGTCAGGCTGAACGGTCGCGGTATCGGCAGTGTCCGGCTTCGGCGGGACCGGCGCCGCGAACAGCGCCGCGCCGAGCATCATCGCAAGAAAGATTCGCACGGCGCCGATCATCGCACACTATGATGAGCGCCATGGCGTACCCGGTCTCGACCGCCGTCCAGCCCCAGCTGACGAATCGCAACCGGCTGACGACAGCCTTCCGGATCATCCTGGCGATTCCCCATCTGATTCTCGTCGGCGGCCTCGGCGCCAGCATCGTGATCCGCAGCGGGGGCAGCGACACCACATCGTTCGGCGGTGAAACCGGACTGCTCGGCACCATCGCCGTGCTGCTCGCCATCTTCAGCTGGTTCACGATCGTCTTTACCCGTGAGCACCGCGCCGGCATCCGGCGGTACACGCTCTTCTACCTTCGCTGGCGCGTCCGGGGCCTCGCCTATGTCATGCTGCTCGCCGACGTCTATCCGCCGTTCGACGACGGGCCCTATCCGGTGGCGCTGACGTTCGACGATCCGGGAAAAGCGCGCGATGTCGTGAGCGTGGGCTTCAGGCTGTTCCTCGGCATTCCCCATTTCATCGTGCTGTTCCTGCTGTCGTGTGCGTGGTGGGTCACGACGGTGATCGCGTGGTTCCTGATCCTGATCACCGGGAACTATCCGCCGGCGCTGTACGACTTCGGCGCCGGCGTGCTCCGCTGGCTGATCCGCGTCGAGGCCTACATGCTCCTGATGGTCGACGACTACCCGCCCTTCTCGTTCAGCTGACAACCCTCGAAGGCACCATCCCGTCTAACGTCCGCGAGGACAACCGTGCCCACATTGCTTCAGGACTTGCGCTTCGCGCTCCGCGGCCTGGCCAAGCAGCCGGGTTTCACGCTGGTCGCGCTGCTCACCCTCGCGCTCGGCATTGGCGCCAACTCGGCGATCTTCGGCATCGTCAACGCCGTCCTGCTGCGGCCGCTGCCGTACCAGGATCCCGATCGCGTCGTCCTGCTGTGGAGCCATTGGATCAACTGGTCGAAGACGTGGGTCTCGCAGGGAGAGCTCGTCGACTACCAGGAACAGTCGCGCTCGCTGGAGCACGTCGCGGCGTTCAGTTCGACGTCCTTCAACCTGACCGGCGGCGGCGATCCCCTGCGGGTCCTAGCGGCTCAGGTGCAACCGGAGATCTTCGCGGCGCTCGGCGCGAAACCGATCGTGGGGCGTGTGTTCACGGCCCAGGAAGACTTGCCGGGCCACGAGCACGTCGTCATGTTGACCGAAGGCTTGTGGCGGACGCAGTTCGGATCGGACCCTTCGATTGTGGGGCGCACCGTTCAGCTCGACGCCGAGCCGTATACCGTGGTCGGCGTGCTGCCGGCGGCACTGCGGCTGCCGCTGGACTACGCGAGCCGGACGTTCACGCAGATTTGGGTGCCGATCGCGCTGGGGCCGAACGACCCGCAGCAGCGGGGCAACCACGGGTTGAACGCGCTGGGACGCCTGCGCGACGGCGCGTCGCTCGCCCAGGCACAGGCCGAGATCGACACGATCACCAGGGGTTTCCAGCAGAAGTACGTCAACAACTACGACCGTGAGTTCGGCCTGACCCTGGTCACGGCGCCCGTCGAGGTATTCGGCGACGTGCGGCCCGCCCTGGTGGTGCTGCTGATGGCCGTCGGCGCGGTCCTGCTCATCGCGTGCGCGAATGTTGCCAACCTGCTGCTCGCGCGATCGGAGGCGCGGCAGAAGGAGCTGGCGATCCGCGTCGTCCTCGGCGCGGGGCGGGGCCGGATCGTGCGACAGCTGCTGACCGAGTCGATGGTGCTGTCAACGCTCGGCGGCGCTGCCGGGGTCGCGCTCGCATATGGGTTGACGCGGGGGCTCATGGCGCTCGACCCGCTGAAGATTCCCCGCGTGCAGGACATCGCGATCGACGGACGGGTGCTCGCGTTCACCGCGGTCATCGCGGCGGTCACCGGCATCCTCTTCGGCATCGTCCCGGCGATCCAGTCGTCGCGCGCCGACCTGCAGCCGGTGTTGAAGGAGGGCGGCCGCGATTCGCGCGTCGCGACCGGTTGGCTGCGCCGTGTCCTCGTCGTTGGCGAAGTGGCCGCCTCGGTGGTGCTGGTCGCCGCGGCGCTGCTGCTCGCGCGGAGCTTCGCGCGGCTGCTCGACGTCGACGCCGGCTTCAACCCGGCGCACGTCCTGACGCTGCGTACGTCGCTGCCCGCCACCACTTACACGAGCGGCGCGGCAGCGGTCCGCGCCTATGCCGAAGTCGGTCGCCGGCTGCGTGAATCGCCGGGCGTGCAGTCGGCCGGCGGCGTCACCGGGCTGCCGCTCGCCACGACGCGAGGCGACTGGGGGATCCGCGTCGAAGGTCAACCGGCGCCGACCGCCAAGAGCAACACCGCTGCCGACTGGCAGGTCGTCACGCCCGGGTACTTCGAGGCGATCGGCACGCCGCTTCGCGCCGGGCGCGCGATCACCGATGCCGACACCGCGGAAACGCTGCCGGTCATCGTCGTCAACGAGACGATGGCGAAGAAATACTGGCCGGGTCTGAGCCCGGTCGGACGCCGCATGATGATGGGCGGCAACGGCGTCTGGCTGACCGTCGTCGGCGTCGTCGCGGACGTGCACCACCGGGGCCTCGACACGCTCCCGCGGCCGGAGATGTATCGTCCGCACACGCAGTTCCGCTACGGTGGCGCGAGCGCTCCGGCCGTGACGTCGCTGACCTGGGTGCTGCGCACGACCGCCGATCCACTCGCGGCGACGAGCCACGCGCGCGCTGCGGTGCATGCCGTAGACCCGAGCCTCGGCATCTCGGACGTCGCCACGATGGAGCAGGTGCTCTCGGACTCGACCTCCGATCGCCGGCTCAACATGCTCCTCTTCGCGCTGCTCGGCGGCCTGGCACTGGCGTTGGCCACGGTCGGGGTGTACGGCGTCGTCGCGTACTCGGTGACGCAGCGCACCCACGAGATCGGCGTGCGCATGGCGATCGGCGCCAGGCCGGCCGATGTCGTTCGCATGGTGCTGGGCGAAGGCGGCCGCCTCGCGATCGCGGGCGTTGCTCTTGGATCGGTGGTGGCGATCGCCGGCGCGCGGCTGATTCGCGGACTGCTGTTCGAGGTCAGCGCCACCGATCCGCTGACGTTCGCGGGCGTCGCGATCGGACTGCTCGGCGTCGCGCTGCTCGCGAGCTACATTCCCGCGAGACGCGCAACGCGGGTCGACCCGATGATCGCATTACGTGGAGAATAGAGTCGTCAACTATTTCATCGATATGCCTGCGCCGATGACGAGAAGGCGCTGGCGGGGCGGGGCGGGATAGATCGTGCCGGTCGACGAGATGCCGGGAAAACCCGGGCTAATCACGTAGAACCGGACGTCGAAGCTGAAGGCGAGGCGCGGCTTGATGAACCAGCGCGCGCCGCCGCCGTAGTCGAACGTCTTCAACCGATCGGTGTTCGACGAATTGTCTGCCGCTCCTTGTGGCACGAGTGACAGCCTGGTTCCACCGAGCCCCACGCTCAGATAGCTCCAACCCGATCCGTTGCCGAAGTTCAGCGAGACCTGCGGCGCCAGCGAGAGGAACTTCTCCTCGGCCGGGCGCAGCGGCGTCGTCCCGTCAGGCTGCGTCGCACCAGCCTGCGGCGTGTTGCTCGAGCGGCCGTACGCCAGTTCGCCGCCGACGCCAAACGTCACAACGTGTGTATGCAGCGGGTAGAGGTGCAGGCCGACCTGCACACCGAGGCCGCGTCCCGGCAACTCGGCGAGGCTCATGCCTCGGCTGTCGGCGAGTTCCTGATCGTCCGAGGAAAATCTGGGAACGGAGGCATGGAGATCGACGACGACCCACGGGATCGGTGGCGGAGGATCCTGAGCGGCGGCCGGACTCGAAAGCGACGCGAGCACGACGACGAGAGACGCAACGAAAAGGCGCATGGGAACCGGGAGCATTGTACTCATTGCGGCGGAGCCGCCGCGAGACGCGCCCGAAGCGGTTGCTGAAGATCCTCGATGACGATGAGGCGCGAGAGATCGCGAGCACGGCGTGCGCGCGCGCTCTCTTCAGCGCACGCCGACGGCGCGGTGAATGAATGGCGCGCGAGATCGTAGCAGGACGCGTCACCTCGACCCGCGAGGAACAAATGACTCGCGTCGAGCCAGTCGCCGTACGGACGAGGCACCGGCCGATCGCCGGTGGTACCGAGGAGGTTCCTCCCGAGGTACGGCAGCGGCACCGGATCGATGCCGAGAAGTGCGAGCACAGTGGGCGCAAGGTCGGTCTGCCCCGCCGGCATCGGACGCTCGCCGACGAGATCCATCGTCCCGTGCTCGTCTGCCGGTTCCGCTCCTGCCTCTCCTGCCCCTCCCGCCCGTCCTGCCCGTCCTGCCCTAATGAAGAGCGGCACCCGATCGTTGAGCATCCACGCGGCGTCGCTGGTGCCGATCCCGATCGTCCGCGCGAGCGACGCGTCGCGAGCGAAACCCGCATCGTGGTCGCCGAACACGACGATCAGGCTGTCGTCCAGCAGGCCGTCGTGCGCCAGCGCCGCCTTGAAGTCCTCGAGCGCCTGGTCGAAGAAGCGCATCGTGTGCAGATAGTTGCCGAACGAGGTACCTTCCAGCGCGCCGAGCTTCAGCACCTTGTGCCGGTCGGGAAACGACTCGAACGGATGATGCAGCGACAACGTAATGAGCCACGCGCCGAACGGCCGCGGCAACTGCTCGAGCCGCGGCAGCATCTGCTGGAGAAAGTCGTGATCGTTCAGCCCCCAGCCGATCTGCTCGGTCATCTGGAAATCCGGCTCGAACAGGCTGCGCTGGAACCCGTAAGCCGGATGCATCACCTGCCTGTTCCAGAAGCCCGGCTCGAAGGAGACTGCCGAGAGTGTCGTATAGCCGTGCTCGGTCAAGACACGCGGCAGCGCCGCGTAGTGATTGCCGGGAAAGCGGAAAGCCACCGCGCCGTGATCGAGCGGCAGCAGCGACGTCATCGTCGTGAACTCGGCGTCCGACGTGCGTCCTTCGCTGGTCTGGTCGGTGACGTTCGTAAAGCGCAGGCTGTCGGCGCTCCACCGGCGCAGGTGCGGCATGACCTCCTGGCCATCGACGCTGAAGTCGACGGCGAAGTCCTGCAGCGACTCGACCTGGACCACGATCAGGTTCCTGCCGCGAGCGGCGCCGAAGCCGGTCCCGCCGGCACGCAGCGGCGCGCGTTCGCGGAGCCAGGCCACCGCCTCGTCGAGCTCCGCCGCCGTCGCCGGCCGCCGCAGCCAGGTGCTGCGTGCGTAGTTCCACGTGTCGTAGGCGTGGTAGCCGAACGGGCCGAGCTGCTCGACCACCGAACGTGCGCGAAACATCTGATCGAGCGGCGTGGACGCAAGCACACGAGGAACACCCAGCACCACGGCGCTCACCGTCAGCGCGGCGAGAGTCACCGCCATCGCGACGACTCGTGCAGGAGATGACTGCTCGTGCGCCTGGCGCGGCGACATCCGCACGACGAGCCAGAACGCGAACGGCCAGTCGACGAGCAGCCACACCAGTCCCGGCGTGAACAGGCTGCCGACTGTGCCCCACACGTGCCCGGTCTGCCGGGCGGCGAGCACCGCCGGCGTCGACAGCACGTCGCCGAAGAAACGGTAGTAGACGATGTCCGCGAGAATCAGGAGCGAACAGAAGACGCCGAGCGACAGCAGCGCCCACGGCCGCACGCGGCGAGGGAGGATCAGCAGGCCGAGCATCGGCAGCACGAGGGCGACCGCCAGGATCAGCCAGTAGGCGACGACCGTCGGCTCGAGCAGCGCGGTATGCGCGAGGATGAGCGGTTTCGCCGCGAGCGTCGCCGTACACCACCACACATCCCAGGCGCGATCGTGGGTCGACCAGGAACGCTCCCTGCGGCCTCGTCGCAGCGCCAACAATCCCCACACCGCAACCAGGAGCGGCAGCGGCGCGACCATCCACGCCGGCGGCGGCACGACGACCACGAGCTTTCGCGGTTGCCGAGGCGACACCTGCGCGAACCAGGTCACGCCCTCTTCCACCATGTCCCATTGCAGCCAGTACAGACCCGGCATCGGCGGCGCAAGGACGCGGCCCTGCAGGGCCACACGGGCGCCTGGCGCGACCACGGCGCCGAGATCCGTCCGGATGCCGTCGTGATACGGCACGGTCCGCGAGCGATGCGCCAACTCGCGCGGCACCAGCCAGAGCCAGTGGTACGACAGGTGGATGCTCGACGGGTCCCACGCGCGGCCGCCGCTGTTGGCGAGGGTGACGGGGACCGCGATTTCCTGCGACGTCTGGAGCAGCCTCGGCGAGGCGGCGTCGAGCGAGAACGCCAGCAGGGATGAGGAGGACGGCGGCACGGCGCGGCAGGCTGTCGCCAGCACCAAGGCGGCGAACGCCACGCAGGTCGTGAGTCGGGAAATCGGGGAATCGGGTAGCTTCGTAATCGATTACCAGATTACCAGATTCCCCAATGACCCAATTCCGGGCTTTGCGGTCTCTTTAGGCCCGACGCGCATAATGCCCGCCATGCAGACGCAGATGTGGCACAACATGTTCGCGCTCGGCCTGCCGCTCGCGGAAAAAATCCTGCGACCGGTGCTGGTGTACGTCTTCCTCATCGTCGGGCTCCGGCTCGCCGGAAAGCGGGAGCTGGCCCAGCTCAACCCGTTCGATCTGGTGGTGCTGCTGACGCTGTCCAACACGGTGCAGAACGCGATCATCGGCGAGGACAACAGCATCACCGGCGGGCTCATCGGGGCGACGACCTTGCTGGTGGTCAACTATGTGCTCGTCCGCTTCGTGTCGCGCCACGAATCGCTCGAGCGATTGGTCGAAGGCGATCCCGACGTGCTGATCGAAGACGGCAAAATCAAGCACGACTGCCTGACGAAGGAAGCGATCACCGTGTTCGAACTGCTCGGCGCGGCGCACAAGCAGGGATTCGCGGGCCTCGACGAAATCGACCGCGCGGTGCTCGAGCCAAGCGGTAGTATTTGCTTTTTCGGCAAGAAGCCGAATCCCGACGACACGCGGCATGACGAGATCATGAAGCGCCTCGATCAGATGGCGGCACAGCTGGCGGCACTGAAAACATGAGCACCTTCCGACTTGCAGTCCTGGCCGCCTTTGCGTGCCTGATCGGCGTGTCGGCGCAGACGCGCCCTCGCGCGCGCGACCTGGGCATCGTCGTTGGCGTCTACCCGAGCGGCGCGCGCAATGCGATCACCGACGTCGAGGGCGTGCGGGTTGGGCACACGACCATCGTCGAGGGCGATCGCGTGCGCACCGGCGTGACGGCGATCCTGCCGCATGGCGGCAACGTGTTCCAGGACAAGGTGGCCGGCGCGGTGTTCGTCGGCAACGCGTTCGGCAAGCTGGCCGGCTCGACCCAGGTCAACGAACTGGGCACGATTGAAACACCGATCATCCTGACCAACACGCTCAGCGTCGGCACGGCGATGGACGCGGTCGTCCGCTATACGCTTGGGCAGGCGGGCAACGAGCAGGTGCGATCGGTGAACGCCCTCGTCGGCGAGAC
>Ga0097621_100001554_pt1 | contig 15677 bp, 17 predicted proteins | sample KBSMisM72_FD_73165 | JGI IMG/M metagenome (GOLD analysis project Ga0097621, IMG submission 73165) | Miscanthus rhizosphere microbial communities from Kellogg Biological Station, Michigan, USA - KBS Miscanthus M7-2 (version 2) (version 2) | ecosystem: Host-associated > Plants > Roots >... | reverse complement strand
CGGCACCTTCGAGGTGGCCGACACGCAGAAGATCCAGGCCGAGGTGTACGGCCACGACGGCGTGCTGAAGACCGGGTCGCTCAAGGTGGGCGACAAGCTCGAGGCGCGCGTGGACATGGCGCTGCGCGCCAGCACCATGCGCAACCATTCCGTGACCCACATCATGCACAAGGCGCTGCGCGAGGTCCTCGGTGCGCACGTGCAGCAGAAGGGCTCGCTGGTCGACGCGGAGAAGACGCGCTTCGACTTCGCGCACGACAAGCCGATCAGCGACGCCGAGATCCGGCGCGTCGAGCTGCTGGTGAACGAGGAGATCCTGAAGAACACGCCGACGCGGGCGCAGATCATGCCGATCGAGCAAGCCAAGGGCTCGGGCGCGATGATGCTGTTCGGCGAGAAGTACGGCGACGAAGTGCGGGTGCTCGACATCGGCAGCTCGCGCGAGTTCTGCGGCGGCACCCACGTCGCGCGCACCGGCGACATCGGCTTCTTCAAGATCGTGGAGCAGGCCGGGGTAGCCGCCGGCGTGCGCCGCGTCGAGGCCAGGACCGGCGAAGGTGCGCTCGCCTGGGTGCAGCGCCTGGAGGAAGAGGAGAAGTTCGTCGAAGGGCTGTTCCAGGCCTCGGGGGAAGCGCTGCGCGAGAAGATCAAGGCCGAGCGCGAGGAGAAGCGCGCGCTGGAGAAGGAGCTCGCCCGCCTGCGCTCAAAGCTCGCGCTGGGGCAGGGCCAGGACCTCGCTTCGCAGGCGGTCGACGTCAAGGGCTCGAAAGTGCTGGTTGCGACCCTCGACGGCGCCGACGCGAAGACGCTGCGCGACACGATGGACAAGCTGAAGGACCGCCTGAAGTCGGCCGCAATCGTCCTCGGCGCGGTCAGCGACGGGAAGGTGGCGCTCATCGCGGGCGTCACGAGCGACCTGATCGGAAAGGTGAAGGCCGGCGAGCTGGTCAACTTCGTGGCGCAGCAGGTGGGCGGGAAGGGCGGCGGCCGCCCCGACATGGCGCAGGCCGGCGGCACCGAGCCGGCGAAGCTACCCGGCGCGCTGCAGTCGGTGAAGTCCTGGGTGGAAGAACGAGTCTAGAAGGACGGGCCTAGAAGCCGATCCGCTGCTTGCGGGCCCGCGGGTCCTGGATGTCGTCCGGGGAGACTTCGCCGCGCCCCGCGATCTTTGCCGAGCCGAAGGCCGTGTGGATGGCGCGGCGCATCTCGCGCGGCGGCAGGCACGCCAGCCTCGCAAGCGCGGCATCCGTCAGCGCTTCCGGAAATTGCCGCCCCCAGTCGTGCGAATTGCGGATCTCGCGGTAAATCGCGCCGGCGATGCGCGCCGCCCCCTCGGCGTCCGGCGCGTCGATTTCGTACACCGCCAGCCGGCTGATGAGCGGCTCGGGTATGCCCCCGGCCTCGTTCGCCGTGGCGAGCCATAGCGCGCCCGACGCGTCGATCGGCACCTCGACGAACTCGTCGACGAAGCGCGTCGCCGTCTCGATCTCGAGCAGCTCATAGAGCGCGCCCAGCGGATCGTACTGGCCGTCGCCGCTCGCCTTGTCGATCTCGTCGACCACGATGACCGGGTTCGCATAGTCGCCGTTCAGGAAGGTGTCGAACACCTTTCCAGGCTTGGCGTTCTTCCACTGCGAGGAGGCGCCCGAGAGCACCCAGCCGGCGGTGAGCGAGCTCATCGGCACGAAGCCGAATCCGGTGCCGAGGAGCTGCGCGATCTTGCGCGCGAAGTGCGTCTTGCCGATGCCCGGCTCGCCGAGCAGCAGCATCGGCGGCAGCTCGATGGCGTCGTTGGTGCCGATGCAAAGCGCGAGGTGGCGGCGGATGTCCTCCAGCACCTCGGCGAAGTTCGGCAGCTCGTCGAGCAGCGCGTCGATTTCGGGAAGGGCGGAGGGCTTGACGGTGAAGCGCTGGCCGCCGAGGCGCAGCATCTTCTCGTAGAGCGCTCTGAGCGCCTCGTTGGCGCCGGGCGGCAGGTCGTGGAGGGCCTTCTCGACCTGCGGGACATCGTAGACATCCTTGAAGCCAGCGATGGGTATCGAGACGCTATCCGACATGATGTTCACCTTCCTTTTTTTTAGCCGGCACTACCACCTCGCTTGAAAAAAAATAGCATGATGCTTTTTGACTAGCAAACGCCATGCTTGGCAATCAGCCGGGCGGAGTGCCAGCGTGTACAGTGCCGGCCATGAAACCTTCAACGGGTAAGTTCCGCGCCGAGTTGACGCCCGAGGTATTCAACCGGCGCAGCGCCGGCCACCTGCCTGGTCTGATCGGACTAACCGTCACCCGGATCACGCCGGAGGCTTTCGAGTGCCGCCTCGAGGTGCGGCAGGAGCTGATGGCGCCGAACGGCTTCCTGCACGCGGCTTCGGTCATCGCGCTCGCCGATACGAGCTGCGGCTACGGCTGCATGGTCCACCTGCCGGAAGGCGCAAGCGGATTCACCACGATCGAGCTCAAGTCGAACTTCCTGGGCACGGCGCGCGAGGGGGTGATCGGCTGCCGGGCGACGCCGGTGCACCTCGGGCGCACGACGCAGGTCTGGGACGCCGTGGTCAGCAGCGAGGCCTCGGGCGCCCGGATAGCGCTATTCCGGTGCACGCAAATGGTTTTGTGGCAGAATCCAAAACCATGACGCGCCGGTTCTTCGGCTTTTTCTTCTACTTCCCCTGCCATCTGGCGGAAGGGACCGGCTAAGCTCAGCCCGCGAAATCCCGAAAAACCGCCAGCGCCAAAAGCCTGGCGGTTTTTTTTTGCTCCCTACCGAGGCGTAGACGACATGACCCAGCCCATCGACGACAAGACCTCCCTCACCGACGACGAGCGCATCGACAAGATCATCCCGCTGCCGCCGCCGGAGCACCTGATCCGCTTTTTCCCGATCCAGGGCACCCCGGTCGAGGCGCTGGTGACCGAAACGCGGCGCAAGCTGCGCCAGATCCTGCACGGCAAGTCGGACCGGCTGCTGGTGATCATCGGTCCGTGCTCCATCCATGATCCCGCCGCCGCCGTCGCGTACGCCGAAAAGCTGTCCGCCGCGCGCAAGAAGCACCAGGACGATCTCGAGATCGTGATGCGCGTGTACTTCGAAAAGCCGCGCACTACCGTCGGCTGGAAAGGGCTGATCAACGATCCCTACCTCAACGGCAGCTTCCGCATCAACGAAGGGCTGCGCGTGGCGCGCGACCTGCTCGTGCGCATCAACCAGGCCGGCGTGCCGGCCGGCTGCGAGTTCCTCGACGTAATCTCGCCGCAGTACATCGGCGACCTGGTGTCCTGGGGCGCCATCGGCGCGCGCACCACCGAGAGCCAGGTGCATCGCGAGCTCGCCTCCGGCCTGTCGGCCCCCGTCGGCTTCAAGAACGGCACCGACGGCAACGTGAAGATCGCGGTGGACGCGCTGCTCGCCGCAGGACAGAAGCACCACTTCCTTTCGGTGCACAAGAGCGGCCAGGTGGCGATCGTCGAGACCCGCGGTAACGACGACTGCCACATCATCCTGCGCGGCGGCAAGACGCCGAACTACGACGCGGCGAGCGTCGCCGCAGCCTGCGAGGAGCTCGCCAAGGCGAAGCTCGAGCAGAAGCTGATGATCGACTGCTCCCACGCCAACGCGGCCAAGCAGTACCAGCGGCAGGCCGAGGTGGCGCGGGACATCGCGGCCCAGCTCGCCGCCGGCGAGAGGCGCATCGTCGGCGTGATGGTCGAATCCAACCTGGTCGAAGGGCGCCAGGAGCTGCAAGTCGGCAAGCCCCTCAAGTTCGGCCAGAGCATTACCGACGCCTGCCTGGGCTGGGACGACTCCGAGCGGGTCCTCGAGACGCTGGCCGAAGCGGTGCGCAAGCGGCGCAAGCACAAATAGCCCTAACCATGCGCGGTTGGGCATAATTGCCGACCATGGGCGGACGGCCGCAGCAACTCGCGCATCTGGAGCACCTGGGCGACGCGACGAAGTTCTCGCAGCAGATCCACGCGCTCATTCCGAAGTGCAGCCTGCTCGAGAACTTCTCGTCGGCGGAAGTGCGCCTGCTGGCGCACTTCATGGACGTGTTCCGCGCCAAGCCCGGCGTCGAGGTGATCCGCGAGGGCGAGGGCGGGGACTTCATGCTGATGGTGCTCGAGGGCAAGATCGAGGTGCTGAAGCGCGACCGCCAGAACACGCCGCAGCTCCTGGCCGAGGTCGAGGCCGGGCGCACGCTGGGCGAGATGTCGATGATCGACGGCGAGGCGCGCTTCGCGACCTGCGTCGCCGCCGGCACGGCGGTGATCGCGGTGCTCGATCGCGAGAGCCTCGCGCGCATCATCGTCGAGCAGCCGCTGCTTGGCGCCAAGATCCTGATGGAACTCGTCCTCATGCTCTCGCAGCGCCTGCGCGTCACCAGCCAGCGCCTGCTCGGCCTGCTCGACGAGCAGTCGCAGCGCACGGTGAACGCTCTCTGAAAAGCCGGCTGCTCGTCGTAGCAGCCGTTGCGCTGGGCATCGCTGCGTTCTTTGCACTGGGCGGCTCGCGCTACCTGACTTTCGAGACGCTCAAGACGCAGCAGGCGGTGGTGCAGTCCTGGTATCACGCGCACCCCGCCGAGGCGAGCGCCGGTTTCTTCCTCATTTATGTCGCGTGCACGGCCCTGTCGCTGCCAGGAGCGGCGACGCTTCTCACCCTGCTCGGCGGCGCGGTCTTCGGCCTGCTGTGGGGCACCCTGGTGGTGTCGTTTGCCTCATCGCTGGGCGCGACTTCCGCTTTTCTCCTCAGCCGCTTCGTGCTGCGCGACTGGGTGCAGCGGCGCTTTGGACGCCAGCTGCGCGGCATCAACGATGGCGTGGCGAAGGAGGGCGCCTTCTATCTCTTCACGCTGCGCCTCATTCCCGCGGTGCCGTTCTTCGCCATCAACGTTGCCATGGCGCTCACGCCGCTGCGCGCATGGACCTTCTACTGGGTGAGCCAGCTCGGCATGCTGGCCGGCACATTGGTCTATGTGAACGCGGGTACGCAGCTTGCGCAGCTCGACTCCCCCGCGGGCATCCTGTCGCCGGGACTGATTGGCGCCTTCCTGTTGCTCGGGCTCTTCCCGCTGCTCGCGAAGAAGCTGCTCGAAGGCTGGAAAGCGCGCAAGGTATACGCTCGCTGGCGGCGCCCCGCGTCGTTCGAGCGCAACCTGGTCGTGATCGGCGCCGGTTCCGCCGGCCTGGTCGCGTCCTACATCGCCGCGACCGTGCGCGCCAAGGTCACGCTGATCGAAAAGGACCGCATGGGCGGGGACTGCCTCAATACCGGCTGCGTGCCTTCGAAGGCGCTGATCAAGACGGCGCGCGTCCTTTCCCAGATCCGGAATTCCTCGGAGTACGGAATCAGGAAAGCGAGCGCCGAGTTCGACTTCGCCGAAGTAATGGAGCGCGTGCAGCGTGTCGTGCGGCAGGTGGAGCCGCACGATTCGGTGGAGCGTTACACCGCGCTCGGCGTCGAATGCATCCGGGGCGCAGCGAAGATCACCTCGCCATGGACCGTGGAGGTCGGCGCCCGCGTGCTCACCACGCGCTCGATCGTGATCGCGGCGGGGGCAAGGCCTTTCGTGCCTCCGATCCCGGGCATCGAGTCGATCGAGGTGCTGACTTCGGAGACGCTGTGGGACCTGCGCACGCTCCCCGCGCGGCTCCTCGTCCTGGGCGGCGGCCCGATCGGCTGCGAGCTGGCCCAGGCATTCGCGCGGCTGGGATCGCAGGTGACGCAAGTCGAGATGCTGCCTCGGCTGCTCGCGCGCGAAGACGCGGAAGTCTCGGAGATGGTGCGCAGCCGTTTCGTCGCGGAAGGCATCGACGTGCGCCTGGGCCACGAAGCGCTGAGAGTGGAAGGCAAGACGCTCGTCTGCCGGCACGAGGGCGGCGAAGCGCGCATCGAGTTCGACGCGCTCCTGTGCGCGCTGGGGCGCGTGGCGAATACGGCCGGCTACGGGCTGGAAGAGCTGGGCATTCCCGTGAGCCGCTCGCGCACCGTGGAGACCAACGAGTTCCTGCAAACGATCTATCCGAACATCTACGCGTGCGGCGACGTGGCGGGCCCCTACCAGTTCACGCACACGGCGTCGCACCAGGCCTGGTACGCGTCGGTGAACGCGCTGTTCGGCCGATTCCGCAAGTTCCGCGCCGACTATTCGGTCATCCCGTGGGCCACTTTCACCGATCCGGAGGTGGCGCGCGTCGGGCTGAACGAGATGGAGGCGAAGGAGCGCGGCATTCCCTTCGAGGCCACCGTGTACGGCCTCGACGATCTTGACCGCGCCATCGCCGACGGCAGCGCGCACGGCATGGTGAAAGTGCTGACCGCTCCGGGAAAGGACCGCATCCTCGGCGCGACCATCGTCGGCGAGCACGCGGGCGAGCTGATCGTCGAATTCGTCGCCGCGATGAAGCACGGCATCGGGCTGAACAAGATCCTCGGCACGATCCATATCTACCCGACGTTCGCCGAGGCGAACAAATACGCCGCCGGCGCATGGAAGAAGGCGCACGCCCCGGCGGGGCTGCTTGGCAAGGTGGAGCGATTCCACGCCTGGATGCGCGGCTGAGCATCGTCGTGCCGGTGCTGAACGAGGCGGCGGGAATCCGCGCGGCGCTGGGGGCGCTCGCGCCTTTGCGAGCCGCCGGGCACGAAGTCATCGTGGTCGACGGCGGCAGCGTGGATGGCACGCCCGGTCTCGCCCGGGCGCTTTGCGACCGCCTGGTCGCCGCCCCGCGCGGCCGCGGCGCGCAGATGAACGCAGGGGCGCGCGAGGCGACGGGAAACGTCCTGCTTTTCCTGCACGCCGATACCTGCTGCCCTCCGGACGCCGCCGAGGCGATCGCGCAAGCAATTGACGATCATGCGTGGGGAAGGTTCGACGTTGAAATCGAAGGCCGGCATCCGCTGCTCAAGGTGATTGGCTGGTCGATGAACCTGCGCTCGCGGCTCACCGGCATCGCCACCGGCGACCAGGCCATCTTCGTGCGCCGCGAAGCGTTTCCCGGCTTCGAGGACATTCCGCTGATGGAAGACATCGCGTTCAGCAAGATCATGAAGCGGCGCGGCGCGCCGGCCCGCCTGCGCAGCCGGGTGCGCACCTCCGGGCGGCGCTGGGAGTCGCGCGGCGTGCTGCGCACGGTGCTTCTCATGTGGCGGCTGCGCCTCGCTTATGCTCTCGGCGCCGATCCCGCGCGCCTCGCGGAGAAATACCGGTGAGGGTTCCGGTGCTGGTGTTTTCCCGCGCGCCCGTCATCGGAAAAGTGAAAACCCGCCTCGCCGCGCGCATCGGCGAATGGCGCGCGGCGCGGCTGCACCTGCGCCTCACGCGGCGAGCGTTGAGCACCGCACGCGAGGCGAAGTGCGGACCGGTCGAGCTCCACGTCACGTCCGGGCACGCCGCGTTTTTCTTTCACGGGCCGCTCTTCGTTCAGCGCGGGGCCGATCTGGGGGAGCGCATGTATCGGGCGCTGCGCCGGCACCGGCGCGCCATCCTGATCGGCTCGGATTGCCCGGCGCTCGAGCCGCGGGACCTGCGGCGCGCCGCGCGCCTGCTCTGCGGCGGCTACCGCGTGGTGCTGCTGCCGACCGAAGATGGCGGCTACGCGCTCGTCGCGGCGCGCGCCGCGCCGCGCGCGATGTTCGAGGGCATCGCCTGGGGAACACCGCAGGTCTTCGAGCAGACCGCCAAGCGCCTGCGCGGGATTCGCTGGCGCGCGCTGCGCCGGCTGCGGGACGTCGATCGTCCCGAAGACCTCGATCAGATCGCGCCGCTTTTCCTCAGGCGTTCGGCGACGCGCGCGGCGATGACGCCGTAGCCGCGCGCGTTGGGGTGGATCGGGTCGGATTTGAGGCCGCTGTCCCTCAGCACCTCGCCGACGACCGCGTCTTCGTAGGGCACGGCGAACTGCTTCGCGATGCCGGCATAGAACGCGGGCGGCGTAACGGTGATGCCCGGCTCCGGCGTGCCAATGAGCAGGACCTCCACGCCGCGGCTGCGCGCCAGCTGGACCATCGCCCGCACATTCGCCTCCGCCTGGCTATTCCCGAGGCGGCGCAGAAAATCGTTTCCGCCGATACAAAGCAGCAGCAGGCGCGGCGCGTGCTCGTCGAGCGCCGCGGGCAGGCGCTCCAGCGCCTGCGCGGTCACTTCTCCCGGGACGCCGGCCCGCACCACGCGACGCCCGATCAGCTTCTCCAGCTGCGCGGGATAGCTCTCGCTCTCTCCCGCTCCCGTGCCGTAGGTCAGGCTGTCGCCGAAAGCGAGAACCACGGCGTCGCCGGGCAGGCGCGAAAGCTTGGCCTTGTCGCCGCCGCAGCCGGCGGCCAGCGCGAGCACGAGCGCTATGAGGAGGCGGACCGCTGAGGGGGGAGACACCGAGTGGCAAGAAACTGACATGCGCGCAAGACATTGGCTCGCGGAGCGCATGTTACACTTTGCCGCGGAGCGTAGGAGGAGACACAACAGTGAAAATCAAGAGTCCCAAGGACTTCTGGGCGGGCCTGATGTTTGTCGGCACGGGCCTATTCTTCGTCGTGTGGGCGGTGACCAACTACCAGATGGGCACCGCGGTGCGAATGGGCCCCGCGTACTTTCCCACGGTGCTCGGCGGGATGCTCACCGTGCTCGGGCTGATCATCATGCTGGGGTCGTTCGCGATCCAGGGCGAGGCGGTCGCCAAGTTCCACTTCCGGCCGCTCATCTTCATCACCCTGGGCGTCGTCCTCTACGGCTACCTGATGAAGCCGGTCGGTCTGATCCTGGCGACCGGGGCACTGGTTTACGTGAGCGCGTTCGGCGGACACGAGTTCAAGTGGAAGGAAGTGACCATCCTGTTCGTCATCCTGGCCGCGTTCTCCTACTTCGTGTTCGTGAAGGGCCTCACGCTGCCCTTCCCGATCTGCCCGTCGTTCATCGAGAACTGCCCGATCCGCTAGGGAGCCGCGATGGAAATCATTCATAACCTCGTCCTCGGCTTTGGCGTCGCGATCACCCCGATCAACGTGCTCTACTGCTTCATCGGCGTCATCCTCGGCACCCTGATCGGCGTGCTCCCCGGCATCGGCCCGGTGGCCACCATCGCGATGCTGCTGCCGATCACCTTCAACCTGAACCCGGTGGCCGCGCTGATCATGCTGGCCGGCATCTACTACGGCGCGCAATACGGCGGCTCGACGACGGCCATCCTGGTCAATATTCCGGGTGAATCGTCCTCGGTCGTCACCTGCCTCGACGGTTACCAGATGGCGCGGCAAGGGCGCGCGGGCCCGGCGCTGGCCATCGCCGCGCTCGGCTCGTTCTTCGCCGGCTGCGTCGCCACGCTGATTATCGCGGTGGCCGCGCCGCCGCTCGCCGAGGTCGCGCTCAAGTTCGGCCCGTCCGAGTACTTCTCGCTGATGGTGTTCGGTCTCATCGCGGCGACCGTGCTCGCGCACGGCTCGCTCATCAAGGCGATCGCGATGGTGGTGTTCGGCCTGCTGCTGGGCATTATCGGCACCGACGTCAACTCCGGCGTGCTGCGCTTCACTTTCGGCATCCCCGAGCTGTCCGACGGTATCGGCTTCGTCATCGTCGCCATGGGCATGTTCGGCACCGCGGAGATCATCGGCAACCTGGAGCTGAAGGACAAGCGCGAGATCTTCACCTCGAAGGTGACGCACCTGTACCCGACCCTGCAGGACCTGAAGGACTCGTGGGGCGCGGTGCTGCGCGGCACGGCGCTGGGCTCGATGCTCGGCATCCTGCCGGGCGGCGGCGCGCTGCTCGCCTCGTTCGGCGCCTATACGCTCGAGAAGAAGGTGTCGAGCCATCCCGAAAAATTCGGCAAGGGCGCGATCCAGGGCGTAGCGGGGCCCGAGTCGGCGAACAACGCCGGGGCGCAGACCTCCTTCATCCCGATGCTCACGCTCGGCATCCCGAGCAACGCCGTAATGGCGCTCATGATAGGCGCGCTGATGATCCAGGGCATCGCGCCCGGGCCGCAGGTGATGAACGAGAAGCCGGAGCTCTTCTGGGGCCTGATCGCCTCGATGTGGGTCGGCAACCTGATGCTGGTCGTGCTCAACCTGCCGCTGATCGGCATGTGGGTCAAGCTGCTCACGGTGCCCTACCGCTTCCTGTTCCCGTCGATCCTGGTGTTCATGGCGATCGGGGTGTTCAGCCTGTCGAACAACCCGTTCGACGTCCTGATCATGGGGATCTTCGGCGTGCTGGGCTATGTCTGCGTCAAGCTGGAGTGCGAGCCGGCGCCGATGATCCTCGGCTTCATCCTCGGGCCGTTGATGGAGGAGAACCTGCGACGCGCGATGCTGCTCTCGCGCGGCGATCCGTTCGTGTTCTTCAGCCCTTCCAAGCCGATCAGCCTCGCGTTCCTGGTCGCCTCGGCGATCCTGCTGGTGATCGTGGCGCTGCCCAACATCCGCAAGAAGCGCGACGAGGCCTTCGCCGCCGAAGAGGGCTAGCGTCCGGGGGCGCTAGAGCGCCGCGACCGTCTGGACTTCGACCAGGAATTGCTCCTGGACCAGGCGGTCGATGACCAGCAGCGTGTTGGGCGGGTATTTCCCATCGGGGAACATGCGCGGGAACTCGCGCAGCCGCCACTGCATGAACTTCGGGATGTCCTGCGAGTGGACGAGGTACGTGGTGAACTGCACCACGTTGCCCCAGCCCGCGCCCGCGGACTTCAGCGCGCTTTCGATCTGGCCGAACACGCCGCTGCACTGCGCGTCGAAGGTGTCGCCGGGCGCGAGCATGCCGGCGATGAACAGGAATTCGCCGGCCTTCACCCGCGTCATGTGGGAGTACTGCCCGAGGGGCTTGCCCAGCGCCTCGACGTTGCTGATCTTGATCTCGGCCATGGCCGAACTATGTCATGTCCGGGCGAGCTTGTGGCGCGACTCCAGTTGGGCTTTCAAGGCGGCGATGAGCTCGGCGCGGCGGATGGGCTTCACGTGATAGGCATTGGCGCCGGCGCTCATGCATTGGTCGATGGTCGCTTTTTCTCCCACGATCGAGACCACGATCACCGGAGTCGTCGCGTTCGGCGGGCCGGCGCGCAGCCTGCGCAGCACTTCGAGGCCGCCGATGCCGGGCATCATCAGGTCGAGCAGGATGGCGTCGTACGCCTGCGCGCCGGCGAGGCGCAGCGCCTGCTCGCACGTGCCGGCGAGCTGCGCATCCACGCCAAGCTCCTGGCTTACCAGGCGCGCGAGGAGCAGGCGGGTCGACTCTTCGTCGTCCACCACCAGAATGCGGCGCGGCGTCGCCTTTTTGTCTGCAAGCATTTGCCAATACTGCGACCTTCGGCAGGGGAAATGCCGGTCCTTACCAATATTTGACACATGGGCCGGAGTAGAGAACCGGCCCGGTTGGCGCGCCCGTGCGCGAGCCGCCTCTGGGCTCCAGGCTGACCGCAAGCAGGGGAATTTCGCCCAGCGTCCGGTCGGCGTTGGCAACGAGCTTGAGCGTGGCGTGCGCGGTCTCCAGCAGCCCGAGGGATCGTGGCGCGCCTTGGCGCGGGACTGCCCAAAGCTCTAGGCTGCCGCCGGACACCAGGATCGCGGGATCGAGGGCCTTCACCGAGAGCCGGGCGTCGTGGCGTGCCGCGGTGGCGATCAGCATCGGGCGCTGGGTCTTGGCATCGCTGAGGACGGCGATGTATGCCTCCGGCACCGTGTCGACCTCGGGTGTCGGCTTTACGGCCGGCACCAGAACGATCGCCGCGAGAAGCGCGGCCATCGCTCCGGTTGCCAGGATGCCGACCGGCCGCCAGAAGGCGACCCGGTCCCAAAAGCCGGTGCGCGCCCCCGCGCCCAGGCGCGACTCGACCTCCCGCCAGACGCGCCCGGGAACGCGCACGGGCGGCAGCGTCTCGGCGAGGGGCATCAAGCGCGCTTCCCATTCGCCGACGGCGCGGGCGAGCGCGGCATCGTCGTCCATCCACCGGCGCAGGCGCGATCGCGCACGCCCGCGCAGCGTGCCGAGCGCGTACTCGGCGGCCAGGCGCTCGCGCAGCTCAGGCTTGTTCTTGGCGTTCAAGGCAGCCCTTCAGCTTGAGCAGGCCGCGGCGGACCCACGTTTTCACGGTGCCGAGCGGCTCGCGCATGTGGCTCGCCAGCTCGGCATGGGACAGTCCGTCGTAGAAGGCGAGGGCGATGGCCTGCCGCTGGCGCGCCTCGAGCTCGCCCAGGCAGCGCGCCACCGCCGAGCGGCTCTTGGCCAGCTCGAGCTCTTCGAGAGGGCCGGCGCGGTCGCTTGGCGCGGCTTCCGTGATGGCGCCATCCTCATCGGATAGCTCTAGCCTCGGGCGTCGCAGCCAGTCCAGGCAGCGGTTGCGCACGATGCTGGTCATCCAGGTCATGGGCGCTGCGAGGCCCGGCCGGTAGTCGGGCGCGTGCGTCCAGATGCTCACATAGCACTCCTGCAGCACTTCTTCGGCCCAGTCTTCACGCCTCAATATACGGAGCGCGACGGCATATAGTTTCGCCGCGCTGGCCGCATAGAGGCGGCCGAATGCCGCCCGATCCCGCCGGGCCGCGGCCGCCAGCCAGCCGGCGAGCGCAATGGCCTGCGGATCCTCGCTCACGGCTTCTTGCGCTGGTGACGCCACTGCACATCGCCCTGGCCGGCGTGCCGGTTCAGCACGCGGCCTGCGACGAAGAGCAGGTCCGAAAGCCGGTTCAGGTAGCGCCTGGCGGGCATGGAGACCTGCGCGCCGGCCTTCTCCGCGCGCGCGAGAGCCACCACGCTTCTTTCCGCGCGGCGGCAAATCGTGCGCGCCAGGTGCGCGGCCGCCGCGGCGCGCGATCCGCCCGGCAGGATGAACTCCTTCAGCGCCGGCAGATCGGCGTTCCAGGATTCGAGCGCCTGCTCCAGGCGCGCGACCTGCTCCTCCTTGAGCATCGCGTGGCCGGGAATGCTCAGCTCGCCGCCGAGGTCGAACAGATCGTGCTGCGCCTCGACGAGCGTCTCGCGCACGGCGCTCGGCGTGTCCTCGGCGAGGATCAGGCCGAGCGCGGAATTGAGCTCGTCGACGTCGCCGAGCGCCTGGATTCGCGCGCTGTCCTTGGGCACGCGCGCGCCGTCGCCCAGGCCGGTCTCGCCGGCGTCGCCGGTGCGCGTCGTAATTTTTGACAGGCGATTCGCCATGGGTCAGGGATTCTCGCGTTTTTTCACTTCGCTTTCGAGGCTTCCGCGCGCGAGGCGCGTTCGCACCGTCTCGCCCTCGCGCACCCGCGCGGCGTCGCGCAGCACGTCGCCCCGGGCATCCATCGTGATGCTGTAGCCGCGCTCCAGCACGGCCGTGGGATCGAGCGAGCGCAGCGAGCCCTGCAGGCCGGCCAGCGCCGCGGCGCAGTCCTTCAGGCGCTGCAGGAATGCGAAGCCGAGCCTTGCCGAAAGCTGGCGCACCTGGTCCTGATGCGAGCGCAGGCGCTCGGCGGGATGCACCAGGCGCCGTGACCAGCCGTCGGCGGACTGCGCCGCGTACGCGAGCCGGCGCCGCATCTCGCGCGAGACGCAGCGCGCGCACTCGGCTACGCGCGCGAGCAGCGCGGCGCTGGCCGGGCTTGCGATCTCGGCGGCAGCCGTCGGCGTCGGCGCGCGATAGTCGGCGGCGAAGTCGGCGATGGTGAAGTCGGTCTCGTGGCCGACACCGACGACCACCGGAATGGGGCAGGCGCGGATGGCGCGTGCCACCGCCTCTTCGTTGAACTCCCACAGATCCTCGATCGAGCCGCCGCCGCGCACCAGCAGCAGCACATCGCATTCGGCTCGCGCGCCCGCGCGCTTGAGCATTGCAGCGATGCGCTCGGCGGCGCCCGCGCCCTGCACCGGGATCGGATAGACGATGACCGGGATGGCGGGGTTACGCCGGGCAAGCGTGGTGAGCACGTCGCGCAGCGCCGCGGCCGCGCGCGAGGTCAGCACGCCGATGGCGCGCGGGTGCTCGGGGAGCCCTCGCTTCAGGTCGGCATCGAACAGCCCTTCGGCGCCGAGTTTCTCCTTGAGGCGCAGGAAGCGCTCGAAGAGCGGTCCCATGCCGCCGCGGCGCAGCCCCTCGACGGTCAGCTGGAAGCGCCCGCGCGGCTCGTAGAGCGTGACCAGCGCGCGCGCCTCGACCTGCATTCCCTCGCGCGGCTCCCAGTCGAGCGTAGCGGCGCGGCTGCGGAACATCACGCAGTCGACCTGCGCCCCGCCGTCCTTGAGGGTGAAATACCAATGGCCGGACGGGGCCCGGGAGAGATTCGACAGCTCGCCGCGGACCCAGAGGAGCGGAAACCGGCGCTCGAGCGTATCGCGCACGCTGCGCAGCAACTCGGTGACGCTGAGGACCGGGTTGTCCATTCCCGCCGAAGGATACCCGCTACCTTCCTTGCGCCGCCGCGGTACTACACGCGGGCCGAGCGCGAAGAACGGGAGCGGTTTACGCCGGATTTCCGGCGCATTCCGGCCTTTGAGCGCGAGCCACTAATCCACACGCCGCGCGGCCCGACGCCTGGCGGCGACCAGATTGCGTGCGGAGGCCGATTCTTAAAGCTAAGTGCCTGTTTGAAATGTGGAAACGACTGCTCAAAAATTGATCGCCACCGTCTCGGCGGGTCATTCAAGTGGCTCCGTGAGGCCTATCCCGCATCTATCCACATACTTATCCACAGTTTTTTGTGGATATCGCGGATTGCACTACAGGTTGCCGCGATTTCGCGGCAAGGCGGCATGCCTTGATGCGGCGCGCAAACTTGCGGCGCTTCGACGCTTTGCGTAAAGTCGCCGGCGGTTCCACTTAAAAGAACACAAGGCAAACCGAGTTGTTCGCCATCATTCAAGCTGCGGGCTGGCCGATCTGGCCCCTGTTGCTTGCTTCCGTGATCGCGCTGGCCCTGATCATCGAGCGGTTCGTTTCGCTACGGGACGGCAAAATCGTCCCGCCGCTCCTGCTGGAGGAGGTCGTGGGCGTCTACCAGCGCCAGGGCGTCACCGACGACATGCTCGCCAAGCTCGCCAAGGATTCGCCGCTGGGCGCGGTGCTCGCCGCCGGCCTGCGCAACCACCGCAGCTCGCGCTACGTCATGAAGGAGGCGATCGACGAGGCGGGCCGCCATGTCGCGCACGACCTGGAGCGCTTCCTCACCACGCTGGGCACCATCGCCACGGCGGCGCCGCTGCTGGGCCTGTTCGGCACCGTGGTCGGCATGATCGAGATCTTCGGCTCGCAGTCGCCCACCGGCGGCGCGACCAACCCGGCGCAGCTCGCGCACGGCATCTCGATCGCGCTCTACAACACCGCCTTCGGCATCGCCATCTCGATCCCGTCGCTGATTTTCTACCGCCATTTCAAGAACAAGGTGGACGGCTTCGTGGTGCAGATGGAGCAGGCGGCCTCCAAGCTGATCGACATCGTGCACGGCGAGCGCGAGGGCTACCAGACGAGGTCGCCGCAGTCTTGAGGCGGGCCTGCCAATGAACTTCCAGCGCGGCCGCTACAAGGAGGAGCCCGAGATCAACCTCGTGCCCCTGATCGACGTGATGATGGTGATCCTCATCTTCCTGATGATCACCACCACCTACTCGAAGTACACCGAGCTGCAGATCAACCTGCCCACCGCGGACGCCGAAAAGCAGCTCGAGCGGCCGGGCGAGGTCAGCGTCCTGGTAAACGCCAAGGGCCAGTACGTCATCAACAAG
>Ga0097621_100001538_pt1 | contig 15797 bp, 15 predicted proteins | sample KBSMisM72_FD_73165 | JGI IMG/M metagenome (GOLD analysis project Ga0097621, IMG submission 73165) | Miscanthus rhizosphere microbial communities from Kellogg Biological Station, Michigan, USA - KBS Miscanthus M7-2 (version 2) (version 2) | ecosystem: Host-associated > Plants > Roots >... | reverse complement strand
GGGCGAGGGCGGTTAATCAGGACGCCGTCAGATGACTTCTGGCCGCGTTCAGAAACGCTCGGCGTTCTTCGTCGTCCCGAAACGCGCGGTCGCGAACGACCGCGACGCCGGGGTTGAACCACAACTCGATCGATTCGGGAACATCTTCGACACGCACGAGACGCGACCACGGAAACGAGACGTCGCCGTGCGGCGACCGGCACCACAACGCATCGGTCTGAATCTCGAATTGCCAGTGGACCGTTTTGGCGCCGCCGTACATTTCGTTCACGATGCGGCGGTAGTTTGAGCTGACGACCCAGTCGTGATAGTTCCCGTACATCGCTGCAACAGCGAACCCGCCGATCAACGCCGCGCCCGAAGCAATCGCCAACATCGCGTACGATGGAACCGCGTTCCCGCGAAGAATGCCTACGGCCAAGACGCCTGCGGCACATACTCCAACGGCCCACCGGCTATGCGATCGCTGCTGCCCGTAGGTGGCAGTGTGCCGCACCATTCTCATGTTGACGTCGACGACGTCATCGAGCGTCGCGTCGAACTCCACGCGCAGTACGTTCGCATCCATGGCCTTCTTCACGTATCGGCAGAGCGATCGACGCGCCGCACTTTCGAACAGCGTGACGATTCGCGCCAATCCGAGAGGTTCGTGGCGGTGAGTTTGCACGGCCGGCACGAGTGAAGATCCGAACACTTCTCACCAGCGTCCTGCTCGTCGCGCTGCTGGGCATCCTCGCCCAAATCGTTTACACGCGTGGCTTCGGATTGCATCTCGGCGCGAAGGCCGCGCCGCTTGCCGCGCCGTTCACGACGGAAGAAGCGTGGGTGGTCGACGAAATCGTGCGCGACATCACAGAAATGTCGGCGCATCCGCGACCCGCGCCGGCGGTGAAGGTCACGGACGTCCAACGGGGCAGCGGTGTGTTCCGCGTGGCGGTCGGCGGGGCCGCACCCATCGACGTCGATCTTCGCGAGGATCTCTGGTCGCCGTCGGCCTTCGCGGTGCTCGCTCGTCAGACGCTGGTTGACGGCGCGTCGAGCAGAGTGCCCACCCCTGCACAAAGTCCTGCGTTCGTTTCGCTCGTCGATCTGACGCCGGCGACACTGGTGGCCGCCGATGCCGCCGTCTCGAAAAGGCTCTCGTCAAACATGCACGACGTCGCCGCGCACGAAGCTGCGGCGGTCACGCTCGCCGGGTTCGCGCTGCGAGAGGCTGAGGGGCGGCTGAACGACACGCGGTGGGCGATGAATCGCATGACGGCGCATCTGGCGATGGCCGCCGCTCTCCGCGGCGGCCGCGCGCCCAGCGTCGACGCCCGCCTTGCGGAGGCCACGCTGCTCGTCTTCACCGATCGGCAGACGCGCGCGCTCGCGATCCTCGACGGCCTAGACGCTGGCAAACCGGACGAGTCCGTCACGGCGTGGACGCGCGCGCTGAGAATGCGCGTCACCGACGACTGGCGGCAGCTCGCCGACCCGAATCGCGCCACGCGTCTGGAGCAGCGCGAATATTTCCGGGCGCGCCGCGCGACGATGCCAGTGTCGAGAGGCACCGTCGATCTCGAGAACTTGGGCATCGCGCCCGACGCCGATTGGGTACGCATCATCAACAGCTATTCGGTCGGCGTCGAGGACGGATGGCTGATCACCGAGGCGCTCGAGAAGGAGCGGACCGAGTACGAAGACGTCTTCATGCGCATGCACGGCCGCCCGATCGACGAGAACGCGACGAAGGTGCTCAACGCGTCAGCCTCGCGATGTGTCTCGGCCGACGCCGTTCACGTCCTGCCGTGGGGCGCTTGGGCGGAGTTTGCCCAACGGCACATCTCGATCGTGATCGGCCGGTACGACAGTTTCCTCCGCCACAAGCTGGGCGCTCGTCCTTACGCCGACGAGCAGCAGATCGCGCTGAAGCAGGAGCTGGGAGACCTGTGGATTTTTCCGATGTCCACCATCTTTTGGACGAAAGGTCCCAACGGCCGCGAAGCGGACCTGCGTTACATCAACGAGACCGTCGACGCCGTGCTGTCCGCGCCCCACCGAGTTCCTGCCGCGGTCTGGGCGTTTCTCGAGTTTGGAACGAAGTACGAACCCGTGCGGCGGGGCATTCCGCCGGCTGGAACCTGGTTCGTGCCCGCGGCGCCGCGCGCCGCGTATGACGCGGGCGCTCGCGTCAAAGCGGGTCTTCTGCGCGACGCGGACATGACGGCCATGCTCGACGCCGCACCGTATGACGTGCGGCTCCTCGATCAGCACCTGACGATGAAGTACGGCAAGAAAGCGCCGCTCGAGGAAATCGAACGGCTGGCCGGCGCGCGCATGGCGTACGACCTGCGCCCGATCGGCTGGGCGCTCGCGATTTTGAGAGAGGACGACAGCCGCCGCATGCCGATCGTCGAGGCGTCATGCCACCTCGCACCGGGTTCCTGCACCGACCTCGGCCTGCAACTGGCGAAAACGGGCCGCGATGACGAAGCCGCGAAGGCGTACGAGCAGGCGTTCGCCGATCCGGCGCTCGACGACGTGACGGTCGCGAACAAAAGCCGCTGGCTGGCGCAGTACTACGCGTCGCACGACCGCGTCGCGCCGGCGCTGCAGCTTGCGACGCGCGTTGGCAGTACGTATGCCGAGGAAGGTCTCGCCGTGGCCGGGCATCTCTACGAACAGCTCGGGCGTACGGACGATGCCGAGACGAAGTACACGGAGATCGCGCGACGCTACGAGGACTATGGCGAGCTGCTGGGCTTCTACTACCGGCAAGTGGAAGTTCGAAAACGGCGAGAGTATGACGACGCGTTCCAAGCCGCGCGTAAGCGCGTGTTTCCGGACGGCATCACCAACACACCCCTGACCACTGAAAAGCCGGCAGCCGGCGTGCACGTGTCGAACGACAGCGATTCGGCTCGCAGAATCGGCCTGCGCGCAGGCGACATCATCGTCGCCGTCGACGGCTGGCATGTGACGAACCTTCCGCAGTATTACGCGGCGCGGGCGTTTGCGGAAGCCGGGCCGCTCACGCTGACGGTCTGGCGCGGCAATCTCTCCGAGATCCGGATCGCGAACCGGACGCTCCGGCCGCTATTCCAGGTCGAGAACTATCCAATCCAAGGCTGGATCGAGCGCTAGGCGCGCGGTGCTGCTAGAGTGTGCTCCAAGGAGCAGCTCTCATGGCCCGACTGTGCGCGTTGATGCTTTGCATGATGTCGATCTCGGTCTCAGTGTCTGCGCAAACGACGGACGCGCCATACGACATCGCGTTGTCGACGTCGCTCGCATCCATGACGAAGTCCATGCACGCGACGATTCGACGCAATCTCGCGGAGGCCGCCGAAGCGATGTCCGCGGAGGATTACGCATTCCGTCCGACGCCTGACGTCCGCACGTTCGCCCAACTCATCGGCCACGTTGTTTTCGCGAACTACATGTTCTGCGCGCAGGCGACCGGACAGCCGATGCCGGCGACGACCAATCCGCAGCAGCTGACGGACAAGACCGCGCTCGTCAAGGCGCTCAACGACGCGCTCGCGCTCTGCGACAAAGCTTACGAGGCGACAACCGACGACAACTTCATGCAAACCGTCGGCGTCCGTCCGCGTGAGGGGCAGACGCCGGTGCAGACGCGTCGTGGCGCCTTGCTGATGTTCAACGTGACGCACAACAACGAGCACTACGGCAACATCGTCGTCTACCTGCGGCTGAAGGGCCATGTCCCTCCGTCTACCGCGCGTGCGCGCAGCGGCCGATAGTCAGACCGGTAAGGACCACACGCACATTGCTTCGGATCGTCGCGTCAAAACCGAGCGTCACGGTCTCCGAATACTCTGGCCGTGATCTCGCCACTGCCGCCCAGGACGCAGTAGCAAGTCTCCAGTTGCCAAGTGGGATCCGCCCGGTCCTGCTACTGCTGCCGCACAGTCCGGAACTCTTTCTCCTGCATGTCGGCCTCGCGTCGAGCGGACAGGCCCCAGCCATCTTGCCGTGGCCGACGACGCGGGTCGATCCGGAGAAGTACCGAAACAACCTGCTCCATCAGCTTGCGAATCTGCCGATCGATTGCCTGGTCACGACGCCGGCAGTCGCCGCGAGCCTCGCGGGAGCCGTGCGGCAGCGAATCGTCTCGTGCGACGCCGGCAGCCATGGAAGGTTCGAGCACGATCTCGCTGGCTTGAACGCCCAGCAAATCACGACGGACGCTCGAACGATCAGCGCTCCGGCGCTTGCAAGCGACGTCAAGTTTCTTCAGTTCTCCGGCGGCACGACAGGGGCGCAGAAGTGCGTCGCCGTCACGGACGCGATGCTTCGCGAGCAGCTCACGCGCTTATCCGACGCGCTGCAGATCTCGACGCGCGACGCCGTCGTCTCGTGGCTGCCGCTGTACCACGACATGGGGTTGATTGCGAACCTGTGGCTGCCGATGTTCGCGCAGATCCCGTCGACGCATTTTTCCGCGACCGACTGGGTCCTCCAGCCCGAACTGTTGTTCCAGTTGCTCGAAGAACAGGGCGGGACGATCTGCTGGCTCCCGAACTTCGCGTTGTCGTACCTCGCGCGGCAGCGGCCGCGAATGCAGCGGACCTACGATCTGAGCCGCGTACGAGCGTGGATTAGCTGTTCCGAGCCGGTTCGACAAGCCTCCTTCACCGCCTTTGCCGACGCGTTCCGCGACTGGGGCGTTCGCAGCGAATCGCTGCAGGCGTCGTATGCGATGGCCGAGAACGTCTTCGCCCTCACGCAAACCAACGTGAAGTGTCCACCTCGGTTCATCGGAGAACATGCATCGTCCGGTCGGGTGCTGCCCGACATGGACGTTCGAATCGGCGAGCGTGGGAACATTGAAATCCGGACCCCGTCGTTGTTCGACGGCTATTGGAGCGCTGCCGGAACGATTCGCGACGCGTTCACAGACGACGGCTGGTACTCGACGGGGGATTGCGGGTTCATCGATCGCGACGAACTCTTCGTCGTCGGCCGGTTGAAAGATCTCATCATCGTCGGCGGCCAGAATGTGTTTCCCGAAGACGTCGAAGCGATCGTCGCGGGGGTGCGGGACGTCCACCCTGGCCGCGCCGTCGCCTTCGGCGTCGACGATGAGGCACTGGGGACGCAGGCGATTGCGATCGTTGCGGAAATGGACGGCGAATTCTCAGAGCGTCGAGCCGCGGACCTCGAGAAAGACATCCGCGCGTCCGTAACGGCGGCGGTGGGCATTGCACCTCGGCATGTCGCCATTGTGCCTCGCCAATGGATCGTGAAGAGCACGGCCGGAAAGATCTCGCGACACGACACGAAGAGGCGCTTTCTGTCCGAGCGTGCCCATGGCTGACATCGTTCAGGCCGTCCGTGAAGTCGTCCGCACCGTCGTCAAGAAGCACGTGCGCGATGACGAGCCGCTCGTGTCGTCAGGGCTGATCGACTCGCTGTCGGTGCTGACGCTCATTGCGGCGCTCGAACAGCGTCTACAGATTCACATTCCGGCGGCCGACGTACAGCCTGACGACTTCGACACGATCGCTCTGATCGTGGACACGATTGCTCGTGTTTCACCACCATGACACCGTTCCCCAAGTCGGCCGCCGTGGTTACGCCGATGCTGGCGCTCGCCGGCGTCTGGGGCCTGCTCGCCTTCGATCCCTTGCACAACTTGCGTGAGCACTTGATGGCCGCGGGAGGCGGCCGTGCCGAGGCAAACGTCGAGAACCTCTACACCAATGCGTCGACGCAGGAGACAAGTAGAAGCGACGACGCGCTCGGAAGTCTGCGCCGGCTCGAGCCCGAGTGGTGCGAAGCGACCGAGCGCACGCGATTCGTGCTCATGGGCAATTCGCAGACGCTGGCCATCGTGCTCTCTCCGAGCGAGTCTCCTGTCGCCGGCGCGGAGAAGACGTATCCGGACTACCTGCTCGACAGGTTGCACGAGTCGGGAGCGGCAGTGCGCGGCTACCGTCTGTCGGCGCCGAACCTCGGGTACACCGAGGCGCTTTGGTATCTCACGTATCTCGTCACGCATCCCTGCGTCACGCCGACCGATCTCGTCCTGCAGTTGAACTTCGAGACCTTTCGAAAAACCGGCATTCGCGATCGTCTGCTGGCGCTGCTCGACGATCCGGCATTCGCCGCGGCCGCAGAGCGCGAAGCCGCGTCGTCGGCGACCTACGGGCCGGTGCTGCAGCAGGCGATCGGCCGGTATCGAACGCAGAAGATCACGACGACCGGTCAAAAGGCAGAGGCAAGTGCCGCAACCGCCGCCACAGGTGTGAGCCTGTCCGAGGGGGCGGGCGCCGCATTGGAAACGACGCTGCGGCGCGCCCTCGATCGGTCGCCGGACTTTCGAGCACGGTCGCGCATCAAGGGCGAGCTCGTCAATTCGCTCTACCTCGGCCGCGTGTACTTCCTCGGCATCAAGACGAGCACGAAACGATCCGTGAGCGCCGCGACGCTGGCGCTGAACGTCGCCGCCGTCGAACGCATCGGCGAGTTGTGTCGCGCGCACGGCATCCGGCTCAGCGTGTTCAACGCTCCACAGAACCCGCTCGTCCCGCTGTACCAGACTGAGGCGGATCGCGACGAGTACCACCGCGTGATCGCCGATCTGGCGCGGCGATACGCGTGGAAGTCGTACGACTTCGAAAACAGCCTCGACAAAGACATGTGGGGCGTTTGGCTCGACGGGCCGGATCCCATTCATTTCGGCCGCGCGGGACACAAGCGGTTCGCGCAGGTGCTGCTCGACGCTCACGTGATCCCGGTGAGCGAGTAGATGCAGTTCAACTCGTACTCGTACCTCGCGCTGTTGCCGGTGGCGGTCGCCATCTTCTGGACGTTGCCGGCACGCGCGCGGCGTGCGTACATCATCATCGTGAGCGTGGCGTTCTGCGCGACGTGGAACGCCGTGCTGGTGCTTCTGCCGCTCGCCATTGCCGTGCTCACGCACGTCTGCGCGTCCATGATGCGGCGCGATCCCGCGGCGGCGCCGAAAGCCGCCAGGGTCGGCATCGCGCTCATCGTCCTCGTGCTGGCATTCTTCAAATACCGCGGCTTCCTGACCGGGGCCTCCTGGTTCGTGTCCATCGGGCTCCCGCTCGGCATCTCGTTCTATTCGTTTGAAGCCATCAGCTATCTGATCGATACGCGCCAGGGGCGGACGACGTCGAGGTCGTTCGGCGACCTGTGGCTGTTTCTGATTTTCTGGCCGCATCTCATCGCCGGTCCCATCGTGCGGAGCCGTGAGTTGATCCCGCAGTTCTCGTTCGAGAAGCGTTTCGAACCACGCTTCGTGATCGAGGGGATGGATCGCATTCTCCTTGGGCTCGTGCAGAAGAACGTCATCGCGAACAGCCTGGCGCCGTGGGTCGACGACGGCTTCGTGCATTCCGTGGCGCGGCTCAACACAACCGTCGACAACTGGTTCCTCGCGATCGCGTTCGGGCTGCAGGTGTACTTCGACTTCGCGGCGTACTCGAACATGGCGATTGGCGCGGCGAAATTGATCGGCGTCACGTTGCCCGAGAACTTCAACGCGCCGTATCACGCGGCGAGTCCGGTGGACTTCTGGTCGCGCTGGCACATGACGCTCTCACGCTGGATTCGCGACTACGTGTTCTTCCCGCTGAACGCGGGATTGCAGAACCGGAAGGGCCGTCTGTATGTCAGCCTCATCGCGGTGATGAGCGTCGTCGGCCTGTGGCACGGCGCTGGTTGGGGATTCGTGCTGTGGGGGGCGATGCAGGGAGCGTTTCTCGTCGCCTATCGCGCCGCCGCCGGCGACGCGAAGCCTGAGCAGCTCGGCGTTCCAGCGCGAGTCTTCTGGCGCGCGTTCACGCTGGCTGCCGTCGCCGTCGCGTGGGTTCCGTTCCGCGCGACCTCGATCGGCCAAGCCGGCACCATGGTGGCGTCGATGCTGTTTCGATTTTCCGGCGGCGTGTCGTACTCGGTCAACTTTTACGCCGTCACGCTGCTTGCGTGCGTCTTTTGCGCGATCGAGCCGATCTTGAAGCAGGGTATCGGACGCGCCGAACAGCTCACGGAGCAGTCGCTGGCGTGGACGCGCGCGAACGTCTATGTCCTCCGGCCGATCGCCTACTCCTGTCTGCTGCTGCTCTTCGTGATCTTCGACGATCGCGACACACAGTTCATTTACTTTCAGTTTTAACGTCGATTTCGGGACCCATCCGCCTCGACGTATACTAGGCGCCCTCGCTGCCTGATGGGTCTCCTGAACTGGCTCGAATCGCTGGCGCTCTCGGTCTGGGTCCATGAGTCGCCGTCAATCTGGGCGCAGCCGACCGTGCTCACGCTGCACACGATGGGCATGGGCGTGCTGGTCGGGGCCAGCTGGGTGCTCGACCTGCGTCTGCTCGGCATCGGCCGCAACATCCCGCTGTCGGCCTTTCGCTGGGTGTTCCGCACCGTGGCCTTCAGCCTCGTCGTGAATCTCGTGACCGGCGTCCTGCTGTTCATGGCGCGCGCGACCCTCTGGGGCACGGCGTTCCCATTTCTGATCAAGATTCTCCTCGTCGTCGCCAGCGCCGCGACGCTGCTGCCGATCCGCAACTACGTGCTCCAAAGCGACCCGGAGCAGCGCGACGTCAGCGGCAGAGCAAGAATGTTGGCCATGATCTCGATCGCCACGTGGACGGCGGCGATCACCGCGGGCCGTCTGCTCGCCTATACGGTGGCAGGCTGATGCCGTCGATCACGTCGTTCAACCTCGCGCACGTTCACCTGCTGCTGAATCACGTGCCGACGATCGGTTCGGTCGTCGCGCTGGGCCTGATGATCGTCGCCTTCATCCGGCGTGACGAAGGGCTGAAACTCGTCGGGCTGGAAGTCCTGTTTGCGATCGCGCTGCTCACGCTCCCGGCCTACATGACCGGCGTCGCGGCTTTTACGAAGCTGCGCGGCGAGCCCGGGATTTCCGAGACGGCGATCCGCCTCCACCAGGATGTCGCGCTGTATGGCTTCACGTGGATGGAGTTTGCCGGCTTCATCGCCTGGGTAGCCTTGTGGAACGCTCGACGCCATGGTCGCGCGTCACGCGGGCTCGTAGTGACGTCGACAGCGTTGTTGATCGTGTCGTTCGCGGTCATGGCGCGCGCGGCGAATCTCGGAGGCGACATCCGGCATCCGGAACTCGGCGGCACCGCGTTGACGATCGACTCGGCGGAATTCCTCGCGTCGAAGATCAGCAACGTGATGGTCAACAGCCCGTGGGCGTGGCCGGCATCCGAGACGGTGCATTTCCTCGGCCTCTCGCTCTCGTTTGGCGTCCTGCTGGCGATCAACCTGCGGATTCTCGGCGTCATGAAACGAGTGCCGTTCGCGGAACTCCATCGGCTGCTCCCGTGGGGCATGCTGGGTTTCGGCCTCAACCTCATTACAGGGATGCTGTTCTTCGTCGGCCAGCCGAAGCAGTACATCGACAGCGCGCCGTTCTACTGGAAGATCGTCTTCCTGATGATCGCCGGCGCGAACTTCCTCTATCTGACGGTGTTCAGGAAAGCGTGGGCCGACACCCGCGGCGCATGGACCGCGAGCGGCACTGACAAGGCCATGGCCTTCGTGTCCATGTTCGCCTGGCTCGCCACACTGTATTGCGGCCGCATGCTTCCCTTCATCGGGCACTCCTTTTGACGCCAGGCACCATCGTCCCCATCGTCGTCGTGGTCGTCGTGGCGATTGTCGGCATCCTCGGGTACCTGCTCGACCGCACTGCTTGAACAGGTTCCAAAGTTCCAAAGTTCCAGGTTCCAGGTTCCAGGTTCGGGGTTCCACGTTCCACGTTCGACGGTCCGAACCCGGAACCTTGAACCTGGAACCATCGAACCTGGAACCCGGAACCAGGAACCCGGAACCCGGAACCTTGCGACGTCCTGCTGCAAGTTGCTAGTATTCGGTCGCACTTACACTGGAGTAGCCATTTATGACGAAGCCTCTCGCTCGATTCGTCGTCCTCTCTGGATTCCTCTTGGTCGGCGTCACCGTCGGGCTGCAGGCGCATCATGCTGTGGCTGGCGTATACGACCTGAATAAAGAGATCGTCCTCGAAGGCCGGCTCAAAAAGTTGAACTTCACCAACCCGCACGCGAGCATCGAGCTCGAGGTCCCGGACAAGGACGGCAAGATCACGGATTGGATTCTGACCACCGCCTCCATCACGACGCTGACCCGCGAGGGCATCAACAAGACTTCCATGAAGCCTGGCGAGATCCTCAAGGTGACCGTCCTTCCGGCGAGAAACGGGAACCCGTCGGGATTCATCAGGAATCTCCAGCTCGGCGACCGCAACATCAAGCTCTTCAACGGCGACGGGAAGGACTAGCTGAATAGCTGGGAGCTGGCCATGGTTGATCGACGATCTCTCGCGATAGGTGTGTTCGCTGTTGTCGTCGCGACGAGCGGCGTGACCACTTGGGGACAGGCGCCAGCGGCTCCGGCTCCAACAGCTCCGGCCGGCGGCGGTCAGGGGCCTGGCGGGGCGGGCAGAGGTGGACGCGGCGGCGGGTTCGGACGCGGCGGGACGGCGTTTACGCCCGCACCTGGCGCCAAAGACCTGAAGTCGGTCCTCTACAACTGGACCTGGCACATGGGGATGCTGCGGAGCGGAGCCGAGTCCGAGCTGATCAAAACGCTCGATTACAACGCCGCGGGCGGCACGATCCAGGTGGACGGTCAACCCTGCACGCTGACGAAGTATCGCCTCCAGATTAACTACCAGATCCCGGGCTCACGGACGCAATTCGAATGCACGCGCGCCAATGGGCAGAAATACTCGAACGTTGAAACGATGAGCGGCGACTACGCCTGGGACGAAGACATCCCTGGCGCGGAGCTCGTCGCGGGCAAGGGCAAGGCAACGCCGAAGCCCGCCACGCTCGACGAGCGGCGGATCCGTTTGTGGGCCAGTCCGCAGGGTGCGCCGAAGGCCGCCATCGCCGGCGCGGCCGGCCTGGCGACCGCCGAGTCGTTCGGGCAGAACCCAGCCACGTTGCTCGATCGTCAGACAGCCGCCGGAGCCAAGGCGACGACGACGCTGACCTGGCAGGGAGAGAAGGCCATCGTCACGTTCCCGATTCCGGGAGTCGCCGGTGCGATGGCGACGGCGACGCTCGATAGCGGTTATCTGCCGGAGCGCGTCGTCGTGAAGAACGGGGCGAACACCACGGAGTTCGTCTACACCGATTTCCAGGACTTCAACAACCCACTGTTCAAAATCGAAGCGCTGTACCCCAGCACCATGGTCGAGCGCCGCAACGGCACGGTCGTTCGCACGGTGAATGCAAAGGTGACCGAAATCGGCCAGGTCTACGTGATCATGCCGGTGCCGGACAGTGTCCGGAAGGCTGCGGGAAAGTGAGGAGTGCGATGAAGGCGACCATCTCGGCAATCGTTCTCGGCGTCGTTGTCAACCTCCTGGCCACGCCGGCGGCCGCGCAATTCGGCGCTCCGCCACCGCCAGCGGATCCGAACGCTCCGGTGCCCAAGCTGGCGAACGGTCATCCCAACCTGACTGGCTCCTGGCAGGCAGGCGGCACAATCACTGGCGCTGGCGTCCCGGGTGTAACCGTGGGCGATATGTTCCGCCGATGCACGCCGTTCCAGAACAAGAACTGCATGGAGTGGACGAATCAGAGCGAGGACTGGCCGTTCATGTCGACCTCGCGGCTCGGCATGAATCAGCCGGTGTACAAGCCTGAGTACTGGGACCAGATCATCGCGAAAGACCAGTGGACGAACCGGGACGATCCGGTCATGACCTGCCTCCCGCTCGGAATTCCTCGGCAGGGGCCGCCGTCACGAATCTTTCAGACCGACACCGACATCACGATGATCTACCGAGCCGGCGTCGATGGCGCGGGCGGGTACGCGGAGTTCCGCATGGTCCCCGTCAACGGCCAACCCCACGATCCAAAGCGGCCGAATAACTACAGCTTCATGGGGTACACGGTCGGCCGCTGGGAAGGCGACACGCTGGTCCTCGACTCCATCGGGTTCACCGACGAAACCTGGCTGGCGCGCGGCGGCTTTTTCCACTCCGATCAGATGCGAGTCCTGGAGAAATTCACCAGGACCGGGAACCAGATCCTCTACGAGGTCACGGTGGAGGACCCCGTGATGCTCGTCGAGCCGTGGGTCATGCCGAAGATTACGATGCGCCTCTCGGGCGGCAACACCATCATCGGAGAGCGGGGAAGCTGCTCGGAGACCGAACACAACAACGTCAGCTCCCAGTACCGGCACTAGCTGACGACGTCAAACGCAGAGCACGCTGAGCGCGCAGAGTTTTGAAGGTACGTTCTCTGCGTACTTTGGGCGCTCTGCGTCGTACGATGCCCTCCTTCTCCCATCCACCTCGAATTCCACGAAAAACACGCGCGGCAGTCGGCTGAAGAGTTCATCGCGTTGAAAGAAAAACGCGGTCCACGGGACTATAGCTACAGCCGCGCACGATGACGTCACGAACCGCCGTTTTCGAGCAAGTCGCGCGCGAGCACGACGCGATGATCAAGCGCATTGCCACGAGCCACGAAATGGCGCCGCATCTTGCCGAGGAGCTCGTCCAGGACATCTACCTGGCGATTTGGAAGGCGCTGCCCTCGTTCCGTAAAGAGGCGTCGTTGCGGACGTTCGTCGCACGCATCGCGACGAATCGGGCGGTGACGCACGTCGTTCGAGCGTTGAAGCTTCCCCCTTCCTCGGAGGTCCGCGAAGACCTCCCCGCGTTCGACCCCAGCCCCGAGACCAGGGCCATCGCGCAGGACCGCAGGACGCACTTGCTCGCTGCCGTTCGCCGGCTGCCTCTCACTTATCGCGAGACCGTGATGCTCGCGCTTGAAGGGCTGACAACCGCAGAAATCGCCGACGTTCTCGGCATCAGTGCCAACGCCGTCGCGATCCGCCTCTCTCGGGGAAAAGAGCTCCTTCGCGGGCTGCTGGAGAACACACGATGACTGGACGCTCGGACAAGTACTGGGACGACCTTGGCGTCGCATGGCGTGCCATCGAGGTCGACGTCGATGTCGTCAGGCCACGGCTCCAGTCGCGGCTGCGGCGCCAATCACTTCTTATCCGGACGGCTCTTGTGCTCGGCGTCCCGCTCGCGGCCTGCGGGCTCGTCCTCGGAGCGCTGACCGTCTGGTGGGGTTGGACCACGGCGACGTGGAACTTCGTCGCTCGCGGCGTCGCGATTGGAATCATCGCGGCGCTCGCGCTCACGGTGCTGTTCTCGCTCGTCTCGGTCCGAGGCAGTGCCGACGCTCGCGCGTTGGCTGAGATGCTGGCGCTGGCCGTCCGGCGCGCACGCGCAACCCTTGCAGTGATTCGGGTGGGACTGCTCTCGTGCGCGATCGCCGCGGTGTTCGGCGTGATCGGCGCCGTCATTCGCACGCGCGCCGGCAGACCGCCGGCTCTGTCGCCAGTCGTGGATGTCGCGCTGCTCGTGCTCGTGACGGTGGTACTGCTGGTGTATCGGGGCCGCGCCAAGGTCACGCTCGCGAAACTGCGTTACCTCGCACAGGCGATCGCATCGGACGCATCTGACGGAACGGAGCGGCAATGATCGTTCACGCCGCAGGCGTGTGGAAGACGTTCGGCCGCGTCCACGCGCTGCAGGATCTGAACCTTGCCGTGCCGGAGGGCAGCGCGTTCGCCCTCATCGGAGCCAACGGCGCTGGAAAGACCACCACGATCAAAGCGCTGATGAACATCACCCAGCCGACGCGAGGCACGCTCACCGTCCTCGGCGCGGACTCTCGGCGGCTGTCGCCGCGAGAGTTGTCGGACATCGGCTACGTCTCAGAAAACCAGGAGATGCCGTCTCGCATGTCCGTCGGCGCCTTCATCCAGTACCTTCGGCCGTTTTATCCGCGCTGGGATCGCGCACTCGAAACCACTCTGCTCCGCCGGCTCGCACTGCCCACTGACCGCAAGATCAAAGATCTGTCGCACGGGATGCGGATGAAGCTGTCGCTTGCCTGTGCGCTCCCGTTCCGGCCAAGGCTTCTCGTCCTCGATGAGCCGCTCGGCGCGCTGGATCCGCTCGTGCGCGATGACTTCCTCGAGGGCCTGCAGTCGCAGGTCGGCGAGACGACGATGTTGATCTCATCCCACGAACTCACCGAGATCGAATCGTTGACGACGCATCTCGCATACATCGATCGAGGAGCCGTCGTGTTTCAGGAAACGCTGCCCGATCTCCAGAACCGCGTGCGCTCCGTGCGCGTCACGCTGATGACCGGCGACGTCGTGAGCTTCGTGGACACGAACTTCTCCGAAGACGGCCTCACCGCCCGCCTCGAAGCGCAGTTCGGGCGCGTGAGTCACATCGAGACGAGTCGCGCGCCGCTGCGGTCGATGTTCACCACGATGGCTCGCGCCATGCGAACAGACGGAGCGTCGCAGTGACGTGGCACATTGTCCGGAAAGACTGGCGCCTGCTGTGGCCACTCGCCGCTCTCGTCGCCATCGCGCAGTCCGCGAACGTCGCTCTGCAGATCTTGCTCGGACATTTCGGAGAGCCGCCGGCGCTTGCCGTCGTCGGCCAGACATTCCCCTATGTCGTCTGGCTCGGCATCGTCTTGTTGATTACGGCGACCGTGCATCAAGACGTGCTGCCTGGTGCCACGCAGGACTGGCTGGTGCGTCCGATTCACCGCCGCGAGTTGATGCAGTCAAAGCTGCTTCTCGTGCTGATTGCCGTGCACGTGCCGATGCTGCTGGCCGATCTCAGCCACACGCTGTCCGAGGGATTCACGATCGCGGAGGCCCTGAGAGCGGCGGCGATTCACACGGGCCTCGTCATCCTCGTGCTCGACGTGCCGGTGTTTGCCATCGCCACGGTCACGCGAAGCGCGACCGAAGTGCTCGTCAGCTTCCTCGCGATGTGGCTCGTCGTGCTGCTGGGCGTGGGCATCGGCGTGGCCGCGCGCAGGGGCGCGCCGCCTCCCTTCGCATCGACCGGGATGCAGTGGATGACGCCCGTCTTCTGGTCAGTAGTGGCCGGCATCGCGGCCGTCGTCGTCGTTCCGCTGCAGTACTTCAGCCGCGCCACGAAGACATCGCGGATGGTCGTGGCCTGCGCCGTCCTCGTGGCGCCCATGCTGAGCTTTTCGAGCTGGAACGCGGCGTTTTCCCTCCAGCAATGGCTGTCGCCGAAGCCGTCACTGGCTCGGGCGATCGTGGTGAGCTTCGATCCAGCACCAACGGATGCACCTGCGCAGGATGGCGCCGAAGCGGCCACCAATACTGCCTTGCTTCCGCTTCTGATATCAGGCGTCGAGCCGGGTTCGATCGTCGCGAGCGATCGCGCGATCATTCGTCTCATCGATCAGAACGGCGTCCTGCTGTTTGCGGGGTCGACCACAGGGAACCGCCCTCGCGACGACTTTCACGTCCGCGTCGGGTCCGATGGCGCCGCGCATGCGCGGCAGCGGATCATCCTGCCGGAGAGGGTCCACGGACGCGTCCGGACAGCCGTTGTCCGGGCGGAGGTCGACTACTCGCTCACGCTGTTTCAGCGCGATAGCGCCGCAGCCATGGCTGCGATCGACGGCAGCACGCGCTCGGCGATGTTCGGGTGGTGCCGGACGCGGATCGATCAGGACGGCGACGACGTCGAAGTCGGGTGTCTCAACGTGGGGCCGCCACCCGCGTGCGTCAGCGCGATCCTGGAAAACACGGTCACCGGTCGAAGGAATCCCGAACGCCTGTCATGCGTCCCTGACTACATGCCCTTTCCTGTCCACCTCTTTCCAGATGTGCTGAGCCAGTTCGGCGGAGGCGTGAAGTTTCGCGACCCGCAG
>Ga0097621_100001531_pt1 | contig 15844 bp, 17 predicted proteins | sample KBSMisM72_FD_73165 | JGI IMG/M metagenome (GOLD analysis project Ga0097621, IMG submission 73165) | Miscanthus rhizosphere microbial communities from Kellogg Biological Station, Michigan, USA - KBS Miscanthus M7-2 (version 2) (version 2) | ecosystem: Host-associated > Plants > Roots >... | reverse complement strand
TTTCGACGGCGAGACAGAGAGGCGTGAACGGCTTAGACGATCGAACATCGCATGCTCTGCACCCGTTGCCTGGCTGGCTTGTTCTCTCTGCCCCATTGTGTCTCTATGCTGAAAACAGGTTTTTATGTCCCAAACAACTCTCGAACCGCAAACTGAAACTGACTTGAAGTCCCTGGCCAAGGAGATGGTCACTCGCGCCATGCAAAACGGCGCCACGGCTGCGGAGTGCGTCATTCGCGAAGGCGACGAATTCTCCACCCTGGTGCGTCTCGGCCAGGTCGAAACTCTGAAGGAATCCGGATCGAAAGCCATTGGCGTGCGGGTATTTTTCGGAAAGCGCTCCGCCAACACTCATTCGAGCGACTTTTCCCGCGCCGGGCTGGACCGCATGCTCAGCTCCGCGGTGGAGCTGGCAAAGATCACCTCCGAGGACCCGTTTGCCGGGATTCCGGAACAGGAGCAGTTGGGATCGATTCCCGGTGAACTCGATCTTTATTCTTCGGATGTTTACTCCCTGCCAGGTCAGGAACGAATCGACCATGCCAGGCGCGCAGAGAAGGCTGCGCTTGATTCCGATCCGCGGATCAAGAACTCCGACGGCGGATCCTTCGATGCGGCTACCGGGCACAAGATCTTGGCCAATTCGCTCGGCTTCTTAGGCGAGTATCGCCGCTCTTATTGTTCGGTTTCAGCGGTTCCGATCGCGCAAGATGAAAACGGAGCCATGCAGCGCGACTACTGGTATTCGGTCGCGCGCAGTTTGGGACGTCTGGAATCCCCTGAGCATGTCGGCAGGGTGGCGGCAAAACGCACCCTGCGCCGATTGGGGGCACGCAAGGTGAAGACGCAGCAGGTGCCAGTGATCTTCGATCCGCTGGTAGCGACCTCCATCCTGGAACACATCTTTGAAGGCGTAAATGGGGACTCGGTTTACCGGGGCGCATCGTTTTTGGCGGGAAAGCTGGGGCAGAAAATTGCGGAAACCGGAGTCACCGTGATTGACGACGGAACGGTGGTTGGTGGCTTTGGAACCAGTCCTTTCGACGGCGAAGGCGTGCCCACGCGCCGCACCGTGGTGATCGATCAAGGTGTGCTCGCCTCGTATCTGCTCAACACTTACACCGCAAAGAAGCTGAAGCTGAAGACGACGGGGAATGCATCACGCGGGCTGGCGGGCACTCCTGGCATCGGCCCGGGCAATTACTTCCTGCAACCCGGATCGCGCACTCCTCAGCAACTGATCGGGGACATTCAAGAAGGACTCTATGTTACCGAGTTGCTGGGCATGGGGGTGAATCTTGTCACCGGCGATTATTCACGCGGGGCATCGGGGATGTGGATCTCAAAGGGCGAATTGGCCTATCCCGTCGAAGAGATCACAGTCGCGGGGAATCTAAAAGACATGTTCATGCATATCTCCGAGGTAGCCAATGATCTTGAGTTCCGTGGAGCGGTGGCTGCCCCGACCCTTCGCATCGATGGCCTCACGGTCGGTGGGGAATAAGTGCGATTCGCAAGAGTCGTATTTCTGATCGCCGGAAATGGGGTCTACCGGTACTAACACCCCTGTATTCCATCTTCGACCTCATTGGTCGGAAAGACCCGCCGCCAATCACCCCGCGTTTTACTACGGGATCGTGGGTGCAGGACTAGCCTGGCAGATCGCATTCCTGATCATCGCAAAATATCCGGCGAGACTCCGGTATGTGATGATCCCCGCCGTGCTCGAGAAGTTTAGTTATGGCATTGCGATGCTGGTGTTGTATTCGCAAGCGCGCGTTCACGGGTCGGATATGGTGTTCGCTGGCGTGGATCTGCTCTTGGGGGTTTTGTTCATCGTTGCTTTCCTGATTACGCGGGATGAATCTGCAGCCGACCGATAAGTTCGGAGCTGCGGACTATAATCATCGTGCATGGGCGGCTTTCTCCAGCCAACGCCAACCCTAGAACCGCGCGATACCAGCAGGAGAACCATCCTGGCTGCGATTGCCGTCATTGTCTTTCTGGCGGGAATCGTCGCCCTGGCCCTGCGCGAAAAGCCAATTCCCCCAACTCCGCCGCCAGCTTATGCAGCCAACCTGAAGATTTCGGATTTAAAACTCAGCCAAGCGCAAAACTTTGTTGGGGCCACCGTTACTTACGTGGATGGCACGCTATCGAACACCGGGGATAAAACGGTTACCCACGCCGAAGTCCGGGTTACTTTTCGAGATACGTACGGACAAATCGCGCAAGTAGAAGAAGTGCCGATCAAAGTTCTCAGGACTACCGGCCCCTATCCCGACACCGCTGACCTTTCCGCCGTGCCGCTGGCTTCGGGACAGAGCAGCTTGTTTCGCCTCATCTTTGAACAACATTTGAGTGACCAGTGGAACCAGGGGCAGCCGGATCTGCAGATTACAGGTGTGACCACGCGGTAGGGCAGTGGGCTGCAGGTTTCCCTGCCTCCGCCCTCAAGGCAAGCGCCTCTTCCCTTACAATTCCTTCATGACTCGTGAAAAGTTCCGGCTCACCGCGACGGTCAAAGCCGCGGGTTGAGCGTCCAAGCTGAGTCCGGCGGTGCTGGACAAGGTGCTTGGGAAATTAGCCCGGCAACATGATCCGAACGTTCTCGTTGGCTTCGATCACGCCGACGACGCCGGAGTGTATCAACTCGGGCCCGATACGGCGCTGGTGCAGACAGTCGATTTCTTCACGCCGATTGTGGATGATCCCTACACCTTCGGTCAGATCGCGGCGACCAATTCTCTGAGCGATGTCTATGCCATGGGTGGCCGTCCCCTGACGGCGCTGGCGATGGTCTGCTTTCCGGAAAAGGCCGATCTTGAAATCCTCGAACATATCCTCTCCGGCGGACTGTCGAAAATGATCGAGGCCGGCTGCACTGTCATCGGGGGACACAGCATCCGGGATGAGGAGACAAAGTTTGGTTATTCGGTGACTGGCGTCGTGAACCCCAGGAAGGTGCTTCAGAACGGTGGTGCTCGGCCCGGGGATCGATTGATTCTGACAAAAGCTCTGGGCACGGGCGTGATCTCGACCGCGCTGAAGCAAGAGAAGGCGCAGAAAGGATGGATTGATGCTGCGGTCGCCTCTATGACCACGTTGAATAAAGCCGCAGCAGAAGTGATCTCTAACTTCGAAAATTCCCGCCCTTCGGCAAGCGACGAACAGGCTGGTCGAAGCGAAGAGAGCGAGTCCGAGCGGGGGAATCGTTCCCCGTTCGCTGCGGAGGATCTACGACTGACGGCGGGCGGCACTTCTTGTGTCCACTCGCTCACCGATGTGACCGGCTTTGGCCTGATCGGGCACCTTCGCGAAATGCTTCTCGCCTCGAAAAATGTTTCAGCGCAGATTCGCGCCTCCCGGCTGCCGCTTCTCGCCGGGGCGCTCGAATCGATCGCCGACGGGCATATCCCCGGGGGGCTCAGAGCAAACCGTGATTTTGCAGAATGTCTTGTGAGCTACAGCGAAAACGTAAGCGAAGACCTCAGAACGATCCTGTTCGACCCCCAGACCGCTGGGGGGCTCCTCGCCGCCGTTGCCCCGGAATCAGCGGATGCTTTGGTAGAAAAGCTGCGAGCTTCAGGTGTTTCGTCCCGAGAGATCGGCGAGGTCACCGCCGCTGCAAACCCAACAATTCACGTCTCTAACTAGGCCAGGTTCCCTTTCGTAACTCGACCCGCGAGCCTGGTTTTGTTGAACTGTTCCTCGGCAATTTTCGCTTGCCCCCTCCCCCAATTGTGCTTAGGATTTCACGAACTTTTCCGTGAATTGGATTTCTTTGGAGGGTCTATGTCCAGTCCTGGTATGGGGCTCAGTGGTCAAGGGCAACCTGCGATCGCCAGCGCCGTCGAACGGAAGCTGCGGGCCGAACGCGTGGTGAAAGTCGGAGCCGGCTGGTTCATCACGGTTGGAGTGTTGTCGTTCATCAACTCTGTGCTGGCCATGAGCGGTGCTGGCCTTCATTTCATCTTCGGACTTGGCCTTACCGAGCTGGTCGACGGCTTAGCTCACCAAGTCGGCCGGACTGGTTTTGCGCTTGATCTGGTCATCAATGGCTTCGTGGCCGGTATCTTCGTGCTGTTTTGGCACTTCGGTCGTAAAGGTCAGCAGTGGGCATTTCTGGTCGGCATGGCCCTCTATGCCCTTGATGCATTACTGGCGCTCTATTTCAGCGACCTTCTCGCAGTCGCCTTCCACGGCTACGCCCTCTACCGCATGTATATCGGGATGAGCGGTATTTCAGCCCTGCAGCGGTGCGAAGCAGAGATGACCATTGCCGGTGCTCCCATCCAGCCCCGATAAACGAGCGCCGCGGGGGTCGCCAAGTCGCGCGCGGCCATCTAAAATCTCCTCGCGGACAGAGGAGACCAACGATGAAGACGCGCCAACTCGGGACCTATGGGCCGGCGGTTTCTGCACTCGGCCTCGGGTGCATGGGAATGTCAGAGTTCTACGGAACCAGCGACGAGCGCGAATCAATCGCCACCATCCACCGTGCGCTCGATCTTGGTATCAACTTCCTCGATACCGCGGACATGTACGGTCCGTTCAAAAATGAAACCCTTGTAGGCAGAGCGATTGCGGGCCGACGTGACCAGGTGATTCTCGCCACCAAGTTTGGCATTGTCCGCGATCCCAACAATCCCGCCTCGCGCGCCATCAACGGACGGCCGGAGTATGTTCGGAGTGCCTGCGATGCGAGTCTCAAGCGCCTAAGCGTAGCTTATATCGATTTGTACTATCAGCACCGCGTCGATCCGAATGTCCCGATTGAAGACACCGTGGGTGCCATGGCCGAACTGGTGCGGGAGGGAAAAGTTCGTTATCTCGGATTGTCAGAGGCCGGAGTTGACACCTTGGCCCGCGCTTCAGAAGTTCACCGCATCACCGCCCTTCAAAGTGAATACTCGCTGTGGACACGCGATCCCGAGGAGGGCATTCTTGAAACCTGCCGCGAGTTGGGCATCGGTTTCGTTGCCTACAGCCCACTGGGGCGCGGATTTCTTTCCGGGCAATTGAAGAAGTTTGAGGATCTGGAGCCCGGCGACCAGCGCCGGAACTGGCCCCGTTTCCAAGGCGAAAATTTTCACAAGAACCTTGACCTTGTCCACAAGGTTCAAGACATCGCGCGAGAAAAGAGCTGCACGGTTTCGCAACTCGCGCTAGCTTGGGCTCTCGCCCAGGGAGAGGACATCGTTCCGATACCCGGGACAAAGCACGTCCGCTATCTCGAAGAAAATGTCGGCGCGCTCGAGGTGAGGCTCGAGCGCGAAGATTTGCGGAGCTTGGAAGAGGTTTTTCCCTACGGTGCTGCTGCTGGAACGCGTTATCCCGAGCAGGTGATGGCGCTGCTGGATTCCAGACGCAAGGCGTCATAGGCCGGGTTGCGGTTACTTCCAGATCCCAAGCAGCCTTCTCACATCGATCAATTGGCCCAGGTGGTGGGCATTGTGGTCGGCTATAAGCATGGCCTCGCGCAGGACCGTCTGGCCATCCCCCCAGGGGATCTTGGCAAGCACCTCCGTCTTAGAATCTGCCACCAACTTCTTCATGCGGTCGAGATCGTCGCGAAACGAACTGACGCTTTGGTCCCAAGCTGCCTCTTGTGGCGGCGCTTGGGTTTTCGGCCAGTAGTCGTCTGGCCACTTCGGCTGCTTATATTTCGGATTGCGGCAGAACTCGAGAATGTCCCATTGCGCGACGCGCATGTGCTCGAGCAGCATCCAGGCAGAATGGGGTAAGCCGGGCGGAATTTCGCCGCGAACCCTGGCTGGGAAATCAGTGATCACCTGGTCGAAGGTGGCGTGCGCCTGCCCGCCATCGAGTAATTCGACGAGGTGGGTTCGAAGAGAGTGATCCTTTTCCGTAAATCCTCCTTAGATCTTCTTCTCGTGCTTTGGTCTCCTTGGCAAGCCGTACGCCTAAGGGTGGAGCAGGAAGGGTGCAGGGGGGAACAAAGACGACAAAGAAGATCAGACGTTGATCATGGAGCCTTTAGGATGGTTCGGGCGAAGACTGCGACGCAGAAAATGTTGGGGTTGCCTCCTGAGGCTTCTCGCCTCTTGCCACCCGGCCGATTCCCCGCACGATGCGCCTCATCGGCCATTGTCCATTCGGATCGGCCAGGAATATCTCGCCCACTCGGGTCGAGCGGTAATGCCAGCGCTTGAGGATTGCGAGGTGCTCGCTGCGCTCGCTGAGGGTGGCCGGCCTTGAGGCCGCGAAGTTCCCAATCGCTTCCTCCACACGAGACTCCATCGAGCGGGATTCGGCGACGGGGGCAATACTGAACGGCAGAGGCCCGCTTAACGTGCATGCGCTAAACCAGAAAAGCGAAACCGACTGGCTGTGGTTGGCGCCTGCCAAGGGAACCCCGGGCTGGATGATCAGCGCCTGCAGTTGATCGAGCGGGCGCACAATCTCCGGCAGCTGCCCCACTAGCGGCTTGAGTTTCTCGAGCTTTGCATGAATCGCAGCCGCGTCTTCAAAGGCAAGATCAGCCGAAGCACGATCGCGCTGCTCGGAAAACTCACGGATCAGCGACTGCCCTTGCGTGTCGAAGAACTTTTTTACGCGTGCGACCTCATGCCGATACTCGTCATCGGTGCAGCCTTTGAAGCACGGAGCCAGACACATTTTCATCTCGGAGTAGACGCAACCCGGGAACGAAGGGTGGGGATGAAGATCTTCCACGCAGCGCCGCATCTTGAAAAAATCGAGAGCATCGCTCGCGAATTTCTCCGCAACCGCGCGCGAGGGAAAGGGGCCGTAGTACAAATTCGCTGGCGAGATGCCGAGATTCTCTCCCTCGACCGCAGGGTGCGTGGGCGGGAACTTCCCGAGCCGGGTGGTGACCGACGCTCTCGGGTACTCGTTCTCCAAATGAAACTTCACAAGCGGCGCAGGGCGCAGCCGCAACCTGGCGGCATAGGTTTTCGGGAAGGTCGAGCGCAACATGCGATAAAGCAGGAACTGCGACTCGAAATCCGAGCCCGTCATCGTGAACTCAATCTCCCGGACCCGGTCCCGGAGATTCAGGCGCTTGCTTTGCTCAGCAGGCCGGCTCAGCAGCCGTTGCAGGCGTTTCCGTAGGTTCGCTGTCTTGCTGAGGTAGGGATCGCCCTCGCCCCGGAGGACGAACACGGCCGGCGCTGGCGGGAGTTCGAGGAAGAAACTCTCGTCTAAGTCGGCGCTGAAGCTGAGCTTTTGCGGGGGCATCGACCACATTTTAGCGGTCTCTGCCAAGGAACTTGAACCCAAGTAGCTTGTGAACTATTCTGCAAGTACACCGGAAAGGAGGTGGTCTGATGACAAGTTCTGACTGTAATAGATGTACCCATAGACCAGGTGAGGTGGCTGAGACTTAGGGCGGTTGCTCTAAGACCTTCGCAACTTAACGGTGAGTTTGGAGGAATATCCGCCCGGCGGCAGGTCGCGCCGGGACCCGGAGTTCGCCGAAGTGGCCACAGCATCCAGCCGGATGCCTTACGAGTGACCACCTCTTGGTCAATCCCAAACAGTCCACCGGACGGCCCGCAGGCTGACACTTGCGGGCCGTTCTTATCTGCCAGAGACCTGCGGATTCCTGGTTCCAGCCACTTGAGGTACCCCGCTCCCCTTACGGCATCGAGTTCACGGGCTGGATCTCGAAGCGGCACCCCGATGAGCCGCCCAAGACCGTACCTACCAGAATGACTTGATCGAAGAAACATCCGGAAACTTGATCGTTGCAGCCTCGCCCCTTGCGGCTGCACTATGATTGACCTGTGGAGAGTTTTGAGGAGAAAAGGCGTTTCGCCAGCGAGTATTCGGCAAAGGACGACGAGGAATTGCTGAAGATCGCAGGCAAATCCTGGGAGCTGAGCGACGCGGCATGGGACGCGCTCGAAGACGAACTGGACCGCCGTGGGCTGGAGCCGCCGGTTCCAGAAGAGGTGCCACGCATCCGATCGCTCGAGAAAAGAGAGCTTGTGCTACTCCGCAGGTTCCGCGATCTTCCTGAAGCTCTGCTTGCAAAAGGCAGGCTGGAGTCCTCGGGAGTTCCTTGTTTTATGGCCGACGACAACATGGTCCGGCTGGACTGGTTCATCTCGAACCTGCTCGGCGGGGTCAAGCTTTTGGTCGACCCGGAAGATTTTACTGAAGCATCGCGCGTTCTGAACGAACCTGCCCATGACAAGTTGGAAGACCCCGACTAACACGGTCGGGTTCAGTCGGCGGTTTTGGCAAGGGCCGCCTGAATCACCTGGGCAGTGTCGAGAGCCAAGGGAAGTTTCTCTATTTCTTCCGGGGTGAACCAGCGTGCATCGGCGGCGTCTGCACCGGCCCGCAATTCCCCCGAGAGCCGCTGGCAAAGAAAATCGATGAGCACGTAGTGATAGACAATGTTTCCCTCCTCGTCGGGAACAATGCGGTCAAAGACTCCCAGCAGTTCGGTCGCGCGGACAACTAGGCCTGTTTCCTCCAGGGCCTCGCGTTCTGCGCCTTGGCGCAAGGTCTCGCCCAACTCGAGCATTCCGCCCGGAATTGACCACTCGCCGAGAAGAGGGGCTTTGCCGCGCTTAATCACTACGACGCGGCCATTCTCAACGATGAGAGCGCCAACTCCGATCAAGGGCTGGGTTGGGTGTTCGCGTTGCAAGTCCGAGGGCTACTTTCCCTAATGTAGTAAACCAGCATCATACTTCGCCAGGCCCGGCGGGTTCGTCGTGGCCCCGGAGACCGGGCAGGAGATCAGAGGATCCGGGGAATGAACCCGATTCTCGATTTACAATTTTTATCGTGGCTTTAGAAGAATACAAACGAAAGCGCCGCTTCTCGGAAACTCCCGAGCCGCCGCCAAAGCTCGACAAGAGCAAAGGTCATCGCTTTGTGGTGCAGCGGCACCATGCCACGCGCCTGCACTACGACTTCCGCTTGGAAATGGAAGGCGTGCTGAAATCCTGGGCCGTCCCCAAGGGGCCCTCGCTTGATCCCGACGACAAACGTCTGGCCATGCAGGTGGAAGATCATCCGGTGTCCTACTTCGATTTTGAAGGGATCATTCCCGAAGGCAACTACGGCGCCGGAACCGTGATGGTGTGGGACCTCGGTACCTGGGAACCCTTGTCGCCGGAAACCAAGGACGGGAATTATGTGCGCGCGAGCGATGCCGAGGCCGCCGCCATGCTGAAGAAGGGCGATCTTAAATTTCGCCTGCACGGGAAAAAGCTCAACGGGGATTTTGCCTTGGTGCACATCAAGTCCCGTCGCCCAGGAAGCAAGGGCAATGAGTGGCTGCTGATCAAGAAACATGACGATCACGTGATTCAGGGATTCGATGCAGAGCAACTCGACAAGTCGATTCTGACGAAACGTACGATGGCTGAGATCGCCGGCGACGAAGGCTCCGCCGAATGGGAGAGCAGCAAGAAGGCTTCGCGAGGAGGGGCCAAGGCGGCGTGGCTGACGGATACGCTGGCGCGAGTGGAGAAAAAGAGAAAAGCTTCGTCCTCGAAGGACCCGAAGGCGCAGGCCGAAGAAGCGAAACCGAGTGGCAAACCCGTCCGCAAGGCTCGGCAAAGTTCGGCCGCCTCTGAGGGCGCCAGAAAATCTGCGGCGAAGGGGAGTTCTTCGGCAGCCTCTTTGGTTGCGGGGCTTGAGGGAGCGGTGAAACGTACCATGCCCCAGGCGATCACACCGATGCTGGCTTCGGTTTGCGACCAGCCCTTCGACGATCCTCATTGGCTGTTTGAAATCAAGTGGGACGGTTATCGAGCCGTAGCCTTTCTCGAGGACGGCGATGTGCGATTGGTATCGCGCAACCACAACGACCTCACCGCGAAATTCTCGGAGCTAGGCGGGCTTGCCACGCCGGTGAAAGCGAAAAACGCGATTCTCGACGGAGAAATCGTAGTCCTCGATGATGAGGGCCGGCCGTCGTTCAGCCTGATGCAGCAGCGCACCGGATTTCGCAGCCATGGCCGCCAGAGTACTCCGCGCGGGGACTTGCCGATTCTGTATTACGTCTTCGATGTGATCTACCTTGAGGGTTACGATTTGCGCCAGGTTCGCTTGGAAGAACGAAAGCGGGTGCTCCGCGAAGTCGTCAGCGACTCCGACATTCTGCGCTATTCTGATCACTTTGCCGGAAACGGCAAGGCGCTTTTCAACGTTGCCAAAGAAAAAGGGCTCGAAGGCATCATCGCCAAGAAGGCGAACAGCAGTTACGAGGAACGCCGCAGCCGCGATTGGCAGAAGATCAAGATCACGCAAACCATTGACTGCGTTATCGGAGGCTATACCGATCCGGAAGGGGCAAGGCAATATTTCGGCTCCCTCATGCTGGGCTTGTACAACCAAAAGAGACAATTGGTCCACGTGGGGAATGCCGGCACCGGCTTCAATTACGCACTGCTGAAGGAGATTTCTCAGGTCCTCAAGAACCTCGAGTCCACCGGCAATCCATTTACCGGGCCAACCGAGCCGAAGAAAGCTCATTGGGTGAAACCGGTTCGAGTTGCCGAAGTAAAATTTACCGAGTGGACTCATGAAACCAACGGGGGCGGCCTGAAATTACGCGCCCCGGTTTTTATGAGCCTTCGCGAAGACAAGGATCCCAAAGACTGCACCTTCTCAGGACAAAAGGCGAGTGAATAGTGGCCAATCGCTCCTGGCCGCCATGAAAGGCGAGCCTTCTCGGTCCCGGGTTCCCCGGTCTCAGAAGAGGTTGCCCGCGGAGGGGAAACTGGCCATCTCAACAGCCCCCAAGGAGTTTCCTATGCAACATGCCCCCGGCTTTCTCAAGATTGTGAATGACGCAAAATCTCGGGTAAAAGAAACCACCGTCGAGGAGGTCAAGCACCGCCTCGACCGCGGAGACAGATTCATGCTGGTCGACGTTCGCGAGGATAGCGAATTCATGAAAGACCATCTTCCCGGAGCCGTCCATCTGGGCAAGGGAATTATCGAAAGGGACATCGAGGCGCGCGTGCCGGATCCTGAGACTGAACTTGTCCTCTACTGCGGGGGCGGATTCCGCTCGGCCCTGGCAGCCGACAGCCTGCTCAAAATGGGCTATACCAACGTAATTTCGATGGATGGCGGCATCCGCGAATGGCGCGACAAAAGCTACCCTTTGGTCAAGGGCTGAAGCTCTCCGGGTGTCCGGAAAAGCTCGCGAACCGGGCCCAAAAAGGGGGCCTCCCAATCTGTGGAAACTCTGTGGATTCCTGGGTAGTTAATCGGTGCGACGCAAAAACCGACCAATCGGTCGGGTAGCACGAAAGTTGTAGATCGCAATAATTCCTTTATTTGTAATTGGTTGCAGCTTTTGAGCAGATGGACTGCCTTAAGTAATCCGCTTACAAACATTTAATTTTGCGCTGGAGTTTTGCACACGGCCATCGCGGAAATCGTGTGTTTTGGCACATTCCAGCGTAGTCGTCAAGCCCAACCTCGAACCCAAATCGCCAACATTTGTCTTGCAAATCCGGGCGGAAATCTATTCTTTCCACAGAAGAAATTCCTAAAATCAGGTGTTCACATTTCCAGGAAGAACTCTGTTTTAGGAAAGAGAATCCATGAAAAAGCTCGTGCTCGCTCTCCTAGTGCTCGGACTGGCCACCTCCTCGTTTGCGGCCGATGACTCAGCCGACAACAAGGCCGCCGACCGGGTAAAAGCCGCCGCAACCGTCCTGGAAGAGATTCAGTCTGCTCCCGACACCGGTATCCCGGACGAAGTCATGGGCTCGGCCGAATGCGTGGCGGTCGTGCCCTCCATGCTCAAGGCCGGGTTCGTTTTCGGCGCCCGCTACGGTCGTGGCGTGGCCAGCTGCCGTACCCCCAAGGGGTGGAGCGATCCTGCTTTTTTCACCGTTCAAGGCGGAAGCTTCGGATTGCAGATTGGCGGTCAGGCCGTGGACCTGATCATGCTGATCATGAACCAGAAGGGCATGGACAATTTGCTTCATAGCAAGTTCAAGCTTGGCGCCGATGCCAGCGTGGCCGCTGGGCCAGTCGGACGTCATGCCGCTGCCGACACGGATTGGAGGATGCGAGCCCAGGTGCTGAGTTATTCACGTGCCCGGGGTGTCTTTGCCGGACTGGAACTGAACGGGGCGGTCGTAAAAGTAGATCGCGAAAGCACGCTTGAGTTTTACGGCAAGATGCAGCCCTTCGATACGACGCTGCAGATGGCTAGCAACCCTCAGGCGGCATTGCCGTTCCTGAACGATCTGGCAAAGTGGGCGAAGCTAGCGAGCAAGTAAGAAGCCCCATCCGGCTTCAGGCGTTCATTCCGAGTTCCAGGAACAGTGGGCCGGAATCCAGATGCCTGAAGCCGACTGCGCCCTCAAGTCCGCGGCCCGCGTTTGACACCGAAATTTCCCCTCTGCTACCGTCAGCCTTCCCTTGCGCTACCGACTCGAATACGCGCTGGCGTGGGCTCTGCTCAAGCTTGTAGGTGCTCTGCCTAGGTCCTTCGCCCGAGCGGCCGGGATCTCGATAGCTTGGCTCGTGTATCTCCTCCACCGAAAGCTGCGTCGCGTGGGCATGCGCAATCTCGAACTCGCGTTTCCTGAGAAGTCGCTCGGAGAACGCAAGAAGATTCTTCACGGCGTCTTTACCTCTCTCGGTCGCCACGTCGGCGAGGTTTGCCTGTTCCCGCGGTATAGCCGCGAGAACGTGACGGAGACGGTGGTTTACGAGGGCTTTGAGAACTACGAGCGAGCCTTGGCCCGCCACAAGGGCGTGCTTTTTCTTACGGGCCACCTGGGCGCCTGGGAATTGTCGGCATTTGCGCACTCGCTTTATGGACATCCGCTGAACGTGGTCATGCGCCCCCTCGACAACCCTTACCTTGACCGGCTTGCCCGCCGTTACCGAACCATGCACGGTAACAAAGTCGTGGATAAGGACTTTGCCCGCGGATTGATCGCGGCCATGCACAAGGGCGAAACCGTTGGGGTGCTCATGGACACCAATATGATCGTGAGTCAGGGCGTGTTTGTGGACTTCTTTGGGTACAAGGCTTCGACCGCCACGGGCGTCGCCCGACTGGCGTTGAAAACCGATGCCGCCGTGATCCCGGGCTTTACGGTCTGGGATCCGGTGCTGCAGAAATATCGGCTACGCTTCGATCCGGCGGTCAAGCTCATCCGCACCAAAGACCGCGACGCCGACATCATTTCGAACACTCAGCTGTTCACGAACATTCTCGAAGACTATATCCGCCGGTTTCCCGATCAGTGGCTGTGGGTGCACCGGAGATGGAAGACCCGGCCCAGGGGGGAAAAAGACCTGTATTAGAAATTCCCCCTGTCGCGTCCCCTTCAGCCCCTCCCTTTCCTTTCCCGCGGCGAACGTATAAAACAGGTGCCATGCCTAGCGTTGGGGAGATCGCACGAGCGATCGATGCAAACCTTGTCGGTAACGAGCAGCTCACGGTCGCACGCGTTGCCAGTTTTGCCTCGGCCTCGCCCGGTGACCTGGTTTTTGTGGAAAAGGAGGAAGATTTCCCCCTGGCCCTCGACTCGAATTCGACAGCGATCATCGCAAGCAGCTTCGCCATGACCGCCACGACTTCTAAGGCCCTGCTGATATCGGTAAACCCTCGTCTGGCATTCGCCCGCGCGGCCAAATTTCTTCAAGCCCAATCCGATGCTGCCGGCAAGAGCGGAAACCGAGGAGTTCACGCGAGCGCTCTCGTACTGCCCACGGCAGAGGTGGCGCGGACGGCCACAATTGATCCCTGGGCGTTTGTAGGCGACGGCGCAAAAGTGGGTGAGCGCACCTGGGTCGGTACTGGTTGCATGATCGGACAGGGTGTCTTGATCGGTGAAGATTGCAAGATCTATCCCAAGGTAACCATCTACCCCGGCACGCGCATTGGGAGCCGCGTCATCGTCCATGCCGGGGCGGTTTTAGGCAGCGATGGTTTTGGCTACGTTCGCGACCCGGAAAGCGGGCGTTACGAGAAGTTTCCGCAGATTGGAAGGCTGGAAATCGAGGATGATGTCGAGATTGGAGCAAATACCACGATCGATCGTGGCGCCCTGGAGACGACCCGCATCGGGCGAGGAACGAAGGTCGACAACCTTGTGCACATTGGGCATAACTGCCAGATCGGTGACAACGTCGTCATCGCCGCTCAAGCGGGATTCTCCGGCAGCATCGTCATCGAAAACAACGTCGTTATAGGCGGCCAAGTGGGCGTAGGCGAGCACGCGCGAATTCAAGACGGCGTGTTGCTGGGCGGGCAGGCTGGGGTCCTGCCCAAGAAAGTTTTGCGGGGTAAAGGGATCGCGTTTTGGGGAACTCCGGCAAAACCGCTGCGGGAATATCTTAAGAGTTTGGCGGCGTTGGCGAAGCTGGGGAAACGCGAGTAGTTCGCGCGCTATGGGCAACGAGGGTAAACCTCGATTGCAACCGAGGCTGTCGTCTGGGATGACCGTTCATGGCGATTGTGGTTGTTGGGGGGCACTCACGAAACATCGGGAAGACCAGCGTGATGGCCGGCCTGATTGCCGCTTTGCCGGCGTACCGCTGGACCGCTTTCAAGATCACGCAATCCCTCGAGAGCCATGGCTCACCCAGCAGTGAACTGCGCGATTGCGCACCCCGGGATCAGTGCTGGTCCATCACCGAAGAGCAGGATGAATCCGGCAAGACCGATTCGTCACGTTTCTTGCGGGCCGGAGCGGAACGAGCGTACTGGGTGCGCGTCGAGCCAGGCCGGCTGCAGGATGCGCTGCCGGCTATTCAGTTGAAGATGGCCGCGGCGGAAAATGTCATCATGGAGTCCAATAGCATCTTGCGGTTCCTTGACCCTGATCTCTATATCACTGTCCTTGATCCTTCGACGGAGGATTTCAAGGCTTCCGCCGAGAACTACCTTGGACGGGCCGATGCCCTTGTGCTACATGAAAGCAGAAACCCCACACCCCGGTGGAAGCAAGTCACCCCAGAAATGCTCGAAGGCCGTCCCGTCTTTCGAATCGCTCCACCTGACTATGTGAGCGGTGGACTCGTCGGCTTCGTGGAGGATCAGCTCAACCGCAAGAGGAGTTCTCGTCCCTGAGGGCCCTTGCAGGGCAACCCTGTCCAGACCACACAGTTCGGCCCTCCTGATATCCTTCTCCAGCAATGCTGAGGATTGAGAAAAGCGCGTGGGCGCTGGCCCTTGTTTCTGGCGTCCTGCAGGTTGTGATCTTCCCACTGGAGAACTTTTACATGCTCTGCTGGGTTGCGGTCGCGCCTCTGCTGGTGGCGATTTTGCGCGCGCGCCGGGCTGGGCCATTGCCGCTCGAAGGCAGTCTCAAGCGGCTTCCTGCTTTGCCGATGCAGGGGTTTCTGTTGGGTTATCTGTGTGGCATTGTCTGGTACGGGGGGAATTGCTATTGGGTTTACGACACCATGAAGCAGTATGGTGGCATTGGAAGCTTCGGCGCCGCCGGGCTATTGCTGCTGTTTTGTTTGTATCTCGGCTTGTATCACGGCGCCTTTGGACTGATCACCGCTTGGATCGGGCAGCGATCGGTCCGGACGGCGCTCGTGGCCGCGCCATTTGTCTGGGTTGCTCTGGAGTTGGCGCGCACACGAGTCAGCGGATTCCCCTGGGACCTGCTGGGCATCGCCCAAACCGACAACATTCCCCTGGCGCGGATTGCACATGTGACCGGGGTTTACGGCATCTCGCTCGAAATCATGATCGTGAACACGGCCTTTGCGGCCGCGTTTCTCCTGCGTCACCAACGCCGAGTGTCGCTGCTGTTTGCTTCCTTCGCCGCCGCTTTCGTATTGCAGATTGCGCGCTGGATGCCGCTTCCGGCGTTTGCCGTGGATCGTTCCGCCGTGCTGG
>Ga0097621_100001530_pt1 | contig 15845 bp, 17 predicted proteins | sample KBSMisM72_FD_73165 | JGI IMG/M metagenome (GOLD analysis project Ga0097621, IMG submission 73165) | Miscanthus rhizosphere microbial communities from Kellogg Biological Station, Michigan, USA - KBS Miscanthus M7-2 (version 2) (version 2) | ecosystem: Host-associated > Plants > Roots >... | reverse complement strand
GCGTGAAGGGCGGCAGGATCGAGCCCGTCACGGGCACCGAGAGCAGTACGCCGCTCACCACGGGCCCGAACACATCGGCGGCCTGGAGGATCAGGGCGGCGAGTACCACGGCCGCGGCGAGGCGCAGGTGCAGCTCGGCGCGCGGGATGTGCGCGGGCACTGCGGGCGTGCGCGGCTGCGGCAGGAAGATCCACGCGGCCGCGAGCCCCGCGAGCGCGAAGCCGAGCGCCGGCCACGGTCCCGGATCCAGCGAACCGACGGCGACCGCGACGATGGCGAAGCTCGTCCATCCGGCCGCCAGCGCCACGGGCCACGATGCGCGCCTGGCCACGTGCGCGAAGGCGAGCAGGTGCGCGCCCTGCCCCAGGATCGCCGCGAGGGTCATCGTGGCCGAGCGCGCGGCGAACTGCGGCCCGTGATCGAGCGCGAGGAACAACGTGATCGGCCCGCCGATGAGCGGCAAGCCGCCCAGGTATCCCGACACGGTGTGTCCCCAGCGGCGCGCCGCGAGCGTTGCGAGCCAGATTGCCGCCGGCACGAGGGCGAGCCTCAGCAGCATCTGCGTCGTCACGGCTAGCGCCGGTTGCCGCCCGCCACCATCCGGTACTCGTACAGGCGGCACTCGAGCGCGCCGTTGTAGAGCACCGTCCGTTTCGACGCCGAAAGCCGGATCAGTTTCGCGAGCTCCGGATCCCCCGAGAGGATGAACGCCGTCCATCCCGCGAAGCGCTTCTTCAGCGTGTCGCCCAGCTGCGGATAGAACTGCGCGAGGTCCTCCTTCTCGCCCAGGCGCACGCCGTAGGGCGGGTTGGTGACGAGCAACCCCGTGGCGGCGGGCGCGGAGAGCTCGAGCAGGTTCACCTGCTTCAACGTCACCGCGCTTTCGAGCCCGGCGTCGCGCAGGTTCATGCGCGCCGAATCGACCGTGCGGCCGTAGAGATCGGAGCCGTAGATGGGAAGCGGGGCCATGGGTTTCTCTTCCCGCTGCGCTTTCGCGAGAAGCCGCTCCCACGTCGAGGCGTTGTACCGGGAGAGGTTCTGGAAGCCGAATGCGCGCGAGCGTCCGGGTGCGCGCGCGAGCGAGATGTCCGCCGCCTCGGACAGGAACGTCCCCGCGCCGCACATCGGATCGAGGAGGGCCACGCCCGGACGCCACCCCGCGATGCGCAGGATGCCGGCGGCGAGGTTCTTCTTGAGCGGCGCCTCGCCCACGAAGTCGCGCCGCCCGCGCTTGAAGAGAGGCTCGCCGCTCGTGTCGATGTAGAGCGTGCACATCTTCGCGTCGAGGAAGGCATGCACACGCACGTCGGGATCGCGCGGCGAGACCGAGGGCCGGTGGCCCAACGCGCCGCGGAAGTGGTCCGCGATGGCGTCCTTCACGCGCAGCGTCACGAAGTCCAGGCTCTTCACGGGGCTTCGATGCGCGTTGGTCTCGACCTTGAAGGTGCGCTCGGCGGAGAAGTATTCGCGCCACTGCACTTCCTTGCCGCGCTCGTAGACGTCGTTCTCGTTCGAGTACGGGAACTGCGCGACGCGCCAGAGGATGCGGCTCGCGATGCGCGAATGCAGGTTCGCCGCGTAGATGAGATCGAAGGGACCCGTGAACGAAACGCCGGCTTCTGCCGCCTGCGGGTGATGCGCTCCCAGGTCCGCCAGCTCGCCGGCGAGCGCGGGTGCCAGCCCCCGCGGGCACGGGGCGAAGAAATAATTCGGGGGGTTCTGCTGTTTATGCACTCAGAACGGTTTCACGACGACCAGCACCACGACCGCGAAAAGGATCACCGTCGGAATCTCGTTCACCCAGCGGTAGTAGACATGCGTGTGGCGGTTGGCGTCGCGCGCGAAGTCGGACATGAGAGCGCGCATCCAGAAGTGATAGACGACCAGCAGCACCACGAGCCCCACCTTGGCCTCGAGCCAGCCCCCGCGGAAGCCGAAACCCAGCCACAACCACAGGCCCGTGGCGAGGGTGATCACCATGGCCGGCGTCATGATGCCGCGATAAAGCTTGCGCTCCATCACCTTGAAGCGCTCGCGCGAGGCGCCATCTTCAGCCTGGGCGTGATAGACGAACAGCCTCGGAAGATAGAAGAGCCCCGCGAACCACGCGACGACGAACACGATGTGCAGGGCCTTGATCCACAGCATGGGCCTATAATTTTACCGATGTTGAGAACACTCCTCCTGGTTTTCCTCGCAATGGGCAACGCGCTCGCCGCGCCGGTCGTCAAGACCGAGCACGTCGAGGCGGAGCTGATCGCGGAGAAAGCGGCCTTCCAGACGGGCAAGCCGGCCACCGTGGGCCTCAAGCTTCGCATGGAGCCGCAGTGGCACACGTACTGGAAGAACCCGGGGGACTCCGGACTTCCCACGAAGATCGAATGGGTCCTTCCCGAGGGCTGGAAGGCAGGCCCGATCCAGTGGCCCTATCCGATGCCGCTGCCCGTCGGGCCGCTCATGAATTACGGCTACGAGGACGAGGTGGTGCTCCTCACGGAACTCACGCCGCCGGCGAATGTCGTGGCCGGGAAAGTGCCGGTGAAGGCGCGCGCGGAGTGGCTCGTGTGCAAGGACATCTGCATTCCCGAGAAGGGCGAGCTGGATGCCACGCTCACGCTCGCCGCCATGGAGGCACCCGCCAATCCGCGCATCGAGGCGGCCATCGAGCGCACGCGCAACAACCTGCCCGTCGATGCGCCCGGCTGGAAATTCGATTCCTCGCTCACGAAGACCGCGCTCGTCGTTCGCATCACGGCGCCGCAGGGTACCAGCGCGCCGGCGAGAGTGACTTTCTTCCCCGATCGCGAGGGCCTCATCGAGCCCGCCGCGCCGCAGAAAATCCTGCGCGACGCAAACGCCGTGCGCATCGAGATGAAGCTCGCCGATCCGCCGCTCGCGAACGTGAAGTCGGTATCGGGTGTGGCGGTCACCGATGCGGCCTGGCCGGCCACGAGGGCCCGTGCGATCAACGTCGCCGCCGACGCGGCATCGATGGCGCCGCTCGCCGGCGCGACTTCATCGGGCCCGAACACGATCGGCGGCGGAACGCTCGCCGCACTCCTCTTCGCGCTGCTGGGCGGCGCGCTCCTGAACCTCATGCCGTGCGTATTCCCGGTGCTGGGGATCAAGGTGATGGGCTTCGTCGAGCACGCCCACGGGGACCCGCGCGCCATGCGCATGCAGGGCGTGATGTTCACGATCGGCGTGGTGGCCTCGTTCGTGGCGCTGGCCGCGATCATGCTGTCGCTTCGAGCGGCGGGCACCCAGCTCGGTTGGGGCTTCCAGCTCCAGTCGCCCGCGGTGGTGGTTTGCCTCGCGGCGCTCTTCTTCGTCCTCGCGCTGAACCTTTCGGGCGTGTTCGAGTGGGGCGCATTCGCGCAATCGCTCACATCCAATCTTTCGGCGAAGGGCCGCTACGCGGACGCCTTGCTTTCCGGCGTGCTCGCGTCCGTCGTCGCCACGCCGTGCACGGCGCCGTTCATGGGCGCGGCGGTGGGCTTCACCCTCACGCAGGATGCGGCGAGCGCGCTGCTCGTCTTCCTGGTGCTGGGTTTCGGCATGGCATTGCCGGTGCTGCTGCTCTCGATGTTCCCGCGCCTGCTGCGCGTGCTGCCCAAGCCGGGCGCGTGGATGGAGACCTTCAAGCAGGTGCTCGCATTCCCGCTCTATGCGACGGTCGCATGGCTTGCGTGGATCCTCGGCGCGCTGGGCGGAAACGACGCGACCTTCGCGCTGCTCGCGGGATTGGTGCTGGTTGCGATGGGCGCGTGGTTCTACGGCCGCTGGGCGCACGCGGGCGGCATCTGGCAACCGGCCATCGCCGTGATGCTGGGCGCGGTCGGAATCGCGATCGCGTGGCCCGGCCAGATGGCGCCGCAGGAGGTCTCCCATGCCGCGCCGAAAGCGGGCGAGCTCGCGTGGCAGCCCTGGTCGCCCGAGGAAGTGCAGCGTCTCACAGGGGATGGCAAGCCCGTCTTCGTGGATTTCACCGCGGCCTGGTGCGTCACGTGCCAGGTGAACAAGCGGGTCGCGCTCAACAACGCCGACGTGGTGAAGGCTTTCGCCGCGCACGGCCTCACGCCGCTCAAGGCCGACTGGACGCGGCGCGATCCGCGCATCACCGCGGAGCTCGCCTCGCTCGGAAGGAACGCGATCCCGGTGTACGCGATCTATCTTCCGGGCGGCCAAGCGCCGCGGCTGCTGCCGGAGGTGCTCACGCCTTCGCTCGTGCTGGACGAGGTGTCTCGTCTTCCGGCCGCGAAGACTGCAATCACGTTGAAGGAGTAGGTCATGAGAATCACAATCGTTCTGGGCGCCGCCGCATTTTCATTTTCCGCGCTCGCGTCCGCCCCACCCGGCCAGCCGGCTCCGGCATTCACGCTCACCGATCTTTCCGGCAAGCCCGTGAACCTCGCCGACTACAGGGGCAAGACGGTGGTGCTCGAGTGGAACAACTTCGACTGCCCGTTCGTGCAGAAACACTACAAGAGCGGCAACATGCAGGCGCTGCAGAAGAAGTACGCGAACGACGTCGCGTGGCTCACGGTGAGCTCCACCTCGAAGTCCGCATCCGACTACTTCGAGCCGGCGACGATCTCGCACAAGCTCGCCGAATTCAATGCGGCGCCGGCGCGTTATCTCATGGACGAGCCGGGAACCGTCGGCATGTCCTACGGCGCGCGCACCACGCCGCACATGTACATCATCGATCCGTCGGGGAAGGTGGTCTACAACGGCGCGATCGACGACAAGCGCTCCACCCACTTGGAAGACGTGAAGGGCGCGAAGAACTACGTCGCCGCGGCGCTGGACGAGATGAAGGCCGGCAAGCCGGTCACCGTCGCGTCGACCACGCCGTACGGCTGCAACGTCCACTACAAATAGGCCTCGCATGAAAACCCTCTTCGCGGTGGCCCTGGCCGCCCTCCTCGCCGGCTGCGCGCCTTTCGTGACGCAAAGCCCCGGCCATGGCCTGTCGCCGGTGAACGCCGTCTCCGAAGGCAGCGACGACCACCTGCTTCTCTTCGGCTACGACGTCGTCGCGTACTTCACCGACGGCAAGCCCGTGAAGGGCGACCCCGCGATCAAGTCCGTCTACAAGGACGTGACGTTCCGCTTCGCGAGCGCCGGGCACAAGACGATGTTCGACCAGTCGCCCGAGAAGTACATCCCCCAGTTCGGCGGCTATTGCAGCAATGGCATCGCCTACGCGATCCCATGGGGTGGTGATGCGGACAAGTTCCGGATCATCGACGGCAAGCTCTACATGTTCGGCGGCCAGGGCTCGCTGGACGCCTTCATGCTCGATCCGAAGCACAACATGGAGCTCGCGAACAAGTACTGGAGCGAGGAAGTGAACGGCTCCAATGCGCTCCTGCAGCGAACGAAGCGCCTCATCTTCCGCGTGCCGCACTACAAGAGCGGCAAGGAGCTCGCGGAGGAAGTCGAGAGAGCGAAGAAGAAAAGCTAGCTCATCAGCCGCCTGCGGAACATCCGCAGCGCGACGATGAACCCGGCGACCCCGTACGCGGCGAGGACCGCCACGTGGAAGATCCAGCCCTCGGGCCAACGGCCCAGCAGCAACGGACGTCCGACGGCGACCGCGTGCGTGAGGGGCAGCACGTTGGCCACCGCCTGCAGCCATCCCGGCATGTTCGCGAGCGGGTAGAACACGCCCGAGAGCAGCATCATCGGCGTCAACGCGAGCGTGAACCAGTACATGAAGAAGTCGTACGACTTCGCGAGCGCCGTCATGATGAGGCCCAGGCCGGAGAAGGTGAGGCCGATCAGGAACGCGAGCGGGACGATGAACACCATCGTCCACGACTGCCCCAGGCCCAGCGCGATGGCCACGAGGAGCACGGCCATCCCCGAGAAGAAGCTCTTGGACGCCGCCCAGATCCATTCGGCGAAGACCACGTCCTCCAGGCTCACCGGCGCGTTGAGGATTCCCTCCCAGGTTCGCTGCACGTGCATGCGCGCGAAGCCCGAGTAGAGCGCCTCGAACGACGCCGCCATCATGGTCGAGTAGCAGATCGTCCCGCCGGCGAGGTACGCGATGTACCTCACGCCGTCGACTTCCGGCAGCATGGCGCCGAAGCCCATGCCGAATCCCACCAGGTAGAAGAGCGGCTCGATGATGTTGCCCAGCACGCTCTCGGCGGCGAGCTTCTTCCACACCAGGTAATTGCGCCGCCACACCGCGAGCCAGACGGGGGAGATGCCGAGCGCGGTCATCGCCACCCGCCCTCGCGGCACTTCGCCTCGATCGCGACCGGATGCACGGCCGACTCGGGGGCGAGCGTCGCATCGAGCCGGGCCTCGAAGCATTCACCGGGGCGCGCGGGCGCGGCATCGGGCGCGAGGCGGAAGACCTTTTCCTCGAGCATCGGCTTCACCTCGGACCAGTCGAGATCGCCGGCATATGCGCGCACGAGCTCGGCCAGCGCGTCCGCGGGGCTTCCCTCTCGCGCAGATGCGAGCCAGTCGGGGGCGTCGTCGCAGAGCGCGTGCTTCTCCGTGTCCTGTCCGACGTAGGTGCGGAATTCGAGGATCTCGTCGCCGGCGTCGTATGTCGCGCAGCCGTTGGGCTGGAACCGCAGCGCGCGCCGCCGCACGTGCGATGCGGAATACGAGTCCTCGACGAGGTGCAGGAAGCTGCCGAATGCCACGAGGCGCAGGCTCCCCGCGCCCGGCAGGAACACGTCCTGCACGCGCCAGAGCCTCTTTTCAGGCGCGCGGAAAAGCGAGCTCACCCATTCCCGTGTCGGCGCGTCCATCGCGCTGCCCGCATCCTTCAGCGAGAACACGTTGACCTCCGGCCCGATCTCGCCGCGCGCGACGCGATAGGCGAACTCGAGCCAGCGCAGCGACTTCTCCCGCGTATCCGCGGGCTTCTCTCCCGCGCGCGCGGCCATCGCATGCAGGAACTGCATGTCGCCGAAATGGCTGCGCAGGGTGGGTATGCTCTGTTCGCGCTTGCTGAGCACCTCCAGCGCGATGCTGTCCACGCGAAGCATCGACGCCCAGCATCCGAGGTCGCACGCGCCCGCGAGCGGGCCCAGGCGCAGCACCGGGGGCGCGTCGTTCCAGCGCACTCCCGCGATCACATCCTGCGACAGCCGCACTCCCGCCTTCTCGTATGCCTGCCGGGTGATGCGTTCGTGCACGTCGGAAGTAAAGAGGCTGTGGAAGCCATGCGCCTGCCGGTCCGTCGCCTGCTCCTGGGGAGCGCTGCCGAGCGCCTGCAGCTTGAATGCCGACACGGGCATTGCGGCCAGCATCAACATCGCGAAGAAACACCTCATTCGCGCATCTCCCGCCCGGTCAACTTGAGGAACAGGTCCTCCAGGTTCGCGCGCCGGTGCATGAAGCGCAGGCTCGGTTGCCCGCGCAGGTTCTCGACCGCGCGATGGGCCTCGCGCAGGTAGCAGAAGGCGGTCTCGCCGTGCAGCTCCGCGCGATCGCACAACGCCTTGCCCTGCGCCTGGAACCACGACTGCACTGCGTCGCCGTACACCTCGACCACTTCCGGCTCGATGTGCTGGGCGATGAGCTCCCGCGGCGCGCCCTCGGCGAGCGTGCGGCCGTGGTCGATGATCTTCAGGCGATCGCACAGGCGCTCGGCCTCGTCCATGAAGTGCGTGGTGAGGAGGATCGTCTTGCCCTGGCGCAGGAGCAGGCGCAGCTTCTCCCACATGAGGTGGCGCGCCTGCGGATCGAGCCCGGTGGTCGGCTCGTCGAGGAAGAGAAGCTCCGGATCGTTCACGAGCGCGCGCGCGAGCACGAGGCGGCGCTTCATGCCGCCGGACAATTCCTGGATGCGGCTTCCCGCGCGCGCCTCCAGCGCTGCGAACTCGAGCAGGCGCGGCAGCCGCTCTTCCATCGCCTTCCCATCGATGCCGAAGTAACGCCCGTACACGACGAGGTTCTCGCGCACGGTGAAGTCAGGATCGAGGTTGTCGACCTGAGGCACCACGCCCACCCGGATGCGTCCTTCGCGCGCCGCCTTCGGCACCGGATGGTCGAGCAGCGTGATTTCTCCGGCATCGGGCACCGTGAGCCCGAGCAGCATGCGAAGCGTGGTCGTCTTTCCCGCGCCGTTGGGGCCCAGGAGCCCATAGCACTCGCCGCGCGAGAGCTCGAGGTCGATGCCGGCCACGACCTCGCGCCCGCCGTACGACTTGCGGATGCCGCGCGCGGCGAGGATCGTCATCGGATCCAGCGCGCGACGATCTCGCGAAGGATGTGCAGCTTGCGGTGGAAGAAGTGCTCGCCACCCGGGACGACGACCACCGGCACGTCGCGCACCGTCGCCCACGCGATCGAATCGGCGAGCGGCACGGTCTCGTCGAGGTCGCCGTGCACGACGAGCGTGTTGGCGCTGGTGTGGCGGCCCACGGGGCCCAATGCCGGATCGTTCGGGTCAGGCGCCTCACCCATGCCGTGCGCGCTGATTCGCCGGAAACCGGGAGCGGCCAGCACGAGCTGGGAGAAATCGACGCGGCAACTCGTGCGCGTCGCGACGGCGCCGCCGAAGGAGAAGCCGGCCATCATCAGCGGCAGCCCGGGCAACTGCGAACGCGCATGCTCGATCACGCGGACCATGTCGTCGGTCTCGCCGCGGCCTTCGTCGTGCGCGCCCTCGGAACCCGCAACGCCGCGGAAGTTGAAGCGATAGGCGGCGCAACCGGATTCCACGAAGGCGCGGGCGAGGGTCGTCACCACCTTGTTGTCCATCGTGCCGCCGAACAGCGGATGCGGGTGCGCGATCACCGCGACCGCGCGGGCGGCCCCGGGAACCTGCGACGCGACCTCGATTTTTCCCGCCGCGCCCTCGAGGAGCGCGCGGCCCGGCGGCGCCGGCATCGCTAGATCTTCAACCGCTCGACGGGCCGGCCGTTCACCAGGTGCTCGTCGATGATCTCGTCGATGTCCTGCTTGTCGACGTAGGTGTACCAGGTGCCCTCGGGGTAGACCACGATGCAGGGTCCTTCCTCGCAGCGGTCGAGGCACCCCGACGAATTGATGCGCACCTTGCCCTCGCCGCTCATCTTGAGCTCCTTGATGCGCTTCTTGGCGTGATCGCGCATCGCCTCGGCGTTGTGGTTGGCGCAGCAGGCGGCCGGCGGATCGCGGCGGTTCTGGCAAAAAAAGACGTGGTGTTTGTAAAAGCTCATGCGCTGATTTTACGCGTGTGCAGGAAGAGCGCGATGAGGAAGACGAGCGCAAGGAACGGCCATGCCTCGTGCACGTACTGCGTGAGCGTGGTGAAGCTCGCGAGCTGGCCATAGGGCCAGCGGAAGACGCGCAGCAACTCGTCCAGCGCGCTGTAGGCGCCGAAGATCTTCGAGAAGAGCGCGCCGGCGAGCATGGACAGGATCGCCGCGTACATGCGCGCGCCACGCGGCAGCAGGCGAAGCGGCAGCAGGAGGGCGATGCCGGCCACCAGCCCCACGATGCGCCCGACCGAGAGCCAATCCTCTGCGAAATGCGGCTGCAACATGAACGAGGCCGCGACGAACTTGAGCCAGAGCGCCATCGACAGCAGCACCACGGTGATCCGAAGCGCGCCCTGCGGCCCGCGCAGGAGCGACGAGATGAACAGGCCAAAGCCGCAGATGGAAAGCGCGACACCCACCCACTGCAGCGTCGCCGCCGCGCCGCTCGTGTCGTCCTCGGCCAGGATGTTGCCGGCGCCGAAGAACGGCAGCGCGGGATTGAGCTGCGCGATGAGCCAGAGCATCACGAGCACGAGGCCGGCATCTCCCCATCCGCCCTCGATCACGATCCGGCCGCGAAACCCGCCGAGCGGCCGCGTCACCACCGAGTACCAGGGGTCCACGAACACCAGCGCGCCGGCCAGTGCGCCGGCCGTGTTCGCAGCCACGTCGTAGATGGAGGCAATGCGCGTCGGGATGAAGAGCTGCGCGCACTCCATGGCGAAGCTGAACGCGAGACCGAGCGCCGTGGTCTTCGCGATCGCGCGCGCGCGCGGCGACGTCTCGCGGAAGTACAGGCACGCCAGCGTGCCGAGCGGCGCGTAGGCGAGCACGTTCAACGCGATGTCGAAGCCGGTCACATATTTCGGGCGCGTGAAAAACGCGGCGACCAGGTCGCCCGAGGGCGGGCGCAGCGGCAGGAAGGGATAGAGGCTCGCGTAGGCGATGAGCAGCCCCCAGACCGCGAGCGAGCCGCGGTACCGCGCCGGCTCCTTCAATCGCGGCCGTTCGCCGGTCCGATCGAAGGCCTCGGCCTCGCTCATCCGGAAGGCTTGAGGCCCTTGCGGTAGCGCGCCGCGCGCTCGACGTAGTGCTGCGCGATCCAGGTGTTGGTCGCGATCTCCTCGGGGGTCAGCGCCCGCGCGATCTTGTTCACGCCGAGCACGAGCGAGCCGTCGGGGATCTCCTTGCCCTCGGTCACCATGGCGCCGGCGCCGACCAGGCAGTTCTTCCCGATCACCGCGCGGTTGAGGATGATCGCTCCAATGCCGATCAGCGAATTCTCGCGCACGGTGCAACCGTGCAGCATCACGAGGTGGCCCACGCTCACGTTCTTCTCGAGCACCACGGGCACGCCTTCGTCGGTGTGCACCACGGAGCCGTCCTGGATGTTCACATTGTCGCCCAGCTCGATCCAGTCGTTGTCGCCGCGAATCGTGACGTTCCACCAGACACTCGCGTTGTGACCCAGCCGGACCGTGCCGATCACCGCGGCGTTGTGCGCCACGAAGTACTCGCCTTTGAACTGGGGCTTGCGGTCGTCGAGCTCGTATATCAACGCGCGGTCACATCTGCTTGAACAGGTGCGAGTATATCCGCGACACCACGAGCGACTCGTCCTTGCCCTTGATTCTCACGTGGGCCTGGCCGCGGAAATCGCGCGTGACGCCGGCGATGGCACTCGCCTTCACGATGGTCGAGCGGTGGATCTGCCAGAACTCGCCGGGATCGAGGCCGTCGAGGAGCTCGCGAATCGGCGTCTTGATGAGCGATTCGCTCTCCGCCGTGACCACGCGCGTGTACTTCTCGTCGGATTGGAAGAAAAGCACCTCGCCCACGGGGATGAGGCGCAGGTTCTGGCCCTGGGTCGCCTTGATCCATTGCAGGCGCTCCTTCCTGCCGCCCATCTGCTCGGTGAGGCGCGCGAGGACCGAAGAGATATCCACGGGCGGCGAGGCGAGCTTCCCCTTCAGGCGTTCGATGGTCATGGCGAGGCGCTCGTCGGTCGCCGGCTTGAGGATGTAGTCGGCGGCACCGGTCTCGAAAGCCTGGATCGCGTACTGGTCGTACGCGGTGACGAACACCACGTGGCTTCGCCCGCCCACGTGCCGGGCGACTTCGACGCCGGTCATCTCCGGCATCTGGATGTCGAGGAACATGAAGTCGGGCGCGCGATCCTCGAGCGCCTCGAGCGCGGCCGCCCCATCCTCGACGGAGGCGATGATCTCGAGCTCGGGCCAGAGCTTCGCGAGCTTGCCCTCGAGCTGCGTGCGCAGGATCGGCTCGTCCTCGGCGACGATGGCGGTCGGCATGCCGCGATTCTAAAGCCTGAGGGTCTGGACTTCCGGGGCCGCGGTTTCCGGAGTCGTCGCGCCGGCTGCCGCGGCCGCGGTCTTCTGCTTCGAACGGCGCACCAGCCACCAGATGCCCAGGCCCACGAGGATGAAGGGTGCCAGCACCGGGAAGAGCGAGACCAGCACCACGAGCGGGATGAAAATCGCGATGCCGACGAAGAGGAAGCCCAGCCCGTAGACCACCGCGAGCACGATGGCGAGGCAGAGCACGACGACCGCGAATGCAGCCGCGATGCCCGCCGTCCCGATGAGACGACCCGCGGGGCCCGTCATCTCGGCGCCTTCAAGGTGCACCGGGAAGAGGCCTGTGCTCACGCCGACGATCAGGAGTCCCGCGAACACCGCGGCGATGACGACGAGGACCATGAACGTGAAGGTGAGGCCGCGGCGCCACGTGCGCTCCGCCGCACCCATGGCGGCGAGCGTCTTGGCCGTCGCGGTCTTCGGCTGCGTCGCCGCCGGCTCCGGAGCGGGCTGCGCATCATTGGCGGCTGCGGCAACGCGAGCGCCGGAGCGCGGCACCTCGATCGTCGCCACCACGCCGTGCGGCGTGTTCGCCACGAGCATGAGGCTCGCGGCATCGCCGTAAAGCGCAGCGAGGCGCTCGCGAATGTTGGTGAGGCCCACGCCGCTGCCCAGCGTGTCGGCGAAGCCGCGGCCCGTGTCGGCGACGACGAGGCGCAGCCTTTCGCCCTCGGCGTGCGCGGTGATCGTCACCATGCCGCCTTCGCGCTGCGGCTCGAGGCCGTGCTTGATGGCGTTCTCTACGAGCGAGGGCAGCATGAGCGGCGGGAAGGGTGCGTCCATCAGCTCCGCGGGGACGGCGATCTCGAATGCGAGGCGCTTGCCCATGCGCATCTGCAGGATGTTCAGGTACGCGCGCACGAGCTCGATCTCCTGGCCCACCGTCGAGACCGACTCGCGCATCTTGGGCAAGGCGTTGCGCAGGTACTGGATGAGGTGGCCCGTCATGGCGTTGGCCTGCGCCGGATCGACCTCGGTGAGGGCCTGGACGCTCGCGAGCGTGTTGTAGAGGAAATGCGGCTCCACCTGTGCCTGGAGCGCGGACAACTTGGCTTCGGTGACCTGCTGGCTCATGCGGTGGTAATCGGCTTCCTTGCGCTTCATCTCCGCCAGCCGTTGCGACGCGCGCGAGCGATCGATGAAGAACTTCGAGACCACCAGCAGGATGAAGAGCGGAATGAAGATGAGGATCAGTCCCGCGCCCAGGCCCATGCGCCAGACATCGCCCTGGACCTTGCGGCGGATTTCCTGCTTGAGCTCCGGCGGCAGGGGAGCGATGTTCACGCTTCCCTGGCCCGGGTCGATGTCGATGAGCGGCTGGTCGCCGCCCGGTGGCATCACCAGGATGCGGGGATGGCTTGGGTGCATGGGAGGCGCAGGCGGCTGCGGAGGCGCCATCTCGATGCCCCGCTCCATCTGCTTGTGGGCGAGGGCCTGGGCATCGCGTGCCTTCTCGCGCGCCGCGCGTGCCTTCTCCTGCGCTTGCGTGCGCGCTTCGGCGGAGGCGCGCCGCGCTTCCTCCTGCGCTTCTTTCGCGGCTTTGAGCGATTCCTCGAGCGACTGCTTCACGCGTTCGTCGTCGACACCCGCTTCCTTCAGCGCTTTCGCGGCCTGGCGCTGCGCTTCCTCGATGGCGGCGGTGGCTTCCTTCACCGCCTGGGTCGCGTCCTCCGCGGCCTGTCGCTTGGCGCGGAGCACCTCGACGCCCGCCTCGCGCAGGTTGGTGCGCGCGTCGTCGATCTCTTCGAGCGCCCGCTCGAGCTCCTCGCGCCGCGCCGGGTCCTTGGTGCGGTCGCGCATCTCCTTCACGACGCCGCGCGCGATATCGATGGCGCCTTCGGAGAACGCGGCGTCGATCTCGCGCTTAATGGCGCGATTTTCCTCGGGCGTCTTCCCGGACTCGTCCAGGCGCATGAGGTGGACCGGCGTCGTGAAGATGGCCAGGCCCACGAACAGGACGAGGCCCCCTCCGAGGAGGAGCCACCAGGGCGTGCGGTTCAGGAAATTGGAGACGGGTTTCATCGGGAACGGGCGCGGAAAATCAGCCGCACGACATTATTCAGTAATCCGCGAGGAGCGCGATCACCGCGGTGGCAAGCGAGAAAAGAAGGGTGCCGAAAAAGACGAGGACCATGGGCAGCGACGCGCCCAGCGACTGGATGACCGACATGTTTTTTTCCCCTCGATAGACCGCCGGTCAGCCCGGCGTGATGGGGCGAATCTAGGGGTTCGGGTGGGCCGGTTCCACGGTCGCGAGCCGAATTGCAGAAGGCAAGGCGTGAAACGCCGCCGGGACGGATGAAATGGGGACCCGGGCGTGATCTTTTTGAGGGTGACCCCTCACATTTGCTTGAAGAGGTGGGTGAAAGCCCTTGAAACGATGAGGGTCTCGGCGTGGTCCCGCAGGCTGATCTCGGCCTGGTCCTTGAGCCCCCGGCGGACCGAGGCGATGTGGTCCACGTTCACGATGGTGGCGCGATGGACCTGCCAGAACTTGGCCGGATCGAGCTCGTCCAGCAGCTCGCGGATGGGCTTGCGGATGAGCGACTCGGCCTCGTGGGTCACCACCCGCGTGTACTTCTCGTCCGACTGGAAGAAGAGCACCTCCTCGACGGGAATGAGCCGCACGTTGGAGCCCACCGAAGCTTTTATCCAGCGCAGGTGATCCGAGCCGCGGGGGGCGAGCTGCGAGGTGAGCCGTTGCACGAGATCCTCGAGCCTTGGCGGCGGGGTCCCGATACGCGCTTTCAGGCGATCGACCGTGATTTGGAGCCGGTCCTCGTCGAAGGGCTTCACCACGTAATCCACCGCGCCCTGCTCGAAGGCCTCGACGGCGTACTGGTCGAATGCGGTGACGAAAACCACATGCGCGCGATCGCAGATGGTGCGCGCGCACTCGATGCCGTTCACGCCGGGCATGTGGATGTCCAGGAAGAAAAGCTCGGGCCGGTGCTGCTCGATCACGGCCTCGACGTCGCGGCCATTCTCCATCTCGTGCACGACATCGAGCTCGGGCCACAGGCGCGACAGCCGTGCGCGAAGCTGGGCGCGCAGCAGCGGCTCGTCGTCGGCGATGACCGCGGTCACGCGGGTCAAGCGGGCACCTCGATGGAGGCGGCCACGCCGTGCGGCTCGCGCTCCTCGATCACGAGTCGAGCGGACGGGCCGTACAGGGCCTTCAGCCGCTCGCGAATGTTGGCGAGCCCGACGCCACCGCCCTTCTTCGGCTTGATGCCCTCGCCCGTATCCTCGACGAGGACTCGCAGGCGCCCTTCGGCCTCGGCGGCGCGAATGGTGATGGATCCGCATTCGCAGCACGGATCCACGCCGTGCTTCACGGCGTTCTCCACCAGCGAGATCAGCATCATCGGCGGGAAGGCGCGCTCCTTGAGGGAATCGGGGACGTCGATCGAGTACGTCATTCGCGAGCCCATGCGCACGCGGTTGATCTCGAGGAATGCGCGCGCCATGTCGATCTCGCGCCCCAGGTTCGTCACCGACTCGCGCATCTGCGGAAGGGCGGCGCGCAGGTAGCGGATGAGGCTGTCGAGGACGCGCGCGGCCTGGGGCGGATCGGTCTCGACCAGGTGCTGCACGTTGGCGAGCGTGTTGAAGAGGAAATGGGGCTCGACCTGCGCCTGCAGGAGCGCCAGGCGGGCCTCGAGGACGTTCTTCTCGAGCTTCTGGCGATCTGCCTCGGCGCGCATCAGGTTCTCGCGATCGCGCGCGGCCTTCTCCCGCAGGATGTACATCGCCACCACCACGCAGCCGAAGCCGAAGCCCAGACCCATGGTGATCGATACGCCCGCGAGCCGCTCGGTGAACATCGTGGTCACTTCCCGGTTCTTGAGGATCGTGGCCACCACGGTGCCGATGAAGGAACCCGCCACGATGGCGGCGACCTGCATCACCTCGCGCGGAATGCGGTGCTGGCGGATGTTTCCCGCGATGGTGAACAGCACCATGCTGGTGTATCCCACGCACAGGGCGGAGAGAAGCAGGTCGGGGTACGTGTTCAGGACGCTGCGCACCACGATGGCGGCGGCGACCACGCAGATGACCGACACCACCAGCACGCGCCGGATGGTGAGGCCCTCGAGGAGGTAGGCGTAGGACTTCAAGACGCGACCAAGTTACCCAAAAAACGGGTCGCCGGGCAAAGGAACTGCGACGAAGCGCGCAATCGCGACCCTGGATGGCGCCGGCATGGGCAAAGAAAAAGCCCGGTGCTTGCGCACCGGGCCGT
>Ga0097621_100001529_pt1 | contig 15845 bp, 16 predicted proteins | sample KBSMisM72_FD_73165 | JGI IMG/M metagenome (GOLD analysis project Ga0097621, IMG submission 73165) | Miscanthus rhizosphere microbial communities from Kellogg Biological Station, Michigan, USA - KBS Miscanthus M7-2 (version 2) (version 2) | ecosystem: Host-associated > Plants > Roots >... | reverse complement strand
TCATGCGATCTGGCTCTGCTACGACGGTCGGTGTGGTACGCCAAGAGCCAGGCGCGCGATCAAAGCGCGCTGCGACAACGCATCCGCGACATCGCCATGAGTCGACCAAGATTCGGGTACTTGCGCGTATTGGTGATGCTCAAGCGCGAGGGCTGGGCGGTGGGCAAGAAGCGGGTGTACCGGCTGTACCGCCTCGAAGGGCTGCAGCTGCGAATGAAGGTGAGGCGGCGTAAGCGCATCGCACTGCTGCGCGGCAAGGTCGCACCGGCCACCGCCGCGAACCAGCACTGGAGCATGGATTTTGTACACGACCAGATGCACGACGGACGCAAGTTCCGCATCCTGACGGTGATCGATCAGTGGAGTCGCGAGAGCGTGTCGCTGGAGGCCAACTTCCGCTTGACGGGAAGGTGCGTCGGCCTGGTGCTGGACCAGGCCGCCAGACAGCGCGGATGGCCTCGCGCGATCACGGTCGACAACGGCACCGAGTTCACCTCCAAGGCGCTGGACGACTGGGCCTACCGACGTGGCGTCAAGCTCGACTACACGCGGCCGGGCAAGCCCACGGATAACGGGCTGATCGAGTCATTCAACGGTCGGCTGCGCGACGAGTTCCTCAACGTCAACGAGTTCATCACGATGCACGACGTGCGCGAGAAGTTGCAGGCTTGGCAGGACGACTACAACCACCATCGGCCACACGGCTCGCTCGGCCACCTGACCCCGAGCGAGTTCGCCACAATGCGGTCAGGGCAACCCAAGGAAGCGGCTAACCTCTAGTTCAAAACTGTCCGGCTTCCGGGGGAACGTCAGAACTCCTTCTTCTGTGAGGATGAGGCGTCCGCCAAACCGGGTCAACTTCACTATGAAGGTGAGGATGCCGGGCACACCGTTGTGTGGAGAAACGAAGCCTGAGCCCATGAGAAAGACTTGGACAAAGCCCGCGATCACTAAGGCAGCGAAGATCTGGAGAACCATCCGCTTTGACTCGCAACGCGACTAGGCGCGAGCATTGAGCAGGCGCTCAAGTTGTTCCGCCAGCCATGCGCTCCACAGACGCTAGCTCGGCGCACCCGCGCCAAGCGAACTTCGCCGGCTAGCTTAAGGCGCCAGCGCGGTTGTACCAACGATGTAGGTGAGGCGCGAGTCGCGCCTCGGTCTGCGTCGATTGATCAGCTTGTCGTCAGGGCCCGCTCGCTCCGCTTGCAGCTGCCGATGGTTTGTCGGACGCGATGGCAGCCGGAGCTGGCGTGCTCGACGCCGTCGTCGCCGGTTCGCTTGCGACAATCGACGCCGACGGGAGCGAAGGATCCGACGCCGGCGAAGTGGGGAGCTGGGCGGCAGCGGTAGGGGAACTTGCTGGAATGACGACTGCCGTTGAAGACTCGGCATCCGAAGTCTTCTTCGAACATGCGGCCAGCGCGAGCAGCGAAGCCGCTGCGACGGAAATCCAACTCCAGTTCATCTTGATATCCCCCATGAACGGGTAATTACGTTCTTTGTAAGTACCCTGAGTGAACGTGCCTTTGCGGAATCCCCAAGCGCACGACCTTTGGGCAGCGTTCGCCGCGGCTGGACGCATCGGCGTAGAGAGCGAGGATCGCCGCCTTCAGGCTGCTAGCATTTGGCGTTCCCCCTTCCTCGTCTGGCCGCTAAAGCCCTCTCTGACCCTCTCGACTGGCGAGTACATCCAACCCAGCGCCCGACTGCAAGAAGATATCGATGATGGCCACATCGCACCGTCGGTTCTGGATCGCCACCACCGTTGCTCTGCGCTGGCACGACCGACGATGTCGCCTCGACCATCTCCTCCAGACGCCGAGAGCGTCTCGCCGACGATCGGGCTGTCTTCCACGGAAAGGCACCGAGCACGACCGGCACGCCGGCACGCCGGCACGCGCACAGCGCCGCTGCGGCGCGGCAATGCGCGAGGCGAGCACGAGCAATGCAGTGGCGCCAGTGGCGCGGCCCTCGGCGAGGCGCCTTCGACGGATCAGAGGGCATGCAGGTAGATATGGGCGAGGGGCTTTTCAAGACATGTATGTCTGAGCTCGATCGCTCTACTCTGTCTCGCTTTCGCTCATCCCATGGAGATCGGTCGACCAATCCAGGGCCGACCGACACCATATGCGCTGACGGGGGACGAGTGCGTGACGTTCGCGAATGCAACCCGTGCGCAGCCCGTAGGTCGCCGGATGTGTTACCGCCGCCTGTGTGTACATGGGCGAGCCGCAGTAGGCGCAAGAGAACTGCGCGCGCCTGTTCCCACTGTCGCCCACCTTGAAGTAGACCCTCGGTTCGCCACGGAGGAGGCGAAAGTCTTCGACCCTCGCGGGGACGGAGACTCTGTACGCCGTGCCCGTGAGGTTCTGGCAGTCGGTGCAATTTGCAGATCGTGACGCGCTCCGTGTCGACTGTCGCCTCGTAGGAGATTGCTCCGCAGTGGCAAGAGCCGTGGACGCGCAGCGGGTTGCTGGACGTGCCGTTTGTCCGATCAATCCTGGTCGCCCTGGCGCGGAATGAATGCCTGCTTGCTCGCCCCCGACTGCAAGAGAAAGGCCTGCACGCGCGCCGCTTCCTCGTCGTCGGCAGCCTGGACCACGACCACCGCACCGCCCTCGCGGACGACGTCCGCGATGCTGGCATCCGGCCGCGACGCACCGGCACTTCCGAACAGGTGGTCCAGCAGCCAGACAAAATCGGTGATCGCGCCGCCCGTGACGACCTCGTCGACCGGATTGCCGAGCGACGGGTCGTCGCCCTGCCGGCGGATGCGGACGTCGACCTCGCCACGAGTCAGCCCGGCAATGCGCAGGTTGGCCGCTGCCTGGCGTGCGGTTTCCTGCTGAATGAACGCCGAAATCACCGTTCTCATCGCAGCTCCTCGTGGGCGTGCCATCCAATCGTGGACTGGTGCCAACGACCAGGCGAGACGCACCGCGTGCGCTTCTGTGCCCTGCTAGTGGGGTGGCAAGGTGCATACCCGCTCGGCCGCTCTCAAGTCGGCCCAAGGCAACGCCGGGCATGAAGGCAAGCAAGTCAGCGTCGCACGGACCGTCGCTGAGTGACATTTGTCGGCCGCGGTCTTCGCGGGTTCGACGCGGCCGCGCACCGCCGCGAGGGCCCCCGTTTCGTACTCGGCGGGGCGCATGCGCGCGATCTCGCGCGTGCACTTGCGGGCAAGTGCACCTTGGTTTCAATGCCTTGCTGATCGATTTCTGGCGGCGACGAACCTGGCGATCCAAAGCATCGAGCGCGAAGCCGAATTAGATAGCGGTCCGCTCCTACAGAAAGGCGGCCCGGGCGACGGTGTGGCGCTCGCCGCGGAGTCTTTACATTAGTCTGCTAGCCCGCGCAGTGGGTAACAGGAGAACGTCCATGATCGACGACCCGAGTCCTCTCGAGCACATGGGCACGCAAAGCCAGGAAACTATGGCCGTGGAAGCCGCGATAGCCCGCCAAGCCGCGGGCATGGGACAGGCGCCCGATCGGAGCACTGAGAAGCCAGTTGACACGCTGGACGCGGCGACGGGCAGCGGCGCCGATGCGGGCAGCAGGATCGGTGACGCCGCGAACTGGGCCGTCGACAAGGCGAAGGACGCTGCCCAGGCGGCGGCTCATCAGGTTCGCAAGCGGGCAACCACGGCGGTCGAGAGCTATACGAGAGATGATCCAATCAGAGCGATTCTCATTGCCGCCGGAACCGGAGCGCTGTTGATGAGCCTCGTCGCAATGATGGCGCGCTCCGGAGCACGGTCGGTCAGGCGCCGAGTCAGGGCCCACACATGAAGAATCCGTGGCTGAAGAAGAACCCGTTCCTCAGCATGTGGATGAGCGGGGCCAACCGGGTAGCGGGCACCGCACGAGCTCACACCACGGCAGCGATTAAGCGCGAGGTCGCTCAGGCTTCGCAGAGCGCCACGAGCGCGGGGGCCAAGCAGGTGCTTGACTTCTGGGCCAACGCCATCGGCGCGTCAGCGCCGGCCAAAGCCAAGGCCAAGGCCAAGAGGAGAAAGTAGGCAGGTCAAGTGCAGCGGGCGCTCCCCAAGCTGGATCTCAGCGGCCGGTGACGCTGCCGGTCGAACTCGCAGTCACGGCCGCGAGCCACATCGGCACGGATATTCGGACGGATCCTTGAGCCGCGCGGTCGTCGGCGCGTCACCTTTCTGGTCGACCATGTGCAGCCTCGGCGATCGTCCTCATTCATCGCCTTGCAGGTCAAGCCAGTGTCCGTTGGCCCCAGTTCGAAGCCCTCATCAGTGGTCATGAGCGGCACTGGGTGCGAAACGGAAAGACCGATGCAAAGCAGATGCGGAGGGCGCTCATTACCAAGAGCGACCTGGAAGAGGCCGTCCGCAAGAAGACGGGCACCAGCGAGGTCTCCGCCATCGAGGGCGCCGTGCTGGAGCGTAACGGTGACATCACCGTCATCGAAAAGACGCGCGAGTTCCTGCGCACGGCTCGGCCAGTGATCTCGCGGCCCGCGCCTACAAACTCGAGTGGCATTGGATGGCAAGAGCGATGTCTTTCATCGCTAATCTCGCCATGCGTTCCCGCGCTCTCACCTCGAAAGGAATCACCCATGGCACTCAACCAAACGTCCGGCTCGCGAATGGTCACGGGCCTCTTTCCAGACCGCACCGCTGCCGAACGGGCGTATGACGACGTTTCCTCGCGTGGGTACGGCCATGCGGACGTGAACCTCGTCATGAGCGACGAGACCCGCAAGCGGCATTTCCTAAGCGACGGGGCGCCCGAGACGGAACTCGGCACCAAGGCGGCTGAAGGTGCGGGCATCGGTGGCGCCATCGGCGGCAGTATCGGCGCCATTGCCGCTGCCATCGCCGCCGTGGGCACGACGATTGCGTTGCCGGGCCTCGGCCTGGTCATCGCCGGTCCTCTGGCCGCGGCCATTGCCGGTGCGGGTGCTGGCGCGGCAACCGGTGGCATCGTCGGCGCGCTGATCGGCTGGGGCATCCCGGAAGAGCGCGTCAAGCACTACGAGGAAGGCATCAAAAACGGCGGCATTCTTATGGGTGTGACGCCCCGTTCGGACGACGACGCTCGCTACTTCGAGAGCCAGTGGCAGCGCCATGAAGGCCAGCACGTCATCGGCACCGGTGTTGGCGCGACGGCCGGCGCGGTCGCGGGCGGATCGATGGGCGCCGTTGCCGGCCCCGTAGGCATGGCCGCAGGCGCAGCGATTGGTGCCGTCGCGGGTGGCCTTGCCGGCAAGGGCGGCGCTGAAGTTGTGAATCCGAAGGCGGATGACAACCGAGGCGATCACAACCTGGCCAAGGGTGTGGGCGCGGACAGTGGCGCCGCCGCCGGCGCAGCCCTCGGCGCCGCGGGCGGCCCGGTCGGAATGGCCGCCGGCGCGGTGGTCGGCGCGGCGGCAGGTGGTCTGGCCGGCAAGGGCGCCGCGGAGGTCGCGAATCCCACGCCCGAAGACAGGCTCGCCCACCACCATCTCGCCGAGGGCGTCGGCGCAGGCGGCGGCGCCGCGGCCGGTGCGGCCATCGGCGCCGCCGGCGGCCCGGTCGGGATGGCGGCCGGCGCGGCCCTCGGCGCAGTGGCGGGTAGCGCGGCCGGAAAGGGGACTGGCGAGGTCATCAACCCGAAGCCTGGCGACAAGTCGCCCATCTAGGTTCCTTGAGAGCACGACGAGGCCGAGCGCTGCTCCGCCTCGTCGTACGACACATATCAATCCACCGCCGGAGAAAGACATGTCCCTTCTGGAGAAAGTGGTCGCTGCTGTCACCCCGTCGACTTCAAACGACGAGGCGAATGCGATCGATTTGCTGAAGAAAGATCACGACGACGTTGACGCCTTGTTCAAGGACTACGAATTGCTTGCCGACGGCGCCAGCCACAACGGCGACCGGCGCGCCTTGTCGACGCGCATATGCGGCATGCTGGCGGTCCACGCGATGATCGAGGAGGAGATCTTCTATCCGGCCGCGCGCGAGGCAAATGTCGATGCCGATCTGCTCGATGAAGCCGAAATCGAGCACGGCGCTGTCAAGCAACTCATCGCGGAGATCGGTGCGGCGAAGACGTCGGACGCACTGTACGACGCGCGCGTGAAGGTTCTCGGTGAGTACGTTCGCCATCACGTGAAGGAAGAGGAAAGCGAGCTCTTCCCGGCGTGTCGCGCGTCGGATATGGACATGACCGAACTCGGCGCCCGTCTTCAGAAACGGAAGGATCAACTGCTGCATAAGCTGAATGGGAAGTAAGCAGGGGCCGCGCGACATCCATCGTCGGCACCGGAGACGCGGCCCGCCTCACGCCGGCTGCGTGACTACACCCACCCCGCCGCGATCAGCTCGTCCTTCAGGTAGGCGTAATAGATGGGCGCTGCGATCAGCCCGGCAATGCCAAACATCGCCTCCATGAGCAGCATCGCGAGCAACAGCTCCCACGCGCGCGCCTCGATCTGCCTGCCGACCATCCGCGCGTTGAGAAAGTATTCCAGCTTGTGGATCGCGACCAGATAGATCAGCGAACCGAGCGCGACGTACGGCGAGACGCTGAGGCTCACCACCACAACCACGACGTTGGAGATCAGGTTGCCTACGACAGGGATCAATCCGGCGACGAAGGTCACCCCGATCATCGTCTTGATGAGCGGCAAGTGGATGCCGAGAAGCGGCAAGGCGATCACCAGATAGACCGCGGTCAACGCCGCATTCAGGGCGGCGATTCGCACTTGCGCGAACACCACGCGCCGGAACGCCTCGCTGAATCGGCTCGCTCGATTGGCGAGCGCCTCCGCAAACGGGCGGTAGTCGCTCGGCGGATCTGCCTGTCGCAACGCGATGAGCGCCCCGATCACCATGCCAATCACGATCCGCACCAGGACCCGCGTGCCCTCCTGTCCGAAGGTCTGCACTGCCGTCAGGTGTTCTTTCAACCACGCGACGATGCTGCTTCGCAATGCGTCCGCATCAGTCGGAAGCGTGTGTACGACCCATGCAGGCAACAAGCCACGCCAACTCTGGATGACGTCAGCCGATTTCTTCAACAGCAAGACATAGCCGCCAGTATCACTGCCGAAGAACAGAACGGCCGCGAACGTCGCCAGGCTGAGCAGGCCCACGACGATCGTCGCGAGGAAGGCAACGGCCAGGACTCTCGCCCTTCGCTCGCGCACGAAGGGCAGACGCATCGTCTGCAGGTGCACCAGCTCAAAGACCAGCAGGCCGGCCAGCAGTGCCGGAAGCAGGTCGAAGCGCAGCACCAGCCAGAGAAGAGCCGCAGTCGCCAGCCACGCGCTGATTCGGTATTTGGGCACTGGCTCCTCAATCGTCGTCGGCACGGGTTCGCTCACAAGAGACTCCTCCTGGCCCTGATCTGCCTTTGACCGATTCGGATCCGACAGCTCGTGCGTGTCGAAGCGGCCGCGCGCCGAGCCGCCTGAGAGCAGAATTCGATGTAGCCCCCGTCATACCAAGGAGTACGAGCCACGTGGTCACCGTCCTCGACAAGGAACTCAAGCGGCGGGTCACGGTCGACGGCGTGGACTGCACCGTTGCTTTTGGCCCCGAAGGCATTCGGCTCACCGGCAAGGGTAAGAGAAAATCCGAAGTTGAGCTGCGCTGGCGCGATCTCTTGAGCGGCAAAGCCGCCATGGTGGTGGCCTTGAACGCTTCCCTCCCTACGCGGCAGACAGCCACCCGACCGGAGGCTGGACAGTCGTCCAATCGATCGAGCAGTCGATCGCCAAAGAATCGGGCGCGCTAGCGCCTGGCACACGGCGGGCCCTTCAAAGCAACCTCGGCTCATGGCGGCACCTACTACTGTCAGCATCCCGCACCAGCTCGGCCGCGCCGAGGTGACGATGGAGATCCAGTTGCCCGGTGTGCTCGGCATGATCATCAGCGGCCTCAAGAATCGCCTCCGCAAGGTTGGACAGCTGCTGTTGACGAAGGAGTGGCGTCGTTGCCTCCGTGAATCGCAAGAACGATCCTGGCGAGATCAGTTCCAACGAATTGAATAGCCATGGTCTTCCCCTTCCGAGGGGGTATGAGACTTCGCACTTTCCATCGTGACACTTCGTGGCAAGAACATGACCTGGTCCCAAAGGCTCTACGGGCCCCGGGTCCGTGTTTGGCGCGTCGATGAAGTGATGTCTAACCAGGCAGTCAAGCGGACGCGCCGAAGCGCACCGCTTGTCCCTACCCTGGGCAACGCCATGGAGGTTCCGTCCGGGACGAGGAAATGCCAAGCACGACAGAAACGAGGCACGCACAAGCGGCAAAGGCATGGCGCTTGCCGCAGGAACGTTGCGCAAATCCAGCGCTCCCCAGGAGATGCAACGTGGCTGATAACAAGGAACGGACGGCAGGTGGCGACGATCGGAAGACAGCCGCCGGCGCCGCGGGCGATAGCAAGGGGCAGCAGGGCGACGCTTCTTCAGTGCAGGACGGGAACCGTTCACGATCGTCGCAGCAGGACCTCTCGGGCAACGTTTCGCAACAGGGCGGCGCCAACGGGCAGAACCCCCAGAGCAAAGACGGCGGCACGAGTCCGCAGTCGAGCCCGAAACCGCGCTCCAACCCCTGAGGCCTACCGGGCAGGCTTGAGGACCACCTTCGTCCAGCCCTTCTTGCGCTGGTCGAAGTTTTCATAGGCCTCCGCAGCCTTGTTGAGCGGCAGCTCGTGGGAAACGATCCACGACGGCTTGACCCGGTGCTTTTCTATCAGACGGCTGAGGAGGCGGTTGTATGCCTTCACGTTCGCCTGGCCGGTGCCCATGCTCTGGCCCTTGTTCCAGAAGGCGCCGAAGTCGAACGCCATCCGGCCGCGCTTTTCCAGCTTGTCCTCGGCGTTTGGATCCTCGGGCACGAACACGCCGACGACGCCGATCCGCCCGGTGGCCTTGACCGTCTTCACCAGATTGTTCATGGTGAGGTTCGGCACCTCTTGCCGGTGCAGGTTGCAGCACTGGTAGCCGACGCATTCGCAGCCGCGGTCGGCGCCCTGGCCGCCGGTGAGCTCCATGATCTTCTCGATGCCCCCGTCTTCGGTGTCGTCGATTGCGATCGCGCCCGCCTTCTCGGCGAGCGCCAGCCGGTCCTTGTGCGTGTCGACGACGAACACCTGGCTCGCTCCCTTGAGCATCGCCGACATCGTCGCCATCAGGCCCACCGGACCGGCGCCGTAGATCACGACGCTGTCGCCCGGCTTCACGCCCGCGAGCTCGGTCGCGTGGTAGCCGGTTGGGAAGATGTCGGCGAGCATCACGTAGTCGCTCTCCTTCTCTTCCGAATCTCGCGGCAGCACCAGGCAGTTGTAGTCGCCGTAGGGCACGCGCAGCAGTTCGGCCTGGCCGCCGCTGTAGGGACCCATGCCGGCGAAGCCGTAGGCGGCGCCGGCCATCCCGGGATTGCAGGTCAGGCAAAAGCCGCTCAGACCCTGCTCGCAGTTGGCGCAGAAGCCGCAGCCGACGTTGAACGGCAGGCAGACACGGTCGCCGACCTTGATCCGGTCGACCGCCGCGCCGACCTCGATCACGACACCGAGATTCTCGTGGCCGAGGATGCGACCGGCCTCCATGTCAGTCCGGCCTTCGTACATGTGCAGGTCGGAGCCGCAGATGTTGGTGCTCGTGATCTTCACCAGCACGTCGGTGGCGCGTTCGACGACGGCATCGGGGACGTTCTCGACCGCGACCTTGCGCGGACCGTTGTAGACGAGGGCTTTCATGCCTTCTCCTTGCTGGGCTTGGGTGCCGCGGCCATCAGCTTCTTCTTCCGCTCGTAGAGGGGGACCGCCAGCCCCCGCAGGTCGAGCGGCGACTGCATCGATTGCAGAAAGATCTGCTCGCGCTCCTCGAGGACGTGCTCGTCGATCGCCTTGCCGAGTTTCTTCACTAGCGCGTCCTGGTTGGCCGACGTCGCCTTCAGGCCCTGGATCTCGGCAATCAGCGCCTTGGCCTCGGCATGCTCGGCGAGGGCCTCATCCATCAGGCCGTCGTCGCCGATCACCTTGCGGACCGCCGGATAGAAGATCTCTTCCTCGATCTGGGTGTGCACGCTGAGTGCCCGGCAGATCTTCTCCGCCACGGCCCGCTTCGTCGCGGCAGGTGCGGCGTCTTCGCAGAGGGCGTTGTATTCGATGAACATCGTCTTGACGGCCTTGTGATCGGCATCGAGAAGGTCCACCGCGTTTTCGAACGGGACAGTGAGAGTCATGAAGGTTCCTGGTTCCAATGGGACGGCTGTCGGGGACAGATCCGACCGAAGAAGGCATTCGGTATGCCCAGTTGCGCAGCCGTGGAAACGCGGCATGGCCAATCGATCCTCGATTCGACGACGCGGCATGCCCGTTGCCACAGCAGCAGGGACGATCGGTGACGACATGACTAGGACAAGAGCGGAGCCCGTGCCCGGCCCTGCCGCCATCAGGCGCATCCTGCGGACGACCTTCGGCCTGGACCGGCTGCGCGAGGGCCAGGAGGCAGTGATCGCCAGCGTCATGCGCGGCAAGCCGACGCTGGCGGTCATGCCCACGGGTGCCGGCAAGTCGCTCTGCTATCAGCTTCCCGTGCTGGCGCTGCCTGGCCTGACGATCGTCGTGTCGCCCCTGATCGCGCTCATGAAGGATCAATGCGACAAGCTGCGCGACATGGGTGTCGCCGCCTGCCAGCTGAACAGCGCCGTTGCTGCTGCCGAGCTGGCCGAGGCCGAGGGGGCGGTCCGCGACGGCTCGGCAAAGATCGCCTTCACGACCCCCGAGCGGTTGGCCGACCCCACCTTTCTCGAGCTGGTTTCCGGCCAGCGGGTCAGCCTGCTGGTGGTCGACGAGGTCCACTGCATTTCCCAGTGGGGCCATGACTTTCGCCCGGCATTTCTGGAAATCGGTCAGGCGTTCGCGCGCCTGGGCCGGCCGCGGCTCCTTACCCTGACGGCCACCGCGACCGCACCGGTCATCGATGACATCGCCCGGCAACTGGGCGTCGACCGCTTCGAGATCGTCAACACCGGCACCTACCGGGCGAACCTGCACTACCGGGTGATCCAGGTGACGAACGAGTCCGACAAGCTCGAGCGCGTCGTCGAGATCGCCGCGTCGTCGAAGGGCGCGGGCCTGATCTACACAGCGACGATCAAGGCTGCCGAAAGCGTGCACGCCGCACTCGTGGCAAAGGGCGTGGACGCGGCGCTCTATCACGGGCGCATCGGCGCCGCCAGGCGCCGCGAGGCCCAGGAAGCGTTCATGAGCGGGCGGGTCCGCGTCATGGTGGCGACGAATGCCTTCGGACTCGGCATCGACAAGGCCGACACGCGGTTTGTCGTCCACTACCAGATGCCGGCCGGCCTGGATGCCTACTACCAGGAGTCCGGTCGCGCCGGCCGCGACGGCGAGCCAGCGGACTGCACCCTTCTCTTCCTCCATGCCGACCGCTCGGTGCAGCAGTTCTTCCTGGCCGGCAAGTACCCGTCCCGCGAGGACCTGGTCTCGATCTACAACGCCCTTCGCGCCGACCCGGGCCAGGATACGTCCTGGACTGCGGAGCGGCTGGAAGCGAAACTGAGCGTCTCCAAGACCAAGCTGCAGGTGGCCCTACGGCTCCTGCGTCACGAGAAGGTCGTACGCATGAGCGGCGACGGCGCGCTCGTGCTCACCCGACAGGGGCTTGACGACGGCGCCCTCGACCGGCTGTTGGAGGGATATCGGGGCAAGCGCGAAGGCGATCGCGACATGCTCGAGAGGATGGTCTTCTACGCGCAAACCGGACGCTGTCGCTGGAAGGTGCTTCTCGATCACTTCGGCGAATCGCTGGACGAAAGCGGCTGCGGCAGCTGCGACAACTGCATCCGCTTCGCCCTGGCACGAGAACAGGAAGCGAAGGAAGGCGAAGCGACGACGCCCGGACCGGGCGGCGCCCTGGCGAGCGACGAAAAGGCGACCGCGGTCGAGTTCGCCCCCGGCGATGCAGTGCGCGTTCCCCGCTACGGGCGCGGTGTCGTCGACTCGATCGACGCCGCCGGCATCAACGTGATGTTTGCCGGGGATCGGCGTCGGATGTTCCTGGCCGCCTTCGTCCGACCGGTTGCCGGCACGGCGCGACGACGACCCCGGCCCCTCCCCGCGACTCGAGGCTGAGCTGGCGTCCGCTGCGTCGCACGCACCCGCTCGCAAGCGACCGCCACGAGCTCGCCCCTCGCTCCCTTCGGATACGAGCCGCCCAAGGTGAGGCATGCGCATCGGCACGGCAGGCTGGTCGATCCCCCTGCAGTCCGCGCCTTCGTTTCCCGGCGAGGGTCAGCATCTGCTGCGCCATTCGAGCGTGCTCGGCTGTGCCGAGATCAACTCGTCCTTCTACCGGGCGCACCGTACCGAGGTCTATCAGCGCTGGGCAGCGCTGACGCCGCCGGGCTTTCGCTTCTCGGTCAAGGTACCACGCAGCATCACCCACGAAGCTCGCCTGCGCAATGCCCGCGAGCCGCTGCTTCGCTTCCTGGCCGAGGTCGCCGGCCTGGGCGACCGGCTGGCCGCCTTGCTGGTGCAACTGCCGGCATCGTTCGCATTCGAGGCACGAGTGGTTCGCCGCTTTTTCGCGCTGCTCGGCGAGCTGCATGCCGGCGCCGTCGTCTGCGAACCCCGCCATCCCAGCTGGTTCACGTCGTCGGCCGATCGCGCTCTCGTCACCTGCGGCGTCGGTCGTGTCGCAGTGGATCCGGCCTGCGTGCCCGACGCAGCCCGTCCCGGCGGCTGGCTCGGCGTCGAGGGCGATGGCCGCGGCGCCCTTCTCTACTACCGCTGGCACGGCACGCCACGGATGTACTGGTCGGGCTACGGCGAAGCCTGGCTGCGGGCGCGCGCGGACGAGCTGAGGCGATGGCCGGCGGAGGCGAACTGCTGGTGCGTCTTCGACAACACCGCCGGAGGTCAGGCGATCGCCAACGCCCTGGCGCTGCAAGCGTTGCTGGCCTGCGGCACTCCTTCGCTCGCCGATCAAGGGGCGGCCGTGAACCTGGGCCTTGAGTTTGCGGTGGACTTATCGACGGAGACGTCGCCGAACTTGGCATCGGCCCCCGCCCACAGGAGAAAAGGCCGTTCCCGCCCGCAATGAAGCGCGGCCAGGCTCCGCCTCACGGCGAAGCCTTTCCGGCGCGGCGGCTCGTGGGTATGACGCTTGCCTTCGTGCCCGTGTCATTCCTCGGAATCCTTTCATGACCCGCCTCTTGCTCGCCCTCGCCGCCGTCGGAATTGCGAGACGTCGTCGTCAAGGCCGGCGTCATGGTCGAAGACGTCGCGCCGCGCTCGGAAGAGGCTGAAAATGAAGCGCGTCGCCTTCATGCTGGCGGTCTGGCTCGGCTGGTTCGGCCAAGCAGCTGATCGCCGAGATCGGTACCGCGCATGCTTCCGACCCGCTCTACGACGCGCGAGTGCCGGTGCTCGACGAATACATCCGACATCACGTGAAGGAAGAAGAGAGCGAGCTGTTCCCAGCGTGTCGGAAGTCCGGCATGGACATGGCCGAGATCGGTGCGCGACTCCGGAAGCGCAAGGACGAGCTGATGCGCAGACTTTCCGGCGAATAGGTTCGCCTGCCGCTTGGCATTCGGACCAACTGAGTCTGTGCCCAGCTAGTTCGTAAGCATGGCCAAAGCCATCGCAACAGGACAGAAGGCCACGCCTGCTTCGGCGTCGAAGAGGGGCGTTGCTGGTCATCCCCCTGAAGGCGCGACGTCGACGCAGGCCAAGGCGCAGCAGCCTTGGTGGCGCAGCCTTGGTCCAGGCCTGATCACGGGCGCCGCTGACGACGACCCCAGCGGAATAGCGACCTACTCGCAAGGTGGCGCGCAGTTCGGCTACGACGTCGCGTGGACTATCTTGCTCACCTACCCGCTCATGGTCGCGATCCAGCTGGCGAGCGCCCGGATCGGGCGAGTGACGGGCCGAGGTCTGGCCGACACCTTCGCGCGCTTTTGCCCCACGTGGAGCGTCTACGGGTTGGTGTCTCTGCTGGTCCTGGCCAACGTCATCAATCTCGGCGCCGACCTGAGCGCCATGGGTGCCTCGGCGGCCTTGATAGGTGGCGGTCACGCGACCTCTTTCGCCGTGGCATTCGGAATCGTTTCGTTGCTGCTCCAGGTGTTTCTTCCCTACGCACGCTACGTCAGCGTGCTCAAGTGGCTGACTCTGTCCTTGCTGGCATACGTGGGAGTGGCTTTCAGCGTCCATATCGACTGGCTCGCGGCCCTTCACGCGACGGTCATTCCAACGATCCGCTGGAACAGGGACTATGTGACGACGATCGTCGCGATCCTGGGAACGACGATCAGTCCCTACCTGTTTTTCTGGCAGGCGGAACAGGAGGTCGAAGAAATCAAGCGCGTCCCCGTCGACAAACCGCTGCGAATTGCCCCAAGACAGAGGAAGTCCCAACTCCGACGCCTCCACATCGACACCTTCGTTGGGATGGGGTTCTCCAACGCGATCGCCTTCTTCATGATCCTCGCGACCGCCGCGACGCTTCACGCCCATGGCGTGACCGACATCGAGACTCCGGCGCAGGCTGCTGAGGCGCTGCAGCCGATCGCCGGACAGTTCGCGTTCGTGCTCTTTGCACTGGGCATTGTCGGAACCGGAATGCTGGCGCTTCCGGTTCTGGCCGGTTCGGCGGCCTACGCGGTGTCAAGCCTGCTCGGGGTGCGCAAGGGGCTCGATCGGCCACTCGCGACTGCGAAGCCCTTCTACGGCGTTCTGGCCGCCGCCATGGCGGTGGGAGTCGCCATCAGTTTGTCCGGGCTGAATCCGATCAAGGCGTTGTACTGGGCGGCGGTCATCAACGCAGTCATCTCGGTGCCGATCATGGTCGCCGTCATGCTGGCGGCGTCACGACCAAAGATCATGGGCGACCTCGTGTTGCCCCGGCGGTGGCAGATCCTGGGTTGGCTCGCTACTGCAGCAATGGCACTGGCCACCATCGCAATGTTAGTCACCATGATCTGAAAGGAGGCGCCGGCGGCATGAGGCGCAGTTCGAGCTGGCCGCGTGTCCCGGACGTCGGGCGCGGTTGGCTTCGAGTGCGGCGGCGGGAATATGCGTCCGAGACCCCGCGCTCGGGTCCACCGAATGCTGAAGGAAAGGTTCGAGAGCTTGCTAGCCGAGGAGAACACGATGAGCGACGAGCGCCGTCAGCTACCTAGTGGCCACCCTCACCTGTGCGACTGCAGTGCCACGCGACAGCAGTGTTTCGGACGACCCCCTTCGATTGCTGGACCGTCTCGCAGACGGATCTTGCACGTGGCACCTTCGCTGTGCCGGGCAGCTACGGGCGGGTGCGACCGTGGCCATCGGCGTGACGCTCTTCTGGGGGCGGATCGCCACTGGGCCGTCGCAACCAGCACGCGCCGAGTCTTGAGCACCAAGTCTTGAGCGGAGCGCAGCAGCCTCACCCCGAGGCGTTCGACCGCGGCCGCGACGCCACTCGCCCCAGCGAAATACCTGCGGCGGGCTGGCGCGACGTGCTGTTCAGAGTCAAAAGGCGCGTCGCCGAGGGCAATCTGTCGATAGTCGCCGCCGGGGTCGCCTTCTACGCGCTGATCGCTACCTTCCCGGGGCTGCTCGCGCTGCGTGAGGTGTACGGTCTGGTGTTCGACCCGGGCCAACTCGCCGAGCAGCTGGGCTTCCTGCGCCGCCAGCTGGAGCCCGAGGCCAACAGCCTCGTGGTCTTCCTCCTGCGCGGACTGGGCGAGTCCGACCGCGCAGGGCCGGGCTTGAGCATCGTTGGCGGCGCGCTGATCACGTTGTGGGGCGCTTCGCTCGGAGTGCGGGCCTTGATTCGCGCGCTCAACGTCGCATACGACGAACAGGAGAAACGTTCC
>Ga0097621_100001527_pt1 | contig 15857 bp, 28 predicted proteins | sample KBSMisM72_FD_73165 | JGI IMG/M metagenome (GOLD analysis project Ga0097621, IMG submission 73165) | Miscanthus rhizosphere microbial communities from Kellogg Biological Station, Michigan, USA - KBS Miscanthus M7-2 (version 2) (version 2) | ecosystem: Host-associated > Plants > Roots >... | reverse complement strand
CCCCACACACCGCTCCGCAGACGGTCAACAACTGGTTCTCGATGCAGGAGGTCGAGATCGGTCTCGGCGTCCACGGACCCGGCCCCAACCCCTCGTTCCGAGATGCGCTCGACGCTGCGCGATCCAACTGGCGACAGACGCCGGAGGCGTCGTACCCCGACGGTTACTTGGGGACCGTCGGGGGACGGCGCGGCGACAAGCTGCGCAACGCCGTGTGGCGCAACCAGCGCCCCTACGACCGCGGCGTGCACAAGGACAGCCGGCTCGACATGAGCGACTACCTGTGGCCGGAGGAGTTCAACCTCATGAGCGCCATCGAGAACGAGGCGGCGACCGGGCTGCGTTACTGCTCGCCGGCCTACGCCATCATGCCGTTCCAGCTCACCAACCGCGGCAACCCCAACACCCGCGACTACAACCACATGACCGGGCGCCCTGACACCGGCACGCCCGTGCAGCCCGACCCCGAGCGCCACTCGACGCTGCGTCGGATGCTGCCGAACTGGTCGCCGTGATGCCCGACCTCGGCAAGCAGTTTCAATTGTTCGATCCGCCCGAGGGGCCGGCGCAGATGACCGAGTGGCCCGACGTCCACAAGGAGATGGAGCCGAAGGGTGAGGTCGGCTACTCGCGCACGCTCACGCCCCGTGACGTCAAGGTCTCCAAGTACTACGACGAGACGCAGAGGATCCACCCCGAGGTCGGCGGGTACCGACGGTTCCCGCACGAGCGACAGCTCGCCATGCTGATGTCAGCTCGCGAGATCCAAGAGCAGTACGCACCGGCCGAGGGTGATCGGATGTACAAGGGCACCGACTACCTCGTGCACGGCAAGGTGCAGCCGCCCGGTGAGGACGACCCGCGAGCCGGCGATACGACGATGCGCCAGGCGACGACAGACTTCCGGCTCAACACGCCCATGCGGGAACCTATGACCGGGACGCGCTACTTCGAGCGCACCTTCGAGCGCAAGCCGCCGCCGATCGAGACCAACACCGAGTTCTGGCAGCGCAAGGCGACCGAAGGGGCCATGTCCCCGCAGGAACGCAAGCTCAGCGACGCTCGCATCTACAAGGCCAACGCCCTGGCGACGCCCGAGCACATCGCCAAGTTCCTCGATCGCCCGCCCGAGCACGACACGTCACTGGTCGAGCACCTGCAGGCCGGCGGTGACGTCCCGCCGGTCCCGCTCGGGGTTCAGTCCAACCCGCTCAGTGCCAGTCGCAAGCCGATGGTCGCCGGAGGCCAGCACCGCATCGGCGTGCTCGGTGAGATCGACCCCGACCGCCTGGTGCCGGTCGAGCACTGGTTGAACACGCACGAGGCCAAGTACATGCCTCACCCGACTCGCAAGGACATGTTGATCCAGCGGCCGGGGTACACCTGATGCCGGCCAACGATCACCTCGGTAGGCAGTTCCTCTACCACGAGTCGCACCTCGTCAACCGTGAGAAGATCAGAGAGCAAGGGCTGCGCCCGTTCGTGCCGTACATGGCGAGCGATCTCCCCAAGGGCGTGTACATGGCTCCGCTGTCGCACTCGGAGTACAGCTCCTCGATGCACGATGCCTCGCACTACGGCAACGACCGTTGGCGGGTTGACGTGACCGGTCTCGATCTCCACACCGACGAGTCGCAGCCGACCGCCACGAGGTATCACCCCGAGACGATCTCGCCCGACCGCCTCCGGTTGGTCAAGAAGGGCCATCCGAACTGGGAAGCTCACATCTGATGCCGGCGACGTTCTCCCGAGCCGCCAACGCCTCTCTGCAGCGCTCTCAGTACCCGCCGCCGTTCCAGCTACAGGGTGAGTACGCCGTCGATGACGTGATCACGATGGCAGAGGTGCCGGCCGACATCATCCGTCAGCGCCAGCCACCGGTACCCCAGCAGGTGTTCCCACCGAAGTACGGCTACTACCGCATCCCGCTGACGATCTACGACGTGCTCGCTACCGACCGCTGGGCGCCGACGTTCCGCTCGTGGACGTCGGGGCCGGTGATCGTGCCCCCGTCACCGATCACGCCCAACGGTCTCGGTGGCGCCACCGACGGCTTCCAGAAGAACTCGCTCATCGGCAATGTGTACGGGCCGTGAGCGCTCACGACCATCTCGGTGAGCAGCTCCGCATGTTCATGACGGCCCAGGAGTTGCACGACACCCACTCGATCGACGTACAGCAGACTCCCGAGTCTCGGTTCGGTGGTCACTGGAAGACGATGGATGCGATGTGGCGCACGAAGCGCAAAGAGAACAGGGCCAACGGCCTGGACAAGGACGTCGCAGCCCACGGTGTGCAGCAGCCGGTGGAACTGACCTCCGGCCGCGACGTCGAGGGCGAGGTCATCCTCCACGGGCACCATCGAGTGCAAGCTGCCTTCGAGGCCGATCCTCAGTCGTGGATCCCCGTAGAGCGACGCCGTCACCCCCTGATGTAGCACCCCAGGAGTACCGTGGAGCCATGGCCATCAACAGCAACCGGTCGATGAACGACGACATGCGCATCGGTGCCGTGGACGGCCGGCTGCGCTTCCTGCGCCCCAACTCGGTCAACGCCGAGATGACCGAGACGATGACTCGTGCCGACTGCCTCGGTGGCGAGCCGCCGTTCTACGGCCTGTACGGCAACTGGGGTGTCACCTACGGAGATCTCGACCACATCCGCATGGCCCTGCCCGGCGCCGTGCACCCTCTCGCTCCCATCCGTGTCGGCAAGCACGAAGTCATCGATCCGCTGTGAGCATCCGCGGCCGGCACCCGCGCTACAGCAGTGACAGCGCCAGCGAGCGGGAAGCGATGGCCTACCTCACCAGAAACCTGCAGCCAGGAGACAACGGCTACGCCTTGAAGGGCATGACGGTCGGCGGGATGCTGCAGTCCAACGCCAAGGCCGACCGCGACGCTCTCTCCCGTTCGATGGCCCACTACCCGCAGTACGGGCCACCCGACCCGAAGTGGAACAGCGTCAAGCCCAACTTCGAGGGCGTGGCCATGAACGAGGATCCCGACGCCCACGACCGTGTGAAGGACCGTCGCCTGGCCGGCGAGATCCCGTAACGCTGCTGAACGTCTACGCTGACTAGATGCGGCTCGCCTTCTGCTACCACTGCAAGACGTTGTCCCGTCTCGACGACTACGAGGGCGGCTTCCACGACGACGGTGAGCCGGTCAGCGACCACCTGTTGGTCAACTGGGTCGAGCGCCACATGCACGGCCTCTCCGAGGACCAGCACCCCGGTGGCCGTGTGTTCCCGTTCGAGGGCCGTGACATCGAGGTGACCGGTGGCCGTATGGACGGTGTCGGTGTGCAGGTGGCCAACGAGGTCGAGCAGGTGCGCGCTGAGCTGGCCAAGGTCGGGCAGGAGATCTTCGAGTTGAAGGACGAGCTGGTCGAGGACGCCAACAAGTGCTTCGTCAAGCACAGCCGCCCGACCTACCCCGATCGCAAATGCATCGACTACCACGACGACTCCAAGTGGCTTGGCCGGCGGGTCAAGGTCGACGGCCAACGGTTCAACACCCAGCAGGGCTACCTCTGCTCGTACTGTCCCTACGAGGTGAACGTCTCGATCGCCAGCCGAGGCTTCAACTGATGTCTGCCGTCATCGTCGTCCACGCCGATGCGTTGTTCTGTGACTCCACCCACGACATCCCCAACTGCGAGCCTGACGCCCACGCCATGCGTTGGTATCGGAACCTCGCCGAAGGATCGTCCGAGCAACTGGTGGTCTCATGCGACTCGCCCAATGTCGGCGTGGTCGATCGGTGGCTACGTAACTTCGACTTGAAGTACTCCTACGTCCTCTATCTCGAAGGTACCGACGCCCGCCAACGCATGGAGCGGTTGGTCAAGAACATCGCTCTGCAACAGGCCAAGATCGTGTTGTTCATCGGTGGCCGGTTCATCGACTGCAACCACATGGGCGACCTCGGAGTACCGAGCCTGCGCTATCTACCACCCAACTCGGCGGCGGCGTGGGAGACTGACCAACGAACGACGTGGGAGAGGGTTGTCGCCAAGCAAGGTGGTGAGTGATGTCGGCTATCGAACATCTCCAACTGCAGATGTTCGATCCCGCTGACTACCCGCCCCGTTACCAAGGTGGCAAGGTGACCACGAGCCGTGAAGAGCGTGATGAGAACGATCAGTACATGACCCAGCAGCAACAGCAGGAGTCGTGGTTCCGTCGGTACAAGCGATGAAGCTGTACTTCTCCGGCGCCGAGGTCGGCGCCCACCGTAAGAGGTTCGCCAAGCAGGAGATCCGCCGGGTCGGGTTCAACCTCGGTCCCGTGCTCAACTCTGGTGGCCACAGCTCGGTAGCGCCCGACGACCTGCTGCCGTTCGTGACGCTGTTCTACGCCTCACAGACTGTGGACGTCGACAAAGCGGCCGAGGTGATGCGGGCGCATGGCGATGAGACGAGCCTCGCAATAGGCATGGAGTACTCCGGCCGCTTCCCGGGCACGGCGATCCCGCTCTGGAACGGGGTCGACATCGATGTGGCACTCGAAGCGATGGTGGAGCACGGGTCCGTCTGCATCGAGGAGGCCGACCTCTTGGAGAAGCGCAACCAGATCCCGCTCAACACCTTCGTCGCCCGTAACCCCTCGGTCCATCTCTACTGCGCCACTTCCAAGGTCGAGGCGCTCGCTCTGCCGTGTCTCACCGACGCCATCGTTGCAGGTTGGATCGCCACGCAGAAGCACCGAGAGTTCCAGGTGTGGGACGGCAAGAAGGTGCGCAAGTTCCCACGCACCGCCCGCAGCGCCTCGGTGGACAACTACGCCGGCCAGATCAACAACATGGGTGGCGACGTCGAGAAGCTGAAAGCCGGCGATGTCGACGAGATGGTGCGCATGTCACTGCTCTCGTGGCAGCAGTACGAGAGGATCCTTGCTATCGCGCCACTTCCCTACTCTGACGCAACCACGCCCGAACCAGTCAACGGTGTTGCTATCGCCCGTCCGCAAGCGCGCCCACGTGAGCGTGTGCTGCTTCCCGTGCTCGGGCACTTCGAGGAGACCGATCACGGCAACGTGGCACGTACCTCGATCAACGCTCTGCGCCAGTGCAACGGCTGCTTCATCGCCCACAGCTGCCCCGGCTACGAGACCGACGCCGCCTGCGCCTACGCCATCCCGGTCGAGATCCGCACCGTCCGACAGATGCGCGACGCCCAACAGCTCGTGCACGAGATCCAGTGGCAACGCATCCTGTTCATGCGCCACGCCGAGGAAGCTGCAGGTGGCGAGCTGGATCCGCACCTCGGCAAGGAGATGGACCGCTTCTTCTCCCAGGCCGAGTCGGTAGCTCGCCAGAACGAACAGCGTTCGACGTTGACGATCCAGACCACCGAGTCCGGTGGCGGGAGCGGCATCCTCGCCTCGATCTTCGGCGGGGCGATGGCCAAGGGCAACCAGGCGCTGCCGCAGCCCGTCGCGAGCGACACCGTGCTCGCCGAGGCGTGGGAAGCCGACACGGTCGATAGCAAGTAACTCCGGCTGACTGGTGCGTCAGAGGGGTACGTCGGTTTCAAATCGCCGATCTGGCGACACCCCCCTGTCAGAAACAGCACGAACTACGCTCGGCATAGAGGCTGAGCACAAGGAGACGATCATGGCCAAGTCCGAGACCGACACCGAGGTCGACACTGCCGAGGACCGCAGCGACATCGAACATCGCACCAGCCCCGAGCTGCGTCAGCGGGACATCGACACCGCCCCCGACACCGTAGATACGGAGTCGGCCGAGTCGCTCGACGAGGTGCACGCCGACGCCGCCTACAACCGGGCCGTGATGGGGCCGGCGGCGACCGACCCGGCGATTGCCACGCCCGGTACCGAGATCCCGCCCGAGCCTGGCCCCGGACCCGAGGACAACGAGGCGCTCGACAACGCCACGGGCGGAGCGTTGAGCAACGCCGCCGAGAGTGGCACCGCCTGGCCCGAGCCGCCGCAGGCCGAGAACTACGGCAACCGCGGAGAGCTGGCAGCCAAGCAGAACATCGGCATCAAGACCACGTTCGACATGAACGCTCCCGGCGAGAGCGCCGGCAACGTCGGCGAGCTGAACGAGAGCGTGGCGGGGAGCGGCCGCGGCGACGGATCGTTCGATCCCGGCGAGCACACCGTCACCGAGGTGCAGGACTATCTCGACGCCCACCCCGAGGATGAACAGCGTGTTCTCGCCGCCGAGGCCGACGGCAAGAACCGCTCATCGATTGTGGGGTAGCTCAGCTCCGAGCCGGGTAACTTCTTGGCACGGCGGAGGGGGCGACTTCCGGCACCTCCAACGACGGGAGGAGCCTTCTCCGCCGTCGAAGTCTCACTAGATGACCGTGCCCGTTGCCGTTGTGCAGCGGGCACTCATCGTTGGTGCCCTTGTCGGCCCAGCCGTGCTTGCGCCCCGAGCGGAACCGGCATTGGCACGCCCCGCATATACGGCACCACCGGCCGGCGTAGCTGTCGCAGCAGCGGACTAGTCGCACTAGCCGATGTCGTCGTCGTCGTAGATCGGAGCCGGCACCGGAGTTCGAGGTGCTTCCGGCTCGGGATTGTCCAGCTCGTGCTGAGTCACGTACTTGACCGGCACCGGGTACGGCTGTCCCGTGCTCTGCTGTAGTCGATGGGCGATGTCCACTCGGTGGTGACCTTCCACGAGCTTGTCGGGAGCGCCATTGAGTCCGGGCATCATCATGATCGGGCGCAGCACGCCGTGCTCAGCGATGTTCGATTCCAGACGTCCATAGAGTCGTTGCGACTCATCGGTCTTGGCTGCCATCACTCCACCCGGTGAGAGCTGGCGCCCATAGCGATCTTCCATGTGCTCGGCGGAGTGGATCTCGCCCGCCATCATGCGGTTGTAGATCATCGATGGATCGAGCTGCGTCGGTCGTTCGGGCGTAGCTCGGATCACACGATCAACGCTAGTTCGCCGACCCTGTGACGCGAAGCAGGACCGCCCTTACGGACGGCCCCGCTCTCGGAGACAATGTTGAGCACCCCATGATTCGATGGCAGCGTCGTCATGATCATAGAGCGTGAAGTACGCTCATGCCAGAGGGGCCGTTTCAAATCACCGATTTGGGAAGACCCCCCTTGGGTGCGTCGGAGCGGCGACGACCAACCCCTCTCCGCCGGGGGCGAGGACGAACCGCCCCGGCGCACACCAGACCCTCCGCCGGGTGGAGCACCCCGCACTCCGCTCGGCGGAGTCACCCCCGCCGGCTGGGCCGGTGGTGGGTCGAGACGTGCGCAGAGCGGAAGTCAGGCACGCCCGGATTGGTGGCGATCCCCTGCTGGCCGCGCCCGCCGTAGCGGGACACCGCCGGCTTGCCGTAGATCGACAGTGTGTAGGTGCCGTGCCGATGGCCGCTCGACGACACGCCCGGTATGCGGAACTGGCGCACTGCCAGGTGCTCGGTAGCTGCCACGCCTCAACTCTGTCACACCCTCTACCTACGCTCGGAGTCATGGCACATCGCTCGCAGATCTCCGAAGAAATCTCGTCGAGTTGTGACACGTCGTTGAACAACCCTGCTATCATTGCCGGCGTGACCACCAACTTCACCAACACGGGCGGGCGAGCGATCGACCGCCACGAAGACGCCATCCTCGCAGTGCTCAGCGACTGCGACGAGGGTGGCCAGACCCTGTTCGACGCCTGCGACCACGAGTCCGGGCGGTTCGAGATCTCCATCGAGCGCCTGCTGCACCTCGTGCGGGTGTGGTGCGCCGTTGCCGGAGTCGAGGTGCCGGCATGAGCGGCAACGCCTCCGGCAAGCAGTTCAACTTCATCCAGCGGCTGCTCGAAGAGCGCCGCTCGCACGTCCCCGAGGGGGACGTTGACGCCTTCATGGTCGTCATCCAGGGCAAGCGGATCACTGGCAAGGGCGCCTCGATCCTGATCGACAAGCTGCTCGCCATCCCGGCCGATCCCATCGCTCCCCCGGCCGGCGCCCCCGTCGTCACCAACCGCGACCCGAGCCGCCGCAGCAACGCCTACCCGGGCAAGTGCATCAAGTGCGGCCACGAGGTCGGCAAGGGCGCCGGCTACCTCACCGGTAGCCGCGCCACCGGCTGGGGCTGCGAGCACCTCGACGGTGAGTGCAAGACGGGCGAGGTCGAGCCTCGCAAGCACGAGCTGACCGAGATCGTCGGCGACCTGGAAGACGGCAACTACGCCATCCCGAGCAGCTCGGGCGACACCGACGTCACGTACATCACGATCGCCACCAACAAGGGGTTCTACAACCCCGACAAGGCTGGCCAGAGGATCGTGCGCATCGTGGCCGGCGGCGGCAACGAGTTCGTGGTCTCGAACGAGTGGGTGCGCAAGGCAGTCGCCACGATCCACGCTCTCGGCACCACCGAGTCGATGCAGCTCTTCGCTCGTGAGCTGCACGTGTGCGGCCGTTGCGGCGAGGATCTGACCCAGGTCACCTCGAAGGTCACCGGGTTCGGCCCGACCTGCCGCAACAAGATCGGCTACGTCGTCTCCGCCGAGGAGAAGGCGGAGGTCAAGAGGCTCATCGCCGAGGCGCTGGCGCAGGGTGAGGTGTTGTCCGCATGAGCGGGCAACGCCCTCTGGCGCTGCGCCAGGCGTCCGCCTACTACCGGCTCGCTGCGAAGGCGGAGCGAGCCGGCAACTACCGCGGCGCCGAGCGCTACCGGGCGATCGCCGACCGGTTCGTCGACTCGAACCGCCGTGAGCGCGAGCGCCGCGCTGCCAAGGCTGCCGCCGAGGCTGCGTGGCGTGCGAAGAATGTCCGCTGAGTTGTTGAACGTCGTTGAAGGACTGCTATCATGGCCGCTGTGACCACCACCACCACCGACTACCGCACGGCGCTCGGCGAGTTCGCCGACCTCGTGCTCCCGCACCTGCAGGGTGAGACCCACGAGGTCATCACCGGCCTCACGGCCCTCGCGAAGGCGATCGACGCCGACCTCGATACGACCGGCTTGCTCGCCCCCGGTGTCGAGCTGTTCCCCTACCAGAAAGCTGGCGTGCGCTACGCCACGCTCGCCCGCCGCTGCGTCATCGGACACGGCATGGGTCTCGGCAAGACGATCCAGGCGATCACCGCCCTGGCCATCGAGCTGCGTGACAAGGGCGCCATCAAGGCACTGGTCATCGCTCCCCCGAGCCTCACGCTCAATTGGGTCCGCGAGTTCAAGCAGTTCGCCCCTCAGATCTCCACCGCCGTCATCGGCGGACAGACGCCCGGCGAGGTGCCCGACACCGACGTCGTCATCATCGGACACTCGGTCGTCAAGCATTGGGAGCGCAAGCTCGTCGCCGCCGGCTTCACGAGCCTCGTCATCGACGAGTCGCAGAACTTCAAGTCGAAGGACGCTCAGCGCACGAAGGCTGTCAAGCAGATCGCGAAGTGGCTGCCGTCCGAGGCGCTCGTGCTCCTGCTCTCCGGCACGTTCATCAAGAACACGCCCGACGAGGCCATCCCGCAGCTAGAGATCCTCAACGTGCTCGACGGCCTGTTCGGCGGCGTGTTCGACTTCCTCGCCAACTACTACCCGAAGGTCGGCCGCTGGGAGCGCGAGGCTCGCAACCTCACCGGCCTGCACGCCCGCCTGCTCGACTCGTGCTACTGCCGCCTCACGTTCGATCAGGTCCGCGAGCAGATGGGTGACCGGGCGCCGAAGGGTGTCGCCCGCCAGACCACGGCGTGCGAGCTGACCGGCCGCTACGCCGTCGAGTACAAGGAAGCTCGGGACCGCCTGCGCACCTGGCTGCTCGACCACCACGAAGAGGTCGCCATCGAGGACGGCCTGTCGATCGAGGACGCCGAGCGCATCGCCGAGGAGAAGACCGAGCGCAGCATGAGGGCCGAGGCGCTCGTGCAGCTCGGGGCGCTCCGCCGGCTCGCCGGCCTGGCAAAGGTCGCCGCCGTGATCAGCTTCGTGCAGAACCTCGTCGATCAGGACGAGCAGGTCATCGTCTTCGCCTGGCACACCGACGTCGTCAAGCAGATCGCCGAGCACTTCAACGCTCGCACGATCATGGGCGGCGACAAGGTCGAGGCTGTCGAGGAGGCAAAGGCTCGGTTCCAGGCCGGCCTCGACAAGGTCATCGTGCTCAACATCGTGGCCGGCGGTACCGGCCACACGCTCACCGCCGCCAATCAGGTCGTCTTCGCCGAGTTCCCGTGGACGCCCACCGACTACACGCAGTGCGAGGCTCGGGCCGATCGCATCGGTCAGACCGAGCTGGTCATCTCCCACGCTCTCGTGGCTGCCAACGGTGAGAGCACGATCGACGAGGCGCTCATCGGGATCCTCAACGAGAAGGCGATCGTCGTCGGCGAGCTGCTCGACGGCGAGGCTGGCACCCTGATCGATGGCAACAGCGTGACCAACGCACTGCTCGATTGGGCGCAGTCGTGAACGGCAACTACGCCGAGCGCGCAGCGTTCATCAACCCGATCGCCGCCGAGCTGGAACGGACTGCCTACCAGCTCCGGCAAGGCGCCACCTCTGACGAGCGAGCCGCAGACAAGCTGCGGCTCCTCGCCGGAATGCTGAGTGATGCAACGTCGTTGAATGATGCTGCTACACTCGGCACCGTGACCACCACCAACCAGGAGACAACATCATGAGCATCGTCGATGACTTCGACTCGAAGTGGTTCAACGACCACGAGAACCTACGCAAGCTCGCCGAGTGGCTGCGCACCAACCGCGGCTGGAACTTCTTCAAGGACAACATCCTCGACGTCTTGGAGACGCCGTGGTCGTGGGAGAAGGAGTGGCGCCTCGCCAACGGCGACGTCACGTTCGTCGAGCTGCACGCCAACGACGCCAACAACAAGTACACGGTCGACGCTGCGAAGTGCGACTGGTGCAACGCTCCCGTCGGCTACGTCACGTTCACGCTGAACGAGGCCGACGACCAGTCCATCGAGTGGCTGCCGGTGTTCGAGGACACCGTCACGGGCGAGATCGCCTGCGACGACTGCGCCGGCACGGCGGAGAACTTCGCCGAGACCACGAAGGTCGACACCGAGCTGTTCCCGGGCATCCGGGCGACGCACCTCGCGATCGTGCGGGGGTCGCAGTCATGAGCCAGCGCGAGATCGACCCGCAGGTGACCGTGCGCCAGGTCGGCGCCAACATCCTCGCCATCAGCGGCGGGCGCTGGCTGCGCACGCTCGTGCCCGGCGAGCACTACGTCGATGTCCTGCTGCCGGTTGGCCAGGGCTACCGGGTGCGCATCAGCTTGCGCGCCGACGACACCTACACCGTGACCCGCGAGATGAAGCGGGGCGACAAGGTGTTCGTCAAGGGCGTGCAGGAGAACGTGTACTGCGACGAGCTGGGCGAGGTCGCCTACTACGCCTCGTGCTACCGCAACGTCGACTTCGGTGACCACAAGGTGTCGTCGTGAGCCGGCGTGACTACGAGCTGATCGCCGCAGCGATCGCCGCGGCGCGCAGCACCGTGGTCGCCAGCAGGTCGCTGTCGACGCCCGAGCAGGGCGTCGGCATCGTCGTCAGCTACCTCGCCGAGGCTCTCGCCGAGGACAATCCCAAGTTCAACACCGAGCGATTCATCGCAGCAACAGGAGAGCAGTGACATGGGTGCCATCGGAGCACAAGGAATGGCCGGCGCAGTCGATGAGGGACTGGTCGGGCTACGGCAGGCGCTCTCGTGGCACCTGTCGAGCAACCACTACCCGCCGATCAACGCGGTGTTCATCCCGGTCGCCGAGCGTGCGATCGAGCTGGGCAACGCCGAGGAGTGGGACGTCGAGATCGAGATGCCGAACGGCATCACGAAGACGGCCGGCGAGATCGTCGAGGGGCTGCATCTCGATGCGTTTCTCGATGACGGGGAGGGATGATGGGTACGCCGGTCAAGGTGTGGCGTGCCTACTTCCCACGGTGGTCACGAGACACCGACAAGCTGATCGTCGAGTGTCTCGACGGCATCGAGACGCCCAAGCGCATCGTCGTGAAGGACGGCAGCTTCAACCAGCACGTGCTGCCCGACTCGATCCACCGCACCGAGGAGTCTGCTCTCGACGCCCTCGAAGCTCGGCTCGCCGACGACATCGACAAGATGCAGGCGGAGCTGGCAGAGGCGCAGCGACATCAGCAGATCGTCGCCGAGTACCGCGCCGGCAAGGGTGCGTGATGGCGCTCGGAGTCATCTGCATGACGATCATCATCGTGGCGTTCGTCTCGGTGGTGCGACGCTGAGTCTTTCAACGACGTGCCACCATTGGTGCCTGTGTGGCCCGTAGAGCGACGCAAGCGCCTCTGCGCACCGATTACACCACCCGGCCCTGTTGCGTCGATCCTGGCGCAACAGGGCCGCTCTCGTTGTGGGCGCTGGCTCAGGCGCCACAAGGGCCAGCTCGTGCCGGCGTAGTGCACACGTCCGAGCAGATATTCAACAAATCTTCGTAACCGGTTGCGACACGTCGTTTCACGACCTGCTATACTCGGCCCCATGACCACCTGCACCGTCGTCACCAACGCTGACGGCAGCTCCTGCGGCCAGCCGGCCGTGTACACCTGGATCGCTTCGCGTAGCGGCGCCACCTACCACGAGTGCGCCGAGCACCTGTGCCCGGGCGAGGTTGCGCACACCGTCCAGTCGATCACCCGGCTGCACCCGCCGACCGCGACCACCAAGCCGTACGTGCTCGTGCGCAACGGCAAGATCGTCGGCTACGCCGACTCCGCCTCGCAGTCGGTCAAGAACCGCGCCGCCCGCCTGGGCGCGGCCATCGTTCCCGTCGTCCGCTGACCAACCACCACCAACCAGAAAGACCACTCCTGTGACCACCACCACCACCACCAACTACGAGCTGGACATCATGCTCGCCAAGATCGAGAAGATGTGGCGCCGGGCCAACCACCCGAACACGCCACCGGCCGAGAAGGCCGTCGCCGAGGCGAAGGCGCTGTCGCTGATGGCTCAGCACCGCATCGAGATGGCGATGCTCGATCTCGATGAGACCGACGAGCTGACCGACCACGAGTACGGACAGCTCAAAGGCGCCTACGGCCTGCTGCACGCCAGCCTGATCAACGAGGTCGCCACGGCGTACGACTGCCGTGTCTGGTGGCGCAGCTCGGGGATGACGTACAACGTGCGCATCAGTGGGTTCCGCTCGGACTTCGAGCGGGTCAAGCGCCTCGCCAACTTCCTGCTCACCGACGCAGTGGCGCAGTCGTGCGTGTTCAAGTCGCGCTCGATCGCAGTCACGAAGGACTACCGGCGCTCGTTCGTCGCCGGCTACACCCAGGAGATCGGCAAGCGCCTGCGAGAGGGCGTGCGGGTCGCTCGTGAGGCTGCCGTGGCGCACGCCGCCGAGACCGCCACGGCCGAGGTCGCCGAGGCCCGCGTCACGGGTGCCGAGCTGGTGCTCGTGGAGCGCAAGAAGGCCGTCGCTGACTTCATGAAGACCAAGCGCATCCGCTCGGTCGGACACTCCACGGGGCGCAGCTCCAACGGTCGGGCCAACGGCCAGATCGCCGCACGTAACGCCGATCTCAGCGGTGGCCGCAACCGCGTCGGCTCGGGCACGAGGGCGCTGTCGCGATGAGCCGGGACTACTCCAAGAGCGCCAGCTACGGCGCCGAGCAGCATGCGTTCATTCACACGCTGCTCGGCGAGCAGGCGGACTTCGGCTCCCTCGTCACGCAGACGAGGGAGTTGGAGGCCACGCCCGAGTGGCAGGCCATCTTCGGCGCCCGGGCGATCGAGCTGGGCTACAACACCGGCACGTGCGACTACGCCAGTGGGTTCCGAGTGATCAGCTACAAGGTCCGCGGCTCGTGGCGCTTCGCAGTGCCGCACGAGATGGCGCACCTCGTCACCGCTGACGGCCACGGCCCCGAGTGGCGCGCTCGCTACGTGTGGCTCGTGCGCCTCGCCTACGGCAACGAGTGGGCCGAGGCGCTCGTGGCCGGGTTCCGCAGCTCGCGCCTGTCGGTCGAGATCCTGCCGCTCGCACGCACCACGCCCGTGTGGCCGGCCGAGCTGTTCGCAGCTCAGGTCGGTGCGCCGCTGTTCGCTCCGAGCACCAGCTCGGCTCGTGGGCCGATCGCTCTCTGAGATGTTGCACGACGTTCAACATCTGCTGCTATCCTCCACCTTGTGACCACTCAACTAGGAGACACCGTGACCACCATCAAATCCGCCCCCCTCTTCGAGGACGCCAACGCAGCCGGCGGCTGGACCGACAGCCCGACCGTCGCTCGCCGGCTCTGCACGGCGATCTGGAAGGCGACCAACGCCTTCGGCCGGATCACCAACTACCAGGCCGACGTCGTGCTCGACTACGAGACCATCCTGCGCAACGTGACGAACCAGGAGCCGGGCGCCACGTTCGAGTTCACCTACAGCGTGGGCGACAACGGCACGCACCTGGCCACGCTGCTGTCGACCCAGGCCGACGGCATCGGTGAGCAGGAACACTACGACGGCCACGTCGAGGGCGTGCTCAACTACGACTCCGGCCCCAACACGGCGAAGTTCCGCGGCTGGGTGACGCGCTCCGAGTACCAGACCGACACGTACGGCAACCGCTACGGCGCCGACAAGTACGGCCTCGTGCTGCACACCGTGGAGCTGGTCAAGTGAGCACCGTCCTCTACCGCTGCACCGAGTGCGATCTGGTGCAGCCGACGTTGAAGCTCGCCGGCAAGTGCCACCACGGCATCGGGGGAGTCGAGGAGTTCGCTCCTCGCCCCCTGTCGGTGATCGCCGCCGAGATCGCCGCCGACTGGCGCCCGGTCTGGTTCGCAGCCGTGCCGTACGTGCGAGCGATGCTCGAACTGGACAGCACCGAGAACATCCTCAGGGCGATGTACGGCGCCGACCGCGCCGACGAGATCGTGCTCCGGTTCCTGGGCAACTCCCGCACGTGGAAGGGCGACACCGCCCGCGGCATCAAGTCCGAGCTGCGAGCGATGCTCGCCGCCAACTCCCGTCGACCGACTCTGTGACACCCATCAACGACACTGAAAGAATGAACACCGTGAAGACCACCCGCACATCCACCGTCGAGGCTCTGGCTGACCAGATCCTCGCCGCCAAGGCCGAGCTGGCCATCGCCGAGAAGGCGTTGAAGGCTCTGCAGACTGACCTGCTGGCGCTCGCGCCGGTCGGTACCGAGATCGTCCGCGAGGGCGGCAAGGTGACCGTGACTCAGCGTGTCGACCTCATCGCCGATGTCGACGTGCTGCGCGAGGTCGCCTCTCGCACCAACTTCAAGAGCCTCACCAAGGTGACGTTCGATGTCGCCGGCTACCGGGCGCTCGTGCAGCTCGGTCGCAGCACCGACGAGATCGACGCAGTGATCGGGGAGAAGGTGAGCGCACCGTTCTTGGTGACCACGGTCGCCAGGAAGTGAGCGATGGCTACGGCGAGTTCAAGCGTGACCTGAACAGGCTCGCGCTCGGAGCCATCGCTGTCGGCATCCTCTGTGTCGTGCCGGCCCGAGTCAGGGTCTACCTGCTCGGGCTGGTCGGCACGGTCGTGCTGTGGGCGTTCTCGCTCGACCACCAAGCCACGCTGAACCAGCGCTCGCCGTGGACCGTGTGGTCGTACGTGTGGGCCGTGGTCTTCGTGACACTGCTCGTGTGCCTCGTGGTCGAGTGCGTGCAGGACCATCGCCGAGGCAAGCTCGTACAGGCACAGCCGGCGTTCGTGCCGGCTCCGCAGCAGTCGCAGCGGCCGGCGCCGCGTCCCGTGACGCGTCGTATCGAACGCACCGTGCGCGTCGAGCGTGTACCCGCGCCGGTTGCGCCGCATACGCCACCCACACCGCCACAACCTGCACGTTCGAGCATCATCGTGGTGACCAACACGCACAAGCCAGTGCG
>Ga0097621_100001525_pt1 | contig 15866 bp, 12 predicted proteins | sample KBSMisM72_FD_73165 | JGI IMG/M metagenome (GOLD analysis project Ga0097621, IMG submission 73165) | Miscanthus rhizosphere microbial communities from Kellogg Biological Station, Michigan, USA - KBS Miscanthus M7-2 (version 2) (version 2) | ecosystem: Host-associated > Plants > Roots >... | reverse complement strand
TCTCCGACATCGTCCTTGCGACGCTCATCCTCATCCTCATCTCGCCCGCGCTGCTCGCCATCGCGGCGATCGTGAAGCTCACCTCGCCCGGCCCCGCCCTCTTCAAGCAGCGCCGCTACGGCCTCGATGGCCGCGAAGTCATCGTCTACAAGTTCCGCTCCATGCGCGTGGCCGAGGACGGCCCCGTCGTGAAGCAGGCCACGAAGGACGACCCGCGCGTCACGCCCTTCGGCGCCTTCATGCGCCGCACGTCGCTCGACGAGCTGCCGCAGTTCATCAACGTGCTGCAGGGGCGCATGAGCATCGTCGGCCCGCGCCCCCACGCCATCGCCCACAACGAGCAGTACCGCAAGCTGGTCAAGGGCTACATGCTCCGTCACAAGGTGCGCCCCGGCATCACCGGCTGGGCCCAGGTGAACGGGATGCGCGGCGAGACCGAGACGGTCGACAAGATGATGATGCGCATCGAGTACGACCTCGAATACCTGCGCCACTGGTCGCTCAAGCTCGACCTGCAGATCATCTGGCGGACGATCTTCGTCGTCCTCGGCAAACAGAACGCCTATTGACCCGGACTGCGATGAAACTCCAACCCGTGATCCTCGCCGGCGGCAGCGGCACCCGACTGTGGCCGATGTCGCGCGAGTCGTTCCCGAAGCAATTCCTTGCGCTGCTCGAAGGCAGGTCGCCCTTCCAGGCCACGCTCGATCGCTGCGCGTCGCTCGGATGCATCGAGCCCCCCATCGTCGTCGTGAACCACGAGCATCGGTTCCTCGCCGCCGACCAGGCGAAGGTCGCGGGCCGCGCGCTGAAGCGAATCTACGTCGAGCCCGTGGGCCGCGGCACCGCACCGGCCGTGGCGCTCGTCGCGCAGCACCTTGTGGCCGAGGACCCGCGGGCGTTGATCCTCGTCCTCCCGGCCGACCACGACATTCCCGACGAGGCGCAATTCGCCGAGGCGGTGGAAACCGCACAGGCGGCCGCGGAACAAGGAAACCTCATGGTGTTCGGCGTCGAGCCGCGCTGGCCCGAGACCGGATACGGCTACATCGAACGCGGACCCGACCTCATTCACGCCCCCGGCTGCCACCAGGTCGCGAGCTTCGTCGAGAAGCCCGAGCTGGAGATCGCCACGCGCCTCGCGGAATCGGGGCGGCACTACTGGAACAGCGGCATGTTCCTCTTCGGCGCCGCGCGCTACATCGAGGAGCTCGACCGGCTCGAGCCCGAGTTGGGCGAGGCATGCCGCGAAGCCGCGCAGTCCTGCAAGGACGAGGCCGGATGCCGGCGCATCGACCGCGCCGCATCCGAGCGCTGCCATGCCATGTCCATCGACCACGCAGTGATGGAGCGCACGCATTCGGCCGCCGTCGTGCCCGCGCGCTTCCGCTGGTCGGACATCGGCTCGTGGGACGCGCTATGGGATCGCGCCTCCAGGGACGAGGACGGCAACGAGGTCGCCGGCGACGTGCAGCTGCACGACGTTTCCGATTGCTTCATCCATTCGGACAAGCGCCTCGTGGTCGGAATCGGCCTGGAGGACATCGTCATCATCGACACGCCCGACGCGCTGCTGGTCGCGAAGCGCGGCGAGACACAACGCGTGCGCGAGGCGGTCGAGCAGTTGAAGACCGAGGGCCGCGGCGAGCACAGGACCCATCGCCTCGTGCATCGCCCGTGGGGCACGTACGAGGACATCGACCAGGGCGCGCGCTTCCGCGTGAAGCACATCACCGTCGAGCCGGGCGGAAAGCTTTCGCTTCAATACCACCATCATCGCGCCGAGCACTGGATCATCGTGTCGGGCACGGCGCGCGTGACCAAGGGAAGCGACGTGTCGCTCCTCAGCGAGAACCAATCGATCTACATCAACGTGGGCGAGACGCATCGCCTCGAGAATCCCGGGAAGGTGCCGCTGCAGCTGATCGAGGTGCAGACCGGCAGCTACCTGGGCGAAGACGACATCGTGCGGGTGGAAGACGTCTACCAGCGCGTCACAGGAGACTGATCATGTGCGGCATCGTCGGCGCCGTCGCACGGCGCAACGTGGTTCCCATCCTGATCGAGGGACTGAAGCGCCTCGAGTATCGGGGCTACGACTCGGCCGGCATCGCCGTGGTGAACGGCAAGCTGAAGCGCCTGAGGAGCACCGGGCGCGTGGCGGCGCTCGAGGGGCTCGTGGGCGCGCATAGCCTGAACGGCAACATCGGCATCGCCCACACGCGATGGGCCACGCACGGCAAGCCCACCGAATCCAATGCCCACCCGCACGTGAGCGGTGGAATCTCCGTCGTGCACAACGGGATCATCGAGAACCACGACGAGATGCGTGGCGTGCTTCGCCGCCAGGGATACGAGTTCACCTCCGAGACCGATTCGGAAGTCATCGCGCACCTCGTCAACTCGCATTCGCGGTCGGGCTGCGGACTGCTGGAGGCCGTGCGGCGGAGCGTCACGCAACTCGATGGCGCCTACGCAATCGCCGTCATTGACGAGAGGGACAAGGAGCGCATGGTGGTCGCGCGCATGGGCGCGCCGCTGCTGATCGGCCTGGGCGAGCACGAGAACTACGCCGCCTCCGATACTTCGGCCCTGCTCCAGGTCACGCAGAAGGTGATCTACCTCGAGGAAGGCGACTGCGCCGAGCTCGGGTTGAGGGACATCCGCATCATCGAGCGCGCCGGCCGCGAGGTCGAGCGCCCGATGCACGAGACGAAGCTCTCCGCGTCGTCGGTGGAGCTGGGCTCGTACAAGCACTACATGCAAAAGGAGATCTTCGAGCAGCCGCGCGCCGTGGCCGATACGCTGGAGCTGGCGGTGGCGACGAAATCCATCTCCCCTTCCCTCTTCGGCACCGAAGCGGAGCAAGTCTTCTCGAAGATCGATTCGGTGCTGGTGGTCGCATGCGGGACGAGCAGCCACGCGGGACTCGTCGGCCGCCACTGGATCGAATCGATCGCCGGTGTTCCCTGCAATGTCGAGATCGCGAGCGAGTACCGCTATCGCACTTCCGTCCCGAATTCTCGCCAGCTCGTCGTGGCGATCTCGCAATCGGGCGAAACCGCGGATACGCTCGCCGCGCTCGAGCATGCGAAGGCGCTGGGCCAGCCGCAAACGCTCGCCATCTGCAACGTCGCCGAGTCGGCCATCGTGCGTTCGGCGGCGCTTCGCTTCCTCACGCGCGCCGGCCCCGAGATCGGCGTCGCCTCGACCAAGGCCTTCACCACGCAACTCGCATCGCTGCTGCTGCTGGCCTCGGCCATCGCCAAGGCACAGGGCAAGCTCTCGGCGGCACGCGAAGCCGAGCTTCTCGAAGCGATGCGCTCGTTGCCCAACGTTCTATCGCGCACGCTCGAGACCGAGGGACCTGTCACTGAGTGGTCGGTGAGCTTCGCGCTTCGCAAGCACGCCCTTTTCCTCGGGCGCGGGATCCATTACCCGATCGCGATGGAAGGCGCGTTGAAATTGAAGGAAATCACGTATATCCACGCCGAAGCGTATCCCGCCGGCGAGCTGAAGCACGGGCCGCTGGCGCTCGTGGACAGCTCCATGCCGGTCATCGCCATCGCCCCGCGTGGGGCGCTTCTCGAGAAGGTGAAGTCGAACATGCAGGAAGTGCGTGCCCGCGGCGGCGAGCTCTTCGTCATGGCCGACGAGGACGCGCACATCGAAGCCTCCGATGGCGTGCACGTGATCCAGATGCCTCCGCACCCGGCGATCGTCTCACCGATCGTCCACGCGATTCCGCTGCAACTGCTGGCGTATCACGCCGCCGTCGTGCGGGGCACCGACGTGGACAAGCCCAGGAACCTCGCGAAGTCGGTGACGGTGGAGTGAATTTGTGCCAGGCACAAATTCATCGGTGGAACTCGCTGCCCGGCTTCCACGCCGGGTAATCCTTCGTCTCCGCGAGCTGGTTGCCCAACCGGAAGAGAAGCTGCAGGTCCTCGACGGCGCCGGAGAAATCGTAGTCGGCGCGCAGCGTGTCCTGGACCTTGTGGTAGCGCTCGGCCACGAACATGTCGCGCACTTCGTCGGCGTACTTCGCGGGCTTGCCGATGTACTCGACGCCTCCGCCCATGCTGGCCGCCGGCACGCCCGCGCGCACGAACGGCAAATGGTCGCTTCGATAGAAGCCGCCCTGCTCCGGCCGTGATTCGGGGTGCGTGCGGCGACCCTGCGTTGCCGCGATCCGTGTCGCCATGTCGTCCAGCGTCGAGCGTCCCATGCCGGTGATCGTGAGGTCCTTCGTCCGGCCGAACGAGTTGATGCCGTCGATGTTGATGGTGCCCGGCGTGCGCTCCAGCGGATACAGCGGATTCTTCACGTAATAGCGCGCGCCGAGCAGGCCGCGCTCCTCGCCGGTGGTGCAGATGAAGAGGATCGAGCGGCTGGGCGGCCGCGGCAGCGAACGGTACGCGCGCGCGAGCGCGAGGAGCGATGCCACACCCGAGGCGTTGTCGATGGCCCCGTGAAAGACCTGGTCGGTCTTCGTTCCGGGCAACTTGGGATCCCACCCGAAGTGATCCCAATGCGCGGTGTGGACGACCGTCTCGCCGCGCAGCTTCGGATCCGCGCCCTCGATGCGCGCGACGACGTTGTACGAATCGACTTCCCGCCACGCGTTCGCGATGTCGAAGGTGATCGTGGTCCCGAGCGTCACCGGCTTGAAGTCGCGCCGCAACGCGGCTGCGCGCAGCTTCTCGAGGTCGTGCCCGGTGGCGGCCAGCAGCTCCTTCGCCGTTTCCAATTTCATCCATGCGGCGACCGGCGGATATTCCTCGCTCGGCGTGGAGCTGCGGATCTCGAAGTTCTCGCGGCCCCAGGAATTCGCGACCACCTCGTACGGATACGAGGCGGGCTTCGTCTCGTGGATGATGATCACGCCCGCGGCGCCGAGCTTCACGGCCACTTCGTACTTGTAGGTCCAGCGCCCGTAGTACGTCATCGCCTTGCCCTTGAACATCGACTCGTCGAGCTTCGAGGGATCGGCGGGGTCCGGGATCTGCGGATCGTTCACGAGGACGACCAGGGTCTTCCCGCGCAGGTCCATGCCCTTGAAGTCGTCCCACTGGTATTCGGGCGCGATGACGCCGTAGCCCGCGAAGACCAGCGGCGAATTCTCGATGTGCACGCGCGGCTTGCGTTCATAGCTGAATGCCACGAAGTGGTCCGGCTGCTTCCACGCGATGTCGCGTCCCTGGGGCGTGTGCACCACGGCCGTGGGCTTGGCGAGGAATTCCGACAGCGGCACCTTCTGCACATAGGTTCCGTCGGGATTTCCCGGCGACAGGCCCAGCGCCTTGAATTCGGATACGAGGTACTGGAGCGTGAGTTCCTCGCCATGCGTCCCCGGCGCGCGCCCCTCGAAATCGTCGGAAGAAAGCACTTTGATCCGCGCGACGAGATCGTCGGCGGAGATCGTCGCGGCGGCGCGCGAGACATCCGCGGGAGACGGCGGCGCCGACATCGTGGCGCACGAACCGGCGGCGAGCGCGCAAAGCAAGATGGAAAGCGTGTTTTTCATTTTGTGTCCAGGGCGCGCGCGAGCACGGTGTCGATCCCGCGGCGATAGTCGGAAAAGCGCCAGCCTACCCGAACGTCGGGCTCGACGTTGCCGACACCGATCCCTCCGTACCAGATGTTGGGCCAATAGCAGCGCGCCGGATCGCGGCAACCGTGTGCCCAGTCGTGCAGTCCGGTGGAGACGGGGATCTCGATCTTCGAATTGGGAAGCTGCATCTGGCCGCCCTCGGCCCAGAACACCAGCCGGTCGCGCGGACGCTCACCCACGATGACGGCGCGCTCGCCCGCGAAGTGCTTCACCAGCGCCGTGGTGATGATGGCCGCCGAGAACGTGGTGTTGTCGGTGATGACGATCACCTTGCCGTCCCGCGCAAGGTGAGAAGGAAGCTCCTCGATCGCATGGTAGAGGTCGGGATAATCGCCTCCGGTGTCGAAGCGCAGGTCGATGATGATGCGTCGCCACCCACCTGCGCGCATTTTGAATAGCGCACTCAGCTGAGGGTTGAGCGGCCCGCTTTCATCGTTGTGTATCGACCACAAGTGAACGTACAGCACGTCACTGGACAGAACGGCGGCGTGAAAGCTGTGCCTCGGATCCACGAGACTCGGGGGCAGCTTTGAATCGTCAAGGACGCCCATCCACGGTTCCTTCTCGCCGAAATCCGACTCGGGCGACAGCAGGCGTCCCGGCTTCACGACCGGCGGCGCATCGTGCGGATCGACGGCGGGAAGCTCGACGTTGGCGATGTTGCCGCTGCCATCGTCCAGCGAAAGGGCGAGCCTGTCGGCCGGCGCTTCGGGATAGATCGCGTGCAACGCCTGCGGAGACTCCATCACCAGGAGGCTCGAAACGCGCCCGTGCTCCGGCGGGCCGCCGAAGTAATGCGACGCATCGCGCACGATGAGCTCAGGCGACTTGCCGTCGATCGCCGCGACGCGATATCCCAGCAGGCTCGCCTGCGTCTGCCGCGCGCGGACGATGTAGAGGCCCTCCTCGAACCATTCGAGGCGCACCGGCGCGCTGTTGAGATAGGCGCGCCAATACGCGCGTTCGACGTTGGTGTGCGGGTTGTCCGCCGCGGCCAGCGCGCGTGCGATGCCCATGAGGAGTTCGCCCCGCGACAACGTGGCCGCGTGCTCCTTCAGCTTTGCGACGCGCCGCGCGAATTCCAGGCGCGCCTCGTCGTTGAAACTGCGGTCCTCCTCGGTGAGACGCGCGAGGTAATCGACGTCCTGGACGTTCGCGTCGGCGTCGTTCTTCGCGAAGGGATACCGCGGCTCGGGGATGTGGCCGCCGAAGCGCAGGTCGAGGACGCGGTCCACGACCTTGTCGCCTTTCCATGCGAGGAGCGCCACGACGGCAACGAAGGCCGCCAGGCCTGCCGCGACGAGCCTACGTTGCAAGTTGGTCCTGGAGGAATTGCAGCACCGCCACTTCGTCGCGGCGCAGGGCCGCGGCGCGGCCGCGCTTGGCCGCGCGCTTGCGCGGCATCGCTTCGGGATTCGACACCGTGCGCCCGGCGAGGTACGCCTCGATGAGTGCCGGATGCACGTAGTACTTGCGGCAGACCGCGCGCGTATTGCCGAGCCGATGCGACACCAGGTCGATGGCTTCGATGATGTTGCGATCCGCCTCTGCCCGGCTTGGCGCGGGGCCCTTCGCCCGCAACGCCATCGCCGCCGCCATCGTGCCGCCCCAGGTGCGGAAGTCCTTCGCAGTGATGTCGCGGCCGGTGATCTCGCGAAGGTGCGCGTTCACGTCGTCGGAAGCGATGTTGTGGCGCTTGCCGTGGGAATCGAGGTACTGGAAGAGCTCCGTGCCCGGCAGGTCCTGGCACCGCTGGATGATATGGGCCAGGCGCTTGTCGTTGAGCGAGACGTTGTGCTCGACGCCGCTCTTGCCGCGGAAGGTGAAGCGCAACGACGGGCCATCGACCTCCACGTGCCGGCGCCGCAACGTCGTGAGGCCAAAGGATTTGTTCTCCTTCGCGTATTCGTCGTTGCCCACTCGGATGAGCGTCTTGTCCAGGAGGCGGATGACCGTGGCGAGGACCTGCTTGCGGGTGAGCTCGTCTCCGGCCAGGTCGCGCTCGATGCGCTCGCGCAGCCGCGGAAGCGCCTCGCTGAACTCGAGCATGTGGCGGAACTTGGAGCGGTCGCACGCCTCGCGGTACGACGAGTGGTAGCGATACTGCTTTCGCCCTCGCGCGTCGCGCGCGGTTGCCTGGATGTGGCCATCGGGATCGGGGCAGATCCAGACGTCGGTCCATGCGGGCGGGATGGCGAGCTTGTTCAGCCGCTTCCTCTTGTCCGCGTCACGGATGCGCGCCCCGTTGGGCGCGAAATAGACCCAGCCCGCGCCGGCGCGCTTGCGCGTGATCCCGGCGAATCCATCGCTCACGTACTTCAGCCCGATGCGCGTTGCGGTCCTGCGTTTCTCGCTGGTGCGAGGCGATCCCATCGTGCGTCTCCCCTGCGTCGATGAGCCGAGGCCATTCTGGGCAAAAAAAAGCCCGCCGTCGAGGCGGGCTTCGAAAGCCGCAGGCGGCCGATTCAGTTCATCGGGCCGGAGCGCGTGCGGCGCAGGACAACGAGGCCGAGGAAACCGGCGGCCATCACCCACGCGACCGACGGATCGGGATTCAGTTGGAGGAGCCCGCCGAACCCGCCCTGCGGGGCGGTGATCGCCTGGGCGGTGGCTCCGAGGGAAAGGCTTCCCGCGAAGACGGCAAGCAAGGGTGCCGCGAAGTTCTTCATCACGCCTCCTGTATCTCAGCTTGCAGGCTACAGGCGGCGTGTGAAGACTGCGCGTCAGGCGGCTTGCGCAAAGTAGCCCGGCAGGACATGTGCGGGAAGGACCACGGCGGGAGCGCGCGGCGTGGCTTCCTGCGGAAGGTCGCGTCGGAAGCAATACCCCACCCCGCGTACGGTCTCCAGGAGATCCTTGTGGCCGGTGGGCTCGAGCGCCTGGCGCAAACGGCGGATGTGAACGTCCACCGTGCGCTCTTCGACATATACGTTGTTGCCCCAGATTTCATCGAGCAACTGCGCGCGGCTATAGACGCGTCCCGGATGCGTCATGAAGAAGCGAAGCATGCGGAACTCCAGCGCTCCCAGTTCGATGTCCTGGCCGCTGCCCGTGATGCGCCGCGATGCGGGATCCAGGCGAAGGCCCGCGATCTCCACGATCATGTCGGCATGCTGCGGCGAGCAGCGGCGAAGCACGGCCTTGATGCGCGCCAGCAATTCCCTCGGGGAGAACGGCTTGATGAGGTAGTCGTCGGCCCCGGCTTCCAGGCCCGTGATCTTGTCCGATTCGCCGTCGCGGCCGGTGAGCAGGATGATGGGCACCGCCATCGTGCGCGTCTCCGCGCGCAGCTTGCGCGCGAAGGACAGGCCCGGCGTGTCCGGCAGCATCCAGTCCAGGAGGATCAGTTGCGGAAGCGTCGCGTTCACGAGGGCTTCGGCCTGGCGAATGGAGCTCGCCCGGAGCACCTTGTAACCCGCGTTCTGCAGGTTGAGGGCCAATACTTCCTGCAGCTCCGGATCGTCCTCGACAACAAGAATCGTGTTTTCCATGATTTCCTAGTCCATTGGGGCGGGGTTACTGAGGCTCATGTTAATTTTCCGCGCAATGTCGTGAAGTCGGCCCATCCATGATTCAGCCGTCGGAACACCCTGTCGGACGCTAGGAAACCTCCTACAGTAAAAAGGGCCATGCGCGACTAGCATCGCGTCATGGCCCTGCAATATTCGGGGTGAAGGGCGCGTTAGAGCTTTTGCAGCCGGTCGTAGACATCCTTCGGCCACGTGGCGTCGGGACCGTTATGTAGCTTCACGACGGCGTCGCGGAATGGCTTTCGGTCCACGCGGACGACCGTCTTCCCCCGCTTTTCGAACTCCGCGGCCATCTTCTTCTCCGTGTCGACGATCTCGCCGGTGGCCTTCGCGGCCGCTTCCCTCAGCACGTCCTCGAAGATCTTCTGGTCGGCCGGGGCCAGCTTGCTCCATGTGCCACCCGCCACGATGGTGAGGAGCGCGTCGGTGATGTGGCCCGTGAGGACGATGTACTTCTGCACTTCATAGAACTTCTTGGCATCGATGGTCGGCAGCGGATTTTCCTGCGCGTCCACGGTGCCGTTCTGCAGCGCGAGGTACACCTCGGCGAACGCGATCGGCGTGGGGTTCGCCCCGACCGCGCGCGGGAACATCGTGTAGAGGGGCGCGTCCGGCACGCGGATCTTCAGCCCCTTCATGTCCTCGGGCTTGTTGATCGGCTTGTTGGAGGTCACGTGGCGCTCGCCGTAGTAGGTGATGGCGACCACCTTGTTGCCGCCGCTCTTCTGCTTGTAGCCCTCGGCGAGCTCGGCGAAGAGCGGGCTCGTGGAGAATTTCTTCCAGTGCTCGAAGTCGCGGAACATGTACGGCGCGCCGCCGATGGCCAGCGGCCCGTAGGTGCGGCCGGCGAAGAGCTGCCCCGTATATATGATGTCGACCGTCCCCAGGGTCAGGCCCTGGTTGATGTCGGTCTCCTTGCCCAACGTGGACGCCGGGAACACCTCGACATCGTAGCGCCCGTTGGTGCGCTTCTTGATCTCCCCGGCCGCCCATACCGCCGCCGTGTGATACGGCTCGGTCGTCTCGTACACGTGCGCCCACTTGAGCTTGGTCTGCGCCGAAGCGCCCGCGGCCACCGTCAATGCCGCAGCCGCCAGCGCCATCCTCAGAACACTCTTCATCCTTATCTCCTCTGTGTTGAGCTTTTTGCGCTCTCTACATCACCGCCCCGAGATACCACGGGACGAATTCATCCGCTCCGAATCCATGCCGTTCACTCTTGCTGGGTTCCCCGGAAGCGGTGGCGAGGATCAAGCGGAAGATCTTCTCGCCCGCCTCCTGCACCGTCGTCGATCCGTCCAGGATCTCGCCGGCGTTGAAGTCCATGTCGTCTTCCATGCGCTCGTACATCGCCGTATTGGTGGCGATCTTGAGCGAGGGCGACGGCTTGCATCCGTACACGGAGCCGCGTCCGGTCGTGAAGCAGATCATGTTCGCTCCGCCCGCCACCTGCCCCGTCGCCGAGACCGGGTCGTAGCCGGGCGTATCCATGAAGACGAAACCCTTCGCGGTCACGGGCTGCGCGTATTCGTAGACGCCCATCAATCCCGTCGTGCCGCCCTTCGCGACGGCGCCCAGCGATTTCTCGAGGATCGTCGTCAACCCGCCCGCCTTGTTGCCCGGCGAAGGATTGTTGTTCATCTCGCCCTTGTTGCGCGCGGTGTATTCCTCCCACCAGTGGATGCGATCGACGATGCGCTGCCCCACCTCGCGGCTGTGCGCCCGGCGCGTGAGGAGGTGCTCGGCTCCGTAGATCTCCGGCGTCTCGGAAAGGATCGCGGTCCCGCCATGCTTCACGAGCAGGTCGACCGCCGCACCCAGCGCAGGATTCGCGGTGATGCCCGAGTAACCGTCCGAGCCGCCGCATTGAAGTCCGACGACGATGCCGCTTGCCGGGACGGTGGATCGGACGACGTCGTTGGCGACCGGGAGCATCTCCTTCACCATCGCGATGCCTTCGGCCACGGCCTTCGCCGTGCCGCCCTTGTCCTGGATCGTCATCGCGCGAAGCAACGGCCCCTGGGCGAGGCCCTGCGTGAAGAAGAGCGCGTCCATCTGGTTCGCTTCGCATCCCAGCCCGATGATGAGCACGCCCGCGAAGTTGGCGTGGCGCGCATAGCCCGCGAGCGTGCGCCGAAGGATGTCCATCCCCTCGCCGCTCGTGTCCATGCCGCAGCCGGCGGTGTGGGTGAGTGCCACAACGCCATCCACGTTCGGGTAGGCGGCGAGCGCTTCGCCCTTGAAAGCGTCGGCGACATACTTCGACACGGTGGCCGAGCAGTTCACCGTCGAGAGCACGCCGACGTAGTTGCGCGTGGCCACCCGGCCGTCGGCGCGCACGATGCCCTGGAATGTCGCGGGCGGGTCCGCGAATCGCGTCGCCTGATATCCCTCGCCGAACTGGTAGTCGCGCGCGAAATCGCGAACCTCGAGGTTGTGGACGTGCACGTGGTGGCCGGGCGCGATGGCCTGCGTGGCGAAGCCGATGATCTGGTTGTAGCGCCGCACCGGCTGGTCCTTCGCGATGGCGCGCGTGGCGACCTTGTGTCCGGCGGGAATGCGGTCCCTGCAGACCACGCCCTCCTTCAGCAGGTTCGTTCCGGCTTCCAGCTCCCGGCAGGCGATGACGACATCGTCGGCCGGATTGAGCCGCAAAAAGAGTGGGGTTTCGCGCAACATGGGACCTCCTACTTCATCGCGTTCGGCAGCCAGAGGCTGATCGAAGGAATATACGTCACTATCACCAAGCTGATGAGCAGCGGCACGAGCCAGGGCAGGATCGCCATGGTGGTGCGCTCGACCGAAAGCTTCGCCACCCGCGCCAGCACGAACAGCACCAGTCCCATGGGCGGGTGCAGCAATCCGATCATCAGGTTCAGCACCATCACGAGCCCGAAATGCACGGGATCGATGCCGAGCTGCCGCACGATGGGCAGCAGGATCGGCACCAGGATCGTGATCGCCGCCGTGGGCTCGAGGAAGCAGCCCACGAAGAGCATGAGGAGGTTCGCGAGCAGGAGGAATCCCGCGGGCGTGGATGTCACCGAAAGCACCCAGGCTGCGATCATTTCGGTGGCGCGAGTCGCCGTCAGCATCCAGCCGAAGATCGACGCCGCCGCGACGATGAACAACACCGCCGACGTGGTTTCGATGGTCTCCATCGAGGCGCGCACCAGCATCCGCCAGTTCATCGTGCGGTACCACACGAGCCCGAGGAAGAGCGCCCACACGCACGCGGCGATGGCCCCCTCGGTCGCGGTGAACACGCCGGTCGTCATGCCGCCGATCAGCAGCACCGGCGTCATGATCGGCAGCACCGCCGAGAACCTGAATTTCCAGTCGGCGATGAAGAGGACGGCGAGGCCCGCGAAAACGGTGGTCCTTGGCGGCAGCTCGATCCCGAAATCGGGATCGACGAGGAGCCAGATGATCGTGGGCCAGCCAAGCACCACGGCGGTCTCGCCTACGGCCTTCAGCACTCGCCGCCACTCGAACGGAACGTCGGCGCCCCAGCCGTTCTTGTGCGCGTAGAACGCGACCGTGAGCATCATCAGGATCGCCATCACGCCGCCGGGCAGGATGCCCGCGAGGAAGAGCTGGCCGACCGACACGTTGGCGAAGAGCGCGTAGATCACGAACGGAAGCGACGGCGGGATGATGGGACCGAGCGTGGCGGAAGCCGCGGTCACGCCCACGGAGAATTCCGTCGAGTAGCCGTGGTCCTGCATCGCCTTGATCTCGATGGTTCCCAACCCGGCTGCGTCCGCGATCGCCGTGCCCGACATCCCGGCGAAGATCACCGAGCCCACCACGTTCACGTGGCCCAGGCCGCCCTTCATCCAGCCCACGAGCGCCAGCGCGAAGTTGTAGATGCGATTGGTGATGCCGGCGCAGTTCATCAGGTTGCCGGCGAGGATGAAGAACGGCACCGCGAGCAGCGGGAACGAGTCGAGGCCGCCGAACATGCGGTGGATGACGACGTAGTCGGGCGAGATCCCTGAAATCATGACGTAGATGAGCGAAGAGCCCGCCATGGCGATGGCCACGGGAATTCCCGAGCCCATGAGGCCCAGGAAGAGGAGCTTGAAGGTCCCCGCTCCCATCACTTCGCCTCGTCCGCGAGCTCGGGCTTCTCGAGCACCGAGGCGCCGCGCTTCCAGTTGGCGATTGCGACGTCCACTGCGCGCCACGTCATCAGCGCGAAGCCGAACGCGACGAATCCGTACACGAGTCCCATCGGCCAATCGATGATCGCCATGCGCATGTCGCCGATCTTGCGGATGAGGACGATGGTGAGATAGACGCAATAGCCGAGGAAGAGGATGCGCAGCACGTCGACCACGACGGACATCGGGCGCGTCCACCAGCGCGGCAGGATGCGATAGAAGAAGTCCACCTGGATGTGGTTGTTCTTTCGCACGTTCATCGCCGCGCCGACGAACACCGTCATGATGAGGAGGTAGCGCGCGATCTCCTCCGTCCATGAGGCAGAATCATTGAGGGCGTAGCGCGTGAAGAACTGGTAGAAGATCACGATCGCCAGCACCCAGAAGATGGCGAATGCCAGCCAGTCCTCGAAGCGGTGGTGGCTCAGGTCCACGAACGCGTCGTGCACGTCGAACTCGCCCTTCTCGTTGAGGACGTGTTCCTGCTCGCTCATCGGGCTTTCCTCTTGTCCCAGCTCTTGCTGAAGCGGTGCTCCGTCATCGCCGCGTCCCACAGGCCGGGCGGATCGAAGGGGTGCTCCAGGCGCAGGACGAGCAATCGCGCCGCCGGCACGCGGCGCTTCGCTCGGGGGGCGAGGCGTCGCGTGCGACGGTCGTTTCCTTTAGTAGTCCACCGCGACGATCGCGTCCTGGTTCGGGGAAGTGACGTTCGGATTGCCGCGGAAGTCGGTCCACACGGTGACCGCGCGACCCTGCGCATCCACCGCCGTGCCGGTGTAGTCGCCGATGAAGGAGCCGGCGAAAAGGATGTAGGGATTGGACGATTGCGCGCTCACGCGTCGCTGGCTCGCGAATCCGTCATCCGAGGTGCGCATCGCCCAGTCCATGCACACCGGCGCGTTGCGCCGGGCGAGGCTCACTGGAAGGACCAGGGAGTTGGTCGCGGTGTCGAGCTCCATGATGCCGCAGCTGCGGTCGGTGTTCGTGGGCGTCGGCGAGAATTCGCGCGTGTAGTAGCCGACCACGATGCGCCCGGCGTTCGCGCCGACCGAGGGATAGACCTTGTCCGCCGTCCCGGCCGTGATGCGCTGGGGCGCAGTCCACGCGGTCCCGTTCGTGGAAGTGACGAGCTTCACCTGGTTGGAGGTGATTCCCACGAAGCTCGCGCTGCCGGTGCCGCAGTTGCCCGCTCCCTCGTTGTCCGCCCAGGCGATCGCGATGCGCCCGGTGGAGCCGTCGATCGCCATCGAGGGGTAGCTGTTGATGCGGAACTGCATGAAGGAGAGCGTCTGGCGGTCCTGCGCGCCTGGACGCTGGAAGGGATAGCAGTCGAAGTCGTCGAAGACGCGCGCGACCTCGGTGTTGGTGAAGCTCGTGCCGCCGTCGCTGGATCGCGCCACGATGAGCGCGTCCTGCGAGTAGCCGCTCCCCGGCGTGGCGCCTTCATAGGCCACGTAGAGCGAGCCGTCCGGCGCCATCGCCACTTGCGAGCCCTGGTTGTACGGGTGCGCGTCATCCGAGACTTCCTTGACCGAGGACCAGGACTTGCCGCCGTTCCTCGAGCTCGCCATCACGATCGGCGAGCGCAGATAGCCCAGGCCCCTCGGCCCCTGGTAGAAGCGCGTCCAGGTCAGGTAGACGGTGCCGTCGTTGCCCACGCCGATCCACTCCTTGTCCTGGAAGAAATCGCCCGACGCCGCGGAGGAGACCATCACGGGCGCGCCCCACGTGGCGCCGCCGTCCTGGGAAACCGCGACCGCCACGCCGGAGATCTGGCGCGGGAACTTGTCGAAGTTGCACACGAGCCCCGAGTAGTAGAGGCGCGAGCCATCCGCGTTGAACGCGAGCACCGGGTCGCCGCAGGAGTCGAGGTGGCCGAAAATTCCGGCGCCGCCCGTGTCGCGCGTCCAGCCCGGCAGCGCGACGTTCACCCAGGTGTCGCCGCCGTCCCTGGTGTAGTACGCGACGTGCGCGTTGGCGCGGTATTCGTTGGCCGACGTCACGATGTTGCGGCTGTCGGAGGGATTGATGACGATGTTCTGCTCGTTCTGCGGGTTGTAGCAGGACGTTCCGTCCGCGAACCCGAACTGCGTGTCACCCACGATCGCGTCGCGCTCGGCGCCTCCGAGGGGAGCATAGAGTGCTCCGCCCGCGAACGGCGCGAAGCGGCAGCGCGAGAACAGCACCTGCGCGCCGGCGAGCGGATTGTTCAGCGCTTCCTCCTCGAACTGCAGGGGCGTGCGCAACTCGCTGGCCTCGCCCGCGCCCATGTCCGGGCCCGACGCTTTGAAACGGTTGCCGCCAGCATTGGCGGCGCCTGCAACCAGAAATGTCGCGGCGAGCGCGACGCAAAGGGCAGCACGAATGGATGTCATGCGTGACTCCGGGAGGGCGCGCCGGGTAAGCGCGGGAGGCCCATCATGCTACAGCGCGGGCCCGTCTGCCAGCCCGGAAGCCGGGCCCCGCTGTGATAACGTGGCCGGCCAGTCGGGAGGGGCCAATGACCGGTCGTTTGCAGGGGAAGACGGCGCTCGTCTCCGCCGCCGCACAGGGAAT
>Ga0097621_100001523_pt1 | contig 15874 bp, 9 predicted proteins | sample KBSMisM72_FD_73165 | JGI IMG/M metagenome (GOLD analysis project Ga0097621, IMG submission 73165) | Miscanthus rhizosphere microbial communities from Kellogg Biological Station, Michigan, USA - KBS Miscanthus M7-2 (version 2) (version 2) | ecosystem: Host-associated > Plants > Roots >... | reverse complement strand
ACTCCCCCACTTCCGGCCGGAGTGGTGAAACTGGCAGACGCGCGGGACTCAAAATCCCGTGGGGGTCACCCCCCGTGAGGGTTCGATTCCCTCCTCCGGCACCAAATCTCCAAGGAAATTTCATCTCGGACGGTCCGAGGAGCGCCCGTTCTTGGTGCATCGGGCGCGTATGTCCCTAAAAATGTCACCGGGGGCGAAAAAGCCTGCGGCGGCGCGCCCGCTGAGTTACCTTCCTTGGCCGTGAGGTTTCGAGTCCGGCGAGCGAAGATCAACCCGATCTTTCGCCAACATCTGGAACAGTTCGGAGCGCCGGTAGTCGCTGCAGTGCTGGCCGCCGGATCCGCTCCACGCCACGAGAACCTGGCGCGTATCCACAACAACTCTGATTTGGCGGAGTCGGCTGCCAAGTGGCTGACGGAGCAATACGACCGCGACGAGCGAAAAGAGAGCTGGTCGATCATCATGGAGGCGGCAATTACCGTCTTTGTGCTCGTCGAAATGACCATCTCAATCGTCGAGTTCCGGGATAGGTCCTCTTCGTCGCGGCCTGCGCAGCAGCCGCCGTCGCTGTCGCGGCCTTCGAGCCCTGCTCCTCCGCTGCCTGATCGCTCCGTGCCGCCGTGATGGACGGGTACACCCCTCAAAACGCAGGAGATCCAGATTCACCCTTCTAAGCCGGGGTCCGTCCGAGTCGCGGCGGGCGCACCAACCTTCGCTCACACTTGCGGTCACGTGCGTGAGCTCCGGTTGGCAAGCCACGCGAAGGTTCAGGCCCAGCCCACCCAAGTTGCGAAGCAACCAAGGTGGGTCGGGCGCACCATTACTTGCGGATTTCTCAGGCAATCGGCAGTTCCGAGCCCGTCCGGTTCCGTCAGAAGCCATCAGAACCCGTCAGGGTACGCCGTGGGGAGTACACGACGCGTGGGTAACCGCGTTGGTATCCGCGGACGGCAAGGTTGTGCTATGGCTGTTTTAAGAGGTACGTCACTGCCCAGATCCAGGAAGCCTCAAAGCCGGAGGTCGCTACACGGGAGCTAGCGCCTCGCAGAGGTTCCGGAGGAACGAAGGCGGGCCGGCGCGCAATACATCATTTGTTCGCCTCGCGGTATTCCCTCACGAACGCCCTCGCAAAATTCGTTGCTGGCATCCTCGCGACAACGCTCTGCTTCTCGTCGGCAAACGCAAACAGTTCACGCAATCGTCCGCTCTGTATGACGGATACCCATCCATTCCCAAGTTTCGTCCCCAGTACCGGACCGACGTCGCCCGGCCAAGTAGGAGCATAGTCTGCACGAAACCGAAGAACTACTTGCGCATCTTCGATGCTGTCTAGCAACTGCAGTCCAAGTGCCGCTTTCGCAATCTCCGACATGATGCGGTCTCTACTCAGATTGTCGGCGTTCGGACCAACCTCCACCTCTATGAACACCCTCTTGAGCGCTCTTAATGTTCGGGGGTGACCATCGCCACATTCATCGGGCGTCTTGTACTGGACGCATGCACCGATCCTGTCGAATTGAGTCTGGTGTCCCGTCCGCCGCTCAAGGTCCGCTAGGGTAGGCCTTACCATCTCTCTGCCGAGCCAAAGCAACATGATGTGCTCGTCGTCCTGTTCGCGATAAGTTATGGTCAGCAAGTCGTTCACTACAGGAGAGAACTCGTGCGGAATTCTAATGCTCCGACCACGCATGGCTACTCTCATAATTTCCTCTCTGGGCACGTGGCCGTACTGCAGGGACACGATGTTCGCATAGGGAATCATGATTGAACGGCTGCCGACGACAAATACGAACGCCAGCTCCGATGTTTTGATTCGCCCGTCATTCCGTGCCCAAGCTGCCATGCTCGGAGAAGTTCCCTCGCTGCTCCCAGCAATGAGCTTGACCTTGCCCTTTCCCAGCGCCAACGCATCTGGAGCCGGGCAGAAGACGAGACCGAGTGCGAACAAGCCGCGCACAAGCCGTTTGAACATCTTTCGCCTCTAACTCCGATACAGTGCCGCGTCACTTCCGCGTACTGTTTGTGGCGACGTGGAGAGATGTTATGTCGACCGTTCGACTACCGGCACGTTCCAATCGTCGTTGCGACACTGAGGTCGTGCGTCGCCGATCCAAGCCTGGCGACCTCTGTTACGCGAGTGGCCAACGCCAACGTGCTGAATAGGTTGCGTAGCGCGTCCGCGTCCGCGGCGGCCCATAGCCGGCTCTCCAGCGTTTCGGTGCCAGTGCCTCTTTCGCTCGGGGCGATCCACTGCATGAACTCGCTCTCCACGGTCAAGGGTCAGTACGGCGGTAGTGGGCCACATCTTAGCCCGGCTTTCGGGGCGTTGCCGACGGGTGTCCCTCGATAGAGCCACCCCACTAGGCCGATCCGGCTCGGCCATCCGGCAGCTCGCGAACGTTAAAAGTTAGATCGACGCCGTCTCGCCCGGGAGAGTGGCTACTCCAGACTGTTACCAACTGTCCCTCTTTGTGTCCCCGACCTTGGGTTCTTCAGAGTGCCCACAACACCTACAACACCTAGAGTGAAGACCTGATCCCGATCCGACCAATAACACGAGGATCATTCGACGTTTTGCACGGCGCGAAAACGCGCCAACGGCACTCAAAATCCCGTGGGGTCACCCCCCGTGAGGGTTCGATTCCATCCTCCGGCACCAAATCCCGCCATTGCCCCCGTTCCGCCAAATCGCCCTTCAGCACCCCGGAATCGTGAGATCGAGTCCGCTCGGCAATGGCCGCGAACAACTACCAGAACGCGGTCGCTCTTCTTGCCCGTTGCCGGATCATCGGCCCAGACCCAGTAGCGGCCGGGCTCCAACTCCACCTCGGTTGGACGGGCATGAACCCGCCAGTTAATAAACGGGACTCCGGTCAGGTAGGCGAGCCGGGTCGTCAAGGTCTTTCGATCGCTGTTCCGCCTCGCTGAGCCGGTCTGCGGACCGATTTCGCATTGGTCTGGGAGGACACAAGTGAGCCGAAAGATCGTGAAGCGTGACTGGTTGTCGATTCTGGTGGTCGTCGTGCAGATCGCTGTCATCCTCGCCGCTGCCGCCATGGTGTACGCGGCGCTCCACTCCTACTAGTTCCCCCGCCCGCCCGCCCCGCCCGAGTGTTGACACGGAAACGTCACGCCCGTTGTGCATAATCGCCCCTGGTCATCCCGCCATGCCCCTGATCATGATTGCCGCGATCATCGCCGACGCGATCATCGTGCTGTCGATCGTCATCTGGGTGTCGCACTCCGACTGAATCGTCCTCGCTAGTGCCCTGTACTCGATGATTCGGTAACGGAACGACGATCAACGCAGAGTCCGCAAAGACGACTGTCACTGACGGCTGGGTCAAGCGCTGCGCGGCGCCGCCGTCGAGGACGACAGGGCCCTGCCCATCACAACTTTCAATAATTATTGAAAGTTCAATCCGTTTGTGCGTATGATGGGCCCATGACCGAGACCGACGCGATCCGCGAGGAGTTCGTCCGGCTCTGGGGCAGCATGGGCCCCTTCTGGGGCGTCCCGCCCACGACCGCGCGCGTGTACGGCTGGCTGCTGTCGCGCCCAGAGAGCGCGACCGCCGATGAGATCGTCGAAGGGCTCGGCCTGAGCCGCGGCGCCGTCAGCATGGCCTGCCGCGAGCTGCGCGACTGGGGCCTCATCCACGACGACCGCGCCTCGGGCTCCCGGCAGTCGTCGTACCGGCCGGAAACCGATCTCGAAAAGGCGATCCGGAACATCGTGCAGACGCGCAAGCGCCGCGAGTGGGATCCGATTCTCGAACACCTGCGGACATGGATCCCCAAGCTCGCCGCCGAGCGATCGGCCGACGCCCAGGTGTTTCGCGACCGCTTGAAGGCCCTCGAAGCGCTGGTCGGCCTGGCGGATTCGATGGCCGAATCGTTCCTCAAGGGCGGCATGGTGAACCGGCTCGGCCTGAAAGTGCTCGTGGCCGCGGCCGGCAGGAAAAGCAGAAAGGATCGGCTATGAAAGTCTTGCTGACCGGCGCAACAGGCTTTGTCGGCTCGGCGCTCACCCACCGCCTCGAATCGGCGGGACACGTCGTTCTCCCGGTCAGCCGCCGGCCGGGCGCCCGCTATGACTGGTCGGACGAGGGTCTGGCGCGTGGCGTCCGCGACGCCGATGCCGTGGTTCATCTGGCGGGAGAAAATCTGTTCGACAAGCGCTGGACCCGGACGCAGAAGGAAATCCTGGGCTCGAGCCGTGTGGGCCCTACGCGCCGGCTCGCGGCGCTCGTCGCGGAGCGGCGGCCGTCCTGCTTCATCAGCGCGTCGGCGATTGGCTACTACGGCGCCAGCGAGCAGGCGCGGTTCGACGAGTCGGCGGCTGGCGGACGCGGGTTTCTCGCGGGACTGTGCCGCGACTGGGAAGCCGCCACGGGCGCGGCCTCGGCTGCCGGCGTCCGCACCGCCATCGTGCGCCTGGGCGTCGTGCTGGGGCCCGGCGGCGGCGCGCTGGCGAAGATGCTGCCGCCGTTCAAGCTTGGCGTCGGTGGGCCGCTAGGCAGCGGGCGGCAATGGGTGTCGTGGGTTCACATCGACGATCTGACGTCGCTCATCGAGTTCGTGCTCACCCGGCCGAACCTCGGCGGCGTATTCAACGCGACCGCGCCGGCGCCGGTGACGATGAAACAACTGGCGCGCGCCCTCGGCCGCGCGCTCCATCGCCCCGCGTTCATGCCTGTGCCCGCGCCGCTGCTGCGGCTGGCGCTCGGAGAAGTGGCGGATGTCCTGCTCACGGGGCAGTACGTCCAGCCCCGGCGAGCGACCGAGGCGGGCTTCAGGTTCGCGTTCACCGACGTCGAGCCCGCGCTGCGCGACGTGGTCACCCGCTAGGACCGCCTACTTGCCTCCGAGGTAGTGGGCGGCGTCCTTGTCGATGCACACGAACTCGCTCAGCTGCAGGTCGGGAGCGATTCGGTTGTGAATCACGGCGGAAAAAGGTTTGGTGTACGCCTTCTTGTCGTCGATCGTCACGGTCAGCTCGAGGTTCCCGTAGCTCGTGCGGCGGAAGCGCTCGATCATCTTGCCTTCGCTGGTCAGCGGGCTGCCCCGCACGTCGAGCCACCCGTCGTCCATGAAGTTGGCCGTCTCGACGACGAGCGTGTCACCCTCCCAGTGGCCCACGGAGTAGCCGTTCCACCAGGGCTCCGCATCCTTGCCGGGCAGCGCGCGGCCATCGAGGAAGATCTCGCGGACGGTCGTGCCCGATCCCTCGTAGATGATCACGACCTCCGACGGCGTCTGGATGATCTTCCGGGGAAACGGATGCGAATTGAGCTGCATGATGCCCATCGGCAGGCAATGCGCGTCGGGGTTGTCCTTGCTGTTGTCCGCCATGCGCTTCTTCACCAGCTCGTCGGCCCACGGCTGATACGGGGCGCCGCCCGGCGTCTGGCCGCCGATGTTGCCGAAGACGTTGGCGCCGGGGTTCGGCGCCGGAGTTGCCGGAGGCGCTGGCGCCGGCGTGCCGCCGCGTCCCTGCGGCGGAGCCGAACCAAGGCCCGAGATCACCGGCACGCCGCAGCCCCGGCAGGGAACGGTTTCCCAGACGCCCGAGAGATCGGGCTTGCCGTCAGCCGTTTTGGGCGTGGGCGCGTCGAGGTTGACCTTGCCGTCCGCCGTTCTCGGCACATTCGAAACGATCTGGCGGGGCCACTGCGCCAGCAGAGCTGGCGAAAAACTGGCGGCGAGCGTAACAGTAGCAGCGATGAAAATGCGTGACACGGTTCCTGCCTCCCAGGCTGAAATCGGGGCCATCGTACACCAAGCGGTTTATTGACACTACACAGGCCGGGTGGAACAATCCGCCCATGAAACCCCACATTCTCGTCTTCGCCGCCACGCTCCTCGGCGCGCTGACGGTTGGCCAGCCGCACGCGGCGGCTCAGGCCAGCAGCCCGGCGCACGCCACCACGGCCGGCAGCAGCAAGACCTGGTCGGTTCCCCGCACACCCTGGGGCGATCCGGATCTGCAGGGCCTCTGGCCCGCGAACGACATGCAGGGCACGCCATACGAGCGTCCGCCGCAGTTCGGCGAGCGCGCGACGCTCACGGATCAGGAGCTCGCGGAACGGCAGGCCCAGAGCGCGCGCCAGTCCGAAACCGACGCCGAGACGGTCGTCAACACGCAGCGCGCGCGCGGCACGGGGATTGGTGCCCCGTCGCATTGGGGCGAGCGCGGCCGACCGACCAATCAGGCGTCGCTGATTGTCGATCCGCCTGACGGCCGGTTTCCTTCCATGACGCCGGAGGGCACGCGCCGATCGGCGTCGGCGTACAGCACATATTTCCTCGACTTCCCCGACGCGGTGACTGCGCATCCGTTCGATTCGTTCGAGGATCTGGGCCCGTACGACCGCTGCATCACGCGAGGCCTGCTGCCGTCAATGCTCCCGACGGCCTACAACATGGGCAACCAGATCTTCCAGGTTCCAGGATTCGTCATCATCCGCAACGAGATGATCCACGAGACGCGCGTCATCCCGCTCGACGGCCGGGCGCACGTCGGCGCGAAGATCCGGTCGTACATGGGGGATTCACGCGGGCACTGGGAAGGCGACACGCTGGTCATCGAGTCGTCGAACTTCAACGGAAAGGTCGGCATCACCCGCAACGGCAACACGCTGCCGACGAGCCCGGACATGCGGATCGTGGAGCGCATCACGAGGGTCGACGCGACGACGCTGCAGTATCAGGCGACGGTGACCGACCCGGCGACCTGGACGCGTCCCTGGACGGTCAGCCTTCCGCTGCGCTCACAGCCCCAGTACGGGATGTTCGAGTATGCGTGCCACGAAGGCAACTACGCGATGAAGCACATCCTCAGCGGCGCGCGGTCGGACGAGAAGCAATAGAGCAGAGAGCAGAGGGCAAAGAGCAAAGGGAAGGGCAAAGGGATTTGCCCTTTGCCCTCTGCCCTTTGCTCTATCTAAAACTCCACCGAAGCGCCGATCTTCATCACCCTCGCGGCGAGCACCGACGTGGGCGTCAGCCACGTGGTCGTGGCCGGGCTGTACGTCTGGTTGTAGGTCAGCACCGGCGCCGAGTTGAGCGCGTTGTACATGTCCAGGCTGATCTTCGTGCGTGTGCGGCCGTATTTGAGAAGCTTCGTGAACCGCAGATCGAGCTGGTTCACGCGGTCTCCGTAGAGCGAGCCGGGCGTCACCAGGTTCACCGTGACGTTGGCCACACCGCCCGACGGCAGCCGGCCGAGAGACTGGGCGATGACGGCCGCCGGCACGTTGTAGTTCGCCGCCAGCTGCGCTCCGGGCTTGCTCTGGAACGTCGCCGAGACCTCCACGTCAATCTTCGGCACGGCGTAGCTGCCAAGGCCCCTGAACTGCGTCAGGAAGCCCGACGCCAGGTGGCAGTACTGCTGGGGCGTCATCCCTCCCTGGTTGACCGTAAAGGCGGTGAACCCGGGTGTGTTGACGCCAATCGCGACGGCCTGAGGCGCCAGCAGCGCTTCGGGCACCGCGTCCGAGACGCTGCACAGATCCTGGACCGTCTGGCCGGTGCTCGTCCCGCCCTGGAACGTCAGGCCCTTTGCCGCCCGCATCGCCATCGTCACGTCCACACCGCTCCAGTACGAGAACTGGTCGCCGTAGTTCGATGTCGCCTGCACTTCGTAGTTCGACAGGCCGAACTTCGACGGCGTGATGTCGTGGAGACCCGTGACGGCGTACCCGCCCCCATCAGGGAGCCGTGAATCGGCCGGCGCCGTGATGCTGTAGGGATTCCAGTCCGCCGCCTGCACCGCCTTGTTGCGGCTCACGTAGTACCCGTTGAACCAGCGCTTGTTCCACTGCACTTCCATGGACACGCGCGAGGTCAGCTGCTGCTGCACGGCGAGGCCCAGCTGATAGTCCCAGGGGCGCAGGTCGGTCAGCAGCTGCTGGCTGTACGCGTACCCCGGGTTGATCGTGCCGAAGTTGGTGTTCGACAGCGCGCCGCAGCGGTCGCCGCCGGCGCCCGTGGCATCGGAGGCTCCGGGCGTCGTCAGGTTGCAGTCGACGACGAAGTTGCGGTTCGCGTCGGTCCAGCTCCGCGTTGCGGTGGTGGCGATGAGCGACGTCGGCGCTGCGCCGGTGTAGATGCCCGCGTTCTGTGCCGGCTGCACGTACTTGCCCCAGTTCACTTTCAGCGACGTCTTGCCGTTGCCGAAGACGTCGTACGCGGCGCCGGCGCGCGGCATGATGTCCCTGAAGTTCGCGCCGTCCGCCTCGGGAATCGTCGTGAACGTCGGGAAGAAGCGCGTGCCCCCGATGTACGACGCCGGGTAGTAGCTGAAGGCATGCTCGTACCGCACCGCACCCTGCAGCGTCAGCCGGTTGTGTGTCCACTGATCCTGCGCGAAAAAGGCATCGTAGCGAGTACGCCACTGGCTCTTGAACACGCCGGAGAGCTCCCAGATCTGGTTCGGCACGCCGTTGTTGAACTGGTAGACCAGCCCCTGCGAGTTGGCGTAGTTCGAGTCCTGGTTGTCGTAGTCGTACAGGCCGTTGTAGCCGGCCTTGATGTTGTGCGAGCCGGTGACGTACGAGATGTTCGCGTGCCACGTGTTCGCCGAAATCCAGCCGGTCGAATTGAGGAACGTGCCGCCGCACAGCGGGCTGCCCGCGCGATAGCACAATCCCGGAATCGCGCCGCCCTGTTCGCGGACCTGGATGAGGTCCGGCGTCGGATTGCCCGGCGCCGACGGTCCGCCCCAGCGGTTGTTGTACGCGCTGTAGCCGAACTCGAACAACGCCTTGCTCGAAAGCGTGCTGACATATGTCGCCTGCCAGATTCGGTTCGGCGGCGTGGAGTACACGCCCGTCTCGGGCGCCTGCGTCGCCGTCCCGCCCATGATCCAGCCGTCAGGCGTCTCGCGGCAGCCGGAACCCGTCGTCCCGATCCACTGGGCGCCGTTGCACCCGTGCTGCTCGTCCCAGAAGAGGTTCAGCTTGTTCTTCTGACTGATCTGCCAGGTCACCCGGAGCCCGTTGGCCAACGTCGAGCCGTCATTGCGCGCCTGCAGGCTCTTGTCGGCCGTGTACGACCAGGAGTTCGGGTTGCCGACGTTGGCGTTCGCGAACATGCCCGTCACCGACGTCCCGTTGCCATACGAGCGGCCCAGATAGAAGAACCAGAGTTTGTCTTTCTTGATGGGGCCGCCGAGCGCGAAATCCACGTCCCACAACCGGAGAATCTGGCTGGGGGCGCTCAGCTTGCTTCTGAGGTTGTCGTCGTAGTTGTCGCTCTGGAACGACGAGTTCGCATACTGGAAACCGCTTGATCCGCGGAAGGTATTGCCGCCCGTCCGCGGCACGATGTTCATCAGCGGGCCGCCCGTTTCCGCCTCGCCCAGCCCTCCGGATGTCCGGAACGAGATCTCCTGGACGTTCGCCGTATCGACCGAATACCCCGAGACGCCGCCGCCGCCGCGCGACGCGCCGACGTTCATGCCGTCCACCTGCAGACGGCCCTCCGTCGTCGGGCCGCCGTGGATGCCGAACAGCACCATCCCGGGCGTGAGCTGCACCGTGTTCGGATCGCCCGTGACGCCGGGAATCAGCAGCATGATGCCGTTCCAGCTCTTGGCGGCGGGCGTATTCGCGACGAGGTCGCCGTTCAGCACCTGCTGGCGCGCGGCGTTCTGCACGTCGACGATGGGGGTCTCGCCGCTGACCGTGATCGTCTCTTCGAGCGTGCCGACCTTCATCTCGCCGTTCACCTGAACCGTGCCCGATCCGCCGAGCTCGATGCCTTCGCGCTTGACGACGCTGAACCCGGTCAGCGAAAACGTCACGGTGTAGGTTCCCGGACGCAGGTCGACGATCTTGTACTGGCCGCTCGCGTCGGTGGTGACCGAACGGACTTTCTCAATCAAAGCCGGGCTGGCGGCTTCAACCGTCACTCCCGGCAGCACGGCACCGGATGTGTCCCTCGCGACACCGGCCAACGACGATTGAGCCGACGCGATTGCGGGGAGCAGCAGTAGGAGCCCGACGACGAACACGAATCGCAGACAACGCATGTCCAGACCTCCAGCGAAACGCCCTCAGATACGGATCTTGCTTCGTGTAGCAGGGCGCAACATACGTCCGCACATGTTCAGCGTCAAGCGACAATCCGCACAGCCGGTAAGAAAATCGGGCGGGCGATCCAGAAAATTGTTCGAGGTGGGGCGGGCACCTACGTCGCCACAGAGGCACCGAGACCACAGAGCTCTTTATTAAAGAGTCTCCGTGTCCTCCGTGCCTCGGTGGCTGGCGTCTTCTTCTACTAGAAGTCGATCGACGCGCCGATCTTCATGACCCTCGCCGCCAGCACCGACGTCGGCGCCAGCCACGTTGTCGTCGCGGGGTTGTAGGTCTGGTTATAGGTCAGGATCGGCGCCGAATTGAGCGCGTTGTACATGTCCAGGCTGATCTTCGTCCGTGTGCGGCCGTATTTGAGCACCTTGGCGAACCGCAGGTCGAGCTCATTGATCCGGTCACCATAGAGGCTGCCTGGCGTCACGAGATTCATCGTTACGTTCGCCACGCCGCCCGACGGCGCACGGCCCAGGAACTGCGCGACCTGCGCCGCCGGCATGTTGTAGTTGGCGGCCAGCAGCGCACCCGGCTTGCTCTGGTATGTCGCCGAAACCTCGACGTCGATCTTCGGCACCGCATACGACCCGAGCCCTCTGAACTGCGTGAGGAAGCCCGAGTTCAACTTGCAGTACTGACCAGGCGCCATGCCCGCCTGCGTCAACGGCAGGACGCCGTTGAACGCGCTGAAACCAGGGACGCTCACACCGATAGCCAATGCCTGCGACGCGAGGAGCGCGTCGGGCACGGCGTTGGAGGCGCTGCAGATGTCCATGGTGTACTCACCCGTGCTGGTGCCGCCCTGGAACGAGAGGCCCTTGGCCGCGCGCATCGCCACCGTCACATCCACGCCGCTCCACTGCTGGAACGACGCGTCCTGGCCGTAGTTGCCGGCCGCCTGGATCTCATAGTTCGCCTGCCCGAACTTGGTCGGCGCGATATCGTGCAGGCCGCTCACGGTGTAGCCGCCGCCGCCCGGCAGCCGGGAATCGACGGGCGCCGTGACGTTGAAGGTCTGCCAGTCAGACGGGCTGATCGCGGTATTGCGGCTCACGTAGTAGCCGTCGAACCACCGCTTGTTCCACTGCACCTCGGCGGACACGCGCGAGGTGAGCTGCTGCTGGACGGCGACGCCGAACTGATAGTCCCACGGGCGCAGATCGGTCAGCAGCTGGTTGCTGTAGGTGAAGCCCGGCGTCAGCGTGCCGAAGTTGTTGTTCGACAGCGCGCCGCACCGGTCCCCGCCGGATCCCGTGGCGTCGGACGCCCCGGGGGTCGTCAGGTTGCAGTCCACGACGAAGTTCTTGTTGGTGTCGGTCCAGCTGCGCGTGGCCGCCGTCACGATCGTCGACGTCGGCGCCGCGCCGGTGTAAATGCCCGCGTTCTGCGCCGGCTGCACATACTTGCCCCAGTTGGCCTTCACCGACGTCCTGCCGTTGCCGAAGAGATCGTAGGCGACACCGACGCGCGGCAGCATATCGTTGAAGCTCGCGCCGTCCGCGGCCGGAATCGTCGAGTAGGGGATGAAGCGGGTGCCCCCGATGAAGGATTCCGGATAGTAGCTCCACGCGTGCTCGTAGCGCAGCGCGGCCTGCACGGTGAGGCGATCGCGTGTCCACGAGTCCTGGGCGAAGAACGCGGTGTACGCCGTGCGCCACTGGCTCTTGAAGAGGCCGGAGAGCTGCCAGAACTGGTTCGGCACGCCGTTGTTGAACTGGTAGACCATCGCCTGAGAGTTGGCGTAGTTCGAATCCTGGTTGTCGTAATCGTACAGGCCGTTGTAGCCGAACTTCACGTTGTGCGAGCCCGTCACGTACGAAATGTTCGCGTGCCACGTGTTCGCCGAAATCCAGCCGGTGGAGGTCGCGAAGCCGGTGCCGCACAGCGTGCTGATCGAGCGGTAGCAGAGACCCGGAATCGAGCCGCCCTGTTCGCGGACCTGGATGAAATCCTGCGTCGGGTTCCCTGGCCCCTGCGGTCCGCCCCAGCGGCTGTTGTAGCCGCTGTAACCGAACTCGAACAGCATCTTGCTGCTGAGCGTGTTGGTGTAGGTCACCTGCTGGATGCGCTGCGGGGCAGAATTGCCGTACACGGCGCCTTCCGGAGCGATCGTCGACGTGCCGCCTTCAATCCAGCCGTCAGGATTCTGACGGCAGGCCGGGGCCGTGGTGCCGATCCACGCCGCACCGGTGCACCCCTGTTGCGAGTCCCAGAACACGTTGAGCTTGCCCTTCTGGGTGATTTGCCACGTCAGCCGCACGCCGTTGGCGATGGTCGAGCCGTCGTTGCGGGCCTGGATGTTGGGATCGGGCGCGAAGGTCCAGGCGCTCGCGATGCCGGCGTTCTTGTTCGAGAACATGCCCGTGACCGACGTGCTGCTGCCGTACGTCCGGCCAAGATAGAAGAACCACAGCTTGTCCTTCTTGATCGGGCCGCCGAGCGCGCCGTCGACGTCATACAGGCTGAGCAACGTGCTGGGTTTGCTCAGCGCCGACCGCAACGCGTCGTTGTAGTTGTCGCCTTGCAGCGACGAGTTCGAGAACTGGAACGACCCTGTTCCCCTGAATGTGTTGCCGCCCGTCTTCGGCACGATGTTCATGTACGGCCCGCCGGTTTCCGCTTCGCCCAGGCCGCCCGACGTGCGGAACGTCACTTCCTGAACGTTGGCGGTGTCGACGGAGTACCCGGACACGCCGCCGCCGCCGCGCGACGCGCCGACGTTCATGCCGTCCACCTGGAGACGGCCTTCGGTCGCCGGACCGCCGTGGATGCCGAACAGCACCATCCCGGGCGTGAGCTGCACGGTGCCGGGATCGCCCGTCACACCGGGCACCAGCAGCATGATGCCGTTCCAGCTCTTGGCCGCCGGAGTATTCGCGACGAGATTGCCGTCGAGCACCTGCTGGCGCGCGGCGTTCTGCACGTCCACGATGGGCGTCTCGCCCGTGACCGTGATCGTCTCTTCCAGCGTGCCGACCTTCATGTCGCCGTTCACCTGGACCGTGCCCGATCCGCCGAGCTCGATGCCTTCGCGCTTGACGACGCTGAAGCCGGTCAGGGTGAAGGTGACGGTGTAGGTGCCGGGCCGCAGATCCACGATCTTGTACTGACCGCTCGCATCAGTAGTGACCGAACGGACCTTCTCGATCAACGCCGGGCTGGCGGCTTCAACCGTCACTCCCGGTAGCACGGCGCCGGATGTGTCTCTCGCGACACCGGCGAGTGATTGCGCCCACGCACCCGCGGGGAGCATCAGCAGCCCGACGACGAACATCAATCGCAGACTACGCATTGCGAACCTCCAGCTAACGGCACGAGACACGGGGTCTTACGCTGTGTAGCAGCGCTGAACATATGCCCCATATGTGCTAGCCGTCAAGGGTGATTCGTCGCTGCGGGCAGAAAAATTCCCGCGCCGATCCAACCTGCCGATTTCGCCGGAACGAAAAACGGATCTAGGGCCGCTGGGTTGTGTAGAGGACGTTCGTCTTGGAGCCGGGCCGGTAGGGAAACGGCGCGAAATGGACGTCGTACCCCGCCCGGGCGCCGACGGCGCGGAGCAGCGCGCCGTTCACCCAGACGACGAGCGACCCATCGAGCTTCCCGGGTCCCTTGAACGCCTGGCGATATTCGTCCATGGAGGAGACGAAGATGTCCTGCACCTGCAGGTAGCCGCGCGGATGCAGCAGCGGCAGCGTGTTGGCGAAGCTCTCTGCGGCGCCCCGCGAGACGTGAAATCGAATGTCGTCGGGCGCCTCGGCGAGGAGATCGTCCAGGTGGAGACGGGTCAGGCCGGGAGGCACGTGCGCCTCTTCCCCGTCGTCGAGCAGGCGGAGACGTTCCTCCAGCCGGAAGGCAGCCCACACCTGCCGCCAGAAGGCGACGCCGCGTTCAGCCGGCCCGGCCGCCGACGGTCCCTCGCGCAGCATGCGCTCCACGAGACGCGGCAGATCCTTGCCCGCGACGCCGAACGCGGCGTGGAGCTGTTCGACGTCCGCCGAGGGAATGTACCCGCGCGTCTCGACGATGTAGTGGCGGCCGTCGCGGCGGACCAGTTCGTCGAACGGCAGGTTGTCGTACACGTTGGTCAGGTGGACGTACATCACCTTGAAACGCATCGCCTGCAGGCTCTTGAACGGGTTGAGCGCGTCCATCGGCACGCCGCAGACGCGGCCCGCATGTCCCTGGACGGCTTTCAACGCCCGCTCGAGCGTCGCCGGCGAGTAGTCGCCCAGGATGAACTTCAGCTTCGCGTAGTAGCCCGTGCCCGACTGCTCGTCGAGCGCCTTGAAGCCGTCGAGCCACGCTTTGGCGCGCATCCCCGAGCCGCCGCCGATCTCGAGCGCGACGATCTCCGGCGGCAGCTGATGCCGGCCCTCGAGATCTTTCAGCAGCCGCCAGAACTCGCCGACCGAGTCGGCCACGGCCGCCGGATGATTCGCGTCGGACGAGCCGCTCGGGAGCGCTTCCTCGAAGCCCCGGCCCGACGCAGCCTCCCATTCGGGCAGCCACTGCCAGAACATCCGGTTGAACTGCCAGATGATGCTCTCGCGCCAGGGGACGAAGCCGTCCAGATAGACCCCATCCTCGTCGTGCGCGGCGTTCGCGACGTGCGCCTTCGCCAGCGCCTGGGCGATCCGGCTCGGGAGCGTTTCGGGGTTCGCCTGGCGGAGGTCGATCGCGATCTCCGCCAGCGGCCCGGGCTGTCCGGCCGGCATCGTCGTCCGCCGGACCATGACGGGCTCGCGGAAGTTCGTCTTGTAGTGAATCCAGTCGAGGTGCACGCGGAGGGCGCGCAGCAGCTTCGGATCGATGGCGCCGCCTTCCGCCAGCGTCGTCAACGACGCGGTGACGAGGCCCGTCAGCTCGCCGAGACTCTTCGCGCTCTTGCCGCGTGAGACGTGGTTGAAATGGAGGATCACGCCGCGGCGATCTGGTAGTGGGGCCCTTCGGTAACGGATTCAGGCGTGAACGGAAAACGCGAGCCCATCGGCCCTCCACGGGAGCGGCCACCGGCCGCAGAACGACCGGGAAATGTACACCGGCGACCGTAGAGTGTCAATGCACACAGGCCGATCCAAGAAACGGGATCCGCGAACCTGGATCCACGCGAAATACTCCTACTTTCTTGCGAATGTCCGGGTTGACGTCTTGTAAATTAGGACTGCACGTTACCCGTTTGGGGTAGATCGAACAGGAGCATGAATTTGAGTCATCGGAGAGAGGGAGTTCTTATGTTACGAACCGTAAGACTAGCGGCGCTGCTGGCATGTGTGGGCCTCGCCCCGACCGCCGCATGGGCCCAGGCGACGCTTGCCGGAACCGTCAGGGACGCGTCGGGCGCTGTGCTGCCCGGTGTCACCGTCGAAGCGGCAAGCCCCGTCCTGATTGAGAAGACCCGTACGGCGATCAGCGACGGCACCGGCCAGTACCGTATCGAGAGCCTGGTGCCGGGCTCTTACAGCGTGACGTTCACGCTCGCGGGGTTCTCGACGCTGAAGCGGGACGACGTGGTGCTGTCAGGCAGCGGCGTCATCCAGATTAACGCGGACATGAAGGTCGGCGGCGTCTCCGAGACGATCACCGTAGCCGGCGAGACGCCGGTCGTCGACGTGCAGAGCACCAGGCGCGAGGTCACGCTCGACAACGAGACCATGCGAAACCTGCCGAGCGTCCGCAGCTACAGCTACCTGCTCACCGCGGTTCCCGGTGTGCTGTCGAACAACAACAACGTCAACTCCGGCCCGGTCTTCGCGATCTTCCCGGTCCACGGCGGCCGC
>Ga0097621_100001505_pt1 | contig 15948 bp, 12 predicted proteins | sample KBSMisM72_FD_73165 | JGI IMG/M metagenome (GOLD analysis project Ga0097621, IMG submission 73165) | Miscanthus rhizosphere microbial communities from Kellogg Biological Station, Michigan, USA - KBS Miscanthus M7-2 (version 2) (version 2) | ecosystem: Host-associated > Plants > Roots >... | reverse complement strand
TGTTCGGGGTCGCGTTCGAAGCGATATAGGAACTGAGGCGACACGAGGATGAAGGTGAGCGCGTTTTCGATGCCCGCATCGAACGTGCCGCCTGTGCGCCTGCCCGTGCCGAAGAAGCCCATCAACCGATCGACTTCGGCGGCCGTCGGTGGCCGGCGGTACGCGCGGCGCGCCAGGGTGGTCAGCACCGTTTTCGCGCAGGCGGTTTCGTCCGCGCCGGTGGAAGGCCTGCACGAGAAGATCAGCCGGCGGCTGGGTGAGTTGCCCGTGCCCGTGACGTTGAACGGTCCCTCGATCGTGACCTTGTCGACTTCCGGGATCCCCACGGGCGTGATCGGATCGATCCGCTCGCGCAGGAAGGGTTGCAGGAGATCGACCGACGGCGCCGAACTCTTCTTCAAGAACGCGACACCCACAAAATGCGGGCCGGCCTTGGCGGGAACGCGCGTCTTGAAACGCGTTTCGAGCGCGTCACCCGCAGCCGTGGGGTTCAGATAGTTCGCCTTTTCGTCGTCGGCGCCGCCGAAGCGGGCGAGCAGTATGCGTTCGCCGTCGAAGGTGATCTCGAGATCGTGCGCGACCTCGAGGCCGCGGATGATATTCACCGTTTCTCGGTACAGCCTCGGCTGGATGACGTACTCGCCGTCCACGGGGAAGGTGTAGCGGATCAGGATGCCGCCCCGCGTACCGATGGGCAAACCTTCGACGTGATCGTTTTGCGAAAGGTCCGATCGCACGCGGAAGGTCTCGACCGTGGGCGTGGCGTTCGGGTTTCCGACAGCCAGGCCGCTCACCCTCCAGGCGGCCGACAGGTACCGTTCCATGAGCATCGGCGAGACGCCCAGGACGTCCCCGATATTGTCGAAGCCGTACGCGCTGTCATCGGCAGGCAGGAGCGCCGCGACGTCCACGTCGAGCGCGAGCAGATCTCGCACGGCGTTGCCGTACTCCGCGCGATTCAGCCTGTGAAGGACCGGTCGTCCCGGATTCGGGTGCGCCGCCGCGACGGCGTCGATGGACGACTCGAGATAAGAGGCGAACGCGTCGAGCGCGGCTTTATCCGGATGCGGGAGGCCGACGGGCGGCATCATGCCGCCGCGGACCTTCCGGATCACTTTCTCCCACGTTTCCGCGTGTACCGCGGGAGACGCCGGATCCATTCCTTCCAGAATCAGCCCGCCTGATTTCGTGCGCGCGTTATGGCAGGTCAGGCAGTACTTGCCCACCAACGCGCCCGCGGCCACGCTCGCCGCCGTGCCCGCAGTCTGTGGAGCGCCCGACGCCTGGGGCTGGCTGGACACGGCGCCCATTACGACAGCCCAGCCCGCGACGAGTGCGATGACCGCTCGAGTCATACCGGGAGGAGCCAACCCCACAAGTTGCCATCCGGTGCATGCTCGGCGTGAATCTGGACGTAGAACCAGCCCTTTTTGAGCGAGTCGAGCTGGGACTTGTTCAAGTTGGCGCTGCCGCTGATCGCGCCGCTCGGCGCCTTCTCGACCGTCAGGTCGAATTCCACGGGCCCGCGCACGCCCCGCGCTCCGAAGTGCATCTGGCCGATCGTCGCGGCGCTCTTCATGCCGGCGAACGTGCCGGACACAGACAGCCGCGTGCCGTTCAAGGTAGCGGTCACCGTTCCAGAACCCGTAATGGTCGCGGCGGTGGACGTTTCGACCGGGACGGGCGTCAGGCGCGCACGGAAACTCGCTGCGGGCGCCTGCGCAGCGGACGCGGCGGAGGCGAGGACGGCAAGACTCGCCGTGGCGGTGCCCAGCATACGAACGATCGACGACATCGCCGTTATTCTACGCTGGGTGCGGAGGTTGGTGAAGGGTGAGGAGGTGAAGGGGAGAGGGGCCACCTCCCGGGAGGGAATCCCGGAAAATGGCCCCGAGAAGCTTACTTGCCGTAGACGAACTCATGCCCGACGCGCTCGCCGATCGGGAACCACGCTGAGACGGGCGGCGCAGCGCCGGGGGCCGCTTCACCGAGGGTCACGAGCAGGGTGCCCTTGTCGTTCTTCGGGCGCTCCACCTGGCGTGTGTACGCCGTCAGGAACACCTTGCGCCGATCCTGGCTCGATACGCGAACAATCGAGTTCGACATGGAGTTGGTGGGAGTCTCGAAGATGTAGGTGCCCGCCGCCAACTCGACGCCCGGCAGCGCGACGGCGCGGCTGAACGTGAGGTAGTTGGTGTGCGGGGCGTTGTCGCTGCGGGCGATGCCGGCAGCGCCGATGACGAGACCGAGGGACAGAGCGCCGACCGCCGCGAGCTTCAGATTGCTGACCATGTGACTACCCTCCTGAGTGAGACGCAAATGCCGGGATGTTGACCTTGCCTCTGATGGGCGTTGCCGGTCTGCGTCTCGGTTCACTGGTATACGCGGCGGGCGGGCAGGAAGGGGCTCAGGAGTAAACTGAGGCGATTTGTCCACACGTGCTCACGGGTTCGCGCTGGCTGCCGGATCCGGCGTCCTGCTCGCACTCAGTTTTCCCAAATTCGGATATCCGCCGCTCGCCTGGATCGCGCTGGCGCCGCTGCTCGTGGCATTGACGCAGAACGTCTCGCTGCCGCGTGCCTTCGCGCTCGGCCTCACGACCGGCGCCATCTATTTCGGCGGGACGCTCTACTGGATGTCGATGGTGATGGCGCGCTACGGGGAACTGTCCCTCGCGCTGGCCGTCGCCATCAACGTGGTGTTCGTCGCGTACCTCGCGCTGTTTCCGGCGCTGTTCGCGGTGCTGACCCGGCGGCTGTCGATGGTGCTCGGCGTGGCCGCCCTTCCCGCCGCGCCGTTCGTCTGGGCGGCGACCGAGCTTGGCCGGACATATCTCTTCAGCGGTTTCCCCTGGGTACTGCTCGGCTACAGTCAGACGACGGTCCTGCCGATTGCCCAGGCTGCCAGCATCGTCGGGGTCTTCGGCGTCTCCGCGATCGTCGTGAGCGTGAACGTGGCGTTCGCCGGAATCGTCGCCGGGCGCGCACTGAGGCCGGCCGCACTCGTCGTGGTCGGCGTGCTCCTCGTCGCCGTGTGGGGGAGCGCGCGCGTGCGCGACGGCGCCCTGACCCGGCAGGGCGAGCCACTGCGCGTGGGCCTCGTGCAGGGAAACGCGCTCGAGGAGGAGCGTGACGCGCGGGGCGGTGGCGCTGAAATCCTGAAGCGGCACCTGGAGATGACACGCGAGGCGATCGCCGGCGGTGCCGCGCTCGTGATCCTGCCCGAGTCGGCGTTGTCGCCGTACGCCTTCGAGGAGTATCCCGTTGTCGCGGCGTCGCTGCGGGAGGCGGCGCGTCAGGCCGGCGTGCCGATTCTGCTGGGCAGCGACCAATATGAATGGCGTGGGACGGGCCGCACGCGGGAGGTTCACAAGAGCTTCAACGCGGCGTTCATGCTTCGCGCCGACGGGACGACGGGCGCCGTCTACCGGAAGATGCACCTGGTGCCCTGGGGCGAGTACGTGCCGCTCAAGAACTGGCTCACCTTCATCGGTCCGCTGGTCAAGGCCATTGGCCGCGGCTTCGATGCGGGCGACGAGGCGACACTCCTTCCTGTGGCTTCCCACCAGGTGAGCACGGCGATCTGTTACGAGATCATCTATCCGGATCTCGTGCGCCGGTTCGTCCGGGAGGGGAGCGAACTGCTGACGACGATCACCAACGATTCGTGGTTCGGCCGTACGTCAGCGCCCTACCAGCATTTCGAACAGGCGTCGATGCGGGCCATCGAGGAGGGTCGCTATCTGGTGCGGGCGGCCAACACCGGCGTCAGCGGCATCGTCGATCCGTACGGCCGCGTGCTCGAGCGGACCGCCATCTATCAGCCGGCCATCGTCGTGGGCGACGTGCGGCTGCTGACGTCGGCGACGTTGTACTCGCGCGCCGGCGACGTCTTCGCGTATGCGTCCGCGGTGGCGACGCTCGCCCTGGTCATTCTTTCCGTACGACGCCGTGTACAATAGCCGTCATGCCGACCGTTGACGACTTGACGCGCCGCTACCAGGATCTCAGCAAGCGTGCTGTCGATCTGTGGAGCTATCTTTGAGGCCGCTCATCCTGCTGACGAACTGAATCGTCTCGAGGCGCGCGCCGCCGCGCCAGACTTCTGGAAGGACCAGGCCGAAGCCCAGCGTGTGCTGCAGCGCCGCCGCCGGCTGGAGCAGGATCGCGAGCTCGCCGCGTCGCTGAGGAAGCGCACCGACGACCTCGGCGTGCTCTTTGAATGGGCCGCGGCGGGCGAGGCCGTTGACGCCGAGCTCGCGCAGGCCGTCGAGTCGCTCGACCAGGAAGTGCAGGCGGGCGAGATCAAGAAAATGCTCGGCGGCGAGCACGATCGCAGGAACGCGATCGTCACCATTCACCCGGGCGCCGGCGGGACCGAGTCGCAGGACTGGGCCGAGATGCTGCTCCGCATGTACATGCGCTGGACGGAGCGGCGAGGGTTCCGGCGAGAGCTCATCGACTATCAGCCCGGCGACGAAGCCGGGCTCAAGAGTGCGACCTTTACTGTGATCGGCGAATATGCGTACGGCCTGCTCTCGGCGGAGGCCGGCGTGCACCGGCTGGTGCGCATTTCCCCGTTTGATTCCGCCGCGCGCCGTCATACGTCGTTCGCATCGCTGTACGTCTGGCCCGAGCTGCCGGAAGACGTGGACGTTGAGATCGACGACAAGGACATCCGTATCGACACCTTCCGTTCGAGCGGCGCCGGCGGTCAGCACGTCAACGTCACCGACTCGGCCATCCGCATCACCCATTTCCCGACCGGGATTGTCGTCTCGTGCCAGAACGAGCGCTCACAGCATCGGAACAAGGATTCGGCGATGAGGGTCCTCAAGGCCCGCCTCTACGATCTGAAGCTGAAGGAACAGCAGGCCAAGCTCGACCAGATTGGCGGCGCGAAGAGGGAGATCGCGTTCGGCAGCCAGATCCGCAGCTACGTGATGCACCCGTACCAGATGGTCAAGGACCACCGCACCAAAGAGCAGGTCGGCGACGTGAACCGTGTCATGGACGGCGACATTGACGTCTTCATCAAGTCGTACCTGATGAGAAAGTCGAGCGGCACGCTCGGCCAGAGTGCCCCAGACGACGACCTTGAGTAGCGTCGAGAAGAGGTCGTCCGGGCGCTCAGCCGTGCTGGTCGCCATCGGCATCTTCTGCAGCCGCGTGACCGGGCTGATCCGCCAGCGAGTGTTCGCCCACTACTTCGGCCTGGGCCCGGAAGCCGACGCATTTTACGCAGCGCTCCGCATCCCCAACTTTCTCCAGAATCTGTTCGGCGAAGGCGCCTTGTCGGCGTCGTTCATCCCCGTGTATGCCGGCCTGCTCGCTCGCGGCGAACGCCAGGCCGCGGACCGCGTGGCAGGCGCCGTCGCGGCCCTTCTGGCCCTCGTTGTCTCGGTCCTCGTGCTGATCGGCGTCCTCGCGACGCCCGTCTTCATCGACGTCATCGCGCCGGGGTTTCATGGAGACACGCGCACCCTCACCATCGACATCGTGCGAGTGCTGTTTCCGGGAACCGGCTTGCTCGTGCTGTCGGCGTGGTGCCTGGGCGTGCTCAACAGCCACCACCGGTTCCTGCTGTCATATGCGTCGGGCGTCATGTGGAACGTGGCGATGATTGCCACGCTGCTCCTGTTCGGCGGGCGGGCGTCGCTGCCGACGTTGGCTGTGTACCTCGCATGGGGTTCGGTGGCGGGAAGCGCGCTCCAGTTCGGCGTGCAGATTCCCCTCGTGCTCAGGCTCGCACCGGATCTGCGCGTCGTGCTGGACACGGCGTCCGCCGAGGTGCGCACGGTCGTCCGGAACTTCATGCCGGCCTTTGTCAGCCGCGGCGTCGTGCAGTTGAGCGGTTATATCGACACGCTGCTCGCGACCTGGCTGCCGGGTGGCGCGGTCAGCGCATTGTCGAACGCGACGACGTTGACGCTGCTGCCGGTGAGCCTGTTTGGCATGGCCGTGTCGGCCGCCGAACTGCCGTCGATGTCGGGTGTCGCGAGCGCGGACAGCGACGCCGCACAGCGTTTGCGACTCAGGCTCGACGCCGGACTCCGCCGGATTGCCTTTTTCGTCGTCCCATCGGCCATGGCGTTCCTGGCGCTGGGCGATGTCGTGGCCGGAGCGCTGCTCCAGACCGGCCGCTTCAGCCGCGCGGACTCGCAATACGTCTGGGCCATTCTGGCCGGTTCGGCTGTGGGGCTGCTGGCGCAGACGCTGGGCCGGTTGTATTCGTCGACGTACTACGCGCTTCGCGATACGCGAACGCCGCTCCGGTACGCAGTGGTCCGAGTAATCCTGACCACGGTACTCGGTTATCTGTTCGCGTTCTGGCTGCCGGGCCCGCTGGGCCTGGCGCCGCGATGGGGCGCGGCCGGGCTCACGGCATCGGCCGGCATCGCCGGGTGGGCGGAGATGTTGATGCTCAGGAACACGATGAACGCGCGCATCGGACGGACCGGCCTTTCTCCGTCGTACGTCGCCGCGCTCTGGTTATCGGCGGCAGCAGGCGCCGCGGTCGGCTGGGCGATCAAGCTTGCACTGCCAGCGCTCCATCCCGTCCTGGCGGCCGTGCTGATTCTGGGGCCGTACGGTCTGGTGTTCGCCGGGATGACACTCGCCCTCGGGGTGCCGGAGGCGGGGGCGCTGCTTCGGTGGAAACGTAAAACGTAAAACGTAGAACGGAAAACGGAGAGGCGGCGCGAAGCGCAGCAGAACTATTCTCCGTTCTGCCTTTTGCGTTTTACGTTCCGCCGCGCAGCGGCGGTCAGAACGGTGCGTGGTTGAGCCCGCCTGGCTGCGTGCCGGCGATGAATGCCTCGTCGATGGCCCCGGCAGAGCCGGCCGGCTGAAGCGCGCCGCTGGTTTTGTCTACGGGCAGGAACACGATGTTGCCGGGCACCTGAAACTCCGGTGGGTCGTCTTTGTCGGGCCGCCCGGCGATGTACGCCTGCATGAACTCCATCCACATCGGCAGCGCGGCGAGCGACCCCTGCTCCGAGGTTCCGAGCGACTTACGCTTGTCGTCGAATCCAATCCATACTCCGACGGTGATGTCGGGATCGAACCCGATGAACCACGCGTCGGTGTTGTCGTCCACCGTTCCCGTCTTGCCGGCCAATGGCCACGCGGCGGCCATGCCGGCCGCGCGTGCTCCCGTGCCGCGCAGCGTAAGGACGCCTCGCAGCAGGCTGGTCATCACATATGCGGTATCCGCATGAATAACGTCCGTGGGCTCGGCCCGGTTCTCTTCGAGCAGGTTGCCCTCGCGGTCCTTGACGTTCAGCACCGCGAACGGCTTCATGCGGACGCCCTGGTTCGGAAACGCGGTGTAGGCGCTCGTCACGTCGAGCAGCGTTGCGTCGCCCGCGCCGAGCGCGATCGGGAGGTACGGAGGGAAGTCCTCCTCGAACCCGAAACGCTTCGCGTACTCCAGGACGTGCTTCGGCCCAAGCGTATCCATGACCTTGATCGCCGGGATATTGCGCGACTCCTCGAGCGCGTACCGCAACGTGACCGGGCCGAGGAACTTATGATCGTAGTTGTGAGGGCTGTAGACCTGTCCGTTGCCGGACGCGTAGCTGACCGGCGCGTCCACGATGATCGATGACGGCGTGAAGCCGCGATCGATCGCCGCCGTGTAGACGATGGGCTTGAACGTCGAGCCCAGCTGACGGAATGCCTGCACCGCACGATTGAACTTGCTGCGGCTGAAGCTCCAGCCGCCGACCATCGCCTTGATCTGGCCGGTGTGGTTGTCGATCGCGAGCAGCGCCGCTTCGGCGAGCGGCGTCTGTTCCAGCGTGACGACGGCTGCCCCGGTTGCCTCGTCCAGTTTGACGATCGCAACGTCAACGACATCGCCAGGCTTGAAGAGGTCGGACGGAGACGCCTTCGACGTCCAGCCGTAACCTTCGCGGCCCATGTCGGCGTGATACTGCCCGATCCGCAGGCGCGCCGCGCCACCCTTCGGCGCCGTGACCACAATGGCCGGGACCACGTCACCCGGGGCCATCGGGCGGTTCCAACGGTCGTCCCGCACGGTGTCAATGGCGCGGCCTTCGGCGATCACGTTGCGCGCCGGTTTGCGCCAGCCGTGGCGCTTGTCGTACTTGCGCAGGCCGTGCTCGATCGCGCGGTTGGCCAGGTCCTGAAGCTGGGCGTCGAGCGTCGTGGTGACGGCGAGGCCGTTCTCGTACAGGGCCTTGGCGCCGTACTCGCGCTCGAGATGCTTGCGCACCTCCTCGACGAAGAAGGGCGCGATCCCGGGCGGCTGGTTTGGCTGACCCCGCGTGACAATCGGTTTCTGTTTGGCCTCGTCCGCCTGCGCCTGGGTGATGTAACGCTCGTCTGCCATGCGCTGCAGAACGATGTTGCGCCGCGACGTGGCGCGTTTCATGTCGACAAAGGGACTCTGGCGTTCCGGCGACTGGAAGATCCCGCCGATCAGCGCGGCTTCCTCGAGCGTGAGCTGCTTGTTGGACTTGTCGAAGTACAGACGCGATGCCGCCTCGACGCCATAGGCGCCGTGGCCCATATACATCTGGTTGCAGTAGATCGTGAAGATCTCCTTCTTTGAATAGCGCTTCTCGATCTGGACGGCGAGAACGATCTCCCTGATTTTCCGCTCGAAGAGTTTCTGCTTCGTCAGGCCGAACTGGTCGAGATTGCGCGCAACCTGCTGCGTCAGCGTGCTGGCCCCCTGGTCGCGCCGCCGTTCGACGATGTCGATGAAGGCTGCGGCGAAGATGCGCCAGATGTTCACGCCGATGTGCCGCTCGAATTCGGCGTCTTCGGTCGCAATGATCGCCTGTCGCAACAGCGGGTTGATGTCGTCGTATGTCACCACGACGCGGCGCTGCGTGGCGAACTCGCCGATGATTTTTCCCTGAGCCGAGTACAGGCGCGTGATGGTGCTGGGAGAGTAGTTGTCGAGCGCAGAAACCTGCGGCAGATCGCCTGCGTACGCGAAGAGGACGCCGCTCGCGATGCCGAGGCCGGCCGCGACGATGAACAGCGCCGCGATGGTGGCGTTGCGCGCAAACCGGACGACGTAGCGCGTCACGCGGGACAGTGTACCAAAAGGCGTCGAGGGGTTGGGACCACACCGTGAAAATGCCCGCGACCGCCGCGGGGGCTTCGACCGAGATCGCTCGCTCTGTACGATTCTTGACAGAGGCGCTTTTCTTCGGCTACTCCTTCTAGTCTCCGGGAATCATGAGCAACGAGACCCCCGACATCAGTCCGCAGACCGAACCGGCCGTCGTCTGCCCAGGTTGCGGTAAGGAACTGCCTTCCCCGAAGCAAGCCGCACCGGCCCCCGGCCCCCTTGTGGGCTATCACCATTGCCGCGCCTGCGGCCTTGTCTGGCGTGAACAGCCGGCCAGACGTTAGAAAAGCGCACTCAACGCATATTTCAGCGAGTTGTCCCGTTAGGACCCTATTGGCGCTAATGTTGACAGTAATACACTCAACTTTTATACTTAGTTGAAGATCAGCTCCGGGCACTCACCACGAAGTCATCGAGGTATCAATGAGCAAAATCATCGGAATCGACCTGGGAACCACCAACTCTGTCGTCGCGGTGATGGAGGGCGGGGAACCCGTCGTGATCACAAACCCCGAGGGCGGCCGGTTGACGCCGTCGGTTGTCGCATTCACGAAGTCCGGCGAACGGCTCGTCGGACAGGTGGCCAAGCGCCAGGCGGTCACGAACCCCGAGAACACCGTGTTCTCGATCAAGCGGTTCATGGGCCGTAAGTTCGACGAAGTCAACGAGGAGATGAAGATGGTGCCGTACCAAGTGGTGCGGGCCAGCAACGGTGATGCGCGCGTCAACGCCATGGGCAAGGAGTACCCGCCACCGGAAATCTCCGCGATGATCCTGCAGAAGCTTCGCCAGGCGGCCGAGGAATATCTCGGTCAACCGGTCTCCAAGGCCGTGATCACCGTGCCCGCCTACTTCAACGACGCGCAACGCCAGGCGACGAAAGACGCCGGCCAGATCGCCGGCCTCGAAGTGATGCGCATCGTCAACGAGCCGACCGCCGCGGCCCTCGCGTATGGACTCGACAAGAAGAAGGACGAGACGATCGCCGTCTACGACTTCGGCGGCGGCACGTTCGATATTTCGATCCTGGAAGTGGGCGAAGGCGTCGTCGAGGTGAAGGCGACAAACGGCGACACGCACCTGGGCGGCGACAACATCGACCAGCGGGTCATGGACTGGATCATCGGCGAGTTCAGGAAATCCGAAGGGATCGATCTCGGGAAGGACCGGATGGCGCTCCAGCGCCTGAAGGAGTCGGCTGAGAAGGCCAAAATGGAATTGTCCACGGTGATGGAGACCGACATCAACCTCCCGTTCATCACGGCGGATCAGACCGGCCCCAAGCACCTGCAGATGAAGTTGACGCGCGCCAAGTTCGAGCAGTTGGTCGACGACCTCCTGCAGCGGACTGTCGGGCCGACCAAGCAGGCGCTCTCGGATGCGGGCGTGGACCCGTCGAAGATCGACGAGGTCGTGCTCGTCGGGGGATCGACCCGCATCCCGCGGGTCCAGCAGATCGTGAAGGAACTGTTCGGTAAAGAGCCCCACAAGGGCGTGAATCCGGACGAAGTCGTGGCCATCGGCGCCGCCGTGCAGGCCGGCGTGCTGGCCGGCGACGTCAAGGACCTGTTGCTCCTCGACGTCACGCCGCTCTCGCTCGGGATTGAGACGCTCGGCGGCGTCATGACGCCGCTCATCCCACGCAACACGACGATCCCGACCCGCAAGAGCGAGCTCTTCTCGACCGCCGCGGACAACCAGACCAGCGTCGAAGTCCACGTCATGCAGGGTGAGCGGCCGCTGGCGCGCGACAACCGCACGCTGGGGCGGTTCCACCTCATCGGTCTGCCGCCGGCACCGCGCGGCGTGCCGCAGGTCGAGGTCACCTTCGACATCGACGCCAACGGCATCGTCAACGTGCAAGCCAAGGACCTCGGCACGGGCAAGGAACAGAAGATCACGATCACGGCGTCGAGCGGGCTCAACAAGGACGAAGTCGATCGCATGATGAAGGACGCCGAGTCGCACGCCGAGGACGACAAGCGGCGCCGCGAAGAAATTGAAACACGGAATCGCGCCGACCAGGCGGTCTACGGAGCGGAACGGCTGATCAAGGAAACGGGCGACAAGCTGAGCGCGGCCGACAAGCAGGCGATCGAGGCGGCGATGGAAGCTGTCAAGAAAGCCAACGAAGGCACCGACGCCGCGGCGGTCCAGCAGGCGCTCGATCAGCTGACCGCGGCGCAGCACAAAGCGGCGGAGTCGCTGTACAAGCAGCAGGCCCCCGGTGGCGGAGCAGGACCCGAGTCGTCTGCTGGCGGTCATGCCCCGGGCGGGAGTGCGCCGGGGTCGCGGCCCGAAGGCGATGTCATCGACGCGGAAGTGGTCGACGAGGGAAAGAGTTGAGGATTGGGTGATTTGGCGATGCGGTGATTTGGTGAAGATCCCCAAGTCGTCGAATCGCCAGGCCACAAGATTGCAGCACTGAGATGGATTTTTACATCATCCTCGGCGTCGAGCCGGCGGCGAATGCCAACGACATCAAGCGCGCCTACAAGCGGCTGGCGCGCCGGTTCCATCCGGACATCAATCCGGGCGACCAGATGGCGGCGGCGCACTTTCGCCAGATCGCCGAAGCCTACGAGACGCTCGTCGATCCGGACCGGCGGCGTCAGTACGACGCGCGCGGGCACGCGAACGCCGCCGAACCGCCCACCTTCGGATTCGAGGGCTTCGACTTCTCGGCCAGCGTGAGCGGCGACGCCGCGCCGACCTTCGGAGACCTGTTCGCCGACGTGATCCGCCAGCGCGATGCGCGCCAGGAGGCCGCGGCCGCTCGAGGCGCCGACCTCCACCAGGCCATTGACGTCAGCTTCGAAGACGCGATGCGCGGCGGCCGGCGGGCGCTGACGGTGACGCGGCAGGAGCGCTGCCGGACGTGTCAGGGCCTGGGACATCTCCACGTCGCGGAGAATCGGTGCCCGGCGTGCCACGGGTCGGGTGTCACGAAGTCGGCCCGCGGCCACATGGTGTTTTCCCGGCCGTGCGCGCGCTGCGGCGGCGCCGGACGCGAGCGTCCAACCATCTGCACGGCCTGCGACGGACAGCAGGTCGAGATGAGAACCGAAACCCTGGCGCTCGACTTGCCGGGCGGCCTCGCGGACGGCGCGCGGATCCGGGTGCCGGGCAAAGGGCACGTGGGGCGCGACGGCGGCGAGAGCGGCGATCTCTACATCACGGTCCACGTCCAGCCGCATCCCGTCTTTCGCCGCGACGGAGACGATCTCCACGCCGTCGTGCCGCTGGCCGTGCACGAGGCGGCGCTCGGGGCCCGGATCGACGTGCCGACGCTCGATGGCACGACACGTTTGCGCGTGCCACCCGGCACGCAGTCAGGCCAGCGATTCCGGATGCGCGACCGCGGCGTCCTCTCGGCGTCGGGACGGCGAGGGGATCTCGTCATCGAAGTCCGGCTGGTGCTGCCGAAGCTGCTCGACGAACGCTCGAAGGAGCTCCTGAAGGAATTCGGCCGGATTAACAACGAGGACGTGCGGCAGGAACTGGCGGAGCGCCGATGAAGGGACCTGGCAAGGCGTACTACATGATCAGCGCGGTGGCGCAGAAGTACAACATCCACCCGCAGACGCTCCGTCTGTACGAACGTGAGGGCCTGCTCAAGCCGTCCCGGACGGACGGGAACACCCGTCTGTATTCGGAAGAGGATCTGGAACAGCTCGAGACGATTTTGTCGCTGACGCGCGACCTCGGCGTCAACCTGGCCGGCGTGGAGATCATTCTCAACATGCGCCGGAAGACCGAGCTGATGCAGAAAGAGGTCAACGAGTTCATGGAGTACGTCAAGCGCGAGCTCGCACGCGGCCTGGACGATTGGGAACAGCGCCTCTCCACCGCGCTCGTCAAGTCATCGCCCACTGATCTCGTGCGTACGACGCCGCCCGCTTCAGCCGAACCCGCCACGCGATCCCGCAAGTAAGAACGCAAGCAGAAAACGTTCGTCGCGTTGTTGTATAGTGACAGCGCTGCTCGCCGCGGTTGCCGACATGCCTTGTCCACTTTGCGATGACACCGGTTGGAAGCCCGCAGAGGATCCGGCGGACGCAATCTCATCCGGCGGCGCCGCTCGCCGGGTGGTGCGATGCGATTGTTGGCGAGAGAACGTCGGCCGCCAGCGACTCGCTGACGCCAACATCCCCAAACGATACCTGCACTGCACGCTCGGCAACTTCACGGCGTACAACGAGTCGCTTCAGAAGGCGGTCGTGCAGGCGCGTCGCGTTGCCGACGCCTTTCCCGTCGTGTCGAAAGGCCTGTTGCTCGAAGGGCAGCCAGGTGTGGGCAAGACGCACCTTGCGGTGGCCATCCTCAAGCAGGCGATTCAGACGACGGGCGCGCGCGGGCTGTTCTATGACATCCGCGATCTGCTTCGCGTCATTCGCAGTACATACGATCCTGCGATTCGGACCACGGAGCTCGACATCCTGCGACCCGTCATGCGGGCCGACCTGCTCGTCCTCGACGACCTGGGCGCTGAAAAGACATCCGAGTGGGTCGAGGAGACGATGAATCTGATCGTCAACACCCGGTACAACGAGCAGCGCCTGACCTTGTTCACCACGAACTATCAGGACATCCCCGAGGTCGACGACCCCAATTCGCTGCTGTTTCGCATCGGTCACCGCATGCGGTCGAGGCTTCATGAGATGTCCGACGCGCTGCAGCTGGACGGCGCCGACTACCGCGAACTGCCGGCCAACGGTGGAACGGACGACCTGATGGCCATGTGGAAGATGCGGAAGAAGACGCTTCCGTCCCCGCGCGGCAACCGTCCCGTGCGCGCGCAGCTGCGCGACGGCAAGGGCGATCTGAAGTGGCCTGGCGGGCGGGCGGGATCCTGATCATCTGGTCATCACGTCATTTGGTCATCTGGTCATTTCAACCCGCGAGATGTTAGGCCTCTACGTCCACATCCCTTTCTGTTCTGCGATTTGCAACTACTGCAACTTCAATCGGGGTCTCTTCGACGGTCCCCAGAAGGCCCGGTACGTTGACGCGCTGCTCGCTGAAATCGCCGCCGCGGAAAGTCCGGGAACGCCGGCGGACACCATCTACTTCGGGGGAGGCACGCCCTCGCTGCTCGAACCTTCCGAAGTTGCCCGCATAGTTGGAGCATGCCGGCAGGCCTTCGATGTGGCGGCCGATGCCGAGGTCACCCTCGAAGCCAACCCGGAATCCGTCGACGAAGCCAAGTTGGCCGAACTCCGAAAAGCAGGCGTCAACCGACTCAGCTTCGGCGTGCAATCATTCCGGGACGACGAGCTCAAGCGGCTCTCGCGGCTGCACACGGCCGATCGGGCGCGAATGGCGGTGGGCGAGGCGCGTCGCGCAGGTTTCGACAACCTCAGCCTCGACTTGATGATGTGGCTGCCCGAGCAGCGTGTCGAGCAGTGGCTCGAATCAGTTGATGCCGCCATGGCGCTCGCACCCGATCACGTCTCGTTCTACCTGCTCGAGGTCTATCCCAACGCACCCCTCAGGGAGGACATGGCGCGTGCCCGCTGGTCGCAGGCGCCAGACGACGATGCGGCGGCGATGTATGTTTCCGCCATGGAACGGCTGGAGTCGGGCGGGTACGAGCAGTACGAGATCTCCAATGTCGCTCGACCGGGTTTCCGCTCGCGCCACAATCTGAAGTACTGGACCGACGGTGAGTGGCTCGGCTTTGGATGCGGCGCCCACACCACCCGTGGTGGGGTACGAACAAAGAATGTCTCGAGCACCGACGATTACATCGCCTGCGTGGCGAGCGGCCGGTCTCCCGCCGTCGAGGTTCGGCGGATGTCGACGGAGGAACGCCTGGGAGATGCGTTGTTCACGGCCTTGCGGCTGACTGATGGGATCAACCTCGATGACATTCGGGAACGCTACGGGGTGGACGTCTGGGAGCGATACGGCGCTGAACTTGCAGTCCACATGGAGGCGGGGCTGCTCCGGCGGGACGGCCCCCGCCTCTGGCTCACGCGCCAGGGCATGCTGCTGGCCCACGAAGTTATGACAGTGTTCGTGTAACCGGAAGTACGTTACAGTAACCGCCTTTTGCCAAGGAGGCCGTGATGTTTGGAACCCCCGGGTTGCTGGCTGCCGCACGCCGGCCGGTATGGATTGCCCTCGGAATGACGATTGGCGTGATGTCGGCAGGGCCGCTGCAAGCGCAGCAGGCGGCGGCGCCGGCACAGGCTGCCCAAGCCGCCCCGACGACGCGAGTGTTCTCAGGTGACGCCGGGATGGTGCTCAACTTCATCAAGGCGGACAAGGTCGCGGACTTCGAGATGGTCGTGGCGAAGCTCAAGGAAGCGCTTGCCAAGAGCGCCAAGCCCGAACGCAAGCAGCAGGCTGCCAGCTGGAAGATTTTCAAGGCCGCCGAGCCCGGGGCGGGCGGCAGCGTGCTTTACGTGTTCATCGTCGACCCGTCGGTCAAAGGCGCCGACTACAGCGTCGCGAACATCCTGGCCGAGTCGTTCCCGGCCGATCAGGTCAACGAGATCTACAAGGCATACGCGGGCGCATACGCAACGGGACAGAACATCGTCAACTTGTCGCTCGTGTCCGATCTCGGCAAGTAGTTCCTGTGGCTCGTGGCTGGCCATTAGTGGCGACACGGGGGTCGCTAATGACGAGCTACGAGTCCCAGCTCAGAACTTGAGGTTGATCCCGGCGTAGAGTCGGTGCGCTGGCGAGGTCAGCGCGCCGCTTCCCAGATTCAGCACCCGGTAGTCCACTCTCAGCCGCAGCGGGCCTGCGAGCGAGATCTTCACCCCACCGCCCGTGCCGATCGCGAAGCCCTGGTCGCTCCGTGCACCAAGTTCCTCTCGATAGTAGCCG
>Ga0097621_100001503_pt1 | contig 15966 bp, 19 predicted proteins | sample KBSMisM72_FD_73165 | JGI IMG/M metagenome (GOLD analysis project Ga0097621, IMG submission 73165) | Miscanthus rhizosphere microbial communities from Kellogg Biological Station, Michigan, USA - KBS Miscanthus M7-2 (version 2) (version 2) | ecosystem: Host-associated > Plants > Roots >... | reverse complement strand
TTCAAGGTTATTTACCTACAAATCTTCTTTGTTGTAAATATTATGAATTGTTAACTGAATGCCGTCCCGAGCTGTGTTTAAGTTCAGGGACGGCCAGTTTGTTTTTGAGCGCCCAAGTTGGTTATGACTTGAAGCACCCGATTTGATAAGGTTTAGGGCGAGTAAGCCATTGGTAGATTTTTCAATAGTTTAAATAAGGTTTAGGTAAAATTCTCTCAATAGCTTAGTAAGGTTTAGGTTAATGTTTATATTTTTAAATAAGGTTTAGGTTAATTTTTATGTCTCTAAATCATCATGTGATTTTCTTTGTTGCTTTTTATTGTATCATCGTGAACGAATCCTCAAACGTTGGGATAAAAAGAAAATAAATTTTAAATATTCTTTTTATCCCTTTTATTGCATCATCGTAAGCAAAAGTGAAAACGTTGGGTGAAAAGAAAATAAATTTTCAATTTTGTATTTTACATAAGAAATGGCGGGATGAGTAAGTTCAAAGTGCCTGATAAAGTGCTATATGTGTGCACGGGCAGCAAATGCGGAAAAAAAGGCGGCAAAGAAATGTATAAGCTGGTAAAATCACTTACCAAACATTTACCGCACGGCGAAAATATAGAGGTGATACGCACTGAATGTACCGATCGATGTGATTATGCACCGGTATGTGCAATTCAGCCAGGCAATACCTGGCTGAAAGAATATCATAAAAAGGAAGTTCTAAGATTATTAGAACTGATAGAATAACGAACAGCGAATTTCGAACGCCCAATGATGAAATTCAACGTTCGAAATTGGAAATTCGATATTCGAAATTATTCTAAGCTTCCGGGTTGTATTTAATATCGCCCACATGCTTGTCAATCTGCCAGCGGCCAGTGCCTTCTTCGCCAATTACTTCGAATAATTCCAGCGCACGGCGGGCTTTGTATTCTTCTTCGCGTTGCTCTTTCAGGAACCAGTTCAAAAATTCCATAGTTACAAAGTCTTGCGCTTTCAGGCAGCGGGCATAAATATTATTGATAGATTGCGTTACGCTGATCTCCTGATCCAAAGCATCCTCAAACACTTCGCGGAACGAATTGAATTCCAGTTTAATGTCGGTTACCTCCGGCGACACGGCGTTACCACCCATATCCAGCACATATTTGTAAAACTTAAGCTGATGTTCTCTTTCTTCGGCCGACTGCTTAAAAAAGTAATCGGATGAATAGTCGTATCCATTTCGGTTACACCAGGAAGCCATAGATAAATAGGCTGCTGACGAAGATGCTTCTTTTTTGATCTGCTGATTGAGGAGCGCTTCTATTTCGTGAGAAATGAGAGCTTTTACGCGCATGAGGTCTTTCATATAGCTAAATTGAGTGCGTAACAATAAATAGACACAATATTAACGCTATGGTTTGATATTCAAACAAAATAGCTGCAATATGAAATCAGTCTAAATCAAGCGTATATGCGGTGCAGCCTGTCGTGGATGATGTGGTTGAGCTCCAGCATCACAAAGGTGCCTTCCAGGATTTCTTTAAAAGCGATGATCTGCGAAATGGTGAGTACATAGCAATGATCGCAGGCACAAATAAAAATGATCTCCACATCGGCACATTTGCTGCTATCGAGCAAAACGGCTTCGATATCGATATTGTAAACTGCTTTGCGAAGTTTAAGGAGATTGCGGTAATCGAAGCGGGCTAATTTTCCGGCAAAATCAACATACCAGCACCTTTCTTTATCACTCTGAAAAATTGCACCCTTGTCGGTACCAAAAACTTCTGTCATTCTGTATTCCTGCTGCCCTGATTTAGAAAGGCATTACAAATATGAAGCTTATTTATAATTAATCCAAATAAGAATGGCGGTTTTTTTATTTTATTACCTTTGCCGGCTATAGCAGTATTGACACACCGATTACTAAAAATACCAATCGGTATCATACATTTGCGCGAAATTTTAAAACTATGTTGAATAGGGTAGTAGTAACAGGGTTAGGGGCATTAACGCCGCTTGGTCATAATGTAAAAACGTTCTGGCAGAATATTGTTGATGGGAAAAGTGGGGCGGCAAGGATCACCAAATTTGATCCGGCATTCTTCAGGACACAATTTGCCTGCGAACTCAAGGATTTTAATGTTGCCGATCACCTGGATCGTGCTGAAATAAAAAGGACCGATCCGTTTACACAATATGCATTGATCGCGACAGATGAAGCGATAAAAGATTCGGGGTTTGACCTGAGCGCCATGGACCCATTTGATGTGGGGGTGATTTGGGGAACAGGTCAGGGCGGTATGGAGACTTTTGAGCAGCAGGTAACTGAATACGCCCAGGGCGACGGTCACCCGAGGTTTAATCCTTTCTTTGTACCCAAGTTCCTGACCAACATGGCATCGGGGATGATCTCGATCCGCAATGGTTTTATGGGAGTTAACTATACGCCGATATCTGCCTGTGCTACTTCCAATACCGCCATCATGGAGGCTTTTAACCATATCCGTTTAGGGCATGCGAAAATTATTGTGAGCGGCGGTTCAGAAGCGCCTATCACACCAGCTTCTTTTGGCGGTTTTAGTTCGATGAAAGCCATGTCATCCAGGAACGATGACCCGCACGGAGCTTCACGTCCATTTGATGTGAACCGCGACGGATTTGTGATGGCCGAGGGTGCAGGAGCTTTAATATTGGAAGAATACGAACATGCCGTAAAACGTGGCGCAAAGATATATGCTGAAATAACCGGCGCAGCCATGACAGCGGATGCTTATCACATGACTGCCACTCATCCCGAAGGTATTGGTGCGACAAAAGCCATGCAAAAAGCTCTGAAAGAATCGGGTATAAACGTAGCTGATGTTGACTACATGAACATGCATGCTACATCAACCCACGTTGGCGATTTGTCTGAAACCAAAGCAATTTCAGCCCTGTGTAGCGGATCCGATTTGAATATGAAGATCAGCGCTACCAAATCCATGACTGGCCACTTACTTGGCGCTGCCGGTGCAATTGAAGCGATCATCTCGATATTGGCTATTCAGAACGGCATCGTTCCGCCAACAATCAATACGGAAACAATTGATCCCGAAATTCCTTCTGATCTGAAGATCGTGTTGAAAGAATCTATCGACCATAAAGTAAATGTTGCCATGAGCAATACCTTTGGTTTTGGCGGGCATAACGCAACGGTAGTATTTAGAGGAGTTTAAGCAAGGCGGCCCATTTTACTGTTTAATAGTGCCCAACCGCAGTTTGATCGTAAACTGGAAAGTATTATTAGTGGATTTATGGATCAGTGAATCTGACATCATGCTGTGACTGGTTAGACCCTTTAAGTAGGTTGTTTCAAAGGTTATCCACTTGTACCTGAGGTTAATTCCTCCCATAAAGCTATAATCAGTTTTTTGGTCGTAGCGCGAATGGGTTAGGATGGAACCTGAGAGGGAATCGGTCGCCGCATAGGTGCTAAATTCTTTTACCGGGAAACTGATAGTCGGTCCTGCTTTGAAGCCAATGGTTTTTGTTAATTGATAAGTAGCGTATATCGGGAATTGCGCAGAATAGATCTTTTTGGAATCGGATATACTCTTGCTTGGAGCAAGCGGATCTGTATAAGTGATACCCTTTACTAACATTGGACTTAATATATTTGCCTGTGTACCAATTCCCCATTTCTGGTTGAGGTAATAAGTGACATAAGCTCCGGTAAAAAAGTCAACCGGGAAACTGCCATAAAAGTTGTGATTCTGGCTTTTCGCTGTAAAGCTACGGTTGGAATTAGCGCCTAGTAAAACGCCCCATTCAAATGACTTATTCGAAGGTTTCACTTTGTCTTTTTGAGTCTTAACTGAAGTTGAAGACCTTGGTAGTGCAGATATCCTGTAAGTTTCAACAGGATAGTTTTCAATCTCGTTTGAGTTGACAACAGGGCTTTGAACTGGCTGAGGCAACAGGGCCAATTTGTTACTTTGAGTATAATACTGGCCGTTGGTCATACTCAAACCATTGCTTTCTGGTTCGGAGAGGGTATTTTCATTTGCGATGTCATGGGATGAGCCTGGTCTATTTGTTCCAGTATTTCCTTTTTTGCTATCGCGGCGCCCATACCTTGCCATTTTATTGGCTGTAGATGAGCCATTTACAGTCAGGTTTAGATCTTTATCAGCAGTATTGTGTTTCTTAATACTTGATGCTTTTTTTATAGCCGATGCCTCAGACGAGGAAGTTTTTCCAGCATCAGAATTTATTGTGCTCGATGTCCTTTTATTTGCTGCAGATAATTTCGAGCCTGTTTTGCTCTCAGCATCTGAGTACTCCTTTGTATTACCGGCAGAGTCTGATCCAGTTTTCAATTTACCGGACCTGGTTGAAGAAAGGTTTTTCTCTGTTTTAGCCTCAGCATTTGAAGGTTGTTTTACGTTGCCTGCGGAAGCTTGTCCCGATGATACGTCACCGGATTTAACGGAAGAACCGTCCCTGCCAGTTTTATTTTCAACATCTAAGGCTTGATCTACCTTGCCAATAGAATCCGTTCCTGGTTTCTGATCTTCAGACTGAGCTGAAGAGTCCTTACCGCTATTGAAGTCACGATTTTTATTAGGCTTCTCATTCTTTGTGTAATCCGGCTTTTCCTTCGTTTGAACCACTTTTGCAGCAAAATAAATTAGGACTGCTGCGGAGACAACGATCAGAACGGTTGACAAGAAGCTCATTCCACCTGGTCCTGATCCTGGCTTCAATTTCTGTTTTGATCCGCCACTGTCACCGGCATTGCCAGGCATATGTTGGTCCAGCAACGCGCTCATCTCCATCCAATCGGCGTTTACATCTGCATCAATCTGCAGTTCGCCTCTCTTCTTTTGCCAGAGCTTAATATATTGGATCAAATTCATCATATTGCCTTTTCCCTCCTTCCTTCAGATGGGTCTTCAAGCAATGCTTTTAACCTTTTTTTGGCTTCGGACAAATGCCATCTCGATGTCGCTTCATTGATGTCAAGTTGTTCGCTGATCTCTTTATGCGTGAAACCGTCCAGTACATATAAGCTAAAAACTGTTTGCATAGAATAAGGTAACGTCCTGATGTTAGCCAGGATGTCCTCAAAATGCAAACGCTCTATAACTGTTGGCGCTATAAATATGTCTTCAGCTTCATTTTCCAAAGGCACTGTATGTTTAAAGGTCAGTTCTTTTCGGCATAGGTCAATTGACGTATGGATCATGATCTTCCTGATCCAGCCTCCCAGTTCTCCCTTTGTATCATCAAAATTTTTGATTGACTGAAATACCTTCAAAAACCCGGTGTTAAAAGCTTCGCGCGCTAACTCCTTATCATCCAGATAGGTATAGCAAACTCGTAGCATATCAGCGTGAAATAATTTGTACAAAGCTTCCTGTGATGCCCTGTCGTTATTAAGGCAACCCTTGATAAGTTTTTGTTCCTGTGTTTTAGAAAGCCCCATTCAATACAATCAAAACACTTTTAGCTGATAGAGTACAGGCATATTACGCGGTCAAAATAATTATTTTTTCATGCAAAAAAAGATTAATGTTAATACTAACCCCAAGCGGGTAACGCAGATATTTTTTAGGGGTGAAACAACATTCATATTAAGGCATTGAGCATCAATAATACCGGAGTCTTCTGATCTGTGCATCAGGAACTCTCAGTTAATTTAATAAGGCTGCCGCCAGTTTATTTTAATCTGGCGGCGGCCATTTTGTTTTAGGTGCAAATGCGAGTTTTGATTTTGCACCCGTTAATAACCATAGTGATAAGGTATAGGTAGAGTAGGGTTTAGGCATTTATATATTATAAGGTTTAAGTTTTTATATTCGTTTTATAGCATCATCGTAGAGAAATGTGAAAACGTTGGGTAATAAATAAAATATTTTTTTTGGATGCGTTTTAGGGTCAGTAATTGTAGATTAGTTCGCTAATCAAATATCATGGATACATCTGTTTTCAAATACTTTTCCGATATCGCTACCAAAGAGGTTGCACCTGGATTTTTCTCTAAACTCATTCATACCGATGCCAACACCATTAATTTTATCGATGTAAAAGCCGGTAGCTCGATACCGCTGCATAAGCATGTGCATCAGCAGTGCTCGTTTGCAATAGAAGGCCAGTTTGAACTTACAGTGAATGGCGATGCCCAGGTATTGGAACCCGGATTCTTTGCCATCATTCCTTCCAATGTGGAGCATGGCGGCAGGGCGATTACGGATTGCAAACTGATCGATATTTTCAGTCCGGTAAGGGAAGATTACAGGGTGCTATAATAAATGGCTGTCCGCAAAAAGAACAGGATATGGCTGGATTGTGTCATGATCGCATTTGCGATGCTGTTCCCGCATTACGGTCATTTGCCAATGTATGCGTATCCGTTTGTTGTACTGGGCGTAATATGGATCTACCTGAACTTTAATGGTGAAAGCTTTAATTCAATAGGCTTCCGTTTTTCAGACCTGAAGTTTAAAGCATTTTATACAGGGGGCGCTATAGGATTGCTTTATGCAGCTTTCAGTTTCTGGATATTAGGGCCGTTTATTACTCACCTGGGCTTCAGAAGCGCCAACTTGTCCGACTTTAATTTTATCCGGCATCATTTCCTGAACTATTTGTTCCTGATCTTGCTGGCTGCGGTTTTGGTTATCCCATACGAAGAAATTGTATTCCGCGGATTCATCTTTAACCGTGTAAAAGCGATGTTTGGCAAGTCATTCCTCATAAGCGGAATAATTACGAGTATTTTGTTCGCATTGTATCATTGGCAGGAGGGAGTAGGGGCGATGATCGGGATATTTATATTTGCGCTGGTCATTACCTGGTTGTATAAAATATTCAAAGGCAATTTGTGGTACCTTATCTTTTTCCATCTGGCATATGATGTTTTTATGCTTGGGATGATTTGGATGGGTAAAATGTGACATAAACTCTTTCCGTAAAATTAGGGAGAGGTGTCGACCCGAGTCGACAGAGAGGGTAAACTTGGTCAACTTTATATTAATAGGTGTTTGCATGATAGCCGGAATCCTGTTCCGGATGTCCAAACTATTGCCTGCCGACGCGCATAAGGGCATTAATGCCTGGATCATTTACCTGGCGCTACCGGCTGTTTCGTTCAAATATTTGCCGCATATTCATTGGAGCAGTCAGCTATTACTTCCGGTATTGATGCCGGTTATTGTTTGGCTTGGGGGATGGTTGTTTGTCAAGTTATACTCGTCTGCGGATAAAATCAACAAGTCGACTGAAGGTTGTCTTAAGCTATCGTCAGGCTTATCTAATACCTCGTTTGTTGGCTTCCCACTGATCATGGCTTACTTCAGCGATAAACAATTGGGAATCGCCATCATTTGTGACCAGGTAACTTTTATGGTGCTTTCAACGGCGGGGGTACTGGTTGCGATCAATGCCTCGCAAAAACAGGAACTGTCGGCAATGACCATCATCAAAAAAGTATTGCGCTTCCCGCCCTTTTTAGGCTGTGTTGGTGCGCTTACCATTCCGCACTTTATTGATATTTCTTCGCTCAATCCCTTTTTTGATAACCTAGCACTTACTGTTGCTCCGTTAGCTTTATTTTCCATTGGCTTGCAATTGCAGTTTGATGGCTGGAAGGATGAATTGAAACACATCGGAGCATCTATAACTTACAAATTGCTGATCGCACCGGCCTTGATACTGGGCGTTGTTTTAGTGATGGGTTTAAAAGGTATAATTCCTCAGATAGTGATCTTTGAAGCGGCTATGCCCACCTTGCTTACCTCGGGTGTAGTTGCAGAACAGTATAATGTCAATCCAAAACTATCCAGCCTGATTATCGGTATCAGTATCCTGGTGGCATTTGCCACCACTTCATTGTGGTATCATATCCTGCAGATATTGCAATAGTAGTTATGCAGATTGGAGGGAATGCTTATAACTGCGACCAATAGGAATACACTTATTATTAAGTAATACCAATTTATTGCCCTGAAAGTGTTTTATCTTGCTTTCAGCCACCAGGTATGACTTATGAACTCGCAGGAATGCTTTGGTTGGAAATAACTCTTCCGCCATTTTAAGCGAACCCTTTACAATGATCTTTTCTTCGTCGGTATAAATAATGGAATAATCCTTTAATCCTTGTATATAGTTGATAGAGCTCAGGCTGGTCTTCATTTTCCGCGTGCCTGATTTCAGGAAAATGTATTCATTATTACTGCCCCCATTTTGTAATACCGCTGCATCGCGTTCCAGTTCTTCTTGCAAGTTCTTTATTTTAATGCGTTGCCTGTACCAGTCGAGACTTAATTCAAAAGCTATAGTGATTGCTATGTACCAGAGCGAGGTTAAGAAATTGTATGGGAAAGAATACCAGAAGCTGCGATAAGAAACAGCTCCAATAACAAAGCCATACAAGTAAATATCGTAAAGTCCCTGCAGACCGACATAAGCACAAAGCGACAGGACAAGCAAAATTCCATAAGTAAAATACTTTTTGGTAGAAAAATAACGAGGTATTAGCCAGAAGAGATTAAAATAAGAGAGTGCTATAATTAGAGCAAGTCTCACAGTTGCGCACTCAGCAAAATGCCCTAGTCCGGCCTTTTGAATCAGGTAACGTCGCTCAAACAAAAACACAGTTGTGATAATGACCCAAAGCAACAGGTGCAACAGCTTTCTTGTGAGTGACCATTTCATATTTATACGCGTTTTAATTTATTTTCTGCAATGTTGAGCATTAAATAGATAAACGACTAATGGAATAGACCAACACCAGATTTAGTAGACAAATGGCATGCAGCGAAATTATGATCTAATATACATCTATTAATTAAGTGTTTGGTCTACTTAATTTTAGGTGTAACGGATGAGTGCCTAATCTTGTGTTGAAATTAAAATCGCAACACCATGAAAAAACTCATTTTAGGACTACTGGTACTGGTGGCATCCGGTTTCAGTAAAGGCACAAACAATCCATCGAAACCTGGCGGCTTTAGTGTTTTAACCATCGACCCTTCCAATAGCAACATTGCGTGGAAGGCTGAAAAACCGACAGGTATGCATTTAGGTACCATTGCAATCACCGGGGGCAGACTTAACTTTACCTGCAGGCAATTGTCGGGCGGTTCGGTTAACATCGATATGAAATCGATAAATGTGACGGACCTTTCGGCGCCCGACAAACAGAAATTAGAAAACAACCTGCGGGGCGATAACTTTTTTGATACAGAAAAGTATCCGCAGGCCAGGCTCGACATTGCCTCGGTAGATCATAAATCAGAGCCAAGCTATCACTTTGTCACTGTTAATGGCAACCTGACCATGCATGGCGTAACCAAACGGGTAGTTTTTACCGCTGATATTACTAAAAATGCAGCTGACCAGTTTATAGCGCAGGCAGATATGGACATAGACCGCCGCGACTGGAACATCGCAACGAGCAACATTAAATACAACACGCTCATCTATAAAACCGTTCATCTGCATGTGTCGTTACGGGCAAATAAACCGGCAGATAGGGTTACTTCGTTATAAGTAGCCACTTGCAGTATTGACAGTAAACATTTAGGTTTGTGGCTTTAGAAATCCCGAATGCCGATAACTAAAGCCACAATTGCCGACGTCGCTGAATTAACCCAACTCGTAAATAGTGGTTATCGCGGTGAATCCTCTAAAAAAGGCTGGACGACAGAAGCAAATCTTCTCGATGGTATACGTATTGATGAAAATGCCATGATCAAATATTTTCAGGACCCTTATATCACTATCCTGAAATATGTGAATGATGAAGGCAAGATCATCGGATGTGTTTACCTTGAGGTAAAAGGAGAGCGGTTGTACCTGGGAATGCTTACTGTATCGCCGCTCTTGCAGGCTAATGGCATAGGCCGTCAACTACTTCATCAAGCCGAAATTGTGGCCACCGAGTTAAATTGCAGGGCCATTTACATGACGGTAATTAAGAGCCGCAAAGAGTTAACAGCCTGGTACGAACGTCGTGGATATCAGGCCACAGGTGAAATATTACCCTTTCATGAGGGTACCCGTTTTGGTGTTCCTAAAGAGGAAATTCTGCTTGCTGTGTTTGAGAAAGAAGTGTAATAACAAAGCCCCGCAACAATTGAGCGGTGTAATATCTTATTTGCCACTATATACTTTCCAGCCTCATAAGCTTATCGCAAAGTCAACTCTAGCACCTTCCTCAATCTCTCTACATGCCTGAAATTCTCATGCTCTAACTTAGTCTCCACATGCTCATGTGCCCATGTAGTGTGGTATGGCACATGAATAGCATGGCCGCCAATGTTTAAGACAGGAATCACGTCGGACTTTAATGAATTGCCGATCATCATAAACTCTTCTGCACGGATATCAAGGTGTCGTAGTAGTTTTAAATAATCTTCTTCCTTCTTCTCAGACATAATTTCAATATGATGAAAATAATGGCTCAGCCCCGATTTTTTGAGCTTGCGTTCCTGGTCAAGCAGGTCACCTTTGGTAGCCACCACAATACGATAATGGCCCTGGAGGGATTTTAATACTTCTTCCACATCATCCAGTAATTCAATTGGCTCATTGAGCAGTTCCTTGCCGTAACCAATGATCTTTTCAATGGCCTCAATGGGAATGTGATTGTCTGTTACCTTCAGCGCTGCTTCGATCATCGATAAGATATAACCTTTTATCCCATAGCCATACAGCGACAAGTTTTCGATCTCGATCTTCAGTAGCTCACGAGACAAGGTGTGTTGCGGCAGAAATTCTTCCAGCAGGGCACAAAACTTCTTTTCGGTGTTCTGAAAATAAGGTTCATTCACCCAGAGGGTATCATCAGCATCAAACGCGATCACTTTTATATCCATCTGCCAAAATTTTGTGCAAGTATAAGTCATTGAGATTGATTTACATTACACTTTGTTTTGCTTGCAGGTCATTGCAACCCGATTTAAATACTTTAGGAAATTTATTATCTTCGCCGCGATAACTTAATCGCCAACCTATTCACATTTGAAATGAAATACTTTGTTACTTTTCTAATTCTAACTTTCCAGGTATCAGTTTTTGCACAATCCAATTATCGCCCGGGATACGTCGTACAAAACAATGGCGATACATTAAAAGGCTTTATTAATTACCGCGAATGGGACCGGTGTCCTGAAGTGATTGATTTTAAATCTAATTCAAGCGATCAGAAAGTCTCACAGTTTACACCAACGACCTCAAAAGGATTCCAGATTAATGGATTGGATACTTATTTAACTTATAAAGGGCCAATAAGTATGAACAAAACCGATTTTCACAACTTGCCCGATCACATAGATACCACAAAAAAACAAGCAGCTGTATTTTTAAAACAATTAGTGACCGGTAGATACATTACCCTTTATTACCACAATGACGATACTAAAATCAGGTTTTTTGTTTCGGACGGCAACAATACCCCCATTGAGCTTATGTACTACAGTTATAATACCGATGAGGGGCGAATAAATCATCTCGATATATATAAAGGACAATTGAATCTTCTGGTAAGTAAATTCCACCCCGAAAGCTCCAAATTAAACAGAAGAGTTGAAAACACCAGTTATGAACTTTCTCAACTTGAATCATTAGCTAATGAAATAAATGATAATAAGACTCGAGGTAAAAGATCCGCATCAAGATATTTTTTCGGAGCAGCGCTTAACAATACCAGGGTACAAATCAACAATGTCAACTATATTGATAATCCGCAATCTTTAACCTATTTGGCACCCAAAATCAGTGCAGGGATTGACATTTTTGGCAATAAGAATGTCCAAAAATATATCCTGAGAACTGAATTGTCATTTTCATATATCAAACCCCGTTTTAACTATAGCGAGGACCCGCAGTTCAATGTAAAAACGATTAGCGATGTAGGATATTCATTTGATCAATATACGGTTACTGCAACACCACAATTGTTGGTTAATGTGTATAATAAAACTAACTTTAAACTTTATTTAGACGGGGGTATCGGGCTCAATTGTTCTGCCTATTCAAACCATGTATTAAATATTAAATATACAAATGCCTTTAATACCGTTACTACCAGTAGTACCGAGAAACCGTACGGGCTTCACTCATTTTGGCTAACGTATCCTGTGCAGATTGGCGCAGTTTTTAATAAGATAGAAGTACATTTTACTTTTATCGCAAAATCAGATTATGCACCAAATTCGAACTCCGGTGCAGTGAGTGTGAGTAACCAGGCTATAAATGTAGGTCTAAAATATCTGCTATAGTTCTGATTCCAATTCAAAGACAAACTAAATTCCATGCAGCTGGCAAAATATTTTCAAATATTTTAAAAAAGCATGCAACCGTTTTAAAAAAGTGTCGTCTTATAATCAAACGCTCACAAAAAATTCATTTAAAATGGAAGAGGTACTGCCCGAATTAAAGGAATTTATCACCGGATATTGCGACCGTTATAAAATACAGAAAGTGAATCCTGACGCGCTGACTGTGGATACCAGTATCGACCTCGATCTGGATATTTTTGATATCGAGATCGATCTGTTCCTTGCCGAGTTTACCGATAAATTTCGTATTGACAACTCAAAGTTTACCTGGTATAAATATGGATATCCAAAGGGGTCAGTTGGTGTGGAGATGATCAAGACGGTATTTGGATACCGTTACACCTGGGTGAAAAAAGTAGCCAATAAAATATATAAGCCAAAATTCAAAGTGCAAAACCTGCAGGAGGCCATGAAAACGGGTCGGCTGGTATAGTGCGGATGGTAAATGCAGGAAACGGAGTAGTTCCGGCGGGTGGGTCAGCTTTCAAATTCTAAGCCCGCCGGTCCGGGATTGCTCCATTTCCTGCAGCCGATCTTTAAAACGCCTCAAAAACAGTCTTATTGCCTTTATTCAGTTTGACATTTTTCACCTCGCCGGTTCCCTGGAAATTATATCCTACCCCGATAATGTTTTCGTTGTATAATGGCCTTGGCGACTCATATACCATCTTGTCGTTTATAAAGTATTGTATTTTGTTACCCACACTTTTGCAGCCCACTTTGGTCCATTGTGAAAGATCGGTTCCAAAGCCCGACAGATCATTATCCTTCCCCGAAATAAAGTAACCGCCGTTCAATAGCCTGAGATTAGACACGCACCCCTTTGCTGATACCTGCACGATAACCGGAGTATTATCAGTAAACAAAATAATGTTGATAAGCTGACAGGCTGCAGCACCCTCATGAAAATCATTTCTGACCTCATTGCTGAAAGAAAACTCTTTCAAAGGTACGGGCTCAAAATTTCCTACATTATAATATTCCACTCCCGGTGGCTGCGGACCGAGCGGGATATTCTTTTTGTAAATGAGTGATGAAGGTATCTTCATACCCTCCTTGCTCATAAACTCGTTTTGCTCCAGGTAAACGGGAACAGGATATTGCGTGATCATTCCGAGCCATCCGGTGGTGGGGATCATTAGTAGTTGTTCCTTAACCACTTTATTATTTACGCCCAGTTTAGCATGATAAAATCCGGGACGATAGTACACAGAGGTAAATTGATGCTTGTCCTTGTTGACTATAGCCCTGGTGTCCGGATCCCATGATTGCTGTATGAAAACCGAATCATCCGGATTGGTTTTAACATCATAAGTGAAAATAACAGAGTTAGGAAGAGATCTAGTAACAGGACGTGTATGAAACATTATGGTACCTTTCGGTTCGCCTGGCATACGTTTGCCATAAATGCCCAGCAAACTAACGACAATTGCGCCTGCCACGATCAAAACAGTTTTAAAAATCCAGCCAGTCGTTTTGGTGGAGGTTTTTGCCGGTTGCTCAATTACTTCTTCAAAGATTACTTCTTTTGACGCCGTCAAAACCAGTGTGTCTTTATTCCGTTTGGTGAATGCTCTCCAGTTTTCGAAACCTGCAAAACGGGCCAGGGTATCCAAAGTAGTTCCGCTAGGCAGATGATTATATTCAACCCGGCCCCAAAGGCGACGTAAGGTGCTGGCACTTAGTGATACTTTTGTTTTTTCAAGGATAAGTTCATTCAATATCTCAAAATCCTTTCCCTGCCAGCCGGATGGATCGCCCCAGTCCAGTTGATCCTCAATAATGGCCAGTAAACTTTTCAGGTCAGCAGCACTCATGTTTCAATTTAATCAATTCAGAACCATTTATCCATTCCTTTAGACGCAGGGGAGTGGATTATGTGACAGGATTTTTTAGATGAAAATGATAAAAAGTACGATGCGCTATTTCAGTAGATTCCAATTCAAATCCCAGCTTCTTTAAAACATGTATAGAAGCCTCATTCCCTGCCTGTACATGGGCCACAATCCTCCTTAATTTTAACTCATCAAATCCGAATTTAATAAAAGCCCGACCAGCCTCGGCTGCATAACCGCGGCTCCAATAGGGCTTTGCAATATAAAACGCCAAGGTCCCTTCGCCCGGTATAGAACTGCCATCATTATTAAAATGTGGATAAACCCCACAACGACCAATGTATTGCCCATTCTCTTTCAGCATTGTGGCCCACATGCTCAATCCATCTTTTATCGGCTCGAGGGTTCCCATGAACTTCCGCTCGGCATCTTCCCGGGAACGTGGCTGACCGCCCGCATAACGTCTTACATCCGCATCCATTTCCATAGCGCAATAAGCGTCCATGTCTTCCGGGATATGTTGACGGAATAGTAATCTTTCAGAAGAAAGGATAGCTGGTTTTTTATTGTAATTCATTTAAATTCAAAAAGATACAACTTGAAAAAACTTGAACAGGATATGAATTGTCCTGCCCATAGTGCATTAATAAATTTGTATAAATCTTAAGCAGAGGCAATTTAACTATTAAAAAGATGAGCAAGTTATTTCTTAGAGTGATAGTTCTGAACTTACTGATGAGCACATCGCTATATGCACAAAAGGGCATCTGGAAAACCAAAGATGCTTACCTGGGACAAAAGCCCCCTGGCGATACCCCTGAAATATTCGGTGCCGGCATGTTGGCAAAGGCAGACACGTTTGCATTTGATCGTGTAGCCTTTTCTGATGATGGTACCGAGTTTTATTATCCGACTAACAACACGTGGTTTAGCAGTGTAAATAACAAGATTCGATATATGAAATTTGAGAACGGTAAATGGAACGGCCCGCTCGTGTTGAACGAGCATTATTATGCGCCAACTTTTTCGGTAGATAACCAAACACTTTACTTTTTAGGCGGCGGCCAGGGCGATGGTAAGCATTCAGTTGTATGGCAATCGCACCGCACAGTTACCGGGTGGACTCCACCTGAAGTGTACCTGAGTAAAGATTACGGGTTATATGATTTTATGCCGACTACCAGCGGTACCTGTTACGTGGGCAGCAACGTCCACCCGGATAAAAGAAGAGATTTCCAGGACTACGATATCAGCGAGTTGAAAATGACTGCAACGGATACAACCGTCCGCAGCCTTGGTGAACCGATCAACACCCCTGGTTTTGATGGTGATTTTTTTGTTGCGAGAGATGAGTCCTACATTATCGTGAGTGCTAAAGAAACCAAAGATTTTGAATGTGAGCTTTGGATCAGCTTTCATAAAAAAGATGGCAGTTGGACGGTACCTGTGAGCCTTGGCCCGAAGATCAATGATGGTATAGCTCACCGCTGGGGCGAGTATGTTACCCCGGATGGTAAATATCTTATCTATTCAACCGGGCATAGTCCGAAGGATTGCCACCTGGCATGGGTAAGGTTCGATTATTTGATGGAGAAGCTGAAAAAGCAAAATTTGTAGGCGGATGTTTATAATTAAAATTATATTCTATTTATTTTAAATTTATAAAATAATATTTTGTTAATTGTATTTTTATAAAATAAAATTTGTATTTATTCCGTTTTAGAATAGGGATACAATGGATGAGCCGGGTAAAAATATAGCCGGAAAATATTAACCATCAACCCTTATAACATGAAAAAGGCAATTTTCATAATGATCCTTTT
>Ga0097621_100001501_pt1 | contig 15978 bp, 9 predicted proteins | sample KBSMisM72_FD_73165 | JGI IMG/M metagenome (GOLD analysis project Ga0097621, IMG submission 73165) | Miscanthus rhizosphere microbial communities from Kellogg Biological Station, Michigan, USA - KBS Miscanthus M7-2 (version 2) (version 2) | ecosystem: Host-associated > Plants > Roots >... | reverse complement strand
TTGAAGTCAATTTCCTGCGCATGTAATGAACGCCCGGAAGTTTGAATATGATACTTCAACATCTGGCTGCGTTTGTTGGCCTTGTATTTATACTTCATTGCCTTTGCCCAAATGCGGCGGGCCACGCGACCGATGACGCTATACTCCGGATCCATTCCGTTGCTGAAGAAGAAAGAAAGATTGGGAGCGAAATCGTCAATATTCATCCCCCTGCTTAAATAATACTCCACATAGGTAAATCCATTGGCAAGCGTAAACGCCAATTGAGTAACGGGATTCGCGCCTGCTTCAGCAATATGATAGCCGCTGATTGAAACACTGTAAAAATTCCGAATTTTATTTTCGGTGAAATAAGCCTGAACGTCACCCATTAATTTCAGTGCGAATTCGGTGCTGAAGATGCAAGTATTCTGCGCCTGGTCTTCCTTGAGAATATCCGCCTGCACGGTGCCCCTTACCTGCATCAGCGTTTCAGCCTTGATTTGCGAATAGATTTCTCTGGGCAACACCTCATCCCCGCTAACGCCTAAAATAGCAAGGCCGAGACCGTCGTTTCCTACGGGCAATTGACCGGGTGAAGCGTTGTCGATGTATGAAGGTCTTGTTTGTCCCGAAAATTTTTTCGAAAGTTTCTGGTTCACTTCGTCCCATTTTCCATTCGCTTCAATCCATTTCTCGCATTGCTGATCGATGGCCGCATTCATGAAGAAAGCGAGGATAATGGGAGCCGGTCCGTTGATGGTCATGCTCACAGAAGTTTTGGGATCGCAAAGGTCAAATCCGCTGTACAATTTCTTCGCATCATCAACCGTGGCGATGCTGACACCACTGTTTCCCACTTTGCCATAGATATCGGGCCGGATCGCCGGATCCTCACCGTAAAGGGTAACCGAATCGAATGCTGTGCTAAGTCGTTTTGCAGGCTGGTCTACCGATAAATAATGAAATCGTTTATTCGTACGCTCGGGAGGACCTTCCCCTGCAAACATCCTCGTGGGATCTTCTCCTTCTCTTTTCAATGGGAACACGCCGGCCGTAAACGGAAATCTGCCTGGTGCATTTTCCTGTGCCTGCCAGCGGAGAATGTCGCCCCAGTCTTTGTATTTGGGCAGGATCACTCTTGGGACTCTTGTTCCTGAAAGGCTGATGCTATACATCGGCTGTCGAATGATCTTTTCACGCACGTTGTATTCATAATAGTCCCTGGAATATGCATTCAGTTTCTCCGGCCACTTCTGTAATAACATTCTGCTTACCGGCGTAAGTTGATCCTGGTAGAAATTAATCTGTGCCTCCAGAACGCTCATTGCCTCTTTGGAGCCGTCCGTCTCATTTTTTTTGATCGTCGCCAGTGCGCCGTGAAGTTGGTAAAGCGTTGAAGCAATCGCCGACTGTTCTCTTACTAACTCGTCGTACGACTCCAACGATTCCGCAATCTCACTCAAATATCTCACGCGCGATGGAGGAATGATGAGTGAACGACTGGTGGTATCCTTTGAATGATGAACCGAAATCTTTTTTTCCGAAAAATGAATCTGAGTCTTAGCTGATATCTTCTCTACCAATCGCTCAAACAATTCATTGATGCCGGCGTCATTAAATTGTGAAGCGATCGTTCCGACCACCGGCAATTCTTCATCCGTTGCCGACCATAGCGCATGGTTCCTTTTGAATTGCTTTCTTACTTCACCCAATGCATCCAGCGCACCAGCCTTGTCGAATTTATTAATTGCGATCAGGTCGGCATAGTCCAGCATATTTATTTTCTCCAATTGTGATGCCGCGCCATATTCAGGTGTCATCACATAAAGGCTCACGTCGCAGAATTCCAATATGCTGGCATCGCTCTGGCCAACCCCTGCGCTTTCGAGTATGATGAAATCAAATCCGGCCTGCCTGCAAATTTCAATTGCTTCTTCCACGTGTGCACTGAGGGCCTTATCACTTTCGCGCGTGGCGAGACTGCGCATGTAAGCGCGCACATTATGAATAGAATTCATCCTGATCCTGTCGCCCAGCAACGCACCACCCGTTTTTTTCTTCGAAGGATCTACCGAAATGACAGCGACGGTCTTGTCTTTAACCCCATTCAAAAAACGTCGCAAAATTTCATCGGTCACGCTACTCTTTCCCGCGCCCCCGGTGCCTGTAATTCCCAATACCGGAATCTTGCTTGACGTGGTGATTCCTTCTTTACTGGCCTGGAGAACATTGGCGGCTACACCTTCTCCGATCTCTGCCCAGGAGATGGCCCGCGCAATTTTCCGGATGTCTTTCATTTCTCCCAAAGGTGGATTACCATTCCAAAGTCCTGACGCCTTCCAAAATTCCGTTTCCTTCCAGGCATTGCCATTCGATGCCGGCTCACAACGTTTTATCAGGTCTTCAATCATGCCCTCTAGTCCCATCCGTCGCCCATCATCCGGGCTATAAATCCTGGTAATGCCGTACTGATGTAATTCTTCAATTTCAGAGGGTAATATGGTCCCGCCTCCACCACCGAAAATCCTGATATGACCGCATCCGTTTTCAACCAGCAAATCGCGCATGTATTTGAAAAATTCCACGTGGCCGCCCTGGTAAGAAGTAACGGCAATACCCTGTACATCTTCTTCAATTGCACATTCTACAATTTCCGCCACAGAACGGTTATGTCCCAGGTGAATGATCTCTGCACCTTTGGATTGCATGATTCGGCGCATGATATTGATGGCAGCGTCGTGACCATCAAAAAGAGAGGCGGCGGTTACAAGGCGGAGTTTTTGATTTGGTGCATGGTCCATATCAGCAAGCATTATTCACGCGTCAAAGGTAGTTTAAAAACTAATGGGTGTTAGCATGCCGATTGCACGAATTTTCGGTTTTGCAGGGACGAAAATTGGGGCTAGCTTCGAAATCAAAATTCGAAAAATGAAATTGGTTCGATTCGGAGAGCCGGGCAAAGAAAAACCAGGCATCGTAAACGCAAATGGTAAATTAATGGATGCCTCCGGTTTCGGGGAAGACTACGATGAATCTTTCTTTTCGAATGATGGTATTGTTCGATTAAGAAACTGGCTTGCCAAAAACGAAAATCAATTGAAGCCTGTTGCGGACGGAAGCAGGCTGGGTGCCCCCATCCAAAAGCCATCCAAAATCATCTGCATCGGATTGAACTACACCGATCATGCCCGCGAAAGCAACATGACTGTTCCTCCCGAGCCCGTGATTTTTTTCAAATCAACTACGGCGATTTGCGGACCTGATGACAAACTGATCATCCCAAAAAACAGCGTGAAAACAGATTGGGAAGTTGAATTGGCCGTTGTCATTGGCAAAAAGGCGAGTTATATAGAAGAATCTGCGGCAGCGGCACACATCGCAGGATATGTGCTGCATAACGATTATAGCGAAAGAGCATTTCAATTGGAGCGGAGCGGACAATGGGTGAAGGGTAAAAGCTGCGACAGTTTTGCACCATTGGGTCCCTGGCTGGCCACACCTGATGAATTCAAAGACATTGACAAGCTTCGGCTATGGCTTACCGTAAATGGTAAAACGATGCAGGATGGCAACACCGGCAATATGGTATTTAAAGTACCTTTCCTGGTTCACTACCTGAGCCAATTTATGACGTTGTTGCCGGGTGACATTGTGAGTACTGGAACGCCAGCGGGCGTTGGATTGGGTCAGAAACCCAATCCGATCTATCTCAAACCCGGTGACGTCATTGAGCTGGGTATTGATGGATTGGGAATCAGCAGGCAGGTAGCTGTGGCCTGGAAATAACTTGCAACCTTTTCTTCTAAATTTCGATGGCAAGAAATATCATCTTGGATGGACCTGGTCAATTTCAATATGGCGAAACCATATTGGATGAAAACCTGCAGCCGGGCGAGACTCTTGTTCGTGTCCGTAGCATTGGCATTTGTGGTACGGACTATCATGCTTTTCATGGTCGGCAGCCCTTTTTCAATTATCCCAGAATTATTGGACATGAGTTGGGGGTGGAAGTGATAAAAACCGCCGACAACGTTTCGGAGGTAAAGGTGGGCGACCATTGCGCAGTAGAACCCTATCTCTATTGCGGGAAATGCAATGCCTGCAAAATTGGAAAAACCAATTGTTGTGAAAATCTCAGGGTGCTTGGCGTCCATATCGACGGCGGGATGCAGGAAATGATCAAGATAGCGGCCAGGCAATTGCATCCCTCTGCCAAGCTCAATGATTCGCAGCTCGCGCTGGTTGAAACCCTCGGTATTGGCTTTCACGCCGTGCAAAGAGCGCAGGTAGTTGCCAGCGATACCGTGCTGGTCATCGGCGCAGGACCCATTGGCTTGTCTGTCATGGAATTTTTGCGTCAGGCAGAAACAGTCGTGGTGATGGACCGTGATGAACAAAGGTTGAATTTTTGCCTGCAATGGAATTATGCCAAAAAAGCGATCAAGAGTGAAGGCGAAGTTGTCATGCAAATCAGGAATGCCTTCAACGGCCAGCTTCCTTCCATCGTTTTCGATGCAACGGGCGACGCAGATTCGATGAACCGCTCATTTTCCTTTACATCGAACGGCGGCAAACTGGTATTCGTGGGTCTTTTTCCGGGAGAAGTACATTTTTCTGATCCCGAATTTCATCGGAAGGAACTAACGCTTATGGCCTCCCGAAATAGCCGCTCAGATGATTTCAATGCGATTATCAAAAGAATAGAAGACGGAACAACCGATACCGACAAATGGATCACGCACCGGCTGGAGTTCGAATCGTTCATTCCTTCTTTCAACCAGCTTGTAAAAAATACAGGCGGACTCATCAAGGCGATGGTCACCATTAAGCATTGAACTAGCGGTCTAATGAATATCTTTAGAAAATTTAACCCTAAAAAAAAGCCATTTACATGATACCTACAGCAAGGGTACTGACACTCTTTATCGTACTTATGACATTCGGCGCGTTCAATAACCAGCAGAAGAAGAAGATTATTTTTTTTGGTGATTCTATTACTGAAGTGGGTGCAAAGCCTGGTGGCTTCATCACGCTTTTGCAGGATACGCTTACAAAGGCGGGAAAATCGTCCGCGTACGAATTAATTGGGGCGGGAATTGGTGGGAATAAAATCTACGATTTGTATTTCCGGATGGACACCGATGTGATCGCAAAAAAGCCAGACCTCGTATTTATTTATGTAGGTATAAACGACGTTTGGCACAAGCGAACCTTTGGCACAGGCACGGATCCTGACAAATATGAAAAGTTTTACAATCGTATCATCGATCGTATCCAGGCATCTGGCGCGAAAGTTGTGATCTGTACGCCGAGCACAATTGGGGAAAAAAAGGACTTCGTGAATGAGCTGGATGGGGACCTGAATAAATATTCAGATATTATCAGGAATATTGCTAAGAACAAGAGCGTGGAATTGCTAGACTTGCGCAAAGCATTTGTCAGTTACCTCGCTACTCACAATCCATCCAACCAGTATAATGGTGTACTAACGATTGACGGCGTCCACATGAATGAAAAGGGCAATCGTTTCCTGGCAGATCAATTTTTCCCCTATCTCAGGTAAGGTTTCTAACGAGAAGAATAAACAGATCAGGCATGGCCATTGACACGCACGTACATTTTTGGAAATACGACAAGGTTCGGGATTCCTGGATTACAAAAGACATGAAAGTACTGATGCAGGATTACCTGCCGGAGCAACTTGACCTGGCTGCGAGGAGAAATGAGATCACGGGTTGTGTGGCGGTCCAGGCCGATCAGTCCGAATTGGAAACACATTTTCTTGTTGAGCTCGCAAAGACTCATCCATTCATCCAGGGTGTGGTTGGCTGGGTTGATTTGCAAGACGCCGAAGTCGAAAAGCGACTCGAGTATTTTTCACAATATCCATTGATCAAGGGCTGGCGTCATATTGCACAGGCCGAGCCGGATAATTTTTTGTTGAGTGAACCATTTCAACGAGGTATTGCCACGCTGGGTGCCATGGGCTATACCTATGATGTATTGATCTATCATCATCAACTGAAGCCGGCTTTGGAGATGGTAAAGCGCTTTCCCAACCAGCAATTTATAATCGATCATTGTGCTAAGCCAAATATCAGGAGAAAGGATATCAAAGAGTGGGCTGCAGTAATGAAGGACTTGGCACAGCTCGATTACGTGTATTGTAAGCTTTCAGGTCTGCTCACCGAGGCGGAATGGAAAAGCTGGAAGCCTGCAGATTTTTATCCCTACCTCGATGTGGTATTTGATGCGTTTGGCACCGATAGACTGATGTATGGCAGCGATTGGCCGGTCATTCTTCTCAGTGGAATCTATGTGCAGTGGAAAAGCTTGCTTGAAAAATACATGGAAAATTTCAGCTCGGATGACCGGGAGAAAGTCTTTATCTCTAATGCCCGGAAGTTTTATAGGCTATAAACAATTAAAAAGTAAAAATTCAAAATTAAAAAGGAGTTTTGAGGGGCAACCTTTACGACCTTTTAATTTTGAATTTTTACTTTTTACTTTTTACTTCTTACTCCTTGATATCAGTCGTCATTTTTGGCCTGTCAAATTCCCACTCGTGTTTGTCTAATTTCTTTTCTTGGGGATACACTTCGTCGCAGGTGTTGCCATCATAGAGTCTTCCATCTTTCATCACGTATTTGATCGTATTTGTATTGCGGATATTTTCAAGCGGATTCTTATCCAGCACGATCAGATCTGCCAACTTTCCCACTTCAAGACTTCCCAAATCCCTATCAAGGCCCAATCCCTGTGCGCCCAGAATAGTTGCCGTTCTCAATGCATTGTGCGTGCTCATTCCGCCGCTCTGCATGGCCCAGAGTTCCCAATGGTAGCCCAATCCCTGGAATTCACCATGACTGCCAATACCCACCATACCTCCTGCTTCAACGAGACTTTTCATGTTCTTCGCGTGCTTTTGGAATACGTGCTCCTCAGGCATAAACCAAAGTCCCGGCCGCCTTGTTTTTGACGCCAGTTCCTCGTATGCAAAAAGGTTCTGCACCTTGGGATCGTGATAAGGATTTTCTGTTTCCCAGAAATAAAGTTCCGCAAAAGGCCCACCATAGGATACCAGCAATGTTGGTGTCACGATCATACCAGCACGAGCAATGGAGGTCCAAACATCATTATACAAAGGATAGATGGGTAGCGCGTGTTCGTGACCGGGATAGCCATCCAGGAGATTGCTCATGTTGAATTTAAAATCAAGTCCGCCTTCCGTGGTGGGCATGATTTCCTGGTTGCGCGCCGCCATGATGATCCATTCGCGTTGCTTCCTGTTTCCGGTCAGGTACATTTTGATGTACTTGGTATGATAGTATTTGCTATACTGCTTCAACACACTCTCGGCCTGGGCCGAATCTTTGATGTTGTAGTACCAGAAACCAACGCCGGGGCCAGTTGAATAAATCCTCGGACCGGGCATCATCCCAGCATCCACCATATCGCTGTAAGTAAGAACATCAGTAGTTGCCGTTTGCGGATCCCTGGTGGTTGTAACACCATAGGCAAGGTTGGTAGAATAGATCCAGATCTGATTTTTCTGAATACCCCAGTTCGGCCACATATGACTATGGGGATCTACAAAGCCGGGAATGATGGTCTTGCCTGCTACATCGATTTGCTTCGCAGAAGCAGGTACCGATAAAGATCCGGATCGGCCGATGGCCTTGATGCGATTGTTCTCAACAAGTATATCGCCGTTTTCGATGATCTCATCGCCCTTCATCGTCACGATGCGCGCGCCCTTTAATAAAACAACTCCTTGTGGCGTTGCTTTTTTGAAGTAGACTTTCACATCGGTTTCGACGGCAACGTACTTTGGATCTTCTTTTTTCCTGGCAGTTGTGTCTTTTGCTTTTAGAGAATCGGCGAGCTTCTTTTGCGCGTCTGCCTGTTTTTTCAATGCGGAATCGGCATTCACACGAGCAGTGGAATCTTCAATCCGTTTCGCCTCCGCTTTTTTGGCGTCTTTCAGACTGTCTTCAAAGAATTGTGCGCGATCTACATCATAAACAAAATGTGTGCTGCCCAGGCTCCAGTGAACTTTCTTACCATCATTCTCCCAATATGGAAATTCGCCGCCCACTTCGGTAAGCTTACGTGAAGGGAAGTCGGCGCTGCTGGCATCTGCAACGGAAATATTTACCAGTTTACCTGTCTGCGGCAACGTCACCATATAAATATCATTGTTCACCTGAACCATCGCCCTTCCTCCTTCCGGAGAAATCGTGATCCAGGAAGCAGGTGATGGCGGTGTAACTTCCCTTTCGTTCATGTCATCATCGGTTTCGCCCAGGATGCACTTCATGGCTGAGGGATCTGGCCGGCCATTCTTGGTAGGAATCGTGCCATAGGTCGTGATACCGGTTACATGAACCAATCTCTTTTCATCCGTTCCGTCCCATTTAATTGAAAGTAGATCTCCATTGGGGTGACTGAGATAGATTCTATCCCATTGTTTATTTACGAAATGCGGATTGTAACGACCAAGCGCCTTGTCAATAACGTTAACGGCTCCACCCGCAGACGGAATCCAGCAAAGGTCATCTTCATTTCCATCATAGCCCGGACCATACGCCTCTTTGAAGACGCGATCGCTGCTTCTCAGAAAAACAATCTTGTCACCGGCAGGATTGAATGTAAGATTCTGGTAGAGTCCGGGTTCATTCGTCAGTTTCTGAATGGCCGAAGTGGCGAGTGTGATCTTGTAAATATTTCCACCGGTGCTATTCCAGGTGCAGAACACGATACTCTTGCCGTCGGGTGACCATGCAGGTTGTGCTTCCGTGTATTCATTTTTGGTGAGACGCTTCGGTGTGCCTTTCGGATAATCCATCAGGTACAACCTGTTCAAAACCGTAAATGCCAATTTCTTTCCGTCAGGAGAAGGGACAGCATCCCTGATTTGAGTAGCCTGTTGATACGGTGTATCAGAAACAGGGTATTTGAAAGAAAGTCTCGGACCAAGTTCAAGGTTCACGTCTACTTCAAAAGGAATTTCAGTGATGGCTGAACCATCCAGTGGGATGCGATGAATTTTTCCTCCGAAAGATGCGAGAAGAGCCTTGCTGTCGGGCGTAAAAGTCATTGCAGGCAACACGCCCAGCGGGGCGATCGATTCCTGTTCATCGCGTTGAACCGGGTACGCAAGCCATTTTTCGTCGCCATTTGAAAGATCGCGCAATACCAATCCCGTTTTGTCTTCGTAGCGTGATCCATAAACAAGCCATTTACCATCTTTAGACAACACCGGAGTAAAGCCCGATCCATACCGGGAGGTAATGAAACGCGATTTCGCGTTTTCTCTATCGTACACGCCCACCTGGTATTGCGGTAGCCTGGCGTTGTAATTCCATGCGCCATTGCGCGAGGAATAGTAAATATATCTGCCATCTGCACTTACAGCGGGGTCAATGATCTTGAGGTTTTGCGGTTCTCCAATCAGCGTTGCACCGCCACCGCCCCTGCGATGAACCATATACAATTTTGGATTGCGTCTTCCTTTCACGTAAACGATATATTCTCCATCGGGCGTCCAGCATGCGGAAGGAAAATAGTCGTTGGTGCTGGAGGTCATGCGAACCGTATCTTTTTTTTCAGTATCGATATACCAAACATTGTCGGCGCCGTTGCGGTCGGAAATAAATAGAATTTTCTTTCCGTCCGGACTGTATCGCGGATGTACGTCGTATGCCAATCCTGTAGTTACCGGTGTTGCCTTACCACCGGTTGCGGGCATGGTATAGATATCGCCCATCATGTCAAACAGAATGGTTTTACCATCCGGACTGATGTCAAGGCTCATCCAGGATCCTTCCTTTGTGGAAAAGCTGATTTTGCGCGCCGGCTTCAATGGAAGGTCTTTGAAGACAGCGTATTTGACAGTATCCTTTTTGGTTGAATCCTTTCCAGGGGGAACCGGAAATTTCGATCCGCCTGGATGGGGTGAAGAAAATGCTAATGCAGTAATGGTTGTTACGCAAAGCAACAAGAAGCCAGTAATTCGCATAATGATGATTTTGGATTTGGGAAGATAATAACTCTAATAGTTAAGCAGAATAAATTTTGAGCAACGGCCCCAAAGTTGGGTATAAGGTATTGCCCGCCCGAACGTTCCGTTCGGAACGGGCGGGGGTATTGGGTATACGGTATAGGGTATAGCAAATAAATTACGAGATAGACATTTTTCTCCCAATGCCGTATACCATATACCCTATACCGATACCTACCCCATTTACCTTATTTTTGCTCCCTATGGATCTTCAACTGGCCAACAAGGTTTTCATAGTCACCGGAGGCTCCAGCGGCATTGGCGCTGCCATCAGCAAATGCCTTGCGGCAGAGGGTGCAATTGTGGTCATTGCCGACAGAAAAACACAGCAAAACCACGAGTGGGTAGATCATATTGTTAAGTTAGGGGGCCGGGCTTCCGACGTGACCGTTGAGCTGACCAATACCCAGGCCTGCAAGGAGGTCATTGATTTTACAATTGATAAATACGGGAGAATTGACGGCGTCGTGAACAATGCCGGCATTAATGATGGCGTGGGAATCGAAAACGGTTCGCCTGAGAAGTTCGTCCAGTCATTGCAGCTCAACCTCGTTCATTATTATAGTATCGTTCATTTTGCGCTCCCGCATCTAAAAGACATGAAGGGAGCCATCGTTAATATCAGCTCCAAAACTGCAGAAACCGGCCAGGGAAATACCAGCGGTTATGCTTCGGCCAAGGGTGGCGTCAACGGACTTACACGTGAATGGGCAGCAGAACTTGCTCCTCACGGAATAAGAGTCAATTGCGTGGTACCCTCTGAAGTGTGGACGCCACTTTATGAGTGGTGGGTGAGCCAGCAAGAGAACCCTGAAGAAAAAATCAAATCCATCGTTTCCCGGATCCCATTGGAAAAGAGGTTTACCAAAACAGAAGAAATCGCCGATATGGTGGTGTTTCTGCTTTCACCACGTTCAGGCCATACGACCGGCCAGCTGGTGCATGTTGATGGAGGTTATGTTCACCTAGACAGAGCTTTGACATGAATTCAAATTTTTTACGGATACATCCACGAGACAATGTATTGGTCGCGCTCATCAATTTGCAACAGGGTTCGACAGTTCCATTCAATGGTCATGAAATTGTGTTGCAGGAAAATATACCAGCTAAGCACAAATTCTTTATTCATGAACTGGAGCAGGGCGATGAAATCATTATGTATGGTGTGTTGGTGGGAAAGGCTCAATCGAAAATTCCCCGGGGCGGCCTGATGACAACCGTGAACACCAAACACGCTGCAGATCCTTTTGCCTGGCGGGATGCGCATTATGAATGGAAGGCGCCTGATGTATCTGAATTCAGAAATCGAACATTTAATGGCTATCACCGTTCAGATGGAACCGTGGGGACCGCCAACTATTGGCTCTTCATGCCCACGGTATTTTGCGAGAACCGCAACCTGGATGTTATTCGGGAGGCCTTGCACAATGAATTAGGATATGCCGTTGCTGACAAATACAAGCAATACACGCACGAATTGGTTTCGGCTTACAGAAACGGCAGAGATGTCCGGGAAATTTCATTGGTGGATCAGGCCCCGTCCAATCAAAGAATTTTCAAGAATGTGGATGGAATAAAATTCCTGAATCACCAGGGGGGATGCGGTGGTACGAGACAGGATGCTGCCACCCTTGGTGCGTTGCTGGCTGCCTATGCAGATCATCCCAATGTTGGCGGCATTACAGTGCTTAGCCTGGGTTGCCAAAATTTGCAGGTACAGGATTTTGACGACGCGCTGAAAAAAAGAAATCCTTCGTTCAATAAACCACTTTTCATATTTGAACAGCAACAGTCGCAAAGCGAGGAGGAACTTATTCGGCAGGCCATTGCGCAAACTTTTTCAGGCCTCATGGAAATCAATAAGATTGACAGGAAGCCTGCGTCGCTGGACAAACTCTGCATTGGCGTGAAATGTGGCGGAAGCGATGGGTTTAGTGGCATCTCGGCTAATCCTGCTGTTGGCTACGCCGCAGATTTGTTGGTGGCACTGGGTGGAAAGATTTTGTTGGCGGAATTTCCAGAACTCTGCGGTGCTGAACAAGGATTGATTGACCGGACTGTAGATGAAACCACGGCGGAAAAATTTATCCGGCTCATGAAATCCTACAACGAAATGGCGCATAAAGTGGGCTCGGGCTTCCACATGAATCCTTCGCCGGGAAATATTAAGGACGGGCTTATCACAGATGCCATTAAATCAGCAGGCGCTGCAAAGAAAGGGGGGAGCTCCCCGGTGGTAGACGTTTTGGATTATACCGAGAAAGTCACGAAACCCGGACTGAGCCTGGTTTGTACGCCAGGCAATGACGTGGAAGCCACTACCGGTAAAGCAGCCTCGGGCGCCACGCTCATTTTGTTTACAACGGGATTAGGTACGCCTACGGGTAACCCGGTATGTCCGACGATAAAAATTTCTACCAATACATCGCTGGCGCGAAGAATGAGTGATATCATAGATATTGACACAGGCCCTATCATCACCGGAGAAAAGACAATTGAAGCGATGGGTCGGGAAATTCTGGACTATTGCATCCATGCGGCAAGTGGTGAAGTGATACCAAAAGCCGTTCAGTTGAACCAGGACGATTTTATACCCTGGAAGCGAGGCGTTTCTCTTTAAACAAAAAGTAAATCAGTTTTCCATGTTCAGACTGGATCATAAGACCGCCATCGTCACCGGCGGCGGAAGCGGAATCGGTAAAGCAATTTCAAAATGTTTTGCAAGCAATGGTGCGCACGTATTCATTTTTGACCTCGATGAAAGAGGAGGAAAGCAAACGGCCGATGAGATTGCTACGGAAGGCGGCAAGGTTGAATTCATCAGGGTGAACATTTCCGATGGAGAGGAGGTGAAGAAGGCGGTGGATATGGTTCTTGCCAAAAACAAATCAATTGAGATACTGGTTAACAATGCGGGGATTGCGCATGTGGGAAATCTTGAAAAAACCACGGACGATGATTTTAACAGGTTAATCAATGTCAATGTAAAAGGCGTGTTTAATTGCCTTAAACACGTGGTCCCCGGCATGAAAGAAAAGGGTGGGGTGATTTTAAACATGGCTTCTGCGGCGGCCACGGTGGGAATTCCGGACAGGTTTGTTTATTCGCTTACAAAAGGTGCCGTGGTGTCGATGACCTTATCTATAGCCAAGGATTATATCAAAGAAAATATTCGTTGCAATTGCATTTCGCCAGGTCGTGTTCATACGCCTTTCGTAGATGGTTTCATCGCGAAAAATTATCCTGGAAGGGAAAAGGAGATGTTCGAAAAATTATCAAAAACGCAGCCTATTGGCAGGATGGCACAACCCGAGGAAATCGCGGGGTTGGCGCTTTATTTGTGCTCGGATGAAGCCGCCTTCGTGACAGGTTGTGATTATCCGATTGATGGGGGGTTTATGAGGTTGAATAATTGAGGGGTGGACAGTGGACAGTAGACAGTGGACAGTGATTCTGACCAACTCTTCACTGTCCACTATCTACCGTCCACTGTCTACTATTCCAAAGCATACTTCTTCATCAACGCCAACAACACCCCATTCGTCCAGCCGAAACCATCCTGGGATGCATATTCGCCGCCGCCGGCCTCAAGGTTCGTATCTACAACATTGTATTTCTCCATCAATTTGCCGGTTCTTTTGAAAACGTCTACGTTCAATTTCACCCATCGTCTCGCCACTTCCTTGGCATCGTCATAATAGCCGTATTGTTCCAGTCCCATAATCGCCATCCATTCCAGCGGAGCCCATCCGTTGGGTGCATCCCACTGCTCACCAGTGTTATGAATTGTATTCACCAGGCCCCCGGCTTTCAAGAGGTTTTCGATACAAAATTTCTTTTGCTTTTCGGCCCTGGACCGTTCAGCAACTCCAAAGAAAAGCGGATACATGCCCGCTAAAGTGCCATTATCGCTCAGAGCAGATTTTCTAAAATTGTAGTCTGCATAACAGCCACCGATATTGCTCCAGCAATATTTTTCAATGCCTTCTTTTCTCGCTTTGGCTTTTTGTTGGAAAGTCGCCGCGGCAGAAATATTTTTAGCCGAGTTCGATGCATTGGTCGCTGAAGAAAGTGTGTATGCCTTTACCAATACGATCTCCAGGTTGTAGAGAAGGCTATTCAAATCGACTGCGATATAATCGGTGGTGATAATGTTCGTGATCTTTTTTGCGTCCGTAAACCAACGGCTACTGAAATCAATGCCACTTTCAGCTCCTGCACGCAAATGATGATACATTTCTATCCTGTCGCGTCCCGATTTCTCTGCTACTTCAAAATCCTCGCGGTAGCTTTCCTGTCGCGGAACTTCTGAATCATCCCAATACCTGTTTAATATCGTGCCATCCGCCATCTTCACAACACGTCTGTGCAATTCACCCACTTTTAGTTTGTCGGCTCCTTCCATCCAATAGTTGTATTCCTTTTCAAGTTGTGGCAGAAATTGAGTGTACACTGCATCTCCTTTGATGCTGGCCAACAGTTGCACCATGGCGGCAAAAAAAGGCGGTTGTGATCTGCCCAGGTAATAGGAGCGATTACCATTTGGAATATGACCATATGTATCGATCAGGTATGCGAAATTTTTCAACATGTTCTCGATCATTTCCGTTTCGCCACTCTCTTTCAGGCCCAGCATGGTGAAGTAAGAGTCCCAATAATAAATTTCACGAAAACGGCCACCGGGCACGATATAAGAATAAGGCAGCGGCAAAAGAGAACTTCCCGTCTGGGGTTTGTCGGGATTGCGTTTCAAAACGGCCCATAGATTTTTGATGTGCGTTTGTACGTCCTCGTTGGGATTGGTATGATAGCTGTCGGTCGGACTCTTCGGTTCGTCAAAATTCTCCATTACGAATTTCTTAAGGTCTATCGTTACCTTATTCTTTTTCGCCTCCTTTTTCATCTTCATATAATCTGAAACGATGGCTTTGGGTTCCCGTTTCGGCAGACAGTCCACGAAGGTTTTTCCATCTCCAAAGACTTTGTTCATCTGAACATCGACAAAAAGTTCACCGTATAATTGATCAGGTGGCAGGGGTTGTTGTGCGCTGGCCTCAAAAAAGAGTATACACATTGAAAGCAGGGCGGCGATTCTCATTTCTAAATCGTTTTTCCTAAGTTAAGCCTAATTATTTATGGGGTATTAGGTATTGCCCGCCCGAACGTTCCGTTCGGAACGGGCGGGGGTATTGGAGAACGATATGGGGTATAGGGTATACGGTAAACGGAGCTATAAACCATTCACCTTTTACCTTATACCATATACCGTATACCTTATACCCCTAAAGCCTGATTCCCGCAGAAACAATGATGCTCCTTCCATCAGCAGGATAAAGGCCCCCCGGGCCCGGGAAGAACCAGGGACGTTCAGTGAAATATTGTTTGTTCAGCAAATTATTCATCAGCAGTTTTACGTTAAACCGCTTTCCGAAATAGTAGGTGAAGTTCCAGTCAACCAGCGAATAGGATGGTACAACGCCCAGGGTGCCACTTGCATTTGGCTTTTCCGTATTTAGAGCATCAGCATAGGCTTTGCCCGTAAAGCTGTATTGGAGCGTGGATGAGAATTTTTTGTAAGCCACCTGCACCCCGTTACGGCTGATGAAGTGAGGAGCTGCTTCAACCCAATTCCCCTTGATATCAACCATATTCGTTCCTGCCAAAAATACCTTCTTGGTATAACGGGCATTAATATACGCTGTTGACGTAAACAGGTTGAGCCGGAACGAGCTGTTGTAGCTGCTCAGCCATTTGATGGGCTGTACTTCTGCATACAATTCAAATCCTTTCGAATTTGAATTCCCGGTATTCGTTTTGTAGAAATACGTTTGATTGTTGTCGTCTGTCAGGATCACGTTTCCGGTTCTGTTAAAATAATTCAGGTTGAATACCGTGAAATCAAAGTTAAATGCATTCCCAAGTCGACCCCTGAT
>Ga0097621_100001498_pt1 | contig 16027 bp, 13 predicted proteins | sample KBSMisM72_FD_73165 | JGI IMG/M metagenome (GOLD analysis project Ga0097621, IMG submission 73165) | Miscanthus rhizosphere microbial communities from Kellogg Biological Station, Michigan, USA - KBS Miscanthus M7-2 (version 2) (version 2) | ecosystem: Host-associated > Plants > Roots >... | reverse complement strand
CGCATCGGCGTCCCGGCCGCGGGTAAAGAACTTGTAGGCGTCGCGCGCGTCGCGGGTGAACAGCCGCTGCAGGTCCTCCGCGGTCAGATCCTTCGTGTAGTTGTCGAAGAAATCCGCGAGGCGAGAGGGACGATGGGCAGGGGCCAAGAGTTCTGAGTTCTGAGTTCTGAGTTCTAAGTTGAGATGAGCCCCAACTCCCGGCCGACCCTGGCGAACGCGTCGAGCGCGAACTGGAGCTCGTCGCGCGTGTGCGTCGCGGTGACGATGGTCCGGACGCGCGCCTTGTCGCGCGCGACGGTGGGGAACGCGATCCCCTGCGCGAACACGCCCTCCGCGAACAGGCGGTCCGACAGCTTCATCGCCAGGGCGCCGTCGCCGGCGATCACCGGCGTGATGGGGCTTTCGCTCAGGCCGGTGTTGAAGCCGAGCGCTTTCAGCCCGGCCTTGAAGAACCGCGTGTTCTCCCACAGCCGTTCGATGATTTGCGGCTCCTGTTCGAGCACGTCGACCGCGGCAATGCACGCCGCGGCGACCGCGGGCGGATGCGAGGTCGAAAACAGGAAGGGCCTCGCGCGGTGGTAGAGGAACTCGATCAGCGCCTTGCTGCCGGCGACGTAGCCGCCCAGCGCGCCCATCGCTTTCGACAGGGTGCCGACCTGGATGTCCACGCGGCCGTGCATGCCGAAGTGATCGATGGTGCCTCGCCCGTTTGCCCCGAACACGCCGCTCGCATGCGCATCGTCGACCATCATGATGCAGCCGTACTCCTCGGCGGCGGCGCACAGGTCGGGCAGGGCGCCAAGATCGCCGTCCATGCTGAAAACGCCGTCGGTGATCAGCAGCTTGCGCTGGCCGGCCGGGAGATCCTTGAGGATCTTGCGCGCCGCATCCACGTCCTTGTGGGGAAACACCTTGATCGACGCGCGGCTCAAGCGGGCGCCGTCGATGATGCTGGCGTGGTTGAGCTCGTCGGAGATCACCACGTCCTCCTTGGATAAGACGGCGGCGACGGTGCCGGCGTTCGCGGCAAAGCCGCTCTGGAAGACGACGACCCGTTCGGTCTTCTTGAAGGCCGCGAGGCGCCGCTCGAGCTCCATGTGGATGTCCATGGTGCCGGCGATGGTGCGCACCGAACCTGAACCGACGCCGAGATCGCGAACCGCGTCGAGCGCCTTCTCCCGCAGCCGCGGATGCGTCGTCAGGCCGAGATAGTTGTTGGAGGAGAGGTTGACGACCTGACGATGGTCGAACGTGCTCTGGTGGCTCTGTTCGCCTTCGAGCACGCGGAGGTGACGGTAGAGGCCCTGCTGCTTGAGCGCGTCAAGCTCGCGGGAGAGGTAGTCGAGCGGGTCGGAGCGCATATGTGGCGTTCGTCCTCGGGCGTTGAACGGAATCGTAAGTCGTCCCGTTGAACAAGCCTAAGTATATGACCACACGCATTTCCGGCCCGGCTGACCGGCGGCTGAACAGCTCGATTAGGGAGCCGCGAAGAAGAACAAAGTCGCCCAGGGGAGGATCGCCACCGCGAAGTAAATGGCGGTCAAAACCGCCACCAGGCTGTGCACGCGGCGCAGGTGGAGCAGCATCCCGAAGCCGATCGCCACGCCCTTGGCCGCGCCCAGGGCGCCCACGACGCCGGCCGCGCCGATGGCGGAGCTGATGATGGGGTTGGCCTCAATCGCCGGTCCCCATATGGAAACGCCCACGTACGTGAAGACGGCGTCCAGGCATTGCATCAGCACAAAGCCCACCACCATCAGGTCGCCGAAGCGACTTTTGGGCTGCTCCCACTGTCTGACCAAACCTGCCATCCGTTTGCCGAGCGACGGTGCCGCTGCTGCGTACTCCGCACGTCGCGCGTCTCCTGAGACACACCTTCATCAAGAATGGTGCCGAGCTCGAAGGGGCTAGGGACTGGGGACTGGGGACTGGTTCGTTGGTATTACGAAAACGCGATCCGAGCCGAACGCGGCAACCTCGCGGGCGCCGCGGGAACGCAGCCACGCGCTCAGACGCGAGCCGCCGTCGGCGGCGTACGACCCTTCGTGGACGATGGCGTGCGTCGCGGTCGAGTCGGCGATCGCCTGCCAGGCACGGTCGGGCCGGCGCACGACGTCCTTCAGCGACTCGGTCAGCACGCCGTACTGGGGCGGCGCGCCGCCGCTGTAGCCATTGACGAGCCGCCTCCAGTGGAGCGTCGAGTAGAACATGTAGCGCACGTCGAAGGCCGGCTCGCCGAGCGGGAGCTCGACGAGGACGGCCGACGCCGGCAGCTGCGCGACGAAGCGATAGACCTCCGGCGCCGCCGATCCGATGGCCAGCGACGCGGGAAGCGGCGCGAGCCCGCTCTGTGTGTACGCGGTGGAGTTCTGGTTGATCGGAATGGGGACCGCCGCCGCCTCGAGCAGGATCAGCGCTCCTGCTACCGCAGCGGCGCGGCCTTGATGGCGGCGATCGATCGCCGCGACGCCGATCGCCGAGAGCGCCGCGAGGCCCAGCGCCACGATCGTGGCGTAGCGGGCCGGCACCCGGAGCCCGTCGAAACCCGGCACCAGGTTGTAGAACACGGTGTAGACGCTGCTCGTCGCCACCACGCGTCCCTTCGCGTGAATTTCGGGACCGAACGACATGACGATGGCGAACAGCGTGATCGCGGAGAACACGCCTGCCGGAGTCAGCAGCCGTTGTGATGCGGCCTCGCGACTGCGCCGCGACGCCGAGAGAACGATCGCCCCGGCCGCGGCGCAGACCACGAGCGCCCGCGATAAGCTCGTGATCTTGATCCCCGGCAGGCGGATCGAAAAGCCGAGCAGCAGCGCGATGATGAGTCCCGCCGCAGCGACGATCAGAAAAAACCGCAAAGGACGCAAAGATCGCGGAGAAGACGATTGCTCGGCGTCCTGGTGTCTCATGCCGAAGGCGGCGAGGACGACGATCGTCACCCCCGGGAACAACAACCCTTCAGCTTTCGGCCAGGCTTGCGCGATCGGTCCCCACAGCCAGAGGTTCGGATCGGCCGTGAAGTACGCGTAGACGTCCGCGGAGAAGCGCTGGGTTTCCGCCAGCGATCGCGGGCTGAAGCCCAGCCGCCGCAGCTCGAGATACGGCAGCAGGAAGGGCGCGGTCGCGGCCAGCACGATCGCGATCGCGCAGCCGATGCGGATCAGCGTCCCGGCATCGCGCCAGCGGGCGCGACGGGTCAGCTCCCAGGCGATGTAGAGGATGACGATCGGCGTGAAGAACAGCAGGTAGTAGCCGGACGACAGGTTCTGCACCAGCCACGCGGCCGCGGCGCCCGCCAGCGGGCGCACGCGTCCCGTCTCGAAATACCGGTGCAAGCCGTACAGCACGAACGGCATCCAGGCGGACGACAGCACCTGCAGATGCGGGATGTTGGCGATGCGTGACGGCGTGAACGCAAACGCCAACCCCGCGACGAACCCGGCGACGGCGCTCCCCGTCAGTTCGCGCCCGAGCAGGAACATGCCGAGTCCGGAGAGCGCGAACGTGGACAGGAACAGCAGGTTGTAGCAGAGGATCGGATTCCGCGTCAGCGCATAGATCGGCAGCGCCTGAAGCGCCTGCGGCAGGAAGTGTTCGGAGTAGGCGAGCGACAGGGGATGCGGCGCAAAGATGTTCGCGCTCCACCAGCCGCGGCCCAGATGCGTCGCGTCCCAGGAGAGCACCCACGAGGTGAAGAGCGGGTCGCCAAAGTCGCCTGGGATGTCGTGGGTCAGGCCGGTCGCCAGCGGCCATGTCATCGCGATCGTCAGCGCGGCGTAGATCAGGAACGCCACGCCCGCAGAGCGCTCATGGTTCGACGGGCTCACCGTTGCCGATTATAGTGATTGGATGAGCCTTCGCATGTTCGTCCTCTCGGCGGTCAGCGTGGCGTTGATGTCCGCCGCGCCGGCCGCCCAGGCGCCGGCGCGATCGATTGGCGCCGTTCTCGACACGCTCGATCGCGTCCGTGCGTTTCACGAAACGGCGATCGCGCCGGACGGACGCCGGGTCGCGTGGGTCGAGGACGTCTCGGCCGCCGACGCGACGACGGCGATCTACATGCGGACGATCGGGGCGCCGGCCACCGAGGCGCACGCCGTCCTTGCGTCGAACGACGGCCGTGGCCACAAAGACGACTCCATCGCCTGGGCGCCCGACGGCCACACGCTCGCGTTTTTTTCCGACGCCGGGCCTGCCGCAGGCCAGCAGCAGATCTACGTGATCGACGTCGACGGCAACAGCCCGGCCCGTCGCGTAACGAGTGTGACCGGCCAGCTGGCGCAGCCGAAGTGGTCACCAGACGGCAAACAGCTCGCGGTTCTCTTCGTCGCCGGCTCCACTCAGGGGACCGGCGCGCTCGTGGCGTACAAGCCGGACGCCGGCGTCGTCGGCGAGGCGGTGGAGGAGCAGCGGATCGCAATCGTCGACGTCGCGTCCGGAACCATCCGCGAAGTGAGCCCGGCCAACATGTACGTCTACGACTACGACTGGTCGCCCGACGGCCAGGCGTTTGCCGCGGAAGCGGTCGAGGGCTCCGGCACCAACAACTACTGGATCGCGCAGCTCTACGTCGTGCGTGCGGACACGGGCAAGACCACGTCCGTCTGGAAACCGCCGCTGCAGATCGCCGGACCACGCTGGTCGCCCGACGGCAAATCGATCGCGGTGATTCACGGGATCATGAGCGACGAGGGCCAGACCGGCGGCGACATCTACGTGGTCCCCGCGGCCGGAGGGGCGGCGAAGAACGTCACGCCGAATCTCGAGGGATCAGCGCGTATGCTCGCGTGGCGTCCCGACGGCCGCATCATCTTCCAGGAGTATGTCGACGGTCAGTCGGCGCTCGTGACGGTCGGCGCCGCCGGCGGTACGAGAACCAAGGTCTGGTCCACGCCGCAGCAGATGATGACCCTCGCCTCGATTGCGATGCGGGCGGACGCCGCATCGGCGGTGGTGCAGTCGTTTCAGCAGGCGCCCGAAGTGTATGCGGGTGCGATCGGCGCCTGGACCGCACAGACCACCGTCAACGCGGCAATCAAACCGCTCTGGGGCGAGGTGAAGAGCCTGCACTGGGCGAGCGATAAATATCAGGTGCAGGGCTGGCTGATGTATCCGGCCAACTTCGATCCCTCGAAGAAGTACCCGCTCGTCGTCTCCGTCCACGGCGGTCCGTCCGCGGCCAATTTTCCCAGCTGGCCGTTGCGCTGGAACGCGGTCCTGCCGGCCAGCGGCTACTTCGTGCTGCTGCCGAACCCGCGCGGCAGCTACGGCGGCGGCGAGGCGTTCACGCTCGCCAACGTCAACGATTTCGGCTACGGTGACATGCGCGACATCGAGGCCGGCGTCGACGCGGCGGTGAAGGCGGCGCCGATCGATCCCAACCGCACCGGCATCATCGGCTGGAGCTACGGCGGCTACATGACGATGTGGGCCGTGACCCAGACGACGCGCTTCAAGGCGGCGGTCGCCGGGGCCGGCATCGCCAACTGGCAGAGTTACTACGGTCAGAACCGGATCGATACCTGGATGCTGCCGTTCTTCGGCGCGTCGGTGTACGACAAACCGGAGGCGTACTCGCGCTCGTCGCCGATCACCTTCATCAAGAAGGTGAAGACGCCGACGCTGGTGCTCCACGGCGACCGCGATTCAGAGGTGCCGACGCCGCAGGGCTACGAGTTCTGGCACGCGCTGAAGGCGTTGAACGTGCCGACCGAACTGGTGATCTATCCGGACGAAGGCCACGCGATCGCCAAGCCGGCGCACCAGCGCGACATCGAGGAGCGCCTGCTCGCCTGGTTCGATCGCTACCTGACCCGCTGAAGGAGGTTCCGGTTTCATGGCCCGTTCCCGTAAGCCGGAAGCGCCGTGCGATGTGCTCGGGCGCGAGTGGATAGCCCGTTCCGCCGCGCGCGCCAGCGCCAGGCTGGCGCTCGACAACGCCGACACCCGGCGTCTGCGCCGTCGCGGATTCAAAGTCGCGGCCCTCGATCAGGACGTGCTGAGCCGGCACAATCGCCGTTATACGACCGTCCTGCCCTTCGGCGAAATCGAGAATCAGCAGCAATCGGGCAACTGCTGGCTCTTCGCGCCGATTGTCCTGGTGCGGGCGGCGGCGCTGCAGCATCGCTGCATCACCGCCGACGAGTCGTTTTCGGAAACCTACCTGTATTTCTTCGACCGGCTGGAAAAGGCGCGCGCGGCGCTGCAGCGCGTGCACCGGATCGCCGCCGGCAGGCGGGCGCTCGACGGGGAGACCCTGCGCCGCGGTCTCCAGCAGGAAATGATGGGCGTGGCCGACGGCGGCGAGTGGGAGTGGGCGTTCAACCTGATCGAGAAATACGGGCTGGTGCCGTCCGGCCGGATGCCCGGAACGGCCAGCTCGAACGACACCGAGGCGCTCCGGGTCGACTTGCGCGAGCGCCTGGCGCTGGCCACGCGGGCGATCCAGCGCAACCCCCAGAAATCCGCCGTCATTCGCGATCAGGCGATGCACGACGTGGTGCACATCCTGGTCGCTCACCTGGGAAACCCGCCGCGGGACGTGCGGATCGGCGGCCGCACGATGTCACCCACCGAATATGCGGAACAGCGCATCGGCTTCCGCGCCAGCGAGTGGCGGGTGGTGATCAGCAACCCGATGCTGCCGTTTCATCGGGTCTTCGAACAGCGGGCCAGCGCGATCACCACCGAGGCGTCGCGCTTCAACCTGCGCCGTCTCAATCTTTCGCAGCGGCGCCTCCGGTCGCTGGTGCGCGCGTCGTTGAAGAAGGGGTACGCGGTGGGTTTCTCGGCGGACGTGGGCCGGAACGACATCGACCTGGACCGCGGGATCATGCACCCCGCGATCTTCAATCGGACACGCGTCTACGGCGCCAAGATGATCCGCGATCTGCCGCGCCGTGAGGACATCTACCTCGGCATCGCCTCCTCGAAGCACGCGATGGCGATCGCGGGCATCGACAGCGCGCGTCCCGGCTCAGACCCGATCAAGTACCGGGTCGTGAACTCCTGGGGCCCTGACATCGGCGATCACGGCATCTACCACATGTACGCGGAGTGGTTCGAGGAGAACGTCTTCAAGCTGGCGGTTCACCAGAGCGTCCTCGACGGCCGCGACCGCGCCGCGTACGAGCACCCGGAGCCGGTGCCCGGCGGCAACTTCTACTGAAATCGCGCGGCTACCGTCGCTTGGCCGGCTTCTTGGCCGCCGGCTTCTTCTTCGCGGCCTTCTTGGTGCGCGGCGGCGGCGCCGACGAGCGATCTACGTTCGGGTTGTACGACATCGAGTCCACTCCTTCTGAGGGTGCACGCGGCTAACGGCTGCCGCCGGCGGCCGCACCGTAGCGCGGGTCGGCGCGAAGATCGGCCAGTTGCGGATTCCGCGCGATGGCTCCGGAAGCATAGCCACCTTCACGCGCCCTGGCAATCCATCGCAAGGCCTCGTCGCGGCGGTGCAGCGTTTCGTAGCCCACCGCGACCTGGTAGAGCACTTCGGGAGCGTCCTCGGCGAGCGCCGCCGCCTGCGCGAGCAGCGGCAGACTCTCCGCCTCCATCCCGACGCCGGCATAGTAGCTGCCGACGTCGGCGAGCAGATAGGGATCGCGCGGCGTCTCCTTCCGCAGATCCGCCGCGAGCGCGATGGCTTTGAGATAGGTGTCCCTGACCTTCTGCGCGTCGGCGTGCTGGTGCTGATAGACGGAGGCGAGCAGGCCCCAGGCGCGATACTGCTTGGGCCGCATCTCGATCGACCGCTGCAGCATCCGCTCGGCGTCCGGGTACTTGCCCATTTCGGCCAGCACCATCCCGAGGTTCCTGGCGTGGAGTGCCGTCGGTTCCAGTTCGATTGCCTCCTGGAACGCCGCCGCGGACTCCTCGAGCCGGTCCAGCCCGCGATACGCCAGCGCGAGATTGTTGTGGGCGCGAGGATTGTCCGGCGTGAGCTGTGCGGCGTGGCGGTACTGCTCGCCCGCCTTGGCCCACTGGCCGCGGACCAGATAGTACTCGCCGAGTTCCTGCACCAGCCCCCAATCGTCCGGCGCGAGGCTGACGGCTTTCTGAAGGCTGGGCTCCACCAGTTCCGTCCGCCCCTGCGCGCCGTACAGGTTCGCCAGCGCACCGTATGCCTCGGCGTTGAACTTGTCGAGCCGCAGCGCTTCGTCCAGTTCGTGGCTGGCGAGGTCGTTCTGCGTCGTGCGCACGTAGAGCGCGCCGAGCGTCACGTGCGCCGAGGCCAGGTTCGGCGTCAGCGCGAGGGCACGCAGCGCGGCACTGCGCGCCGGCTCGATGTATTTGGTGTCGCGCTGCTGGGTGAACTGCAGCAGGTTGGCGCGCCCGAGATCGGCGAACGCCGGAGCGAACGACGGGTCGCGCGCGACGATCGCCTCGAGCAGCGGAATCGCCGTCTCGAGCGCACGCGGCCGGTAGTAGTGCGCCAGCAAATCGTGGGCGCGCCGGTATTCCTCCTGGGTGGCCGGCGGCACGGCAACGGTTCGAGAGGCGAGCGCCGTCCACACGCGAGGGACGGCGAGGAGCAGCGCCGCCGCCACGACGGCTGCCGGCGCCAGCATCCAGAGGCGAAACGTGCGTGGCTTCGGGGGCGGCGGAATCGCGACCGGCGTGCTGCCGCTCATCCCGATCGCGTCCGACAGCGCGGCAATCATCTGGCCTGCGCTGCCGAAACGGCGCTGCGGGTTCACGTTGATCGCCGTCTCCACGACGTGGGCCAGCGCGACGGGCAGATCGGGCCGCACGTCGAGGACGGTTCTCCGCGCGCCGGCGGCATGCGCGTCGCGGAGCTCGCCGAGATTCGCGCCTTGTACGGGGTACTGGCCGGTCAGCAGGTGGAAAAGCAGGACGCCGATCGCGTAGATCTCGCTGGCGATCGTCGCCGGACGCCCGGCCAGCAGCTCCGGCGCCATGTAGGCGGGCGTGCCGCTCGGATCGTTCTCGATCCCGTGTTCGAGGGTGAGCCCGAAATCCATCAACAGGATTCGGCCGCCCTCCTCGCGCATCACGTTGCCCGACTTGATGTCGCGGTGGAGCAATCCGACGGCGTGCACCGCGCCCACCGCCCGGCAGACGTCGATCGTGATGAGGGCCGCCTCGCGTGGTCCCAATGGACCTTGAGCCTCGAGCAGACGCGAGAGCGTCGTGCCCTGCACGAAGTCGCTCCACAGACCCACTCGCCCGTCGTGCCGGTCCACGCCGTAAATCGACAGCACGTTCGGGTGCCGCACCCGCGCGATCGCCCGGGCCTCCCGAAGGAGCGCGCTCGCTTCATCGTCTCGATTGAGGCCGCTCGGGATCAGCAGCTTCAACGCGACATGGCGTTGAAGCGTCGGATCGAAGGCGCGGTAGACCTCGCCGAACGATCCTCGCCCCACCCGCTGCAGGTGCTGAAACGGACCCCAGCGCTCCAACGCGTCCGGCGAAGGAGCGTCGGTGAAGGCTCTGGTGTGAATCTGGGATTCGTCCAAGCGCGGCCAGTATAAGGGGTTCCCGGGAACGCCTGGTGCGGTTCGACGCTATTTGATGCGGTGCAGACGCGCTTCGTGCTCCGTCGCGATCTCCTCGATGACCACGGAGAGGAGCGCCGCGGTCGGAATCGCCAGAATCGCGCCGAAGATCCCCATCAGCGAGCCGCCGACGAGGAGCGCGACCATCACCGCCACCGGGCTGACACCGACGCTCCGCTCCATGATTTTCGGCACGAGCACGTTCGCCTCGAGCTGGTGCAGCACCAGGAAGTAGATCCCGACCATCAGCGCCAGCTTCGGCGACACGGTGATCGCAACCGCCACCGCCGCGAGGCCCCCGATCACCGGGCCGACGATGGGGATGGTCTCGCCGACGGCGGCGATGAGCGCGATCACGTAGAAATACGGCACGCCCATCAGCCCGAGACCGATCGCGGCAAAGGTTCCCATCACCCCGGCAAGAATGAACTGGGCGCGCAGCCAGGCGCTGACCTTGGCGACGCTCTGCCGCGCGGCCGTGCCCACGTCGCCGCGTCGGCCGTGCGGCACGAACCGCACCAGATACTCGAACATCGAGCCGGCTTCGAGCAGCAGGTAGAAGGTCAGGATGAGGATCGTGATCAGCCCGAACATGCCGCCGATCAGGCTGGAGATCGCCACCAGCACGGACCCGACCGCGTTGCCGCCGGTGCCGGACGGCGCGTTCTGCACCGCCTCCTCGAGCGTCACCTCGTGCACCATCAGCTTGTGGCTGATGAGAAACGCCTGGAGCTTGTTGAACTCGCTCGGCAGCCGCGCCCACAGCGACGATCCCTGCGCGACGAGCGGTGGAACGACCAGCAGGCCGACGAAGACGAACACGGCCACGATGACGGCATAGATGGCGAGGATCGCGAGCCAGCGCGGCACCCGGCGCGTTCCGCCATGGCGGCTCGGCCGTTCGATGAGTTTGACGAGGGGCGACAGCCCCATCGCGATCAGGGCGCTGACATAGACGAGGAGCAGCGCATCGCGCGCCGCCCAGAGCAAGGCGAGGAGGATCGTGACGCCCGCGACGGTCGCCACGGTCTGGAGCATGCGGCGCGTGAAGCCGTCGTTAGAAGCCATGAGATTTCAGATTTAAGAGTTCAGATTTAAGATTTAGGCCCAGAGTTCAGATTACGCTCGCGCAGAGCGCATTCAATTCTGTCGCCAATCTGAAATCAATCTGAAATCTGAATTCTTAAATCTGAAATCTCCCCTGGTCAGCTGAGGTAGCTGGCGGTGAAGGCGGCCATGAGGTCGTAGATCTCGCTCAGCTCGTCGAGCGGCGCGAGAAACACAATCCGCAGGAACCCTTCTTCAGCCGGCAGGCCGAAGCCGGATCCATACACGCACAGCACCCCGGTCGCGTGGAGGAGGGCCTTCACGTAGTCTTCGTCGGTGCGTCCCGGCGGCAGCGCGATCTGCGGCATCGCGTAGAACGCCGCGGTCGGCGCGACGCACGAGACGCCCGGCATCGCGCACAAGCGGCTGACGGTGAGATCGGCGCGCGCCTTCAGCGCCTTGCGGAATTCCGGCTGGTGCGACCGGTCGCCGTTGAGCGCGTCGGCGATCGCGTACTGCATCGGCACGTTGCTGCACAGCCGGCCGTCGGCGAGCTTCTTCACCGCCGTCGTGACAGCGTCGAGCCGCGGCGAGCGGCCGCAGGCCATCCACCCGGTACGCCAGCCCGGCGCGAGGTAGGCCTTCGAGAGGCTCGAGAACGAGATGATCGGCGCGTCCGGATCGAGCTTGCCGTAGGGCTCGACCGGGCCGTCGAAGCCGAGGTCGCCGTAGACCTCGTCGGTCAGGATGAGCAGCCCGTGCCGATCGGCGAAGTCGAGCAGCGCGCGTCGCGTCTCCGTCGAGTACACGGCGCCGGTCGGGTTATTGGGATCGATGATGACGAGGGCGCGCGTCGCCGGGGTAACCAGGCTCTTGAGATGATCCAGGTCGGGCATCCATCCGCGCGAGGCGTCGAGCCGGTAATACTTCGCCGTGGCGTCCAGCTTCGCGAGCACCGCGGTGTAGAGCGGATAGGTCGGCATCGGCACGAGCACTTCGCCGCCCGCGTCGACGACGGCTCCCAGCGTGAGCTCGATGCCTTCCGACGTGCCGCCGGTGATGAACACCCGGTCGGCGGAGATCGGAAAGCCGTTCCTGGTGTATTCCTGGGCCACCGCTTCGCGCGCCGCCGGGATGCCGGCCGACGGCCCATAGTTGTTGTGGCCGTCGCGCATCGCCCGCTCGACCGCGGTAATCAGGTGCGCCGGCGTCTTGAAGCCGAAGGCGATGGGGTCGCCGATGTTGAGATAGCGGACGCGGGTGCCCGTCGCTTCTACCTTTTGTGCTTCCGCAACGATGTTGCGGATCGCATAGGTGAAGCGGTCCACGCGGGCGGCCGTTTGGATGGGTGCCTGAGCTTTCGCGATCGTCACCGCGCGATCTTACTCGTACTGGCACGGCGGTTCATCCAGTTACCCGCTAGAGTTCATTCCGAGTAATTTTTACGCTAACCGATGGGCGTTTTTTGCGGTTCCGGCACGGCTCAATTCGAGTAAATGCCATGTTTGCCGTGACTTAACAATATGGCAAGCGTCTCGCACTCAGAACGTGCGATGACGCGGGGCAAGCTCATCACCGGCGGGTTCATCCTGAGTCTGGTCCTTGGCGCGAATGGCGCCGGGGCGCAGGAAACGGCTCCTCCGGTGGCGGCGTTCAAATCGAGCATCGACATGGTCCGGGTCGCGGCAGTGGTCCGCGATTCGAAGGGGCGCTTTGTCCAGGACCTGACGGCGCGCGATTTCGAGGTGCTCGACGGCGGGCAGACGCGGCCGATCAGCGATCTCCAGACCGACCTGGCGGGCATCAGCATCGCGGTGCTGTTCGACGTCAGCGGCAGTATGGAAGGTCATGTGCCGAACGCGCGTGAAGCGGTGATGCACGTCCTCAGCTGGCTGGATGAGTCGCGCGACGAGGCGGCGATCTACACGTTCGACACCCATCTGGACGAGCGCACGCCGTTCACCGCCGGCCTCCGGACGTTGCCCGATTCGATGGCCAACGTCGTGCCGTTCGGCGCCACCTCGCTGCACGATGCGATTGCGCTGACCGCGCGGCGCGTCGGCGAGCGCGAAGGGCGCAAGCGGGCGGTCATCGTCTTCACCGATGGCGCCGATAACTACAGCCGGCTGAAGCCGGCCGACGTCTCGGCCATCGCCAGCGCGATCGACGTGCCGGTTTACATCTTCGGGATCGTGCCGTCGATCGACAACCCGACGGCGGAAAACTCGACGCATTCGGTCGAGAGCATGGCGTTCGCCGGTCCGCTTGCCGATCTTGCCGCCTGGACCGGCGGACACGTCGTGGTGGCAAGCTCGCCGGGACAGCGCAGCATCGCGGCGAGGCAGATTATCGACGAGCTGCGGCATCAGTACCTGATCGCATTCGAATCGAGCGGCAAGCCGGGCTGGCATCCGCTCGTGGTCCGCGCACGCAAGAAGGACCTCATCGTCCGGGCCCGGAGTGGATACATCGCGGGGCAATCACGCCCGACGGCACATTAGGAGGATCATCATGTTTCGGAAATTCTTCATTGCAATGCCCATCGTCGTTCTGGCGGTCGGCAGCTCCACCGCGTGCGCGACCAAGAAGTACGTCCGCACGAGCGTCGGCGAGGTGAACGAGAAGGTCGACTCCCAGGGCCGCGCGATTGAGGAGACCCAGGAGCGGACGCGCAAGAACGAGGGCCGCATCAGCGAGGTCGACTCCAAGGCCCAGGCGGCGGCACAGTCGGCGCAGGCGGCCAACGACGCGGCGGCCGCAGCCAAGAACGCGGCGACCGCGGTGGGCAACGAAGCCAACACCAAGTTCGACGCGATCGACAAGGCCAGCAAGCGTCTGGTCTACGAAGTGGTCCTGAGCGAAGACCAGGGCAACTTCAAGTTCGGCAAGACCGTCCTGCCGGACGAAGCGAAGCAGAAGATCGACGAGATGGTCGCGCAGATGAAGCAGGACCCGAAGAACATCTATCTCGAGATCGAAGGTCACACTGACAACGTCGGCGACAAGGCGACCAACGAGCGCATCGGTCTGGCGCGCGCGGACGCGGTGAAGCGGTATCTCTACGAGCAGTATCAGGTGCCGCTGCACAAGATGAACGTCATCAGCTACGGCATGGAGAAGCCGGTGGCGCCGAACAAGACGAAGGCTGGCCGCGCCCAGAATCGTCGCGTCGTCATCAAGGTCCTCGCCTAAGAGCTGCCCCGCGATCCTCGGGGGTTCGGTGTGGAGGCTGGTGACAGCCTCCCGCCGGGCCCCCGGGGAGTTTTCGTCCCGCCTCCCGCGCGCACGTCCGAATCCCCAATCCCTATTCCCTAATCCCGATCCCTACTCCCTATCTTTGATACTCTCTTCCGATGATTCGAATCGAACTGTCTCTCCGCCTGGCCAACAGCCCTGGCGCGCTGGCGGGCGTCTGCGGTCTGCTGTCGAACGAACGCGTGAACGTCCAGGCGATGGCCATCGAGACCGGCGGCCAGCTGCGGCTGGTGGTGGACAACCACGTTCACGCGGCGGCGGTGCTGCGTGACCATCATCATCAGGTCACGGAGCGCAACGTCATCGTCACCGCGGTCCCCAACGCGCCGGGCGCGCTCGCGCCGGCGCTCAAGCTGATCAGCGACGCCGGCGTCAACATCGAGTACGCCTACGGCGGCGGCTCGGAAGGCAGTCCGACCGCGACGATCGTGCTCGGCGTCGAAGACGCGGAACGCGCTTCCGCGGCCGCGGGCGTCTGATGAAGCTCTACGTCGGCACGATGGACGCGGTCGTGGTCGACGTGGACGCCGACGGCCGCGTCCGGCTCGAGCACGAAGACTGGTCGCAGCCGACGCTGCAGGAGCGGCGCGCCATCATCCATGCGGCGCAGGAGGAGCTGCTCGCGCTGGAAGAACTGCTCGAGATCCTCCAGGCGCCTCGGTGACCCGGCAGACACCTGCCCTGAGCGACGCGCGCAGCACCGCCCGGTTTCTCGCGCTCACGCTCGCGCTGTTCGCCGTCCTGACCGCGGTGATGACGTGGCCGCAGGTGCTGCGCATGTCGGACGGCGTACACGATCCCGGCGATCCGCTGATGGTGACGTGGGTCCTCGGCTGGGTTGCGCACCAGCTGCCGCGGGCGCCCGCGCACCTCTTCGACGCCAACATTTTCTATCCCGAGCGCAACACCCTCGCGTATTCCGAGACGCTGCTCGTGCCGGGCCTGTTCGCGGCGCCGCTGCACTGGCTGGGCGTCGCCCCGATCCTGATCTACAACCTCGTCCTGCTGTCGGGCTTCGCCGTTTCCGGCGTCGGCGTTGCGCTGCTGGTGCGTCGCCTGACCGGCAACGACGGCGCCGCGATTCTCTCGGGCATCATCTTCGCGTTTCCGCCCTACCGCATCGACCACTACGCCCATCTGCAGCTGCAGCAAACCCAGTTCATTCCCCTCGCGCTGTGGGCGTTCCATCGCCTGCTGGACACCGGCCGGCTGCGCGACGGCGTGCTGTTGGGCCTGTGCGCCGCGTGCCAGATGCTGTCGTGCGTCTACTACGGCGTGTTCCTGATTCCGTACATGGCGGTCGTGTGCGGGACGATGCTGATCGCGAAAGGGGAGCTGTCGCGGGATCGGCTCGTCGCGCTCGTGGCGGCAGGCGCGGTCGTCTCGGTCGCGCTGGTGCCGGTGGGGCGCGCCTATCTGGCGGCGCGCAAGGTGGTGGGCGAACGGCGGACCGACGAGATCGCGAGAAACAGCGCGACGTGGCGGAACTACCTGGCGCCGCCCGAGGTCAACATCGTCTACGGGAAGGTGTTCGCGCGCTTCATGGATCCGGAGCGCCGCCTGTTTCCCGGGTTCGCGGCGGTCGCGCTCGCACTGGTGGGCCTGTGGCCGCGGACGCGCGAAGGGCTCCGTGGCTTCGCGCGCGCGCCCCAGTTTGCGTACGCGCTGGGGTTGATTCTCGCCTTCGACGTCTCACTGGGGTTCAACGGCGTGATCTACCGCGGGCTGTACGATTACTTCCTGCCGTTCAAGGCGCTGCGCATCCCGGCGCGGATGGGCCTGATGGTCGGCTTCTCGCTCGCGATCCTCGCGGGCTACGGCGCGGCCCGGATTGCCGGACGGCTGCGATCGGAGACGACACGGCGCGCGGTGCTGACGCTGATCGGCGTGGTGATGCTGATCGAGTACGCGTCGACGCCGATCGAGCTCTGGGCGGCGCCCCGGCGTCCGCCGGAGGTCTACGCCGATCTCGTCCGCGACGTCGGCGACGGACCGACTTCCGTGATCTTCGAGTTCCCCACCGGGATGATGGAGGATCCGGAGTATCTCTATTACTCGACGTTTCACTGGCAGAATCTGGTCAACGGCTACAGCGGCTTCTTTCCGCCGTCCTACGTGCAGATTGTGAACGCGGTCCGCGACTTTCCCGACGACCGCTCGATCAGCGCGATCAAGCAGCGAGGCACGCGCTACCTGGTGATCCACGG
>Ga0097621_100001495_pt1 | contig 16032 bp, 16 predicted proteins | sample KBSMisM72_FD_73165 | JGI IMG/M metagenome (GOLD analysis project Ga0097621, IMG submission 73165) | Miscanthus rhizosphere microbial communities from Kellogg Biological Station, Michigan, USA - KBS Miscanthus M7-2 (version 2) (version 2) | ecosystem: Host-associated > Plants > Roots >... | reverse complement strand
TGGCCCTGGTTTGTTGAATCCTGGACCATCAATGAAGCGTCATCCAACGCCGGTGGACTGTTGCGTTGGCCGGTGAAGCTGCTTCTGCCGGTCGGATTCTTCTTGATGGCGCTTCAAGGCATCTCTGAAATCATCAAGCGTGTGGCGGCGCTTGAGCACGTCATCGATGTCGATTTCAAATACGAAAAGCCGCTGCAATGAGCTGGGTCGCCGAACATCTAGCGCCTCTCATGTTCGTTGGCATGATTCTCTTCATGCTTATCGGATACCCCGCGGCATTTTCACTGGCAGCAACCGGTCTGTTTTTTGGTTTTCTCGGGATCGAGTTCGGTCTGATCCGTCCGGATTTTCTGGGCAACCTGACCTACCAATTGTTCGGAATCATTTCGAACGACCTGTTGCTGGCGATCCCGTTCTTCACCTTCATGGGCGCGATCCTAGAACGTTGTGGACTGGCGGAAGACTTGCTCGACTCCTTCGGCCAGCTGTTTGGCCCCATTCGAGGTGGCCTTTCGTATGCCGTGATTTTTGTCGGGGCGGTACTTGGCGCTATCACGGGCACGGTTGCCGCATCGGTGATCGCCATGGGCGTGATTTCCATGACGCCCATGCTGAAATACGGATATTCGGTGCGGCACACGATGGGAGTCATCGCCGCGTCGGGAACGATTACGCAACTCATACCGCCGTCGCTGGTACTCGTCGTGCTCGCGGATCAGATGGGCCGGTCGGTCGGCGATATGTATGCGGGAGCGCTCGGTCCGAGCATCCTCCAGGTGCTGTTGTTCTGCGGATGGGTCCTGATCGTCAGCGTCATCTGGCCAGAGACCGTCCCCGCATTGCCGAAGGAGGCCCGCACGCTTCAGGGTTGGGCTCTGTGGAAGCGCTGTATGCGCGGCATGATTCCTTCCCTCGGCCTGATCTTCCTTGTGCTCGGCACGATCTTCTTGGGGCTCGCGACACCGACCGAAGCCGGTGCAATGGGCGTGATCGGCGCCCTGGCGCTCGCATTCTCCTATGGCACGCTGACGTGGCCCCTGCTCTACCAGGGCATGGCATCGACGATGCGTATCACGGCCATGGTCGTCTATATTCTGATCGGCGCGCGCGTATTCAGCCTCGTGTTTCAGGGCGTCGGCGGCAAAGTCTGGATTGAAGATCTGCTCACCTCCTTGCCCGGGGGACAACTCGGTTTCCTGCTTTTTGCGAACATTTTTATCTTCGTCATCGCCTTCTTCCTCGACTTCTTCGAGATCGCATTCATCATCATCCCGATGCTCGCACCGGCCGCCGACAAGCTCGGCATCGATCTGATCTGGTTCGGCGTTCTGATCTGCGCCAACATTCAGACGAGCTTCATGCACCCGCCTTTCGGATTTGCGCTGTTTTACTTACGAGGCATCGCGCCGAAATCGATCAAGACATCCGACATATATTGGGGAGCGATCCCTTGGATCGGAACAATGGTCATTCTGGTTGGCGTGGTTATCTTCTGGCCGCAATCCGTGACCTATTTCATCGACAAGTCCACCACGATCGATCCCTCCAAGGTCAAGATCGACATCCAATTGCCGGATATAGCGCCGCCGCTCAATTTCGACATGCCGAAGCGTTGACGGCGAGCTGAACGAAAAAAAGCCCCGGAGCTTGCGCTCCGGGGCTTTTGTTTTGCTTCTTTGCGATCAGCCGCGCGATTTGCGGATCATGAATGTGTCGTAGCTGAATTCGGCGACCTGAAACCACTGATAACCGTTTCGGGTAAAGGCCGTCATTGAATCGTTGACCTTCTTGAAACTGGCATTGTCTTTGGCGATCTCGCCATGCAATTCCATGGCAGCGTTATAGCTTGCTTCCATGATCGGCGGCGAGAAGGCGTGCAGCTTGGTTCCGCCGGCGAGCAGCTTACGCAACGACTCCGGATTGAGCTTGTCGTACTGCGCCACCATCCATGTGTTGGCGTAAGCACCCGCTTGTTCAAGAATGGCCTGGTAGTTCTTCGGCAAGGAGTTCCACTTGTCGATATTGATGAAGGCGAAGATCATCGATCCGCCTTCCCACCAGCCCGGATAGTAGTAGTGCGGAGCTATCTTATAGAATCCGAGCTTCTCATCGTCGTATGGGCCGACCCACTCGCAGGCATCGAGGGTGCCTTTTTCAAGCGCGGGGTAAATATCACCGCCGGCGATCTGCTGCGGCACGCCGCCGAGCTTCTGCAAAACGCGCCCGGGGAATCCGCCGATACGCATCTTCAGACCTTTCAGATCGTCGAGTGTATTGATCTCCTTGCGGAACCAACCGCCCATTTGACAACCGGTGTTTCCGACCAGAAGCGAGTGCACGTTGTATTTTTTGAAGAACTCATTGAGCACTTCCTTGCCGCCACCGAGCGTGTACCAGCCCTGGTTCAAGCGCTGATTGGGTCCGAAGGCCACCGACGTTCCAAAGGCGAACGTCGGATCTTTTCCGAAGTAATAGTATGACGCGGTGTGGCCGATCTCGACGTTGCCGGCGGACGCCGCATCGAGCGCTTGCAAGCCCGGGACGATTTCTCCGGCAGCGAAAGTTTGAATCTGGAATTTGTTGTCGGTCGCTTCCCCGACTGCCTTTGCCATGATTTCGCAGCCGCCCCACAGCGTATCCAGCGACTTCGGCCAACTCGCCGTCATGCGCCATTTGATTTCGGGCATCGATTGAGCAATCGCCGGCGCGGCAACCGCACTAGCGGCCACTCCGAGGCCAGCTGCCTTCAGGAATTCACGTCTTTTCATTTTCCTCCCCCTTTTGCGTCCCTCCGGATTTTTCCGGTGCGCATTTTGTCTGTCATTTGGAGCCGCAGGCCCTTACCGCGGACGCGGGCGACCCGTGCACCTGAAAGCAGTGTGCACTGGTTCGAAAAGGCTGAAAAGTAGGTCGTGTGCAGGCCGCGCAACAAAAAGGGGCCGGTTTCCCGGCCCCTTATGCGTTAGCCCCGCGCCCGAGAGCGGATCATGAAGGAGTCAAACGAGTATTCGGCCACTTGCCACCACAAATACTCATCGTTCTTGAAGGCTTCCATCGATTCCAGCACCTTTTTGTAGGCCGGATTCGTTGCCGACGTTTCCGCGTTCACCTCATTCGACGCCTTGAGGCAGGCTTCCATGACCGATTGGCTGAACGGGCGGAGCTGGGTGCCGTTCGCAACGAGCCGCTTGAGTGCCCCCGGATTGCGGGCGTCATAAGCCGCGGTCTCTTCAACGTTGGCATAGCCGGCTGCCGCCTGCACGATCGCCTGGTACGATTTAGGAAGTTCGTTCCATTTTGGCAGGTTGATGATGAGGTGATTGGTCGTGCCGCCCTCCCACCAGCCGGGATAATAGTAATACTTTGCCACCTTATAGAAGCCGAGCTTCTCGTCATCGTAAGGACCAACCCACTCGGCGGCGTCGATCGTGCCCTTCTCCAATGCCGGGTAGATGTCACCACCGGCGATCTGCTGCGCGACAAGACCGAGCTTGCCGAGCGTTTTTCCGGCCCACCCGCCGATGCGCATCTTGAGACCTCTGAAGTCCCCAGGCTCCTTGATCTCCTTGTTGAACCAACCGCCCATCTGACAGCCAGTGTTTCCCATCAGCAGGCACTTTGTGTTGTAAGTGGCGGCAAACTCATCGATCAGTTTCTGACCGTCAGCTGCCTGGAACCAGGCATTCTGTTGGCGCGTATTGAGGCCGAACGGCACTGCGCAGAACAGCGCCCAGGTCGGGTCTTTGCCGATGTAATAGTATTGCGCGCTGTGCCCCATTTCGACAGTGCCGTTCTGCACGGCGTCGAGCACCTGCAGGCCTGGAACGATCTCTCCGGCAGCGAATGTCTGAATCTGGAATTTCCCGTCAGTCGCTTCGGAAACAAATTTTGAGAATGTTTCACACGCGCCGAACAACGTATCGAGCGATTTTGGCCAGCTGGCGGTCAACCGCCACTTAAGCGTCGGCGAGGATTGCGCGATAGCCGGCGCGGCGATCGCGGTGGCGGCAGCGCCGGCACCCATTGCAGTTAGAAATTGTCGTCGTTTCATCTGTTCCTCCATCGGGCGCCCTGACGTTTCAGCCTTCGCCCCTTAGTGAAGACGTCCGGCAGGCCCTTACCATGATGCCCGACCCCATAGCGTGCAAGGCGTTAGCTGGCAAATTGTCTCATTCTTTCGTCCCGGCAATGCCGGACTAGGCTTCTATTACGATCTTGGGAGCGGTCTTTCCGCCCGCTCCGCCTTTGAGTTGAGCGAGGACCTTGCTCGCAATATCGCGATAAATTCGCGCATGCTCGCTATCGGGGACGGTTGCAACTACCGGAAGTCCGGCATCCGATTTCTCGCGTATCGTCATGTGCAGAGGCACTTCGCCGAGGAAGGGTACGCCAAGGCGTTCAGCCTCGTGCCGAGCCCCGCCATGCGCAAAGATATCGGACCGTGTTCCGCAACTTGGGCAAAGGAAGTAACTCATGTTCTCAACAACGCCGAGCACGGGGACATTCACCCGCTTGAACATCGAAACCCCACGCCGTGCGTCGATCAAAGCCAGATCCTGCGGCGTTGAGACAATCACGGCACCCTTGAGAGGCACCTGCTGCGCCATTGTCAGCTGCGCGTCGCCGGTACCGGGAGGCATGTCGACCACCATAATGTCGAGTTTGCCCCACTCCACTTCGCGCAGCATCTGAGTAATGGCAGACATCACCATCGGGCCGCGCCAGATCATTGGCGTTTCTTCGTCGATCAGGAAACCGATCGACATCACCGTGAGGCCGTAGCGCTGGATCGGTTTGAGCCGAGTGCCCCCGATAGTTTCCGGTTTCTCCTTGATGGCCAGCAATTTTGGCAAAGACGGTCCATAAATATCGGCGTCGAGCATGCCGACCTTCAGCCCAAGATCACGCAGGCCGAGGGCTAAATTGACCGCCGTGGTCGATTTCCCGACGCCCCCCTTTCCCGAGGCGACGGCGATCACGGCATCGACGCCGGGAATGCCCGGCTGAACTTTGTCGGCGGGATGGGCGGCACGCTGCGGCTGAGCAGCGACGTGAGCGGGCTGCGGGCCACGTGCGGCAGCGCCTGGACTACGTTCCGCCGTCAACGCCACAAGGGCCGACTGCACACCCGCGATACTGCGCACGGCCTTTTCGGCTGCATCGCGCACAGGCTCCCAAGCTTTCACCGTTGCGGCGTCGACAGTCAGCGAAAAGAAGACCTTCCCGTCGGAAACGACAACGTCGGACAACACGCGCGCATTGGGCAAGGCTGTCCCGTCGGGGGACGGCACTCTTGCCAGTGCCGCGAGCACCTGTTCTTTCGTCACCGTCATGATCAACCGTCCGAATTGGCCTTTTGCGCCGCCACCATAGGCATGAGCGCGCGGCGGTCAATGTGGTGTTCCGTGCTCAGACCTGTTGACGCACCGGCCCCTGCAATGACCTATTGGGAGATAAGTATCGGCGGCATCCGGCCAAGGGATGCTGGAAATTCTTGAAGGAGATCGACGATGGCGAAAGTGGCGTTTCTGGGCCTGGGCGTGATGGGGTACCCCATGGCGGGGCATTTGAAGAACAAAGGTGGGCACGAAGTGACCGTGTACAACCGGACCGCCGCGAAGGCCGAGCAATGGGTCAAGCAACATGGAGGGAAATCCGCCCCTACCCCCAAAGCTGCAGCCGAAGGACAGGACTTTGTCATGGCCTGTGTCGGCAACGACAACGACCTGCGCGAAGTGACACTAGGTGCGAGCGGCGCCTTTGCCGGAATGGGCAAAGGCAAAGTTTTCGTCGACCACACAACAGCATCCGCCGAAATCGCACGGGAGCTTTATGCGGCCGCCAAAAAAGGTGGCTTTGATTTTATCGATGCCCCGGTCTCTGGTGGCCAAGCGGGCGCGGAGAACGGCGTTCTTACAGTGATGTGCGGCGGCGACGCCGAACCTTTCTCGCGCGCCGAGAAGATTATTGCGGCCTATGCACGAGCGTGCAATTTGTTGGGCTCGACCGGCTCGGGACAGTTGTCGAAGATGGTCAACCAGATCTGCATTGCCGGGCTGGTCCAGGGCTTGGCCGAAGGTTTGCATTTCGCACAAAAGTCCGGACTGGATATCGAGAAACTCATAGCCACTATTTCCAAGGGTGCAGCACAATCCTGGCAGATGGAAAATCGCTACAAAACGATGGCGGCGGGCAAATTCGACTTCGGCTTTGCGGTTGACTGGATGCGCAAGGATCTTGGGATTTGTCTAGGTGAGGCACGCAAGAACGGCGCTCACCTGCCGATTACGTCGCTGGTCGATCAATTCTATTCGGAGATTCAAGCGATGGGCGGCAAACGCTGGGATACATCAAGCCTGATTGCCTTGCTCAATCGTTGATCGACCGGATTCATCCGCACTAGGACAATCGGGATCATGCCTTTGCGCTCGGTCGGGCAGATACGGCCGAGTGCCAACGTTTGATGTTGGCCGCGCCTTCGGGAACCGGAAGGCGCGCCGGTTTCATGAAATCCAGAGCGACTTGGGTGGTGATATCGGCGACTGTGTAGCGGTCGCCGGCAACAAACTCTCGCTTGGCAAGTTCTCGATCGAGCAATTCGAGGAACCATGTTACGCGCGGCCTGTTCGCGTCGGCCCAGGCCGGTACTTGCGGGATCTCGAGCTCCTTCATCGCCGGATGCGTGTGACGGAAAACCGCCGCCACGTTCGAGAAAAAATTGATCTCTGCCCGGCGATTCCACATTTCGACGATCGCGGTATCTTTCGGGCCAACCCCGAACAATGGCGGCTCCGGCTGCATCATCTCGAAGTAGCGACAGATCGCGATCGATTCCGTGATGATGGTACCGTCATCGAGCACCAAGGCCGGCATTCGCTGCAACGGATTGATCGCCGCATATTCGGCCGTCTTGTGCTGCATGGCCGCAATGTCGACCTGTTCGGTCGGGATGGCGATGCCTTTTTCCGCAAGAAAAATGCGCGCGCGCCGAGGGTTTGGTGCGACCTTGGTATCGTAGAGCTTCATTCGCGGCTCCCGGTTTCAGGCTTGTTTGTCCCTCAATCAAGCCGAACACGGCGAAAAACCGGTGTCAAAGGGCTTTAACCTGTCATTAACCAGGCTCTTTAGGCCCCTCTTAAGCTTGGTCTTAAGGTTTTTGCGCAACGCTGCCCGCTGTCTTTCCAAGTGTTTAGCGTCCATCGATGCCGATTCCAGGCGAACAACCCGATCTTGCGGCGCTGCCGCCGGACACCTCTCCGGTGAAGCGGCGGCTCGCCGCACAGTATGTGCGCGAGGCGCGCGACAGGTTGACCTCCTCCAGTGGAATCCGCCCGGCGTTTGACCACGAACTGCTACGCCAATACGCGCAAAACAGGATTTCGGCCTCGCTGATTATCCTGCTTCTCGTTGCAACCGTCGGATTCATGTCGAGCTTGTGGACCGGCGTGTTCGCTGCCGGAACATGGACAGCCGCGGTGCTCGTCATCCACGCAGTCATGATCACGAAGTGCCGACGGTTTCTTGAACGTCCGATGCACGAGGTTTCCCCCATCGCCTGGCGGGTAAGATTTGTATTGCTCGATCTGTTTTACGGATTGGCGTGGATGTTCATCCTGATCCGCATGGTCGGTGCCGAGGAAAACTCGAGCATCTTTATGCTGTTTGTCATGCTCATGGTCGTGGCGGTATCGAGCATGTTGGCATCGAGCTTGCCGACGGCTGTTTTCGCCGCCACTTTTCCAGTCACCACTGCCGTCGCGGTCGACTTTATTTTGCAGGGCAAGCTGCGCGACTACGTCCTCGCAATAATGACTCTAACCGCACAAGGGTATTTTGCTGCGCTTACCTATCGTCTCTACTCCAGCACGCTAGCTACACTGGAAGCACGGGCGGAGAAAGACGCACTGATCGGCGAGCTGGAACAGGCAAAAGCAATTTCCGACGAGGCGCGTCGACGCGCGGAGGCCGCCAACATTGCCAAATCGCGATTTCTTGCTCAGATGAGCCACGAGTTGCGAACACCACTTAACGCCATTCTCGGATTTTCTGAAGTCATGAAAACCGAGGTATTCGGAACGCACGTTGTATCGGCTTATAAGGAATATTCATCCGACATCCATAACTCAGGGGTTCATCTCCTCGGCCTGATCAACGAGATTCTCGACTTGTCGCGCATCGAAGCCGGCCGCTATGAGCTCAAGGAAGAGTCCGTTTCGCTCGTTTCGATCGTTGAAGATTGTCATCACCTTCTTAAGCTGCGCGCCAGCAACCGCGGGATCAACATTCATGAGATGTTCGAGCCCGCGCTTCCTCGATTGTGGGCCGACGAACGGGCAATACGTCAGATCTGTCTCAACCTGCTATCGAATGCGATCAAGTTCACTCCGCAAGGCGGTGAGATCTGGCTTAAAGGAGGCTGGACTGCCTCCGGCGGCCAATACATCAGCGTGAAGGATACAGGCGCCGGCATCCCCGAAGAGGAAATTCCCATAGTGCTTGCGTCCTTTGGGCAGGGATCGAACTCAATCAAATCGGCGGAACAAGGAGCTGGCCTCGGATTGCCGATCGCCAAGAGTTTGGTTGATCTTCACGGCGGGACGTTCACTCTGAAATCCAAATTGCGTATCGGTACCGAGGTTACGGTGACCTTCCCGCCGGCGCGAGTCGTGGCTGCAATGGCTCCCATAGCTGAACAGGCCCCGTCCATAGCTCCTGACAGCAAGTCAGAACCGTCTTCGGACGAGGCACGGCAGCTGAACCGCAGACCTTTGTTCCGTGCGGGTACATAGGATTTGTAGCCTTGCGACAATCGCGCAATTGTATTCTTACCCGCGCTGATTATGGTCGCAGCCGATTCTAATCCAGCCCATGATTGAAACACCGTGCGTCAAAGTTTGTACCCTCGATGCCCGTACAGGGCTCTGCTTGGGCTGTGGTCGAACGGTCGACGAAATCGCCCGCTGGACTGCTATGAACGCGTCCGAACGCGCCGAGATAATGCGCCAATTGCCCGACAGGCTTGCGGCCTGCAACGGCACCGACCCGGCCAAAGCGATGGGATGATGTCGTGAGCCGCCGCCTCGTCTGGTCATTGCTCTTCGGCGTAGCTGTTTCGCTGGCAGCCCTGGTCGCAAGCCGCGATCAGGACGCCATTACCAATCTGCTGCGCCATGACGTTGGTTCGGTAGCCTTGAAAATCATACTAGTGGTTTTCCTCGGCGGCTTGATCCTGACATTGTTTCGCGAGCGGCTTTCAAACGCCATCGAGGCAACGCTGTTCTGGGCCATCGTCGGGCTCCTACTTGTCGTCGGTTACAGTTACCGTTTCGAGCTGCGCGAGGTCGCCGACCGCGTCGTGGCCGAGCTTGTACCTGGTCACGTGGCCGGTCATGGCCGTAACGTCGAAGTCGTCCGTGGTCATGGCGGAGATTTTGCAGTTGCCGCTCATATCAACGGAACGCGGGTCCCAATGGTTCTCGATACTGGAGCCAGTTCCGTAGTGCTCACGCAGGAAGCCGCCAAGGCCGCTGGTCTACCAATCGAAGTTCTGAATTACACGGTCAATGTCGATACTGCGAACGGACGGACAAGAGCGGCCGCGGTAACACTTGATCGTGTTGCCGTCGGTGGCCTGACCGAACGATCGGTCCCGGCGCTTGTGGCGCAGCCGGGTCAACTCAAGAATAATTTGCTTGGTATGAGTTTTCTCAATCGCTTGCAAAGCTGGGAGGTGCGCGGAGATAGACTACGGATGCGAGGAACACCGTAGCGCGACTAGGCAATCAAGCTGATGACAAAGCGTAGCGACACCAAAAACAGGAAAGCCGCGAAAGCAATCTCGAGTTTACGTCGCGGCAACCAGTGAGCCAGTTGAACACCGTAGCTCGCGGTGTAGCTCGAAACCGGCGCCATGAATATAAAGCCAATCAATGATACAAACCCTATGGAAAGTGGCGGCATCTGGGACATGTAGGGCCACCCGGCAAGCATGTATCCGATGGTGCCGGCAATAGTGATTGGGACCCCAACTCCTGCAGAGGTCGCAACCGCTTGCTGCATCGACCTCCCGTAGAATGTCAAAATTGCATTTGAGACCGATCCCCCACTCACTCCGACCAGCGACGAAATCAATCCGGTCAGGAAACCGTAGAAACTTAACAAAGGACGTCCTGGCAATTCACTGCCGAGGCTCCAATGCTCGGTACCCAACAGCATTCGCAGCGCAATCAAGGTTGCGAAGACAACGAATACGATCTTGAAAAGCGTCGCCGGCGCGTAGTGCGCGATGACTGAGCCTGTTGCAACGCCGAGAACCGCGGGCAAAGCCCAGACGCGTACAACGTGAGGGATCACGGCGCCTTTTTTCTTATGCGCGATGTAGGAGCGAATTGTCGTCGGTACAATAATCGCCAGCGAAGTGCCTATGCATGCCTGCATACGCACGTCTTCGGAAACGCCAAGAACCCGAAACACCTCGTAAAGGACCGGCACGATAACGGCACCCCCGCCGATACCAAAAAGTCCGGCCAACACGCCCACCAAAATGCCGGCGCCCGCGATCCAAAGCGCGAGAAAAGCGATCTCGCCGATCGGATGTCCCAGTATCATGATGACCCGAAAAATTTATACGGCGGGAAGAAATCGTCAGGCGGCGATGTGCGCCAATTCGGTGTCCCTGTCCAGCACAAACGCCAGTGCATCGGCAAGGACGGTTGGACCGGCGCCGGGCTTTATGGCTTCCGTCGCGAGATGCCGCCGAAACGCTCGCGCACCAGGAACAGCGCGGAAAAGTCCAAGTATGTGACGTGTAATGGCATGCAACCGAACGCCACCGGTAAGCTGGCGCTCGATATAAGGCGTCAGCGCGACCATAGCGTCTTTCAGCGAGTCAAACGGCGCGGGTTCACCAAAAATCACGGGGTCCACCTCGAGCAATTGCCATGGGTCTTGATACGCCGCCCTGCCCATCATCACGCCGTTTAGCGCACCAAGCTCAGTTCGTGCCTGATCGAGAGACGCGATACCCCCGTTGAGTATGATTTCGAGGTCCGGATGCGCCGCTTTGAGGCGATGGACAAGCGCGTAATCAAGCGGCGGTACTTCGCGATTCTCGCGTGGTGATAATCCCTTCAACCAAGCCTTTCGAGCGTGCACGATCAGGGCATCAACCCCGGCCTCCTTTACGATACGCGTGAACGCAAAAAGCGCTTCGTCCGGATTCTGATCATCTATCCCAATCCGGCATTTGACGGTCACCGGAATTCTCACATTCGCCTTCATGGCGACAACGCAATCGGCGACCAGCGAGGGCTCCGCCATCAGACACGCGCCGAACCGTCCGACTTGAACCCGATCTGACGGGCATCCCACGTTGAGATTGATTTCGTCGTAGCCAAACTGCTCGCCGATACGCGCCGATTGCGCGAGCGCCTGCGGATCACATCCACCAAGTTGGAGTGCAACCGGATGCTCGAATGGATCATACGTCAACAGCCGAGCGCGATCGCCGTTTAGAACAGCGGCGGTGGTCAGCATCTCGGTGTAAATCAGCGCGCGGCGCGACAAGAGCCGGTGGAAAAACCGACAATGGCGATCGGTCCATTCCATCATCGGCGCGACACAAAAGCGCCGCGACAGTGCTTTTCCCGGCTGTCGCGTTTTTTCTTTTACCTGCTTGGTCGCAGGTAAGCTTTGGTTAGAAACAAACACGCTTTTAGACATCCGCGATCGGCACTTCGTCGACTTTTCGACCATGTGCATCCACGATCATGACGAACCAGCCACCCCAGTCCCATCCCGGCATGACGGCTCCGTGTTTGAGGTCGCGCGCCAACACCAAGGCATCTTCGCGAGCGGCGGCATTGCCTGACAGATCAATACCTTTGTGATTGTTCAGAACCTGTTTGCCGTCACTGAGATGAAAGAAATAACGGGGCATGGCAAAATGATCCTTAGCGAAAACTACAGCTCGGGACCCCCGCGAGCAATACCGCGGAGATCACGATCATTTGGGCCATGTCGTGGGACGCGCCGAAGCGCCCACAACCGGCGTCGAGTTATTGTACCGCGGCCGAAGGACTCGCGCGCCTTTGTCGCCCAGCGATCGCTTGAATCTTGGAGATAACGCTGGCGTGCAGACGATTGCTCTTCTCAATATTCATATGATTGATGTCAGGGGCCGAATTGAGATTGATGTTGGAAATGGAACCTCTGAACCCCGGCCCCTTTGATACCAGAGTGTTGCCCGTATAGTAGTTGATGACCTGGTGTACATTTGACGGCGCCACGAGATTCGTCGTCGGACCGAACGTGACCACGAGGGCGACCGGTGCGCCCAGAGTCTTCATCTTTTCGGCCATGTAGATGGCGGCATCTGCCCCGAGAGAATGTCCCATGATGATGATTGGACCTTTTCCGCTTTTTTGCAGCCGGGCAGCCTCTTCCGCGAGAGAGTTGTAAAAATCGTGAGGATGAACGGTGGCGTTGTAACCGCGTTGGACCAATTTTTCGTCAAGGACATCCAACCCGGTGGAGAAAATGCCGGCCAATCCCCTCAACAGATAAATGTGGCCAGATGCTTGAGCTCTTCCAGATACAGCAGTGATAGCAAGCAAAACCGCTGCGAATAACAATGGTTTTCGCACAATCTCCCCCCTTCCGCGAACAAACTATTTATTTCATGTGTTCGAACCTAATCAATAACAATCGTACCGTTCCGATAGGTTAGTTGGTCTCACCCATGCTATGTCGTGATGCGTCAGCCGAGCGCCAGATTTTGCGGGCTCGTGTTCCGGCGAACTCATACTAATGGCTAAATCACCGGCGACACGCAGATGACACGAGTCAAAATTGTGAGCACAGGTTGATGACGGTCCTTGTTGCGAAGCTCATCTGGGGCCTTGGCTGCGTGGTGTATTTCATTATCCGCTACCCGCACCAGCGTCGTGCTCGCAAAACAAACGTAACGGATCGTCGAGATCTCGTTCGCGAACGAACCCTGATGCTGATGTCCTACAGCGGGTTATTCGTTGTTCCGCTTGTCTATGTGCTGACCGACCAGCCGAAATTTGCCAGCTATCGATTCAGCCCGATACAGGCCTCACTTGGAGCTCTTGTGTTAATCGCCGCCATGGCCCTGCTCTACCGCACGCATCGGGACCTGGGCCGCGCCTGGTCAATCACACTGGAAATTCGTGACAAGCACACGTTGATCACCCGCGGAATCTACGAGAAGCTGCGTCATCCGATGTATGCTGCGTTCTGGTTGTGGGCTATTTCACAGGCGCTGTTGCTCCCCAACTGGATCGCAGGCCTGTCGGGGATCGTTGGCTTTGGCACGCTATTCTTCGCGCGTGTTGGCCATGAGGAGCGGATGATGCTTGAGACCTTCGGAGACGAGTATCGCGCCTACATGGCGCGCACGTATCGCCTCATACCTGGGATTTATTGAGCGTTAGAGTTTGCAGAAAGCCTCCGGTCGTCAGATGCAAATTTAGTGTGCCTGTCGGATGAGTATGGACATTCTTCTGCTCCAAATAGATCCCGTGCTGGAACCGTCGGCCAAAACAGCCGCAGGGTATTCGGGCCCTGTGGACGCAACGAACCTGGGAACATGTTTTTCAGACGTTGCCGAATCCCGGTTAGACCATCCCGCCGTGGCGACGAGAGCAAGCAGCTTCTCCTATAGTTGGCTTGCCCGCGCCGCGAATCAGGTTCGGCGATATTTATCCTCCCGCCCCGAACACGCGGCGGGAACGCGCGTGGCTCTCCAACTGCCTAACTCGCCGGAATACGTGGCCGCCTTTTATGGAACGCTGCTTGCCGACTGTGTCGTGGTGCCGCTGCCTGTTTCCCTTGAAGAACGCCGAAGGACGCAGATCCTTGAGTTGGCTCAGCCGGACGTACTGATCAGCACCCCCGCCGATTTCAACGCACCCCAAGTGCATCCGACTCCCTCTACCTTGCGCTTGGCTGAAAAGAACGACGTACGGGATCCGTTGCCGCCTCCGCAACGGCAAAATCACGATCTCGCGATGCTGCTCTTCACCTCGGGCTCGATGGGGACGCCCAAAGGAGTGATGCTCAGCCACCGAAACCTGTTGGCGAACGCAGACTCGATTCTCCACGAGCTTCCAATTCGCGCGGACGACCGGACGTTGGCCGTGCTTCCGTTCTGTCATGCATTCGGCAACTCAATCCTGCAAACGCATATTCTGCGCGGCGCAACTCTTCTTCTCGATCGTGGTCTGGCTTTTCCATCGTCCATTGTTGAATCTCTGCGCGACATGGAAGCTACGAGCTTCTCCGCGGTTCCCGAGGTCTACGGCATGCTCTTAAAGTATGGGCGCCTTGGAGAACGACCGCTGCCTGCCTTGCGGTACATGACCGTCGCAGGCGGAGAATTGCGTCACGATCTGGCAGAGGAGATTGCGCGCCGTATCAAGCCAGCATCGTTCCATGTAATGTATGGCCAGTCGGAAGCCACTGCGCGCCTGGCGTCATTACAACCTCAGCAACTCCCTGTCCGCCGAGGATCAATTGGAAGGCCGATCTCGGGAGTCGAACTTGCAGTTATGGATGAATCGAATCGAGAATTGGCAGCGAATGCCGTTGGTATGCTTTGCGCTCGGGGTGAGAACGTGATGCTCGGTTACTGGCGCGACCCAGCTGCCACGGCCGACGCTATCAGTCCCGATGGGTGGCTGCGAACCGGCGATCTGGCCCATCGCGACAACGATGGATATTTCTTCCTGCATGGTCGGGCGAGTCTGCTGATCAAAATCCAAGGGCATCGTGTACACCCGGCAGAGATCGAAGGGTTGGTTGAAGCTGAGTTTCCCCAGACGGCCGCCGTGGCAATTCCGACCTTGCGCGGCGACGAAACCAGATTCGTTCTGTTTCTTGCGCCGCGCGATGGTCGATCAATCGACGTCGAGAAAATTAGGGCAACTTGCCAAAAAGAGCTCCCTCCTTATAAGCAGCCCGTGCACTATGAGATGATCGAGCAATTCCCGCTGACGTCAGGATACAAGATCGATCGCGCGGCCTTGGCGCTTCTCATTCCTCAGGCTTCCGGCGCGCGCCGCGTCCAGCCAGACAATATTCTGACGCAGTCTCCATGACCTCAGACCGAAAAGGACTTGAAGGCGACCTCATGCGCTTCGTGCAGTCGCGGGGCACGCGTTATGCAAAAGCCACTTTACAGACAGATCTTTTGGAAACCGGGATGCTGGATTCTTTATTGCTGATGGATTTGATCTTCCACATTGAAGAGGCTTATGGCGTGCGTTTTGACAGTGACCAGGTCAACCCCTCGAATTTTCGCACCATCGAAGATACTGTCAGCTTTGTGTTAAAGCAGAAGGCATCACCGCAAGCATAGCGCCTGCTTACATATGCGGCGCCTCGGACCTTAAAGAGTTATTTGAAGATGAAGTGGCCTCTGGTCGAGCGTCCAGTCCCCAACGCGCAAGTTCCGCTCTACAACCGGTTCTATCTCCACGCGTCGCCGGCGAGCCAAGTGGATCCCGTGATATTATGGGGGACCGAAATTGACGCCAATGCCTTGCAAGCCTTTCTCCAGGAACGAAATCGTAGTGGACGTGTATTGATTACGGCCGCTCACGCGTTGATACGCGCCGCCGCCCTGGCGCTTGAGCAATGTCCAGAACTGAATGTCCGGCTAGTTCGCCGGCGCATATATGCCTTTCGCAACGTCAACATTCGAATGGCATTTTTTCACCGTCGGTATTCAGAAATCGATCTCATGCTGATCGAGAATGCAAACTTCAAGAGTCTCGAACGAATTGCACTCGAGATATGGCAACGAATGCTGCAGGCAGCTCGAAACGAAGGGGGCCGCGACCGCGATCTTGCCAGACTCCGTCGAATTCCTGCGTTCTGGTTTCGCCAAGTTGTCAGGCTATATGGTTTTTTGGATCGCCATTTAAGGCTCCCTACACTTGGCCGGCTGGATGGCACGCGGGCGGGCTGCATGATGGTGAATGACCTGTCGTTCCCTGGGGCGCCACC
>Ga0097621_100001493_pt1 | contig 16035 bp, 32 predicted proteins | sample KBSMisM72_FD_73165 | JGI IMG/M metagenome (GOLD analysis project Ga0097621, IMG submission 73165) | Miscanthus rhizosphere microbial communities from Kellogg Biological Station, Michigan, USA - KBS Miscanthus M7-2 (version 2) (version 2) | ecosystem: Host-associated > Plants > Roots >... | reverse complement strand
AAACTCCAACGCAAACTCCACCGCCGTCTTGGCGTCGACGTGCGCCAGTTCTTTATGGTGGTTGCCATCCGGGTCATACCACCAAACCGTGAACTCGTCCTGTCCCATCACTCCGGCTCCGGCTCGGACGGAAGTTTTTCCAAGTCGTCGGCGTGGTCCATTGGTGGCACGTCGAGTTCGATGCAGTCATCCAACTCGTCGAGGTCAAGTAAATCCCAATCGGCTTGCCAAGTGTCGTAAGCACGCCCTTCAAAACTTTCCTGCCACTCGTTCGGTTGACGGTGCCAGTACTCGTGCTGCGCCTTGGCCACTTCTTCCTGGATGTCTTTCACGGCGTTCACGGCCTCGTTGTAGTTTGCAACGGCGACGTTGAGCCGGTCGACCACCAACCTATTGATTTCTTCGACCGCCCTTTTGACCTCGGCGGCAGCACCGCGCAAGTCATCCAACAGGACGGCACGTGCGGTCTCCTGGCTTTTAGTAAGACGTTGCATCACGCTACCCTTTCCTCTTGCGGTGTCTTGCGCAGACCACCAGAGGCGATCCAAGCCTTTGCCTTGTCCTCACTGCCCCAACATTCGTGCGGCGTATAGTTGTAGAAAAATATCACGTAGCGTGCCAGCAGTTTGATGTTGGTGTCGTCGGCCCGGTCGACCGCCCTGAACAAGTCATTGCAGATAACCGCGGTCAGGAAGTCTCCCGGTCGCTTGCCGTGTTCGACATAGCGACGGATGGCCCCGTGCATGTATTCTGGAATCAGTTTCCAGTCGGCGTGCTTCATTAGGTCTTCGTCGTCCATTGTTTCCCCCTTTAAAAAATGAATGCGCGTGATGACAACCTTGAACGGACAACGCCCTGAACTCACGAGGGACCGCAGGTTGTCTTTCGCACCGAGCCACGCGCTACCCGGTAATGCCTACCCCTCGTGAGTAACTTACTTGGCCTTCTGCCAAACTCGTTTGTAACCTATAGCACGACCAGCGGCTTCAATGGAAGCGGACTGCGGGCGACGGGTCTTGCCAAAGAACCACGCCCTCATGGCTCCGGCTGTCGGTCCACCTCCCTTTTCAATTTCGGTGAGGTGCTTGCCGTGTACCCGTGCCTTCCTTTGGTCCTCGATGATGGTTCGCAACTCATCGATCACCGGGTCCTTTGTCCGGAAGTTGTATGCGCCGTATAGTTTCATTTTAACACCGCTGCGTAAGATTGATTGGAACCGGTACCACCGGCCTTGCGTAACACTCCGGCCTTGATCAGTTCATTTCTGAAATGACCGTAACTGGATGGGGCGCGACCGATTGACTTGGTGAACGCCTTCAAGGTTGCGGCCTTGAACTTGGTGCTGGCGAGTTGGTTCTCCTCGACGAACTCAATCCATAAAGACCGGGTGCTGCCGTCGCCCTTGGCGACCACCTTGCCAGACTTCTCTACACCGTTGACCACCGGTTGCACCTTGGGGTCACCGAGGGCGACACCGGACAAGGCACGCAGGGCGTGGCTCAGTCGGTTGTCGTTTACGAAAAACTCAATACGGAACACGTCGTCCTCCTTCTTGTTGAACTTGCATCAGACCCATGCGGGAAACCCAGCCGGTTGTATCCCCGTATGCGACGAGGCAAAAGTCGGGACCGTCTCGACCATCAATGCGCGGTACGCACGGACCAACCGACACCACTATTTCTCCGGCTGGGATTGACCCGAGCAGTTCGTAATTGATACCCGGTCCGGTCCGCACGTACATGAACCCTCGTGGCACGTCATACGGGACCACGAACATTCGTCGTTGCTGCACCGGTCCGTATATTACGGGCGGCGGTATCGGTGACACGTCGACGTCGCCACCAGCGAAGGCGGAGGTTGTCGACAGGACCAACGCCAGGAGGGTGCGTTTAAACATCGTCGCTCTCCATTTGCCGCAGTCGCTCGTAATGAACGGTGGCGCAGGCGATGGCGTCGTTGAGTTCCTTTTCCCTCTCCAGCGTCCGCCAGTATTTCGCCAGTGCCAGTGCCAACCGGGCCGGGGTTTTCACCCCGGCTTGTTTCATGGCTTCGTCAAACGAGGACCCGTTTGAAAAACAGGTTCTGAAAATGTCGAGGTTCATGCTGGCTCCATGACGCGGACACCGGTGCGGGCAACCACCTTGACGGTTGGACGAACGGGCGTGACGTTGGTATGGGCCTTGACGAACCGCGTGGAGATGTGCTCCGCAATCAGTTCCTCAATGCGGGCCTTGAGAACGGCATCCGGCGACTTGCGTTCGCCCGGCTTGGACACGGTGGCACGAAACAACTCGCCCTCGTATGCGCCGGGACCACGCGATTCGATTTGGTCGCGGAGGTCCTTTTCGACCGCCTCTAGTGCGGCAATCTGTGCCTTTACTTCCCCGAGTAAGTCTACTGGGTCACGGTTAGTAGTAGGTGCAGTCATGTTAGTCTCCAGACTATGGGTTGCAGTGTTCGACGTATAGACTTGGCTTGTAGAAAAAGAAAGGGAAATCTTAGTTGGTCAGCAAAACAAAAAAGACGAGGACGATGCCGCAGAACAAGGTCACGGCAACGACGGCGATGATGTCACTCTCCAGCATGTCCCGACTCCCAGTAAAGTTTCATGTCCTCCAGCAGACGCCGGATGCCGGTCAGGTGGCGACGGTCGAACCCGTCCCAACCTTGGTGATTAGACTCGGCGACATACTCTCGTAAGAGGTCACCTAGTTCCTCGTTGGTGCGGGTCTTGACCCACTGTTCGAACGTGAACAGTGGGTCATTGTTTAGGATTGCCATGATTACCACCCGAACCGGGCGGCGCAGATGGGACCCATTGCACGGGCAATGGACTCGTCGTTGAGGAGACCACGTCCGCAGACGCCGCACTTGGAGTAGGCCTTGGCGTAGGCAACCACGGTCTTCTCCGGGTCCTGTGCGCAGTCCAACACGGCGGCGGCTTCGACCTCGGTGCAGTCGAACTTCTTGGTGAAGCGACCGTCCTTGATGGAACCCAACTTTTTGCCGTCCTCGGTCTTGACGAACATTTGACCTTCCCACTGCGAACCGGGCGAACCGGGCGCAAACTTGAGGGACACGCCATTGTCGGACAGAAGCCGGATGGGCTTGACGAAGGTTCCCATTTGACCCGGACGGGTTGCACGTTCGACGGCGACCGAGAAGGCGGCGGTCAACTTGGAGATGTCGATGGTCGACGGTGCCGGTGCATTTGCACGGGCCTCGGTGCGGGCGGCGTCACGGGCCATGCCGTTGTGAACGACTGCCAGTTGCTTTTCGGTCAAGTCACCGTACTGCTTGACGGCGTCCAACAGAGACGCTGCCAGCGCCCAACGGGGAGCGGTCGACTCCAACCAAGCAAACTCGGCGGGGTTGTTGGTCGCCCATGCCTGAAGGTCTTCCGTCTGGCGGACCGCCTTGCGGGCGGCGACCTTGGTGCGGTTGGCTTCACGGTCGGCGGCGGAATTTTTGAAGGTCTTTTTACCTGTGCCTTTGCAGGTGAAACACTGACCGACAACCCGGCCCGTGTAACCAATGAAGTTGCCTGAACCACCGCACTTGACGCAGGGCTCGGTGTGAGTACGGTCGACGGCGGGAACGAAAGTGGCGGGGCCACGAACCGGTGCGGTCCGTACTGGGCCGGTGTCACCGTCGAAGAGGGCGTCGAGGGAGTCGTTGAAGTCGGTCATGGTGTGCTCCTTGGGGCGGGTCCGTCCCGCCAACACAAGTTATATAGACGAGTCCGAAAGAAAAAGAAAGGGGCAAAATCAAAATAATTTCAGGTATTTTGTCCTATCAATACCTGCTTGATTCGGTCCCAATCCCACCGGGCCGGACCACCATCCCACCGGGCGAACGGGACGGTTGCCAGACCTCCCAGCAACACCGCCCTCGTCTGTACTCCCCGGTACAGGTGCAGGGCGTCCACCGCCTTGCGACGGGGTCCCTGTAACGCCTTCTGACGGACCGCAAGGAAGATGGGACCGCCATTGCGGTGACGTCGTTCCGCCCAAGCGACTTGCTCGGCGTCGATACGAACGACGTTGGCGACGCACAGTTTAAATTCAATCCAACCCTGTCGACCACCGGGGAAACAATACTCGGCATCCGGTACGCCGGCACCCGTCGACCCGGTCTCGACCGAGGTCCATTGCGCTTCCGGAAAATGATCCCGGAACAATTTTCTTAACCCGCCGTCCATAAGTGGAGTGGCTCCCGTTTCGAGACTTACGCCTTCCGCAGACCCACCTGCGAACCCGGTACGGGCTGGAGACCCATAACCAAACGGGGGCGGCGAAAACCTCCGCCCCGGTCTTTGGAAGGACCACTCCCTCCTCACGTCAGTACGCTAAACTGTCCTGACGTCAGAATGGAATATCGTCGTCCATCTTGTTCGACGTGTCCGGTGCGGCGGCAGTCTTTTCACCACGCGCAAAGGCTTCGTACATGGCGAGGCCGGCGTCGTACTCCTCCGCAGCCCAGCTATCAAACTTGACGTCGACGGCAAACCAAGTTCCCATTTGGTTTGTGCGCTCGCGTGTCGTCAACCTGTACTTGGCGGCGAACGCCACCGAGCCGGAAGTTGAGTTGATGAGTTGCGACCACGCCCTCGAGGTGGTGTGACCGGTCGACGTGAACGGCAGGATGTACGGGAACACGCCTTCCGGCGTAAAGACCCGGATGACATGGTTGCGTGTCTGAATGACCTCGTTGCCATTCGGACGAATCCAACGCTGCCGGGTCCCGTCGATGCGGTGCTCGGCGTCTTCCACCGGGCACTTGTCCTCGCGTACTTCCGGATGACGAGCGATGAACCCGCCACCTGATTCACGCGGACGCCATTCAACCCAATCCTTAAAGAAGTAACACGGCTGCACCAGCATACCGATCTCCCCCGACAGGATGGGCGACGGGGCGTTGCGCAACCAGAATGAACCGGGTTCCGCACCTTCAATGTATTCCGCATTGCGACGGGCAACCTGCGGTGACAACGGTTGCAGGATGTAGATGAGGGGAACGAGGTTGTCGGACGCCGACTGCGACACGCCCTTGCCCTTGTCCCGTTGCATCTTCTCGAGCAACTCGGGAGGCGGACCACCGACACGCGAGGTTGCCGGTACTGGCAACGGATGGTCAGTGGCCTCGTTAACTTCGACTTCCTTACTTGCTGTCTTGGCCATGTGCGGCGTTCCTTTTAATGGGGTTTCTACCACCCTCGGCGTAGTACAGGCCGGGTGCTTCCTGTGTTGAACCGGACGTCTCTTTGCTCAACCACCGAACGCGGCTCAACGGCGCACGGCACTTGCTGTCCTTCCAGATGTCTTCCAAAATTTGTTTCATAGTTTCACCTTGAGTTTGACGGACCGTGCTACAGTGCCGCCGAGGATGTCCAGCGGCGGGATGTAGTGATGGTCTTCGACTTGTTCCTTGAGCCAGGCGGTCAGGGTGCCGTGGTGAACGGCTTCCTTAACCTCGGCTGATCCGTATTGCCTTGCCAGTTCCAGGAACTTGACCGCCTCATCCCTTTCGTCACGCCGGAACTGAACGGTCACCTCGGTCTTTATTAGGTCACCGTGTCCGTTCTGGTCGAGCCAGTTGAACGCCTCTTTACGTTTTTCCGGCGGCCATCCAACGGCGATGTTGGCGGCATAGTAAGGACCGGCCTTGGCCTCCACCGCTGGCACGTTGCCGTCAGCGTCCAGCGACACCGTCGCAATGCCGAGTTCCCCCATAAGGTCAGGCAGTCGTTTAAAGTACATGCCACCTTCACCGGTCAACGATTTGTTGATGGCTTTAAGTTCTTCCTCGAGTTGCGACTTGCGTTGTTCAAGGTCACGGGTCTCGGCGACCAAGTCACGTAAGACTTCAAGACGGTCAGCCGGAATAGATGGGGCCGAGTCACGGATGCGTTGCTCCAGCTCAGCCGGCATTCTTGTCATTTGGTTTCTCCAGTTACGCAGGTAGGGTTGACGACAATTAACCGTCGCAAATAAAAAAGCAAGCGTTAATTTTTTGTTTGTCCCCATGAGTCGGCAACCGTCATGTCCGCCAACAAAGGCACCTCCAGCGGCACGCACGTTTCCATGATGTGCATGACCTCTCGCAAGGCTTCCTTGGCAGCGGGACCATCAGGCAATGACCCGTCGAGTTCGTCGTGAACGGTCAAGTGCGGATCGCCCAGCGTGTCGAGTACACCGCTGGCATCGATCTCCACCATAGCGGTTTTCATTATGTCGGCTGCACCGCCTTGCAGTATGCCGTTCAACGCCTTGTGAACGTATGCGCGATATTCACCGGTCCTTAGTTCACCGGAATCATCCTCGCAAAATTGCAATTCATCCCAACCGTATTTTTTAAGTATCTCGGCCTCGGTCCAGATGCCACCGCCTTCACGAAGGTTCTTGGTCCATAGGTTAAACCGTCGACGTCTGCCAGACAGGGTTTTAATCATACCCTTGCGACGTGCGTGCCACATGGCTTTGCTGTGCAACGGTTTAACGAACGGCAACTCGCCGTGGTATTGGTCAAGCATCTCCTGACCACGTTCCAGACTGATGCCAAGGTCTTTACAAAGGGCTTCCTTGCCTAGTCCATAGACGATGCCAAAGTTAATTGACTTGGCGTTGGCGCGTGACAGTCCCGTCATCTCGGCGGTGAACTTGTGATAGTCCGTCGTGCGGTCGTTGTGATAACGCTGCACCACCTTGTCGGCACCGGGCAAGTTCATCACCGCGGCATAGTGGACCGCCAGCCGGAACTCAATCTGACTCCAGTCGATCTTCCACCACTGCTGACCATCCTCGGGGATAAAAATATTACGGATCAGCGGTCCGAGTTCTGGGTCACGTATCGGCAGGTTCTGCAAGTTGGGCAACGAGCTGGAGAAGCGACCGCTGACGGTGCCGCCCTCGTCGGAACGCAACTGGTTGAACTGGGTATGGATGCGACCTTCGTAATTGCCGTTGAGGATGTACCCTTCGACAAACGTGCCGCGGAACTTGTCCATGCGTCGGGCTTCGACCAACTGCTTGGCGGGTTCCCACGATTGTTTCTCCAGCCAGTCCTTGCGGAACGACGGTGCGCCCTTGGGTGTGCGTTCGTATTCCACGCCGGCGTTGTCGAACATCTTGGTGATGGAATCACCTGACCAGATGTCGACCTCTTGCCCGGTGATATGTTTGATCCGACCCAGTGCCTCGGCCTGTCGCTGGGTCAGTGCGTCCCGCAACACCTCGGCCTTGTCGACGTCGACCCTGACGCCACGCATACGCATCTTCAACAGCAACGGGATTAGTTTGGACTCCAGAATGAAAAGGTCCCAAAGGTTTTGCGAGTACAACAGTTCGCGTTGCTTGGCAAAGATACGCAACGGCAGGTCGACGTCCGACTCGGCGTAAGGACCGACAACCGATGGCGGTGCCCGGTAGATGTTGGCCTTGACGTTGGAGGCACCGTATGCCTGCACCAACCACTTAACCATTTTGGCGTCACGCTTGCCCTCGCCCAGACGACGCAGTGCGATACTCTCCAGGCTGTAGGAAAGTTGCGTCTCGTCCAACAGCGGCTCGGCAACCTGTACGTCGTAGAACGGTCCGGTGACCGGCACGCCCTCGTGTTTAAAGAATTGCAAATCGTAAAGCAGGTTGGCTCCGACCTTGGGCTGACCCTCCCGTTTCAGTTGGTCACCGAGCCAACCGAACACCTTCTGCTTGTCTAGGTTAGGATGACCTTGGTGCGCCACTGGGTAGTACTGACGGAACCCCTGCTCGGTACCCACGGCAACGCCGGCAATGTAACCACCGCGGTGCGGACCGGGTCCTCGGGTCTTGAGGTCCGGGTCATAGGTTTCGACGTCGACCGCTATCATCCCCTGCCCGCGTAGGTCAGGGAACTCGGTTGGCATTGTCCAATCATTCTTCGGTGTCGGTGGTGTCATGCGCACGGTGGTGCGTTTGCCCGTGACGATGACCGAGGCTTCATCCCAGAATAATCCCATCTACTTGCCCTCGTACATGTCGGCCACTGACCGAACGATTTCCAATAACTCTTCACCGGCAGTATCTCCGGCGGTGGCACCGGGATGTTTTTCAACCCACTGGGCAATGCGTCGCACCATAGTCTCCAGCTCTTGTTGCCGGGGATAACCCTCGTCGTGCGCGCTCATGTTCTTCTCACAACCTTTTCATATAAAAAATCTTTGCACATTTCGACGAGCGCCAACGTCTGCGTTGCCGACATGACGACTTCACAGATGGGCTCACCGTCTTTGTCGAACGGCATAAGGTGCAGTCCGCATTTTGCGTCGCCGCAGAACGCCACCTCGAAATGGTGGGCGCGTGTTACGTGAGGCCCCGGCCTCCAGTTGTCACTTTTTTCCATTAGTCCAGCTCCAGGAACTTGTGCAGTTGAAGGCCGGCGATGACATTATGACGCATGGCCAACTTGCCGACTAGCCTCCGGTTGGCGGCGTTCTTCTCTATGTCGTACTCATCGCACGGTGACAGGTACACCGTCGCACCGTCTCGAGGTGTCGCAAGGCGGGCCGGTCGTGCGTCAGGTTGCGTCGCCGTGATTGGGATATACCCGTCGTGCTCGTCATGGGTGGAGATGACGTACTTGAAAGCGAAGGCGTGGCGACGGGCCTCGGGATGGATGTTGGCGGTCTTGGGCGACACCACGATGTCGGCAAAGGACTGGATACCTTCTATCCATAGGGTGCCAGCGGTCTCCACTTGTACCCGGAACTTGGCGTCGACCAACGCTTGACACAACGGCAAGATGTTTTGCCGTAGCGGTTCACCACCGGTGATCACAATCAGCTTGGCATTGTGCCACATACATTTGGCGACCAGCGTTTGAATGTCCATCAACGGATCATCGGGACTGCTGAACTGGGTGTCGCAGAAGGTGCAGCGTAAGTTACAACCATGCAGCCGGATGAATGTAGCCGGTTGCCCGGCATAGGGTCCCTCGCCTTGAATGGTGTAGAACGGACTACCCTCAACGACACGCAACGCAAGGCCCTCGTCCTTATTAACAATGGGCGCAACTGGGTTCTGTCCAAACATTTTAACCGGTCCTTCCCAGTATGTAACCGCGGATGCGTTCGCCAGTGAACGGTACAGGTGCCGGCCACAACGCCGGCGACCAACTCTTGGCGGCGGCAATGACCGGTCCAATGAACTTGACGCCCCACATCGAGAACGGTGAGCCCTCGGGGATTTCACTTGTCAGTTTCTCCGACACGGCAGAACGCGCTGTCTTGCCTTCGACACGGTCAGCAAAGATTTGAATGGCGGTCTCGGTGTCGGACAAGTCGGCAATGCGTGTCACCGCCTTGCGGTAGTCCTGTGAGACCGTCTGCGTACCGAATGGTGCGTTCTGTATCATTGTCCTCGCCTGTGCCGGGAACTCCACGTCAATCAACGTCGACCGCATCCAAGCACCGTTGCGCCATTTGAATGCCATGAAGTGTTCTGTCGTCGCCCACTGCTCGAGGCCCTCGGTGCGACCGAGGATGAAGTCGACAACCCAAGTTGGTATCAACGCCTTCATGCCGACGCCAACAGGGAACGGTGCCCCTGCCAAGGCAAAGTTGTTTGTACCAAAGCACCAACCATCATCGATGGCAACACCGAGCGACCAACGGTGAACCGCACTTTCCGAAATGAACGGGCGTAGGTCTTTGAAGATTGGCAAAATGGTTGGTGGAAATTTCTCCCACTTCACCTCCTCCATGACAGGGAACCGCCACTGCTCTGCGGGCAACAGGTGCAACGTGCCGGAGAACCGTCCTGACCTTAGCGTCAGGCGGTCGCCGTTTACTTTGAACGTCGGTTCGTCCGGCAGTCGTCGCAATATCTTGGTCAGCTCCTCGCCCGGTACGAGGAACTCCCCATCGACATCACACGGAAAGCCGGCGACCATGCGACCGTTAGTCGCCAGCATCATTCGGTCTTTGACCATGTAATAGGTCATGGCTGGCGTGGAGTCCTTTGTTGCCAAGGCGTCTTCCAGCCATTCGATTTCATTCCGCATCGTCAAAGAATCCTCGTTGAATACTTCTCTTGTAACGCTTCTTGCCGTCCGACCATTCTTTGTTGGCTAAAGGGAAATCAACGTCGTCTTTTATATATTGACCCTTTAGCTTGCGACCTTTGTTCGTCAAGTAAATAGTTTCAAAGTTGTCCGTAGCGATAAGCCCCTTGTGACGTAGTTTCATTCGGGAGCGCGGGATGTTGTTGAGATCGATGCCAGTGATACGAGATATTTCCGGGTTGGACAATTCATCGTGCTCGGGCAATATTTTTAATATGGTGGACATCTCGTTCCACTTTACATCGCCCGGCTTACGTCGTCGCGGTCGACGACGAGGCGATACAGGTTGGCGGGCACGTCGTACTCTTTCGGTGGGATGAAGTTCGGGCATCAAATAAATCCCTTCGCTTTGGCCAGCCACTCTGGCATTGTGAAAACACCGTCCCGTTGATCGTACTCAACCTGCGACTTCGGAATCCATTCTTCTTTTTTGCCGTCAAATATCCGGTACGCCTTTTCCGTCTCCATTTTAATTTCGGCTGCGACTTCGATGAGCTTGATGTCTTTGGTCATGTGAACAAAGTTCCCTGTACACGTTTGAATGTTGCAGTGCGTCGTGCCTGTATGCGATCGAAGTAATGGATAGTGAAGTGACCACGCCATCCGTATGACGTGGCAAACGCCTCCGGGTTATATCCCGGCTTGTACCCGAGCAGGAACTCCAGCTCCTCCTCGAACTCCGGCATCTTAATGCGGGCGGCTTCCAGCTCGGCAAGTCGGTTGCTGAAGGTCTCCCGGTTGTACTCGTCAAGACAATCGTAATGCCACGATTCAATATGGTCGCGCTTGGTCGACCGGTTGGAGAACTCAACCTTGTAGTCCGCGTGCGGTAGGTCGACGATGATTGCACCGAACCGTGAAATCATAATCCACGCCGTCGAGTCGACCGAGTACCAAGGGTAGCGGAACATCAACTGCAGCGTGGTGAGGCCGAAGCCGTGTACCTTCACCTTAGCGGTGCCGTCTGGGTTGGTCAGGTAATTGTGCCAGACGTGGTCAAGCCATTCGGTCTTGTAGGGGATGGACTCCGGGACCAAGCCGCCCAGACAAATGTATTCGTAGCCCTCCTCGATGTAACGCTCCAACCACTTGTCGGCGTCGCGCACATGGTGGACCGGCAAAACTTTACAACCCAGTTTCTCCAGTTCCTTTAACCGGTCATAGTTTTCCTGTTCGCGTCCCTGCCCGATGATGTCCTGACTTGCGGCGACCTCGATGATGTCTTTGTTCTTGTGAATGTACTTTGCATATGCGCCGAGGTCGAGTTTGACGTTCTGCGTAAACATGGAGAACGCACCACTGTCCAAGAACACCACGCGGTTCTTGTCCCGTATTTCCGCCTCCTTGGCGGTGTTCATATAGTGGTACGACTCCAGAACGTTGTGCGGTGCGGCTGCGCCAAGCACCCGCATGTCTGGCGCAATGTGCCCGACGACGTTCGACAACGCTGCAATGTAGATTTTCATTTATGGTCCTCCGCCATTTTACAAAGAGTCAGGAACTCCTCGCGTGCCTGCGGCTTGTCGAACAACGCACCACGCATCGCCGAGGTGGTGGTGACGCTGCCGTGTATCTTTACACCACGGGTTGACATGCAGCCATGCGCCGCACGTATGACCACGCCAACGCCCTTGGGCTGAAGGTGTTCGACTAGGGCATCAGCGATCTGAACGGTCGCCCGCTCTTGAACCTGGAGCCGACGCGCGAAGACTTCAACGATGCGAGCGAGTTTTGATAGTCCAACAATTTTTCCGTTTGGGATGTATCCGACGTGCGCATGTCCAATGACGTCCGCCAAGTGGTGTTCACACTTAGAGATGAACGGGACGTTGTGGACAATAACCATTTCATCGTAACCATTGGCACCATCCTCAAACGTTTTTAAAATGTTGGCGGGCGACTGCGTATAACCCCAAGCCCATTCTTTCCACGCCTTTAGAAAACGTGTCGGCGTCTCCTTCAACCCTTCGCGCTTGGGGTCCTCACCAATGTACTGCAACAGCCGGGTGACAATGTCCTCGGCACTACCGGTCTCGTCGCCCTCCCAAGGCATGACGAGCCATTGATCTTTCCACATGCTGGCACGCTTGTCGAACAGGACAAGAAACGGCAACGCCGTATGGTGGTAGCGGGCAGCGGTTGCACCACTGTCGAAGATGTCATCCACAATGAGGTCGGCTTCACCGACGTCGTAAACCACCTCGCTGTTACCGCCACGCCATTGCCGGGCGACCATGTGCGCCACTGGGATGCCACCTCGAGGTACGCCGAAGATGCGTAAGTGGTCACGCTTGGAAAACAGTTCGTCCATATTTATCAGCATGCGTTCGACACGTTGCTGAACAATGGTCATATCAACCTTTAACATTTTGCACCTTGGTAAGTTTTTTAAGATGTTTCATTGCTTCCGCAAAGTCGGATGTGACCAGTACGCAATGGACTTGTATCCACGGGCTATTCGGTCGACCCTTGTGCTTGGGTTGCCAGCCGATGACCGGCACTGCAATGGAACTGGCGTAGAAAATTTCCATACCTGTGCCCCATGACGGTTCGTCTATCAACGCCAACACGGCGTCAACGTTCTCCAGCGCCGTCAAGTCGGCCTCGACAATGCGGCGGGCTTGGTCTGCTGTACCCGAAACGTGTCGTTCAATCTTCAACGGGTTGACGGCCTCCCAACCCTTGGGGAGTTGGGCTGCGACGTCGTTGCGCCAAGTGTCTGGGTCTGCGACACCGAAGATGCCACCGGCTAGATATACTTTCACTTGTAATCATCCTCATGCGGGACGGGAACCCAATCGTCGCCGTCGTCTTCTATTTTGGCAGCGGCTCGGTGGATCAAATCGTCTGCCACGTTTGTAAAAACTTCTTCCAGCGTCTCACGTGCGTCGTAAGGTCCGCCCCAGATGTATTGATAACCGCCCTCGGCCGTTTCATACGGTGTGCGTTCAGCGGCGTCCTCAAAGTTTTCGAAGAACCATTTGACCATGCGTTCAACTTTTTCATCGTCGTCGCACTTGGTGAGGTCCGGTGGCGGGGTCATGCGGTCTCTCATTTGTCTTGCTCCGGTGCGAGGGCTTCAAGGATTGCCTGTTCGCGTGTCATGCCGCGCCAGTTCTCACATTCCTCTGTCGATATTTTATCGAAAGGAATGTTGGTCTTGCCGCATGACGCGCACGTCCCAAGGAAAGGCTGCCCCTTCGGTGATGTGCGATTAACGAGCGGGTGTTTCATTTGTCCCGCTCCCGCAACAGTGCTTCCAGCGCCTCGATGCGTACTTGCGCCTGCCCCAATGCCGCACCAAGGTTCATGACGTCTTCCATCTGCAAGCGTTTGTGTTTCTCCAGCGCCTCGATGTGGGCGGCGGCTGCTTCCAATTCCTCGACATCTACATCACCAAGGGTGATGCGTTGGGTGTCAGGAGTTGCGGGGTCAAGGGCTTCACGAACCCATGCGGCTTGCTGGCGCAGGCTGGCGGGATACGTCATTTGTCTTGCTCCGGTGCTGGGTCCATCTCCGGGTCTTGGAATTTTTTGAACCCGTCGCATCCTTCAGTGGTGCAGTAAAAGTACGGCCCGATCCCGCCGCCTGCGAGGCCGTAACCCATCTCCATTTCCTTGCCGCATTTTTCACAAATCATCTGTTCTGCTCCGGTGCGAGGGCGGCGCGAGCGCGGCATCCGCCACAGTCGAACATGGCTTGTGGGGGAGCGTCTCTACACCAACCTTCACAATAGTCACTTTCGTATTCTCGCAGCGCCGCTTCCAACTTGGTGATATACTCAACTTGATCAAGCCCTCGCGTAACGGCTCGATCAAGCCTCGCTTCCAGTTGTTCGATGCAGTCGGCGGCTTTGTGCTGAATGGGCGGTGTCTCGTACTGACGCCAACCGAACTCCGGCTCACCGTCGAGTTGGAGTGGTCCGATGGCGTACCTACCGCGCAGCCGGTCCGTCAAGCGGTCGCTGATCTCGACGTCTTTACCAGTGAATGGATCACGAATTATGTGCGTCGTCATGTTCCAGCTCCTCGATGCGGTCGGCGGCTTCGGTATATAGCTTGCGTGATGGAAGGACGCCAAACGACTTTACCACCGCTGCATCACGCAACCGTTCCACAAGGGTTTCACCTCCAGCTGCTGCGGCGTCACCGCTTGGCAGACGCTCACCGGAATTGTGAGGCGCATGAAAAGCCGGAGGTGAACTTTCTTTCTTGGCGAGTGCCCGCCGCGCAATGTCTCCTGCACCATCGACAACGTGACGCATGCAGGCGGCACTGATGCTGTCGAGTGTCATGCCGACCAACGCCAAGGCGTCACGCGCCCGCTTCCAATCCGGCTCCGGGAAAATGTCGAGCGGGTAGGCGTCGGCCCACTGCACAATTTTCTGCAAGCCTTCTTCCGTTTGTTCGATGCGGTCGTGCAGCTTGTCGATGTAGAATTGATTGTCGGTCATGTACCCGCCCCGGTGTAGATGGCAGAGTTGGCCCCGTGTTCTTTTACTTCAACGGAGCGGACCGTGACCCGTTGACCGTAACCGTTATCACGCAGCCAGACCTCGGCACACTCGTAAATCATTTTGGCAAAGGACTCACAGCCGGTCGCCGGAACGAGAACGATGTCGGCAACACCAATGACCTTGAGGTGCATTAGTTTGGAACGCTCTGGGTCATCCTCGGCGATCAAAAGTTTGTGGTCGAACGTGGTCTCCAACATTCCCTTAAAGCTTTTTAGACCTCCAAAATCGACAACCCAGTTGTTCTCGTCCAACTCCACCGCTTCAAACTCGACGCGCACAGCCAGTGCGTAGCCGTGTAGGAAGCGGCAGTGAGACTTGGCCTTGTGCTGACGGAAACATGCCGACAGTCCGATGTCGTGCCCGTATGTCTTGGTGCTGATGTAGGTCATGCGAGCACGTCGACGGCGGCGTTCACCGCTTCTTCCCACGCTTCATCCTTGACGGCGGAAATGATTACCCGCAACCACGTCCATTGCAGCATATCGACCGGGTTGACCAACCCGTTCTTGTGCTTGTCAATCAGTGCTATGGCTTGTTCCTTAGTCATTCGACCACCTCGACAGACTCGACATCCCACTCCGCAGGGCGGACGTCGTCAGCACAGTTCATTGCCGCCTGAATGGCTTCCTGTTCGTTGGATGATTCAATGTCGACGATGGCGGTCTCGTCGGTGCCACGGGTCAGCTTCACTTTGTACTTTGGCATGGTCAGTCACCTCGCAGTGCGTCGACAAGAAGTTGCCGATAGTTCTCGGTCTCGGGTAGGTCCATCCGCTTTTCCTTCCACGCCCTGACCACCAGCGGGTCAGGCACACCGGCCTCGAGGAAGCCCTGCGCCCGCAACGTGCTGGCATGGTCCTTACTCGTCGGCGGGTATTTGCCATCGTAAGCGGTGTGAGAGTAGGCCAGTGCCTCCATGCAACCGTCCAGCGTCTGTGCCAAGTAAATACTTTCCGACTTGGTCAAGTCCATCAGCGGCGTGACGATGGTGAACGGGTTGTCGTCCAGCGCATGGTAGATGGCGTTCTCCATGGCGTCGATGAATGCCCGGCGACAGTCCGGGTAATTGGCGTTGTCTTGCTGGCAGACTCCGGTGATGATTGCATTGACGTCACCGAGGACCACGGCACGGTTGGCGGCAATGGTCAGGAACAATGCGTTGCGCATAGGCACGAATGTCTTTTCAACACGGTCGCCGATGACCTTGTCCATAGTTTCAAAGTCGGAATAGGTTTCCAGCTCAACGTCCGGGTTGGTCAGCGGTGACGTGCCCTCGAGGATGGGTCCGAGACCGAGGATGAGATGCGACTTGACGCCGGCCATCTTGGCGACGGTCCGTGCGGCATCAATTTCGATTTGGTGTCGCTGGTTATAGTTGAAGGTGATGGCGTGAACTTCGTCGTAATATTTTTTGGCGTAGTA
>Ga0097621_100001492_pt1 | contig 16045 bp, 15 predicted proteins | sample KBSMisM72_FD_73165 | JGI IMG/M metagenome (GOLD analysis project Ga0097621, IMG submission 73165) | Miscanthus rhizosphere microbial communities from Kellogg Biological Station, Michigan, USA - KBS Miscanthus M7-2 (version 2) (version 2) | ecosystem: Host-associated > Plants > Roots >... | reverse complement strand
TACGGAAGGCCGTTCGTGCCGTACGGAAGGCCGTTCGTGCCGTACGGAAGGCCGTTCGCGCCGTACGGAAGGCCGTTCGCGCCGTACGGAAGGCCGTTCGCGCCGTACGGAAGGCGCTCGCACGCAAAAGGAAGGCGCTCGCGCGCGAAAAGAGACCGCGCGACCGGCCGATCCTGCCCGTCCCGCCCTTCCTGCCTTTCCTGCCCGATGTAAACGTTAGGTTTGCTGGGGCTGTGGCGTCGGACGAGGTCGCCGGGAGCTGTTTTCGTCCCGCGCTTCGGTCGCCGCGCTTGTCGCAGGCGCGGACGAAGGCGCTCCCATGCCGGGTTCGATGTACCGGCCGAAGATCATCTTGCCCGCCGTCGTCTGCAGCACGCTCGTGACGACGATGTCGATGGTTTTGCTGATCATCTTGCGGGCGTTGTCGACGACCACCATCGTCCCGTCGTCCAGGTACGCGACGCCCTGGTTGTATTCCTTGCCCTCTTTGAGGATGAACACTTTCATCAGCTCGCCCGGGAGCACGACGGGCTTGAGCGAGTTGGCGAGCTCGTTGACGTTGAGCACCGCGACGCCGCGCAGCTGCGCGACCTTGTTCAGGTTGAAGTCGTTCGTGACGATCTTGCCTTGGAGCGTCCGCGCGAGCTCAATCAGCTTGAGATCCACTTCGCGGATGTCCGGAAAGTCGGCGTCGGAGATGGTCACGTGCAGGCCCGACATCTTCTGGATCTTCTGCAGGATGTCGAGGCCGCGGCGGCCGCGGTTGCGCTTCATCGAATCCGAGGAGTCGGCGACGAGCTGCAGCTCCTTGAGGACGAACTGCGGGATGACGAGCGTCCCGTCGAGAAAACCGCTTTCGCAGACGTCGGCGATGCGGCCGTCGATGATGACGCTGGTATCGAGAATCTTGTAGTGATGCTCGGAGCCGTCGGCGCGAAACAGCCCGATGAGACGCGCCGGCTCGAGCCATTCGCCGTGCTTCCCGCCGACGACCAGCCCGATGTACGGGAGCATGATCAAAATGAAGCTGTCGAGAAACTGAATGCGGCGGTCGCCAGGATCCGCCCAGAACAGCCCCGCCGTGATGGCGCGCGCGATGAGCAGTCCGATCGCGCAGCCGATCAGCGATCCGAGGACGCGCGTGATCGCCGTCTCGCGCAAACGCGATTCGAACAACACGACCGCGCCGGCGAGCGCGAGGCCGAAGGCGACGTTGACGTACACACCGAATGAGAGCGGTTGGAGAACGCCGGCGGCATAGGCGACGATCGCGACGAACAGCACGCGCGCGAGGACGAACCAAGCCATTGGGCCCAACATACCACGGGTTCCTGGTTCCAAAGTTCCAGGTTCCGGGTTCGATGGTTCCACGTTCCAGGTTCCAGGTTCCAGGTTCCAAGTTCCAGGTTCTAAGTTCTAAGTTCGAGGTTCACAGTTCGACGTTCGAACCTACGAACCTGGAACCTTCGAACCTGGAACCACGAACCTGGAACCGCGAACCTGGAACGTGGAACCTGGAACGTGGAACCTGCAGGATCACGCAAGCAACTCGTCCAGTGCTTCACCCACAGTGCGAACGCCGACAAGTTCACACTCTTTCGCAAACGCGCGATCGGAGGGATCGATGTTCGCGTCGGGCATGACGCAGCGCGTGAATCCCATCTGAGCCGCTTCGCGCACGCGCAGCGACGCCTGCGTGATGCCGCGCACTTCGCCGGCAAGACCGACTTCGCCAAACATCGCTGTGGTGGAAGAAATAACGCGGTTGCGAACGCTCGACGCGATGGCGGCCAGAATGCCGAGATCGGACGCCGGCTCGTCGACCGTCATTCCCCCCGCGATGTTGACGAACACGTCCTCACCCATCAGGTTGAGGCCCACGCGTTTTTCGAGGACCGCGAGGAGCAGCGAGAGCCGCTGCTGATCGATGCCGCTCGCCATCCTACGCGCGCTCCCGTAATTCGACGAGCTGACGAGCGCCTGTACTTCGACGAGAATCGGGCGCGACCCTTCGACCGAGCACAGCACCGCCGATCCTGGCGCATTCGACGGGCGCTCGGCGAGGAACAGCTTCGACGGATTCGGCACCGGGCGAAGCCCCGTCGATGTCATCTCGAACACGCCGAGTTCGCTCACCGCTCCGAATCGGTTCTTGACGGCGCGGACCACGCGATGCGAATGATGCCGCTCGCCTTCGAAATAGAGGACGGAGTCGACGACATGTTCGAGCGCTTTCGGTCCCGCGAGGCTGCCGTCCTTGGTGACGTGGCCGACGAGGAACGTCGGGACGTTCTGTCCTTTCGCCGTGAACAGAAGCTGCGTGGCCGCTTCGCGCACCTGGCCGATGCTGCCCGGCGCCGACTGGAACTTCAGCGAGAACACCGTCTGCACCGAGTCGACGATGACGAGCGACGGCTTGATGCGGGCGATTTCCTCGAGGATGCGCTCGAGACACGTCTCGGCGAGCAGATACAACGGCGCGTCGCCGACGTTCAAACGCTCGCCGCGCGACTTGATTTGATGTTCAGACTCTTCGCCCGAGCTGTACAGCACGGGGCCGATGGTGCGCGCCATGTTGGCTGCGGCTTGCAGCAGCAGCGTCGACTTGCCGATGCCCGGCTCGCCGCCAAGCAACACCAGCGAGCCCGGCACCACGCCTCCGCCGAGCACGCGATCGAATTCGTCGATGCTCGTCGACAACCGCGCGTGGTTCTGCATTTCGATCTCGGCGTACAAACGCGCCGATCCCGCCGCGGAGAGCGCGTAGCGGTGTTCAGCCGTCGCGGTCGCGAGGCCCGCCGGCTGCGGACGCTCTTCGACGAACGAATTCCACGCGCCGCAGTCGTTGCACTTGCCGAGCCATTTCGGCGACTGCGAGCCGCACTCCTGGCAGACGAACACGGTTGCTGGGCGCTTAGACACGATGCGATTCGATAATTGGGGAACTTGGTAATTTGATAATTGTCAGGGTAACGCAAACGCCACGAGGGCGTCGCCCGTCGACTCTTCCGACACCTTCGCGTGTCCACCGGCGGCGACGACGACGTACTGCTTGCCCGTCGCGCGCACTTTGTACGTCATCGGCGTCGCGTGACCGGGCAGCGGCAGCTGGCCTTTCCACAGTTCTTTCCCCGTCTCGATGTCGAACGCGCGGAGAGACGGATCGACGGCGCCTCCGATGAAGACGAGACCGCCAGCGGTCACGATCGGACCGCCGAGCGTCAGCGATCCGTCCGGCACTCCTGGATGCGAGCCGCCGAAGTCCTGCATCGATCCGATTGGCACCTGCCATCGCAACCTGCCCTGCCGAAGATCGACGGCAGACAACACACCCCACGGCGGCGGACTGCACGGCAGGTGAGATGGTGACTGCAGGAAGCGCCGGAGCATGACGTACGGCGTGCCGATCTGCTCCTCGTAATCGCCTGGTTCACGGACACGCGTGGAATCGGCCATCCGATCCCGCGGAATCAACTGCAGCTTGGCCGGCATGTTGTTCGTGTTGACGATCAGCAGGCTGCGATCGGGATCGAACGCATAGCCGCTCCAGTTCATGCCGCCGAGATTGCCTGGATAGAACAGCGTGCCTTGCAGGCTCGGCGGCGTGAAGACGCCGTCGTTCCGAAGATCTTGCAGCATTCGGCGGCACGCCTGACGGTCGTCCGGTGTCGGGCCCCACGCGTCGTTCGCGGTCATGCGCTGCGGCGTGACTGCCGGCAACACTGTGGGAAACGGTTGCGTGCGTGAGGCGGCCTCACCCGGCACGTCGCTCGGCGGGACTACGCGCTCCTCGATCGGAAACACTGGAACGCCGTTCTCCCGATTGATGACGTACAGGAAACCGCTCTTGTTGCCCTGCACGACGGTTGGAACCTGACGGCCAGCGCGCGTCAGCGTCGCCAGCAGCGGCGCGGCCGCCGAGTCGTAGTCCCAGAGATCGTGGTGTACGAGCTGGAATCCCCAGACGAGTGCGCCCGTGCCGGCGCGGAGCGCGACGATCGAGTTGGCCCACTCGTTGTTGCCCGGACGCAGTCCGCCGAAATGATCGGGACTGGCGCTTCCGGTTGGCACGAACACCAAATGACGCGCGGCATCCACGGCGAACGGCGCCCAGGCGTTCGCCGCTCCGGTCTTCCACACCCGATCGCTCTGCTCGATGTTGGGCGGAATCGGATCCCAGCTCCAGCGAAGTGCGCCGGATCGCGCGTCGAACGCGCGGACAACACCCGATGGAGCGTCGGCACGCTGGTTGTCGTTGATGGCCGAACCCACAACGACCACGTCGTCGACGACGGCCGGCGGAGATGTCATGTGATACGCGCCCGCGCGGAATCGAGGCACGTCCCTCAGGCTGATCTGGCCGTCGGCGCCGAAGCCCGCGCACGGTTTGCCCGTCACAGCGTCGACCGCCACGAGCCGCGCGTCCAGCGTCGCTTCGAAAATCCGGCGTCGACACGGGCCATCAGATCGGTTGCTGTCGATCCAAATCGCGACGCCGCGGCTGATCAGTCCGTCGCCGTAGTCGCCTGCTTTTGGAATCGCCGGGTCGTACTCCCAGCGCAGCTGTCCCGTTTCCGGATCGAGGGCGATTATCCGGTTCGTCGCGGTGCTGAGATACATCGTGCCGTCGACGACGATTGGCGTGGCTTCGAAACCACCTCGCGGCTGGACGCCACTGCCCTTCGACATGTCGCCGGTATGAAAGGTCCACGCGACGCGAAGACGCGACACATTGGCGCGTGTGATGTCGGTCAGCGGCGAGTACCGCGTGCCACCGGCATCGTGACCGTATACGGGCCAGTCGTCGCTTGAAACAGGGGATGCAGCGTGAAGAAGGCCGAGTGCGAGGACGAGCAGTACGGGCAGGATGGGCAGGACCGGCAGGATGGGCAGGATGGGCAGGATGGGCAGGATGGGAGAGAGCGTTTTTCTGTCCTGCCCATCCCGCCTATCCCGGCCGTCCCGCCTCTGGATCACGAATACACCCGCTCGATCCTCGATCCCACTCTACAGACGACTTCCCACGGGATCGTCCCAATCGTCGCCGCCATCTCGCGCGCGTCGATGCAGTCGTTGCCCTGCGTGCCGAGGATCACGGCGTCGTCGCCCGGGAACACTTCCATGCCGGTGACGTCGACGGTCAGCATGTCCATGCAGACGGATCCGATGACCGGGGCGCGCCGGCCGCGGATCAGCACGTGGCCGCGGCTGGCGAGACGAAGATCGATGCCATCGGCGTAGCCCGCGGGAATGATCGCGATGGTCGTCGGCGTGTCGGCGACGAATCGCGCGCCGTAGCCGGAAATCTCGCTCGGCCGCATGCCTTTCACCGCCACCACTTTGCTGTGCAGGCTCATCACCGGTTTCAACGACAGCGTCGACGCGAGCGGCGGCGGCACGATGCCGTACAGCAGCAAGCCGGGACGGACGCGGTCGTACCAGACGCGCGAGTCGCGAAGAAACGCCGCGCTGTTGCTCGCGTGCCGATACCTGGGCCGGCCGCCAAGCCCCTCGACATCTTTCAACGCCTGGACGAACCGTACGCGTTGCTCGTCGAACACCGGCGAATCCGGCATATCGGCCGTCGCGAAGTGTGTGTACACCGCATCGAGCTCGAGATTCGGACTGGCCAGCAGTTCGGGCAACGATCGCGTCAGGTTGTCGAAGCGAAATCCCAGCCGGTTCATGCCGGTGTCGATTTTCAAGTGATAGCGGACGCGGCGCTTGTAACGCACCGCCGCCGCCTGCACCGCACGCGCGGCGCCTGGCGTGGAAATCGTCGGCGTGAGGTTGCAGTCGAACAGGCCGTCGAGATCGCTGACGCTCATCGCGCCGAAGACGAGGATTTCGGCCTTGATGCCCGCGCGCCTCAACACCGCGCCCTCTTCGATGTCGGCGCATGCCAGCAGGTCGGCGCCCGCGGCTTCGAGCGCCCTGGCGACTTGAGCGGCGCCGTGTCCGTACGCGTTCGCTTTGACGACGGCGATGACGCCAGGCGTGTGCTGCGGCTGCTCGCCCTTCAGGTGATCGACGATGGCGGTGTAGTTCCTGCGGAGCGCCTCGAGATCGACGCGTGCGACGGTCGGGCGGATCACTGATTGCCCATCGCCAGATTCTCGAACCGCGTGTACTCGCGGACGAACGCGAGCTTCACGGTCCCGGTCGGACCGTTGCGCTGCTTGCCGAGGATGATCTCGGCCACACCCTGTGCCTCGCTCGACGGCTGGCTCTTGTCCTGATACACATCGTCACGATAGATGAACGCGACGACGTCGGCGTCCTGTTCGAGGGCGCCGGACTCGCGGAGATCCGACAACTGCGGACGATGATCCGACCGCGATTCCGGTGCGCGCGAGAGCTGCGACAGGACGACGATGGGCACGCTCAGCTCCTTCGCCAGCCCCTTGAGCGATCGCGAAATCGACGCGACTTCCAGCGTCCGGTTCTCGAACCGGCCGCGGCCCTGCATCAGCTGGATGTAGTCGACGATGACGAGGTGCAAGCCATGTTCGGAGGCGAGCCGGCGGCATTTCGCACGCATCTCGAGTACGCCGATCGACGGCGTGTCGTCGATGAAGATCTTCGCCTCGCTCAGCGTTCCGATGGCCGCGGACAGGCGTCCCCAATCGCGCTCGCCGAGGAATCCGCCGCGCATGCGATGCGCGTCGATCCGCGCTTCCGACGTCAGCAGCCGCATGAAGAGCTGCTCCTTCGACATCTCGAGCGAGAAGAACCCCACCGTCATGTCGGTCTTGGTGCCGACGTGCTGCGCGATGTTGAGCACCAGGCTCGTCTTCCCCATCGACGGACGCGCAGCGACGATGATGAGGTCGGCCGGCTGCAGCCCTGATGTCATTTCGTCGAGATCGGTGAAGCCAGTCGGGACGCCCGTGACGAGCTCTCTGCGCGAGCTGAGCTTCTCGATGGTTTCGAGGCTCGAGTGCGCGAGGTCGCGCATCGAGACGAAGCCGTCGCGGACCTTGTCGTCGGCGATCGCGAAAATCGCATGCTCGGCCTGATCGAGGATGACGTCGGCTTCCTCGGCGCCGTCGTATGCGGTCGCGAGGATCTTGTTCGCGGAAAAAATCAGGTTCCGCAGCGTCGCTTTCTCTTTGATGATGCGCGCGTAGTGCTCGACGTTCATCGAGCGCGGCACGCCGTCGACGAGCGCGGCGATGTAGGAGGGTCCGCCGACCTCGTCGAGGTCGCCCGAGCGGCCGAGCTCGTCCTTGAGCGTGACCAGATCGATGGCGCCGCTCCGCTCGGCGAGCTTCACCATCTTCTCGAAGATGCGGCGGTGAGCGTCCCGGAAGAAATCTTCCGAGTCGATCACCTCCGCGGCCAGATTGAAGGCGTCGTTGTGAAGAAGAATCGCACCGAGCACCGAGCGCTCGGCTTCGAGATTGTGCGGAAGCGTACGTTCCTGAACGGTGGTCTCTGGCATTCAGAACTTAGAAGTAAGAAGTCAGAAGTAAGAAGTTCGAACCGCGAACCCGCATTCTACTTCTAACTTCTAAGTTCTAACTTCTTACTTTGCTGCCGCTCCTTCGGCGACCACCTTCACCTTCACGGTCGCGACGACGTCGCGATGCAGCTTGAGCGGCACGTCGTAGTCGCCGAGCTTCTTGATTGGGTCGGACAACTGCAGTTTCCGTCGATCGACCTCAAATCCTTTCGCGTCGAGCGCATTCGCGACGTCCGCCGCGGTCACCGACCCAAACAGGACGTCGTTCTCGCCGACTCTTCGAGCGATTTGGATTTCGAGGCTGCCCATGCGTCCGGCCATGGCTTCGGCGACCTTCCGCTCTTCGCCTTCTTTCGCCTCGAACTTCTCGCGTTCGCGTTCGATTTGCTTCTTGTTGCCCTCGGTCGCGAGCAGCGCCAGCTTCCGCGGCAGCAGATAGTTGCGCGCGTAGCCGTCGGCGACTTTGACGACTTCGCCGCGCTTGCCGAGATTGTCCACGTGTTCTCTCAAGATGACTTCCATCGCAGTTCCTCACGACGTACACCGCAGAGCACGCAAAGCACGCAGTCGAAAATGTTCTTCTGCGTGCTCCGCGTGCTTTGCGGTGATCGTCGTCTTAATCAGTGACGTACGGAATCAAAGCAATTTGACGCGCGCGCTTGATGGCCACCTGCAGCTTGCGCTGGTGCATCGCGCACGTGCCGGAGATGCGGCGAGGAAGAATCTTGCCGCGCTCTGGCACGAACGGCCCCAACAGCTTCACGTCCTTGTAGTTGATGTCGTCGATCTTGTCCGCGCAGAACTTGCAGACCTTGCGCCGGCGGAACATCGGACGGCGCTGGCCGTCCTTCTTGTCGCCGGCTTTCTTGTCGCTGCTCTTGCCGCGCCCGCCCGATCGTCCTTGTCCGAATGCCACGGCTAAACCTCCACTCCGTCAAACCGATCGTCGTCGTCTTCCATGTCCATCGACGCCCCGCGCCCTTCGCCGGGCTGCCGCTGCGGCGGAAGGCCGCGCTTGACGCGACGGCGCTCCGATTCGCTCTGCCGCTTCGTGCGCGTGCGGTCGATGACCTTCTTTTCTTCGTCGACGCGGACGATCATGTGCCGAATCACCTGGTCCATCACCTTCAGACGGCGATCGAGCTCCTTCATCAGCTCGCCGGATCCGTTGACGACGTCGAGGACGTACACGCCTTCTTTGTTGTGGCCGATTTCGTAGGCCATCCGTCGGCGTCCCCAGTTTTCGTTCTTTTCGATCTTTCCGTGCAAGCGAGCCACGATTTGCTCAATCTGCTCGTGCAGTTCGGCGACCTGCTGTTCGGTCGAGTCGGGAGGAAGGATGTAGACGAGCTCGTACTGTCGATCTGCCATTGCTGCTGCTCCTTATGGACATGCCCGGCAGGCCTAAAGGCCTGCACTACACCAGATGTAGTGCGGGCCTTCAGGCCCGCCGCGACAAGGCCACCGCTAGGCGGTGGCAAGGTTTCGAACTATTCAGTTGTCGCCTGATCGCCGCCGTTGAACTGGTTCATCACCGCGGCGATCCCGGCGGTGACGAACACGTCGCTGGCGTCGGCCGCGCGCGCAATCATGCGCTCGACGTCCGCCGCTTCATCTTTCTCGAACTTCGAGAGCACATGATCCGCGAGATCCCGCCGCGCATCACCACGCCCGACGCCAAGCCGCAGCCTGGCGAAATCCTCGCCCACGTACTGAATGACCGACTTCAGCCCGTTGTGTCCGCCGGCCGACCCTCGCACGCGCGCCCGCAGTTTTCCGAGCGGCAGCTGAATCTCGTCGACGACCACTAGCAAATCCGCGACGTCGATCTTGAAATACCGGAGCAGCTCGCCAAGCGCCTCGCCACTCAAATTCATCGACGTGAGCGGCTTGACCAGCAGCACGTCCCGGCGGCGATCTCTCGCCATCAGCGCGTTCGCCGGGGCCGCCTCGAACACCGTCGACGTCCGTCTGGCGATCTCGTCGATCACTGCGAAGCCGACGTTGTGCCGAGTCCCCGAGTACTTGGCTCCAGGGTTCCCGAGGCCAACGACCAGCTTCAGAACCGCTACTCCTTCTCCTCGGCTTCTTCCTTCTTGCCCTTCTTGATGACTTCGGGCTCGGCCGGTGCCGCAGGCGCCGCTGCCACCGCACCTTCCGCCGCCGCCGGCGCCGCCACTTCCTCGGCCTTCGGCATGATCACGTGCACGATCATCATGTCGGGATCGCTGACCGGCTTCACCTTCGGATTCAACGGCAGGTCGCGCACGCGCACGCCTTGATGCAGCATCAACTCGCCGACGTTGACTTCGATGCTCTCGGGGATGTCGCCCGGCAGACACTCGACTTCCACTTGACGATGGACGTACTCGAGGATGCCGCCCTGCTGCTTCACGCCGGGGGCTTCACCCTTCGCGACGATCGGCACGGTGATTTGCAGCACTTTGTCCATCGCGATGCGATAGAAGTCCGCGTGCAGAATCTGGTGTGTGATCGGATCGAGCTGATACTCCTTCACGAGCACGCGCGTGTCGCCCGCACCGGCCAGCTTCAGCGAAATGAGCGTATTCGCGCCCGCTTCCGAGTGAAGAATCTTTCTCAGCGCTTTCGGCTCGACCGCAATCGCCGTCGCCTCCGCTTTGCCCGCCCCCGTCACTCCGTAGAGCACGGCCGGCACTTTGCCACCGGCACGCGTCCGGCGCGCTTCATTTTTCCCGCGTGACTCCCGAACCGTCGCTTCAAGTACTGCTTCCATGTTTCCTCACACAAACAGCGAAGACACCGAGGTTTCTTCGTGAATACTCTTAATCGCCTGCCCGAGCAGCCGCGCGACCGACAGCACCTTAATCTTCTCGCACTTGGCCTTGTCGCCCGTCAGCGGAATCGTGTTCGTCACGATCATCTTGTCGATCGGCGATTTCTCGATGCGGTCGATCGCCGGCCCCGACAGCACGCCGTGAACCGCACACGCGAAGATCCGTTCCGCGCCGTTCGCCTTGAGCGCTGCCGCCGCCTTGGTGATCGTCCCCGCCGTGTCGATGATGTCGTCCTGAATCACGCACGTGCGGCCCTGCACGTCGCCGACGACGTTCATCACTTCGGCGGTCCCGTCTTCCGTACGCCGTTTGTCGATGACGGCGAGTTCGGCGTTGAGGCGCTTCGCATAGGCGCGGGCGCGTTCCGCGCCGCCCGCGTCGGGCGCCACCATCGTCAGGTTCGGATATTCCATCCGCGACAGGTAATCGATGATCACCGGCGCGGCGAACAGATGGTCGACGGGAATGTCAAAGAACCCCTGAATCTGCGCCTTGTGCAAATCCATCGTCAGCACGCGGTTCGTGCCCGCCGCGCTCAGCACGTTGGCGACGAGCTTGGCCGAAATCGGCACGCGCGGCTTGTCCTTGCGATCCTGGCGCGCGTAGCCGTAATACGGAATCACGGCCGTGATGCGCGCGGCCGACGAGCGCTTGAACGCGTCGATCATGATCATGAGTTCCATGATGTGCTGATCGACCGATGCCGGGCCGTTCGCGCACGTCGGCTGGATCACGAAAATGTCGGTCCCGCGGATGTTCTCGTCGATCTGGAACGAGACTTCCGTGTCCGGGAACCGCTTGAGCCGCGCCTGGCCCAGCGATACGTTGAGAAACGCCGCTATCTCGCGCGCCAGCTCGGGATGCGCGCTCCCCGCAAACACTTTCAGCTCGCCAAACCCGACGGCCATGTACGGATCGCTCAACATTGCTTAAGGAACGGCGTCACGCCTACCACTTTCTCTTCGTGGCTGGGGCGGGAGGATTCGAACCTCCGAATACGGGATCCAAAGTCCCGCGCCTTACCGCTTGGCCACGCCCCAACGATTTATCCCAAATGGTGAAGTGACCTTCAGAGCGGCCTGACTGACGAAGCGCAAACGTCAAGTGTAGCCGACAGACTCATTTGGCGGCAAGACCGAGGCGGCGGCACGCGGCCCGGGTCAGGGTGGGCGTGACAAACGTCCGGGGGCCGGCGAGCGCTCGCGCGGCTGACTGCGCGTCCGATCGGCGGCGAAACATGCCGAATACCGCGGATCCGCTGCCCGAGAGCGACGCGTGGAACGCTCCCTCCTTCGTCAACGCCCGGACGAGCTTGGCGACGATCGGATGACGCTTGGCCACGGCCGCCTCGAGATCGTTCGGGCTGCGTCTTCGCGAGCTCTTGCCATCCTGCCCTCCCCGCCCTCCCTGCCTTCCCCGCCCCTTGCTCCCCGCATCCCACCAGCCGAACGCCTCTTTCGTACTCACGCCGAATTCGGGGACGACAATCACCACCCACGCCGGCTCGATGTCGTCCAGCGGGAAGAGGAGGTCTCCGCGATGAAATCCCAGCGTCGTGCCGCCTTCGAGAAAGTACGGGACGTCGGCGCCCAGCCGTGCCGCAGCGTGGTGCAACTCGGCCTCGCCCGCGCGAACGCGCCACAGCGCGCAGAGCGCGCGCAGCGTCGCCGCCGCGTTGCTGCTGCCGCCGCCCAGGCCCGATTGCATCGGGATGTTCTTCTCCACGTGCACGGTGACACCCGACGGCACTTCGCGCCGGCGCGCGAGCCGCAGCACGAGTTCAGCAGCCTTCCAAATCAGGTTGGTTCGGTCCACGGGAAACGCCGGATCGTCGCATTCAATGCGGAATGGACCGCGCGTCTTCCTGAAGGTGAGCGTGTCGGACAGCGCGATCGACTGAAACGTGGTCCGCAACTCGTGGTAGCCGTCGGGTCGAATCCCGATGACCTGAAGATCGAGGTTGATCTTCGCGAACGCCTTGACGGTTATCGAGCGCGCCATCCGCTACTTGACGCCGAGCGGCCCCGACTCGCGGAGTTCCTCGAGCGTGATGGGAGTCGGCGTACCGGCCGGCGTCAACCTGAACGCCTCCGGCCCAAGCGGAACGTTCACGTCGACCTGCGAGAGCTCCATCTGCAGATCGAACCGTCCTGCAGGCTGGCTCACGAGCCGCACCGCGTGCGGCAGGCCGTTGTCGAACATCGAATAGTCGGCGCGCCACGCGGCGCGTTTCGTCGTCGACACGATTCGCCACGTGCCGTTCCCGCCTTCACGGCGGAAGTACACGTTGTCGGATCCGTCCGGCGCCGCGCGCCAGTCGTCGCCGAACGCCACGGCGTCCGAGGCGTCCGGCTTGTCGGCGCAGCCGGTCACGAGCGAACGAAGTCCCGCAGCGCCAAGCGGCACGCCGCTGACCGCTTCGAGCACATCGACCGCCTTGCCATGTTCGAGCACGCGGCGATCGCGCGGCAGCAGCAGCGAGGCGTCGTCATTGATCGCGACAAAGACGAACACCGGCGGGCCAAACGGCGCAGCGGCCTCGAGGCGCGCCGACGCGGGCTTGGCGAGCCCCGCGCTCAGACGTCCCCGCAGGCGGTGGCCACCCGCCGTGCCGTGGACGGACATTTCGAGAGTGAGCGTGTTCACGGCGCGGCATGCAGACGTCGCCTGGTCAATCACTGACGCCGCATCGGCCGCCGGCGTGCCCGGGCCGATCGGTAGCTTCAGCAGCGGAGTGCCGCAGGACGCCGTCAGCAGCGCTGCGCAGAGCAGCGCCTTCACTTCTTGCCGAGTTTTTGTTTCGCGGACCTGATCTTCTTGTCGATGCCGGGCCGATCGATCGTGTCGTTGTCGCCGGCGAGGGCGCGCCCCCAGGCGGCAATGGCCTCGTCGAAGCGCGACAGCTTGAACAGCACGTCGCCGTAATGATCCTGAATGACCGAGTTCGATTTGAGCTGATCGGCCGCCCGCTGCAGGTTGTCGAGCGCCAGCGGCAGCTTGTCGGCCTTGAAGTACGCCCAGCCGAGGCTGTCGAGATAGGAGCCGTTGTCGGGCTCGATTTCGAGCGCCTTCTTCAACAGATCGACCGACTCGTTCAGACGTTCGCCGCGCTCGGCGAGCATGTAACCGATGTAGTTGAGTACCGGCGCGTTGTCTGGTTCTTTCGACAGAATTTGACGGAACGCCGCTTCGGCGTCGGCGAATTTCTTCTGCTTGTCGAGCACCGCGCCCAGTTCGAACCCAATCGTGGTGTTGCCGGGGAACTTGGACTGCGCTTCCTGCAGCACCCTCACGGCTTCGGCGCCGCGCTTGGTGTCGGAATAGATCTGCGCCAGCGCGACATACGATTCAGGCTTGTCCTGCCGCCTGGCAAATTGCTGAAGCACGTTGACCGCTTCGTCCCCTCTTCCGCTTTGACGCAGCGCCTGTGCCTCGATGCGCGCCAGCCGCAGGTCGTCGGCGTTGTCGGTGCGTCCCTTTCGTGCGACGTCGATGGCCTGCGCGTACTTCTTGGCCGACAGATTCGCCTGTGCGAGATACGCCGTGATCGTGGCGTCGGCGGGAACGAGCTTGTGCGCTTCCTCGAATGTCGCAGCCGCCTTGTCGAACTGCCCGAGCTCCTGGTACGCGAACCCCAGATGCGGCAGCAGCAACCCGAGATCGGCGGCCGGGTTGTTGCCGGGCCGCGTGCGGAACTCGGTTGCCGCCGGAGACAGCGCCTCGATGACGGCCTGGTACTGTCGCCGTTCTTCGAGCGCAAGGGCCAGCGCGTAGTATCCCATCGGACTGCGGGCGTTCTGCGCGATGACCTTCCGGGCGGTCGCTTCGGCCGCGACGAGATCGCCCATCCGCCGCTCGACTTGCGAGAGTTGATAGAGCGACCGTGTGTCGTTCGGGCGGGCGGCGACGACTTCAGTCAGGAGATCTTTCGCCTGCGTCAACGAGTCCTTGCCGCCGGCGTTCATCAACGCAATCGCGTACTGCAGCTTCAGGTCTTGATTGCTCGGTGAGGCCTGAATCGCTTTCGCGTACGCGCCTGCGGCTTCTTTCCACTTTCGCTGACGTTCGTAGAAGCCCGCGAGCGTCGCGAACAGATCGGGATCGTCTGTCGACGCACGCTCGAGCCACGCGATGGCTTCCGCGTCGCGGCCCGCTGCCGCGTAGGCCTGCGCGAGCAGCGACGGACCGTCGCTCCAGCCGGGCTCCTGGCTCACGAGCTCGGCGAGGAGAGGAATCGCCTTTTCATTCGAGCCGACGGCGAGATAGAGACGCGCCAGCGTCGCGCGGACGTTCGGATCGGAATCGGCCTGTCGATCGATTGCCTTTTCGAGGTGTTCAATGGCCTTGTTGAGGTTTTCCCCAATCGCCGCGGCGTTCTGCTGGCTGCGTCCGTTGCGGCGGCCGCTTTCGACCAGCGTGGCGTACACGATGCCGAGCACGCGATGCGCTTCGTGGTTGCCGGATTCGATTTTCAGCGCCTGCTCGCCGGCGGCGACAGCCTCTTCGAGCCGGCTTTGCCGCATGTAAAGGCCCGCCAGCTCAGCCACGATGTCGCTGCTTTGTGGATCGAGCTGAGATGCGCGCTTGAACGCCGCGATCGCGCCGGCAATGTCGTCGGTCGTCTCGAGGTGACGTCCGAGCATGTACTGCGAGTAGGCCTCCCCGGCTCTCGCCGCCGGATCCGCTGCCGCGGTTTGCGCAGCCGCCGGTTGCGCAGCAATCACGGCAGCGACCAGAACACCCGTCGCGAACACGGCGACTCTCATAGAGGGAATTGTTCCACAAAAGCGGAAAGGTGTCATATAGTTCGACGCATGCCCGTCGATCCGGAATTGCTGGCGATTCTGGCGTGCCCCAACTGCAAAACGCCGGTGACGCTCGTCAAGAACGGATCAGCCTTGAAGTGCGCGACGTGCAAACGCGTATACCCAATTAAAGACGACATTCCCGTCATGCTGGTGGATGAGGCAACGGTGGAGCCGTGAGCATCTAGTAATTGGGTAATCTGGTAATTGAGTAATCGGGCGATTGAGTAATTGAGTACAGGGCTCAGCAGCATCAATTCCCCAATCACTCGATTACCCAATTACCAAATGCGGATCCTCCTCATTCGCCTCCGCGAGATCGGCGACGTCGTCTTCACCACGCCGGCGATTCGCGCAGTGCGTGGGCACTTTCCTCAGGCTCATCTCAGCTACATCGTCGAACCGCTCGCGGCTCCGATTGTCGCGCACAACCCGCATCTCGACGACGTGATCGTCGCGCCCAGGCGCGGAGGCTTTCGCGGACTGCTGCACGACGTCGCGTTCGGCAGACGTTTACGGGCGGCGCGCTACGATCTCGTCGTCGACTTTCACAGCGGTCCGCGAAGCTCGCTCATGGCCTGGCTGTCGGGCGCGCCCACGCGAGTCGGGTACGACGTCCCCGGCCGGGGCTGGATGTACACGACGCGTGTGACGCGGCCGCGCGAAATCCGCGCGCGCCATGCCGTCGAGAACCAGTTCGATCTGCTCAACGCGATCGGCATCGCGACGCCGGATCCGACATACTCGCCGGCGGAAATGGCCGTCGACGGCGCCGCCGCTGCTGCCGTCGACGAACGGCTTGCGTCGCTTGGCGTGCGCGACGACGACGAGTTGATCGTCATTCATGTGAGTGCGGGCAACCCGTTCCGACGCTGGCCGCCGGATGCGTTCGCGTCGCTCATCGCCATGCTTTTGCGCCGGCATCCCAAACGGCGCGTCATGGTCGTCGCCGGACCATC
>Ga0097621_100001490_pt1 | contig 16057 bp, 9 predicted proteins | sample KBSMisM72_FD_73165 | JGI IMG/M metagenome (GOLD analysis project Ga0097621, IMG submission 73165) | Miscanthus rhizosphere microbial communities from Kellogg Biological Station, Michigan, USA - KBS Miscanthus M7-2 (version 2) (version 2) | ecosystem: Host-associated > Plants > Roots >... | reverse complement strand
CACCAACACTTTTCCGTCCTGGAAGCTGGCGCATCCCTATCGCTTCATTGCGCATAACGGCGAAATCAACACCGTGCGCGGCAACGTCAATTGGATGAATGCGCGCCGCCGCAGCATGCAGTCCGAATTGCTGGGCCCGGACCTGGACAAGATGTGGCCGCTGATTCCGCATGGCCAGTCCGATACCGCCTGCCTGGACAATGCGCTGGAACTGCTGGTCGCCGGCGGTTATCCGCTGGCCCATGCCGTGATGATGCTGATTCCCGAAGCCTGGGCCGGCAACAAGAGCATGGATGCCAGGCGCAAGTCTTTTTACGAATATCATGCCGCTCTTATGGAGCCGTGGGATGGGCCGGCGGCAATTGCCTTCACCGATGGCCGCCAGATCGGCGCCACCCTGGACCGCAACGGGTTGCGTCCCGCCCGCTATATCGTCACCGAGGACGATCTGGTGATCCTGGCCTCGGAATCGGGCGTGATCCCGGTGCCCGAGGACAAGATCAAGCGCAAATGGCGGCTGCAGCCCGGCAAGATGCTGCTGATCGACTTCGAAGAAGGCCGCATCGTCGAAGACGAAGAGATCAAGAAGAAATTCTCGGAAGCCGAGCCTTATGAGGATTGGCTGAAGTCGGCCCAGTTCAAGCTGGAAGACCTGCCCGACCTGCCGGAAGACCTGCGGCCCGCGGCGAACGATCCCTCGTTGCTGCTCGATAACCAGCAGGCGTTCGGCTACAGCCAGGAGGATATCCAGTTCTTCCTGGAACCCATGGCGATAGCGGGCGACGATCCGATCGGCTCCATGGGTTCGGACACGCCCATCGCGGTGCTGTCGAAGAAGCCCAAGCTACTTTACAACTATTTCAAACAGAACTTCGCCCAGGTTACCAATCCGCCGATCGATCCGATCCGCGAGGAGCTGGTGATGAGCCTGGTTTCCATGATCGGGCCGCGCCCCAATCTTTTGGGCCGCGACGCGGGCGCGCATAAGCGGCTGGAAGTGTCCCAACCGGTTCTGACCAATGCCGACGTGGAAAAGATCCGCTCCATTTCCACCCTGGTGGATGGCGCCTTCCGCACCGCCACCATCGACTGCACCTGGCCCGCCTGCGAAGGCGCGGAGGGATTGTCGAACGCCATTCAGCGCATTTGCCTGAACGCCACCGATGCGGTGCTGGCCGACAACAACATCCTGATCCTGTCGGACCGCGCCGTCAGTGCCGACCGCATTCCGGTGCCGGCCTTGCTGGCGACGGCGGCAGTGCATCATCACCTGATCCGCCAGGGCTTGCGCATGCAGGCCGGCTTGGTGGTGGAAACCGGCGAAGCGCGCGAAGTGCATCACTTCTGCGTGTTGGCCGGCTATGGCGCCGAAGCGATCAATCCCTATCTCGCCTTCGAAACCCTGGAGCAGATCCGGGTGCGCCAGGGCCTCACGCTCAAGTCCTATGAAGTGCAGAAAAATTACATCAAGGCCATCGGCAAGGGCGTGCTGAAGGTGATGTCCAAGATGGGCATTTCCACCTACCAGTCCTATTGCGGTGCCCAGATCTTCGATGCGGTCGGCCTGTCCAGCGACCTGATCCAGAAATATTTCACCGGTACCGCCTCCACCATCGAGGGCATCGGCCTGAAGGAAATCGCCCAGGACTGTGTGAGCCGTCACAAGGACGCCTTTGGCGACAATCCGGTCTATCGCAACATGCTGGATGTGGGCGGGGATTATGCCTTCCGCCTGCGCGGCGAGGATCATGCCTGGACGCCGGAATCGGTGTCTCGCCTGCAGCATGCGGTGCGCGGCAACAACCCGGCCGAGTATCAGCTGTTCGCCAAGACCATCAACGAGCAGAGCGAGCGGTTGCTCACCCTGCGCGGCTTGATGCAGTTCAAGGCCGGCGAAAGCGTTCCGCTGGACGAGGTCGAACCGGCAAACGAGATCGTCAAGCGCTTTTCCACCGGCGCGATGAGCTTCGGCTCGATCAGCCGCGAGGCCCATACCAATCTCGCCATCGCCATGAACCGCATCGGCGGACGTTCCAACACCGGCGAAGGCGGCGAGGAAACCGACCGTTTCAAGCCCTTGCCCAACGGCGATTCCATGCGCTCGGCGATCAAGCAGGTGGCGTCGGGCCGCTTCGGCGTCACCGCCGAATATCTGGTCAATGCCGACGACATCCAGATCAAGATGGCGCAAGGCGCCAAGCCCGGCGAAGGCGGCCAGCTGCCCGGTCACAAGGTGGACGCCAATATCGCCAAGGTGCGCCATTCCACCCCCGGGGTCGGCCTGATCTCGCCGCCGCCGCATCACGACATTTATTCCATCGAGGACCTGGCGCAGTTGATCCGCGACCTTAAGAGCGTCAACCAGAAGGCGCGGATCTCGGTCAAGCTGGTGTCGGAGGTCGGCGTCGGAACAGTGGCGGCGGGTGTCGCCAAATGCCGCGCCGATCATGTGACGATTTCCGGATTTGAAGGCGGCACCGGCGCCTCGCCTCTGACCTCGCTGACCCATGCCGGCAGCCCCTGGGAAATAGGCCTGGCCGAGACCCAGCAGACCCTGGTGTTGAACGGCTTGCGCGGCCGCATCGCGGTGCAGGTCGATGGCGGGCTTCGCACTGGCCGCGACGTCGCCATCGGCGCGCTTTTGGGCGCCGACGAATTCGGCTTCGCCACCGCGCCCCTGATCGCCTCGGGCTGCATCATGATGCGCAAGTGCCATCTCAACACTTGCCCGGTGGGCGTCGCCACCCAGGACCCGGTGCTGCGCAAGCGCTTCACGGGCCAGCCTGAACATGTGATCAACTATTTCTTCTTCGTCGCCGAGGAACTGCGCGAAATCATGGCCAGCCTGGGCTTCAAGACCATGAACGAGATGATCGGCCGGGTCGACAAGCTCAATATGAACAAGGCGCTCTCCCATTGGAAGGCCAAGGGTGTCGACCTGTCGCGTATTCTCTACAGCGTCACGCCCAAGCCCGGCGTCGCCATTCATCACCGCGAAAAGCAGAATCATGGATTGGAGTCGGCGCTGGATCACGACCTGATCGCCGCCGCCAAGCCGTCGATCGAGAATGGCCAGCCGGTGCGGCTGGAGCGCACGGTCCGCAATGTCGACCGCACCGTCGGCGCCATGCTGTCGGGCGAAATCGCCAGGCGCCATGGCCATGCCGGTCTGCCCGAGGACACGATCAGCGTGAAGTTCACCGGCACCGCCGGACAGTCCTTCGGCGCCTTCCTGGCGCGCGGCGTTTCGATTGAACTGACCGGCGACGCCAATGACTATGTCGGCAAGGGCCTGTCGGGCGGCCGGATCGTGGTCAAGCCGCCCGCCGGGCTGACCCGCGAGCCGACCGAGAACATCATTGTCGGAAATACGGTTTTATATGGCGCCATCGCGGGTGAGGCCTATTTCCACGGCGTGGCGGGCGAACGCTTTGCGGTGCGCAATTCCGGCGCCATCTGTGTAGTCGAAGGCACCGGCGACCATGGCTGCGAATATATGACCGGGGGCGTGGTGGCGGTGCTGGGCAAGACGGGGCGCAATTTCGCCGCCGGCATGTCGGGCGGCGTCGCCTATGTCTTTGACGAGGACGGCAGCTTCGAGAAACGCTGCAACATGGCGATGGTCCGGCTGGAAAAGATCGCCGCCGCCGACGGCGCCGATCATGCCGACCTGCCCAAGCAACGTTCGGTCAGCGTGGCGGATGCCGGGATGGGCGATCTGCTGCGCTTCGACGCCGAGCGGCTGCGTATCCTGGTGGAACGCCATCTGCTTCATACCGGCAGTGCGCGCGCCAAACAAATTCTGGACAATTGGGACGCAAGCCTAGGCAAGTTCGTCAAAGTCATGCCGCTGGATTACGCCAAGGCGTTGGCGGACATGAAGGCGCGTGCGGCAATCGCGGCGGAATAGAAGAGACAATGGGCAAGATCACAGGCTTTCTGGAAATCGAACGCCAAGACCGCGGCTACGAAAAGCCGGAGCAGCGGATTCACAATTACCGCGAATTCGTCCAGCCGCTGCCCGTGCCAGAGGTCAGAAATCAGGCGGCGCGGTGCATGGATTGCGGCATACCCTTTTGTCATCAGGGCTGCCCGGTCAACAATCTCATTCCCGACTGGAACAATCTGGTCTATCGCGACCAGTGGCGCACCGCGTCCGAGGCCTTGCATTCCACCAACAATTTCCCGGAATTCACCGGCCGCATCTGTCCGGCGCCTTGCGAGGCCTCGTGCACGCTCAACATCATCGACAATCCGGTGACGATCAAAACCATCGAATGCCAGATTGTCGACCGTGCCTGGGAAGAAGGCTGGATTCAGCCTGTGATGGCGCCGAAAAAAACCGGCAAGACCGTTGCAGTGGTGGGTTCCGGGCCCGCCGGCATGGCCTGCGCCCAGCAGCTGGCGCGCGCCGGTCACAGCGTCACTTTGTTTGAAAAATCCGATCGTATCGGCGGCTTGCTGCGCTACGGCATCCCCGACTTCAAGATGGAAAAGCACCTGATCGACCGGCGCATGCGCCAGATGGAAGCGGAAGGCGTCTCCTTCCGCACCAATGTCGAAGTTGGGGCGAATGTCTCGATGGACATTCTGCAAGCCGATTATGACGCGGTGGTGTTGTCAGGCGGCGCCGAAGCACCGCGCGACCTGCCGGTTCCAGGCCGTGAGCTGGACGGCATTCATTTTGCCATGGACTTCCTCACCCAGCAGAACAAGCGGGTGGCCGGCGATCCGGAAAGCAAGGCGGCCCCCAATGGCACCTTGAGCGCCAAGGGCAAGCATGTGGTGGTGATCGGCGGCGGCGACACCGGTTCGGACTGTATCGGCACGTCCAACCGCCATGGCGCGGCCTCGGTGACCCAGTTTGAAATCATGCCCCAGCCGCCGGCCAAGGAAAACAAGATGCTTGTGTGGCCGGACTGGCCGCTCAAACTGCGCACATCGTCCTCGCAGCAGGAAGGCTGCGAGCGCGACTGGTCGGTGCAGACCAAGCGCGCGATCGGTGACTCGAATGATGGTAAGGGGGGCAAGATCACGGCCCTGGAATGCGTCCGGGTGGATTGGCAGATCGGCGATGGCGGCCAGATGAAACTAATGGAAGTGCCGGGCAGCGAATTCACGCTCAAGGCCGATCTGGTGTTGCTGGCGATGGGCTTTCTCGGCCCCAGGAAAGCCGGACTGGTGGAGCAGGCCGGTGTCGAGTTGGATGCGCGGGGCAATGTGAAAGCGCCGCTCACCAATTATCAGACCAGCAAGGCCAAGATTTTCTCCTGCGGCGACATGCGCCGCGGCCAGTCTCTGGTGGTCTGGGCAATCCGGGAAGGGCGCCAGTGCGCCAGAGGCGTTGACGAGTTTCTGATGGGAAGCTCCGAGCTGCCCCGTTAGGCACTCTGGCCCGTCGCCCAAGCTTGCGGCGACCGCTCCTCTCAGCGCGTGATCACAATTCCAATCGGCGCAGCTTGCGCGTTTTCCAGCAGCCTTGCCGCATTGGCCACCGCAGCGCTGTGCAGCATCGGGCGCGGTGTCACAAGCACGGTGGCGTCGGCCAACCGTGCGATGGCGGTGGATTGCGCGCGCGCGCCAACCGTGCCGCAATCGATCACAATAAAATCGGCGCCGCCCCGCAATACCGTTATCAGCCGCGCCACTGCGCGTGAGGCGAACATATCGGGGCTTGGCCATTTGGGCGTGGAAAGCAAATAGGTTTCGCTGCGCGGATCCTTGGCCAGGGCCTTGTTCAGGGTCACCGTACCGGTGAGAACCTCATGGAGACCGGCCTTGACCGGCGCCTTGATCGCGCGCGAGGCCAGGCGCTGGGACGCACAATCCAGGATGACGGTCTTCTTGCCCATTCTGGATGCCGCGCGCGCCAGGGATACTGCGATGGCGCTGCGGCTTTCGCCATTTCCTGCCGAAGTGACGGCGATAACGGCCGCGCCTTCCTCGGCTCCCGGCTCGCTCTGCAGCTGGCGCACCAGCTTGACGAAGGCATGGGCATATTTGCTGGCGGGATAGTCCAGCACATAATCTGCGGCTTCCAACGGGACCGCATTGTTGATTTCGCCCAGGACCGGCGGGCCGTTCCACAAGGTGGCGGGATGTGGGGGTTGCGCGGCCCAGTGCGTGCCGCGCCAATCGGGTGAGATGACAGACGCACGCGGTCTGTTATTGACGCGGACAGGCGTCAGCAGCCGCAGTTTTTCCAGCAGCAGGGCCGCCAAGACGCCCAGCAGCAGCCCCAGGGGAATCGACGCGCCGACAATCATCGCGCGTTTGGGACCGGCCGGGCGCAGCGGAATGGATGCCGAGCTGATGATACGGCTTTCCGGGGTTTGGGCTTCATCCAGATTCTGGCTTTGGCGCAGGCGCTGGACAAAGGCCTCATACATGGTGCGGGTCGAAGCGGCGTTGGATTCCAGCGCCTGCAACTGCACCCGCGCCATGTTCTGGCTGCGCGCCAGACTCTCGGTTCCGCCCATGCTGCCCTGCAAGGAGTTCAGATGCGCTTGCGCCACCATCACATCATTTGCGGCACTGGCGGCAAGGCGGCCCACTTCCTGGGCGATCTTGAAATCCAGATCGCGCTTCTGTTCCTGGATGGCCTGCATTCGGGGATGAAGCGGCCCGTATTTGCTGTTCAGGTCGCCCTCCTGCGCCAGCAGGGCGGCCTGCTGACCGCGAAGCTGCACGATCAGCGGCGAAGACACGATCTGGGCGACATCCGCGGGATTTCCCGCCGCGAGTAGCTGGCCGATTCGATTGTTGATCGCCTGTTTCTCCGCCAATTCGGACCGCGCCGCCACGATCTGGGTGTTGATTCCGACCATCTGCTGATCGACGATCGAATTTCCTGGCGCAGAGTCATTCAGATTGTGATCGGCCTTGTAGCGTTGCACGGCCTCCTGCTGGATCTGAAGCTGCTGCGCCAGGTCCTGCAGCCGCGTGTTCAACCAGCCGGTGGTGGCGGTGGTGACGCCGATCTTGTCGGCTAGCTGCGATTTCACATAGGCGTCTGCATAGCTATTGGCAATCAGCGCCGCCTTAACGGCGTCGCGCGCCGTTGCGGTGATGGTGATGCTGGTGGAGAGGCCTTCGGTATCGGCGGTGACACGGCGCTGCAGGGTCTCGATCACGCGCTCGCGGGTGACGCTGGCCTTGACCGGCGCAATCTCAAACCAGTTTTTGGGATTGAGCATGGTGACAAGATCGCCCAGCACTTGCAGCAGGCTGGGCCCGGCGAGGTCGGGATTGAATTCAGGGTCGTCCTGCAATTTCAGCCGGTCCGCGACGCTTGCGGCAAGTTCGTGCGAGGTGATGATCTGAATCTGGTTCTGCACCGCGGCCGGATCGGTGAGCTGCGGGGTGAGCACGGCGGAAAGGTCGGTGATGCTGTTCTTGCGCGGGTCCAGCATCACCACCGAGGAACTGGCATAGGTGGTCGGCAGCAAAAGCGCGACGGTCAGGGCAAGCAGAATAGTGGCCAGCGCAATTCGGAGGATCAGGGTTCGGCGCGCTTCCAGCAGGCGGATGAAGTCGGCAAGCTGAAAGGGTGGTGGCGTATCGGTGGGCGCAATGAAACGCGACGGCAGGAATGCCGGCGCCATCTCATCGCGTGGCCGATAGGGGGACATAAGCGCGCGCACCTTCCGCCGGGCGACGAATATGAGGCCCGGCAAGTCTTTAACGTTTAACGCTGCCCTGACTGAGGAATGGTTAACGGCCTTTCGTTGCGGGTGGTTGTTGAGCCTTTAGACATAGGGCTTTAAATCGTTAACGAGCTTGGTGCGAGCAACCGGCCCCGTGTGCGAGAACCCACGGAAAAGTATTCCTTATCAATGGATTAGAACAAAGGCCGGCCCTGTTCAGGCCCGTTTCAGCTTGGCCTCCGGCGCACGATTTTTCTCACGCAACCCGACCCGCAGCCGGGCAATGGCGTGGTCGGCAAGGCGGCGATAGCCGGCGCGGCCAAGGAATATCTGCAGGAAAATGATCGCCGCCAGCGGCGGACGGTAACAGTCGCGCAGCACGGCGTTAAGATACAGCGCCAAGGCGAACAGAGGACGCCGAGGCGCAATCAGCTTGGCATAGGCCCAGCCGCGGCCGCCATGATAAGCGCGGGACGGAATCAGCGGCCGCATCCGGTCCAGCCAGGATGCCAGTTCGCTATCGCCGGTTCCGGCCGAAACACGATGGGGATCGGCACTGTCCTGCCACACTGCCCCGGGCTCTTCCAGCATCTCAAAGCGATACCCGGCCAGGAAAAGCCGTATGGCGAAATCGGTATCCTGTGCCGGCGACAGGTCCTCGTCATAACGGATACGTGCCGCGGCATCGCGCGGCGCCACGACCGTGATTGTGGGAACAAAGCCGCGGTCGCACAAAAGATAGGTCGCCATATCCTCCCCTGGCTTGAGTGCGCGGGGTGGCTTCAGAAACACGATGCCGCCGCCGCGATCCACCCGGACGCGCGCATATCCGACAACAGCGCTGGTGTTTTCCAGCAGGGCTCGCATGCTGGCCAGATGATGCGGCAGGAAGATATCGTCGGAATCCAGCGGTGCGATGAATCGGCCGCGCGCCATGTCGATAGCGCGATTGCGCGCCTTGCCGCCACCGCCATTGGGCTGGGAGACGAACCGGATACGTGAATCCTGGAAAGGTTCCACAACGCTGCGGGGATCGTCCCGGGAACCGTCATCCACCACTATGATTTCGAAATCCTGGCAGCTCTGGGCGCGCACCGATTCAATCGCCGCAGCCAGCTTATTGGCACGGTTGTAAACCGGAATGATCACGCTGAAAAACGGATCCATGACGCCGGCACTTTAGCGATGCGGTGTTAGCGGCTCGTTAACGAATGGCGCCGCGCTGTGGTGTTGAGTGCCGCAATCACCAGCAAAAGACAGGCCCAGACCAGGCTGTCGCCCTCCAGAAAATCCGACTCCATGAAATTGTGCAAAACAGCGAAAACAAAGAGTGAGAACAGCGCCGGCTTGAAGCCATCTTCCTTCAGATCCAAGCTCCAGAAACGCCGAACGGGCGCCACGACCAATGCCAGCATCGCCAACACAAACCCAACGCTTCCAATGGTGACTAGGACCTGCAGATAGCCATTGTGACCATGGCTGACGGCATCCGTCCATCCGCTGGAATAGTTGTGCAACGGGGAGTGGCCGCGCGCGTCGGTCAAGGTGCCAAAGCCGGCGCCCAGCAATGGGTGATCGGCAATATAGCGCAGTTCCGCCGCCCAAATCGCAGCACGGCCGCTGAATTCCGTCGGGTCCTCCAGCATATGGGCAAGCTGGCCGGCGTATAACAATCCGACGGCGGTCGCGGCGACCAAAAGAATTGCCGCAAAGGCAAGCAGAACGGCGCGCGACAGCCCGTCACGCCAGCCGACGCGATAAAGGCCCCCGCCGATCAATGCGATAACGAAAAAACCGGCGGAGGATTTCGAATGAGTCATGACCAAAAAAATGCAAGCCGCCGCCGCGACGGCGATGCCGATCACGTTGCGCCATCCATTCTTGCTGAACAGGAACAGAAGCGCAGTCATGGCCGAGACTGCGCCAGCGACATTCTTGTGGCCGTAAAGTCCCCGCCAATTGCCGACCAGTGCCGGGTCGATCTCGCCTGCGGCATGGCGGGCCGCCGGTACCAGGGGAATGGACAGGAAATTCACCAGCAGGATCGCGGCCAGAAGCCAGCGCCATAACGCAAAAGCCTTGTTGGCGCCGATGGTTTCCACGCTCAGCAGCAACGAGCAGGCCAATATCAGTTCCAGCCCGGCGCGGCGCAGGGCGATATTGGGATCCGGCGCCCATAGGGCGCTGGCCAGGCACCAGGCCAACAGCAGCCCCATGCTGACAGGCAGCGCACGCAAGGCGCCCAGGCCGAAACGCTGCACCGCTGCTACGCCGATCATGCCGGCAACACTGAGATAGGAGAGCTGCCGCAGCGTGTCGCCATGCAACCCCTGCGCGCTGCCGGCCTGTATCACGGGCGGCGGCGAAAAAGCGTCCAGCCCCACAAAGATCAACAGCAGCAAGGCGATAAAGGACAGGACCGGCAACGCGCTATGCTCGACCGCACGCGGCGGGTCGTAAGACAAGGTGAAATCGCTCATGTCGCGATTTCTCCTTGATTCTCTTTTTGGTCGCGCAACCTTGTGGCAAACTTTCCGTGTACCAACACTGCGGGTTCTGTTCCGCAGGTTGCGCTCCCGGGGGCAGCGTAATCACTCGCCATGGATCACGGCATACTCGTTGTAGCGCCGGCCCGCCATCGCGCTGAGCTTGCCCGCCGCGCGAAACAGCTTTTGCAGCGGGACTGCCCTGCGATTCGGGCTTGGCGCGAGGATGACCGCCGCCAGGGGCGACAACAAGAGCGAGGCCAGAATTTTCATCAGTTCGGCGGTCACCCGCAGGAAGCTCGGGCAATGTTTCAGCAGGACCCGCATGTCCGAATTGCCGACCGAATAAGACCGGCGCAGCATCCAGCCCAGATTGGCGCGGGTTTCGGGGACATCGCCATGGGCGCGGGCTTCATCGCACCAGGCGAAGCGCTTTCCAGCCTGGCGCAGCCGTACGAAGAAGTCCCGGTCTTCGCCGCCCGAAAGCGCGAAGTCCGGATCGAACCAGGGCGCGGGCATGTCTTCCAACATCGCACGGCGCAGCAAGAGATTGCCGGCGCCTTGCGGCATGTCGACAGGGCCGGTGGGGCGGCGAATATCGCCATGGCCATCGGCGGCATCCTGTCCAAACAGGATGGAGCCCTGCAGCAGATCGGCGCCGGTTGCGTGGGCGCAGGCCAGGAATTGATCGATCCAGTCCTTCTGCGGCCATTCGTCGTCATCGATCATGGCGATAAAGGGTGCATCCGCCATCAAGGCATATTCGATCAGCACATTGCGGACCTGTGCGATGCCGCGATGGGGCGCGATCACCGCCGTCAGCGGCCAGCGATAGCCTTCCATGGAGAGACAGAGGTTGAAGCCGGCGCGGCCCTCGGCGTCATTGTCCGCCACCAGGACGGAAAGGACGGCATTCGTTTCCAGGGCAGCGATGGCGTCCAGCAGCCGCTTCAACATTTTGGGCCGCTTGAAAGTCGGGATGCAGATGACAACGGAGTCAGTCATGCCCGGTCTCCATCATGCGCTTCCAGTTGCGTACCCCCGTGTGACACAGGGCCAGGATCACAACCTCACCCAGCACGATGCCCCCCATGGAAGCGACCGGGCCCGCAACCAGCAGCAACCCCAAGGTCGTGGTCAACGAGACGACAGCCGATACCGCACCGATGCCGGCCAGTTGCTTGAAGCGGCCGGCGGCCTGCAACAAGACCGCCAGCGGCGTGCGCACGGCGCGGATTGCCATGATCAGGGCGCAAAGCGATGCGACGGCGATGACATCTCCCATGCCGTAGCTCTTCTTCACCACCAACGCAGGGTACAAGGCCAGCAACGCGGCGCAGAGCAGGATATTGGCAAGCCATGCCGCTCCAAGTCCGAAGGTGAGATGGCGCTCGATGCTGGCCAATGCCGTCCTGTCCTCCGCGCCGATGGCCCGCGCCATGGCGGGGCGCTCCAGGTCGGTCAATGCCGATTGCATCAGGCTGGCGGGGCGCATCAGCAGCATGCCCAGGGCCAAAAGCGCGAAGGCGGCCGGACCTGAAAGCAATGTCACCAGATAGGCATGAGCGTTGATGGTCAGTTCGGTAAAGACCATACCGGTCAGCGACCAGCGGGTGATGTCGCGGAAGATGGCCCGGTAGCCCCTGAGCCCGCCGCGCAAAGCCGCAGCCTGGCCGCGAAAGAAAGGCAGGCCGAACGGCAGCAAGGCGGCCAAGGCCGACGCCAGCAATATCTCGCTGCCCAAGGCGAAGGAAACGCCATGGAACGCGGCCGCCGTCGCGAGCGATCCGATCAACACAAGACTGTAAGTGAGATCGGACCCTATGGCGGCGCCCATGCGGCCATCGACATAGGCAAAGCAGCGCGCGAACCAGCGAAAGACGAAAACCCCGCCAAACAGCGCCAAAAGCCCTGCTTGCGGAAGTGGAGCGCCTCCCAGTAACAGAAGCGTGAATAAAGCAACGGCAAAACCGGTGCAGACCAGCCAGTTCATCTGGAAGCAGCTCGCCGCGCAGCCTGCATCGCGGACCACCAGATTGCGGGTCAAGGGGACGGAGATCAGCGCCCCGTTCAGGCTCATGCCGAACGACACCACCACCATGACAAAGGAAAACAAGCCGAACTCTTGGGCCGGAAGCTGATGCAGAAAAATCAGCGAGGCCAGGAAATGCGCGCCGGATACTGCGACCGGGCCCGCCGCCGAGGCGCCATAGCGCCCTATTGTGCCTGCCAATTCGCCGGGCATGCGCCATCGGGATACAGCTGCGATGTCCGATACCGTCATGGCGGCCCTATTGCGCCGTGGAACGTGTGCGGGTCAAAAGCAAAAAAACTGCAGCCGGATTGGTAACGGCATAGCGCCAGAATAGCCGTTTGGGCTCCAGCGCCAGCCGGAACAGCCATTCAAATCCCGCAGCCTGCATCCAACGGGGCGCCCGCTTATGGGCTCCGGTGATGAAATTGTAGCAGCCGCCGCATGTCACCAACCAGCCGGCGCGCAGCCGGGCCCTGTTGCGGACGGAGAACTCGTATTCGAGGGGCGCCGAAAGCCCGACCCAGATCACGTCCGGCTGGGTCAAGTTGATTTCGTCGCATATTTCCTTTTCTTCGCGACGGCTGAAATAACCGTGCCGTCGTCCCACAATCCGCAACCCGGGATAGGCCAGGCGCAATCGGCGCACCGCTTCGGCGTTGGTTTCATCGGTTGCGCCCAACAGGAAAAAGCTCAGACCGTGCTGTGCCGCGAGTTTGGAGGCATCGTGAATGAAGTCGGTGGTGGCGCTACGCTCCGGAATAGGGCTGTCGGTCATGCGCGAGGCAAACACCGCGGCTTGCCCGTCGGCATGCACGATATCGGCCTGCTGGAAGACGGCGCGGAAAGATGGGTCCCGCGCGGCGGTAGCGATGATGTGACCGTTGGAGGCAAAGACCAGCTTGGGCCGACGCCGCGCATCGGCGCGCGCGCTCAAGCAGTCGTGCAGCATGGTGCGGGCCAAAGCGTCGCGCGACAGGCATGCCGTCTCGATGCCTCCCACCATGACCAGGCCATGGGGATCGTTGGCGGCTTGCCAATTTTTGGGCGCCAGGGCTTCGTAGCGCGCGGGAAGGGCGGCGCGCATCACGGACCGCCCGCCGCGCACGCCAATGCGAAGCCGGCGGCCAAAGCTGCCGTCATCACTGTTTGGGAGGTCGTCCACCTGCGCATCGTTAAGTCCCTGACCAGAGGGGGACTGCAGGAGGCGGGCCAGAGTTGTGGCGGGTTTTCAGGTCTTTTTGGCACGCCGCTGGGGCGGTTGCCGCCTCCAAAACGGGGGCGTGCGGCCAATTAACCGTGCGGCGTCCCGATTTGGGCTGGTGATGACATTACGTAACGTACAGACGCCAGACGTACAGACATCAGGCCGGCAGCCGAAGACCGCGACCTTACTGAAAAATAGCTACATCGCGCGGGGGCTAGGTCAGAAGATAATGTGCGGCCAGGGCGGGGAAAGCCAGCAACGCATAGGCCCAGATCACCGCGGACGTCGTGTTGGCAATCATGAAGGGCCAGAATTCCAGTTCGGACATGCCGGCTACCAGCGGCACCGTGGCGCGGAATGGTCCCATGAAGCGGCCGATGAAGATCGCCCAGGTACCCCAGCGATGAAAGAAATGAAGGCCCTTTTCGATTTCCGCCTCAAAACGCCGGAACAGCGCGAAATGCACGATTTTATGGTGATAATGAAAGCCGATCCACCACGAGATCCAGTCGCCCAGGACCGAACCGATGATCGCGCCCGCTACCGCCGGAAAAAGACCGATATGGGTGGCGCCGATCACCGTACCCAGGGTGAGCAGCAGGATCGTGCCCGGAATGATGAAAGACACTCCGACAAAGGATTCCGAAAAAGCCACCAGGAAGGCGATGGGAAAGACCCAGTAGGGATGGGTTTGAGCGGTAAGCGTGACCCATTCGCGTGCGTCATGCATAAACCAGTGAAAAATGCCGAGCACGCTGCGCCTGTCTTTGTTAGGGGAGGTTCCAGACCGGACGCCCACATAGCGTTATTGGCCGCGTCGCGCCATAGCGAGACATTTTTGACATATTTTCCCTTTAACGGGTGGCTATACATGCCGCCGCCCGTTTAAGGGTATAAGTTCATGCCACATTCAGTTTGGCGATGCTAACCCATTAACAAATCTAATTTCCCGGGCATTTGGGGCCCTTTTATGACACGGATAGACCAATGAATCTCGACCGTTCGCCTGGGGACTTTCAGCGGGCCCGGTCGGCTGAGTCCGGACCGGTGGGCCGTGGCTGGTCGGGCGTCAAGAACTGGAGTTCTCGCAACCCCCGCTTGTCGCGGGTGGTGTGGTTCGCGGTTGGGCTCGCCCTGCTGGCTTTGCTGATCTGGGCGATCTACCCGGCCAAGCAGACCGGGCGCCGGGGCCTGATCAATCAGGGGGCGCAGCCGGTCGGTGTGGCCAAGGCGATATCCGGCGATATCAATGTCACTCTCAATGCACTGGGCACCGTGACCCCGCTTGCCACCGCGACGGTGCGTCCGCAAGTCGGCGGCATGCTGGTCAAACTGAATTTCGAAGAAGGCCAAATGGTCACGGCGGGACAGACTCTGGCCCAGATCGATCCCAGGCCCTATCAGGCGTCGCTTGACCAGGCGCGGGGCCAGCTGGCGCGCGATTCCGCGACCCTGGCCAACGCCAAGGTGGATCTGGAACGCTATCAGACGCTTCTGACACAGAATGCGATCTCCCAGCAGCAGGTCGCGACCCAGGCGTCCTTGGTGAGATCCAGCGAAGGCGTGGTGGTCTCCGATCAGGCCAATGTCGAAACCGCCCGCATCAATCTGGGCTATACCAATATCGTCTCGCCCATCCCGGGCCGCGCCGGCATTCATCTGGTGGATATCGGCAATATCGTGCAGGCCGGGCAAGCCACCGGCATTGTGGTGGTCACCAAGCTCGATCCCATGTCGGTATTGTTCACGATTCCGGAAGACAGCGTGCACAAGGTTCTTGAACGGGTGAATAGCGGCGCCACCTTGCCGGTGGATGCCTATGACCGCAGCCAGACCACCAAGCTCACCAGCGGAAATCTTTCCGCCGTGGACACGGTGGTGGATCCGACCACCGGCTCGGTGAAGCTGCGCGCTCTGTTCGATAACAAGGACAGCAAGCTGTTTCCGGCCCAGTTCGTCAATATCCGGCTTCTGGTCGAGACCTTGCACAACCAGACCGTGATACCCGTCGCCGGTGTTCAACGCGGCGCGGATGGCAGCTTTGTTTTTGTGGTCACGCCCGAAAAGACCGTGAACCAGCGCAATGTCACCACCGGCGTGCAGGACGGCAACAACATCCAGATTCTATCCGGTCTCAAGGCGGGCGACACGGTGGTGGTGGATGGCGCCGATCGCCTGCGCGATGGCGCCGATGTCGAGATTCCCAACCCCTCCGGCAAGATTGTCGCGCCCTCCGGCGGTACCGACGATGCCGCGCGCGCCGCGCGCCGCGCCCAGATGGCAGCGGCGCTCAACAAATCCTGCGCCGAGGATGTCAAGAAGCTTTGTCCCACCGCCACGGCGGGCAGCCGCGAAATGCGCATGTGCCTGTTCCAGAATCGTGACGACCTGAGCGCCGACTGCGCCAAGGCTTTCTCATCGATGCGCCGCGGCGGTGCCGGCGGCGGACGCCGTGGGGGCGGCGGCGGTGGCGGCACGCCGTGACGGTTCCTTCTTCCGCGCCCGAGTCCCATATCGGCGCCAATATCTCCGCGCCCTTCATCCAGCGCCCGGTCGCCACGTCGCTGTTGATGATCGCCATCCTGCTGGTGGGCCTGTCCGGCTATAAATTCCTGCCGCTTTCGGCGCTGCCGGAAGTGGACTATCCCACCATCCAGGTGCAGACCTTTTTGCCCGGCGGCAGTCC
>Ga0097621_100001478_pt1 | contig 16107 bp, 10 predicted proteins | sample KBSMisM72_FD_73165 | JGI IMG/M metagenome (GOLD analysis project Ga0097621, IMG submission 73165) | Miscanthus rhizosphere microbial communities from Kellogg Biological Station, Michigan, USA - KBS Miscanthus M7-2 (version 2) (version 2) | ecosystem: Host-associated > Plants > Roots >... | reverse complement strand
CTTCGCACCACCCGCGAACCGGTAGTGGCTGTTCGTATTGCCGATCCGCAGCACTTCGCCGGGAACGCACTCTCCCTGAGCCGCTACCAGCTTGAATCCCGAGTTTGCGTCTTCGGCGACCGAAAGCAGCGTCACAGGACCGTGCTTCACGCTCATCTCCACTGACAGTCCCCGTCCAACCTTGCCGTGGTACACCGTGAGCGGCCTGACCTTCGTCTTGCTCTGAGCAATAGCGAGATGTCCCGGTCCGTCGTGCCCCATCAGCACGTGATCGAGATTCAGGTCGAGCGCGTAGTACTCGGTGAATGATCCCCCGGCGCCTAATTGGTCCATGATCTTCATCGCAAGCACGTTCTTCACTTCGTACTCGCCTGCCACCGGAACTCCTCGTCCCGTCAACAGCGAGGTGCCCAAAATGATCGAACTCATCGTGTCTTCATTGGCCGGCACACCGCTGCCCATGTAGTAGTAGGCCATCGATTGCAGATCATGCACCTCGACAAGGCGATCCAGAGCTACTGACGTACGCGCTGCTCGCGCCAGTTCCTCTTCAGCGCATTCCGCTTGCACCTCAAACTGCTCCCGAAATTCGGCAACACGTTGCGCTATCTCCGGGTTATTTACTTTTTCGCGAAGCGCGCTGAGCTCATCGACCTCAATTTGTTCGATGTGACATCCAAATGTGATCGCCACCTGAGTCAGGTCCGTCGCGATATCGAGCATTCCTCCGTAGTAGTGTCCCATCAAACCCAGCCGGTTCGCCGCCAGGGCCTTCTTCACGCGAGCCGCATCAACCCACTCCGAGATCTGCTCCCATGTCGACTCGTCACCGAGAACACCCGTGACTTGGTGAAGTGGCATTCGTGCCCGGCGCAAAACATTCGCAATCTCGGGAACACTGCACGCCGAGCAGAAAGCCAGCCACTCCCCCGTCATCGCAGTTCTATCCGGTAGCCGGTTGAATGCTTCGTAATCGATCGCTGCTTCGGGCTGTATGTTGAGCACCAGCACAGGCACCTGCGCCCTCTGCACCATCGGAAGCACCGTGCTGGAGAGGGCATAGGTAGTCACATAGATAATCAGCAGGTCTATGTCTGCGCGGCGGCACGCATGCCCTGCCTCGCGCCCCTTTTGCGGAGTATCGACCAGTCCGAGCATCTCGACGCTAGAGCCGGTCCGCCGGAGAAACTCTGCAACCCGCTGAAGATACCCGTCAAGCCGTTCACGCAGTCCTGCAAACTGGGGCCAGTATGCGTCCAGCCCGATACCGCACAATCCAACCCGCAGCTCTGTTCCTGCCATATACGAACCCTTCCGGCCTGCTATTTCAACTTCAGCACTGTCACGGCGAACGGCGCCAGCTTGATTTCGTCACCCTGGACGGTTCCACTTCGCGGCTCCTCATCGCCGGTCTCATCATCGACGGTGAGCGACGCGGCCCCTGCGAGATCCGCGGCAACTTTCACTGTCTTCTCCGAATTGGTCTTGTTAACGAGCAGAATCTTCTTCCCCTCCGGTGTGATGAACCCCTGCTCCGTCACTCCCGCCGGCTCATCAGCCTTGTGGCCCACAAGCTTGTCCCCCGGATGGAAATTGTCCTTGATCATCTTCAGAACCCAATACCGTGAGTTTGGCTTCCCGTTGTTGTAATCGATCATCGATACGCTTGGAAATTGCGATGGATACCCCACGAGCTGCGACTCTCCAATCACGTCCACACCAAGCTTTGAGAGCTCAACGAAAAGATATCCGTACAGCGCACCGGCCGCGTTCCAGTAGCGATGCGGAATGTGATCGGGCATCGCCTTCGACGCCGCGATCTCCACTCCATCCGTCGGCAAAATCACGCCAAGCTCGTCCGTGTCCACCTTGGTTTGCGGAGAGAGCCTGTCCCGAATCGCAAGAATGTATCGTGTCGTCGCGAGGAAGCCATCCGCCTGATTGAAAAATGTATGCTGCCAGCCATCAAGCGACTCATCCATTGCGGGACTCGCATAGAAGTGAAACGAAATGTAATCGAGCGGTATTCCCTTCTTGTGATTCTTCGGGTTTAAAAAATACTCAAAGTACGCGGGCTTCGCTCCCGGCGCTGCCAGCGCAAGGCCCATAAACTTCGTATTGGGGCTCACCCGCCGAATGCCCTCCACGATCGCGTCATATCGCTTCGTATAGTCCTCCGGAGTCGTGTTGTGTTCAAAGTCGATCTCGTTCAGTACCTCCCAGTAGGGGAACGTGTAGTGATTTCCCGAGTCGTGTCGCTTCCCGTTCTCATCCGTAAACCCACCCTGTGTGTACCAGCTGACGAGCCGCCCGAAATAATCGCCGAGTTCCTTTCCACTCGGATCGCGCAGTTCCGTTCCCTTTGTGTAATCCCAGAACACCTGGTTCGGATCGTCGGGATACTTCACAGGCTGATCCGTCTTGAACATCCAGGCCGGAATCGTACTGAAGTTCATGATCGTCGAGTGCCCCTCGGTTGCCGCCAGCAGATCCTTCGTAACCGGATCGATGTACGTGAAATCCCACGAGGTCTTCTCCTTCGTGGGCGCCTCCAGTTCGGCGACAGCAATTTTCGGATAAGGCAACCACGGAACGTAACGGACGTAGTCGGCACCGAGTGCCTTCAGTGCAGAAAACGATCCATCGTGAATCGGTGATCCCGGATTCAGCATGGGATTCGTGACCACTTGCAGCGTCGGCGTCGACTTGGACACGATCACCACCTTGTCCCAATCCATCTCCACCTTTTCCTGTTTCTTTTCCTGTGAGCCGGCCGGAATCGCCGACACCGTGAGAACAACCAATACGAATCCGCTCCAAAACCCGAAGAATGCCTTGTGCACAAACACCCCCTCAGAAAACTCATCCGAGAAACTAGAGCAAAACGACCAACCGTGGCAAACAATTTCGCGATTCGTAAGAAGTTTACGTGCTGAAACTGAACCTCGCGTCTACGTTGCGCTCCACGCATGCCGCATAGAAACGCGGCCGTCGCTCTCCGGAAGAATTAAATCAGATCTAACCACCGTTTCCGAAGAGAAAATCCATTTGAGAATCTTTTTCTCTTCCGAATAGTTGTGGTTTCCTGCTAGAGTTTTCCCGCACAAGTTCAGCTCAGTTTCCCCGGTAGGGAAACCGGTCCAGACTTTACCGCGTTTTAGCTGCCGACTGCTGTGTTTCCCTGTTCGCGAAAGGAGAAGTAATGATTCGCCAGGCCCTCAAATTGCTCGTCTCTTCCCTTTGTGTCGCTGCCTTGATCGCAGGCGCGCAGGATAAAACCTCGTCCGACTCCCTGCGGAGCGGATTCCAGAATCCACCACAAGGCGCTCGCCCGCGCGTCTGGTGGCATTGGATGAATGGCAACATCACCAAAGAAGGCATCAAGCTCGATCTGGACTGGATGCACCATGTCGGCTTGGCCGGATTCCAGAATTTCGACGCAGCACTGCAGACCCCGCAGGTTGTCGACCATCGGCTCGCGTATATGACTCCGGAATGGAAGGATGCCTTCAAGTACGCAATCACCGTTGGCGATCAGTACGGTCTGGAGATGGCAATCGCCGGCTCCCCCGGCTGGAGCGAAAGCGGGGGCCCGTGGGTACCCGGCGCCGAGGGAATGAAAAAGTACGTCTGGAGCGAAACAGCCGTCGAAGGGGGCAAGCCCTTTTCCGGCGAACTTAAGCATCCGCCCAGCAACACCGGCGCCTTCCAGAACATCAGCATTCGTGATGCACTCGGTACGCCCGACGGCCCGAACAAGATCCCGGAGTTCTATGCAGATGCAGCCGTTTTCGCTTACAAGAAGCCCGCAAGCGACGTCTCTCTCGAGAAGCTGAACGCAAAAATCACATCAAGCGGCAATTCGCTCGATCCCGCAGCGCTCTCCGACGGCGATCTCGAAAAGACAACGCCTGTCCCGATTCCCAAGGAAGGCGATGCCTCGTGGATTCAGTACGAGTTTCCGCAACCGCAGTCAATTCGCTCCATCACCTTCGTGACCAAGACCCCGGGCTGGATTGAGCAACTCATCGCTCAAATGTCCGCACCTGAAATGAATCTGGAATCAAGCGACGATGGTCAGCGTTTCAAGCTCGTCTCCAAGCTCCAGACCACCGATGCACCGGAGCACACCATCTCCTTTGCGCCGGTCACAGCGAAATACTTCCGCGTCACCTTCAAACGGACGCCTCCACCGCCCATCCCCGACTGGGCTGCAGGAATCGATCCAGCCTCGTTCGGTTTCAGCAAAATGCCGCCTCCTCCGACGGACTACCAGGTCGCTGAAATGGCGCTCCACTCTGGCGCTCGCGTAGATCACTTCGAGGAAAAGGCCGCCTTCGTTCCCGAAGATGATCTCTACAAGTTCGCTACGCCTTCAGTCGGCCAGCAGGATGCGATTGCAAAAGCCGACGTCGTCGATCTCACATCGAAGATGAGCGCTGACGGCAAACTCGACTGGACTCCGCCCGCCGGCGACTGGGTCGTCGTCCGCCTCGGTTACTCTCTGCTCGGCATCACCAATCACCCCGCCACTCCTGAAGCCACTGGCCTCGAAGTCGACAAGCTCGATCGGCGCTTCGTCAAAAATTACTTCGAGAAGTATCTCGACAGCTACAAGGAAACAGTGGGCGACGGGCTCATCGGCAAAAAGGGCATTCACTACGTAATCAACGACAGTTGGGAAGCTGGTTCGCAGAACTGGACCGACAACATGATCGCGCAGTTCAAGAAGCTTCGCGGATATGATCCGGTTCCCTGGCTTCCCGTGCTTACCGGCCAGATCGTCGATAGCGCTGAAGCCAGCGATCGCTTCCTCTGGGACTTCCGAAAGACCATCGCCGACCTCACCTCAACCGAGCATTACGGCCAGCTTGAAGACACACTGCATGAATGGGGCATGGCTCATTACGGCGAATCGCACGAAGGCCGTCGTGCCTTCATCGCAGACGGCATGGAAGTGAAGAAGTACAACGAAGTCCCCATGAGCGCCATGTGGACCCAGACTCCCGGCGTGAACAAGCCGACATACGGCTATAACGCTGACGATCGCGAGTCTGCCTCCGTCGCTCACATCTATGGCCAGAACGTGGCCGCCGCCGAATCCATGACCGCCGCGGCAGCGCCCTGGGCGTGGTCACCCGCAACCTTGAAGCCAACCGCTGACCAAGAATTCCTGAACGGCATCAACCGCTTCGTCATCCACGAGTCCGCTCACCAGCCTTTGGTCGGCAAGGCTCCGGGCATGACACTCGGACCTTTCGGCCAGTGGTTCAATCGCAACGAAACCTGGGCCAATGATGCCGGCGTGTGGATCGATTACCTCGCTCGCACCAGCTACCTGCTCCAGCAAGGCAAATTCGGCGCAGACCTCGTCTACTTCTACGGCGAAGATTCAAACCTCACCGCCATCTTCGACAAGAAGTCGCCCGAGGTTCCGGCAGGCTACGGATTCGATTACGTCAATGCCGACGCACTGATCAACGAACTGCACGTCGTGAACGGTCGCATCGAAACCAAGACCGGCATGAGCTATCGCCTTCTCGGACTCGATCCATACAGCCAGCACATGTCTCTTCCCGTGCTGCGCGCCATCCACAAATTGGTCGAAGACGGCGCCGTCGTCGCCGGACCCAAACCCAACGATGACCCCAGTCTCGCCGACGATCAGGCTGAATTCAAAAAGCTGAATGACGATCTGTTCGGCGACGGAAACGGTACCCACAAAGTCGGCAAGGGCACCGTCTACGCCGGCCAGAACCTCGGCGACGTCTTCCACACAATGAACGTAGAGCCCGACTTCGACTACACCAAGCCCGAAGGAGACACCCGTCTGGAGTTCGTCCACCGCAGGCTCAGCGATGGTGATCTCTACTTCGTCGACAACCGCGGCGACAACGGCCACAAGGTTGACGCAACTTTCCGCGTTACCGGAAAAGAACCTGAACTCTGGCACGCCGAAACCGGAAAGTCGGAGCCAGTCAGCTTCAAGATCGCCGATGGCCGCACCACAGTTCCGCTCGATCTCGAACCTTGGGGCAGCGTCTTTGTCGTCTTCCGCAAGTCCACATCCGCATCCAATCGCACCATTCCCGCTGGACAGAAAAAAGATCTCGCCACCCTCGACGGCTCGTGGAAGGTCAGCTTTCAGAGCGGCCGCGGCGCGCCCGATTCCGTCACGCTCGATAAGCTGGACTCATGGAGCGACAACTCCGACGCCGGCGTGAAGTACTTCTCCGGCACTGGTACCTACACCAAATCCTTCGACGTCCCCGCGGCTTCGCTGACGAAAGGCGCCCAGGTCTGGATCGATCTCGGCGATGTGAAGAATCTGGCTGACGTGTCCATCAATGGCAAGTCACTCGGAATCGTCTGGCATGCTCCCTATCGCGTGAACGTCACCTCCGCGGTGAAGTCCGGTTCGAACGAACTTGTGGTCAAAGTAACCAATGCCTGGGTCAACCGTCTGATCGGCGACGAACAGCCCGGCGCAACCAAAATCACCTTCGCTGATGTGAAACCCTACAAGGCAACTTCACCATTGCTGCCCTCGGGCCTTCTCGGCCCGGTCACCATTTACTCGATCGCTAAATAATCAACAGATTTAGCAGCCAGGCGCAGACTCCTTAGGAACGCGCCTGGCTGTTGTGTCTCAGGGAGCACAGATATCAAATGGCCGAAAATCCGAATCCCACTCCAGCGGCCAAAGGCACACCCAACCGCTACGCCTTCATGCTGCGCCTCCGCCCCGGTACAGAGGACGCCTATGAATCCGCTCATCGCGCAGTGTGGCCGGAGATGCTGGCCCTCCTGAAGAAGGCCGGCATCAGCGAGTACTCCATCTTTCGCCGCGATGATCTGCTGATACTTGCCCTTCGCGCTGACGACTTCGAATCAACCTGGCGCCGGATCGAAAACGATCCCGTGAATCTGCGCTGGCAGGCCGCCATGGCTCCTTACTTTGCTCCGATCGAAGGCCTTCGCCCCGGCGAACGCTTCCCCATGCTCGCGGAAGTTTTCTATCTGCCCTGAGTCGCGCGACCGATCCAGCTCTATCCCTGATCTCCGTTCAGCGTCTCCGGCGTCACCACTTTGTGTTTCACGTAGTTGTACGGAGGAACCGCATAACCACGCAGCACTGAGATCCCCAGTTGGATCAGCCTCGGTCCATAGGTCTCCGCTTCATGCGAGATGCTGCCGATCAAAGCGCTTTGCCCTGAACGCATTTCCTCAAGAGCATCTGGAATACAGTCCTGTCCCACCACCGCAATGTCGTGTTCGCGTCCACATTGACGCGCGGCGTCCAGCACTCCCAGCGCGCTTGAATCCGTAGCCGAGGCAACAAGGATTCGCTGGCTGCCCTCGTGCCCTTCGAGGAACTCCCCAACCGCCAGCCTGCTCGGATTTCTCGACCCGCGTCCATCGATCTGCACAAACCGCTCCAGCGATAAATTGCGCAGCCGCTGCCTCACCGCTTCGAAGGCGCCCGTGATCCGGCTCTGCACAAAACTCCCCGCCTCGTTGAAACCAACGCCCACGACCCAGTCAACATTTCCTTTCCACTTCCGCTGCGCATGTTGAGCAAGCAGCGTTCCGGCTTCCACTCCGCACTCGAAGTTATCCACCCCGAAATACGTTGCATTCGGGTGAGGAACATCGATCGCAATCACAGGGATATCGGCCTTCTTGAATATATTTGCCACTCTCGGACCAACAGATTCCTCAGCCTGGAACTCCAGCACCAGGTCGACGCGCTTCTCCGCAAACTCCTCCGCATTGCGCACTGCGGTTTCTGTATCGAACCGATTATCGAGAAGCAGCAACTCGATGCCTGCCGCTGCTGCCGCGGCGGTCACACTGCGCGACACTGCCTGCGAAAAAGGAAGATCCGCGCTCTGCACCGCGAAACCGAAACAAAGCCGTCTGGGTCTCGCAACCAATCGGTACTGGCCGTTCTGAGTCTGTGCAACGTACCCGCGATGCACCAGCGTCTTCAGGATTCGATAGACGCTCGTCTTCGAGATATTCGTCTTCTTGTACACGTCCTCAAGGCTGATGGGCCCATGGACCTGCTCCAGAAGTTCCAGCACGTCCAATCCCTTTGAAAGTATAGGAATCAGATATAGGCGCTTGATCTTGGCTTTCGGCAACTCGCTCTCCCTGCACTCGATGTTTCAATAGTGAAACAGCAAAGAACAGCATAAAGCCTGCAGGCAGAAACACAGCCGGCATTGCGCAGAATATTACGAATCTCTCCGCCGGCAGTGTCAGACAAGCAACAACCGCTCGAATTCGCGAAGCTTAGCCGCGTTTGCTTGACACATCCGCCTCGTACTTGCCGATGGTGCTCAGCCACTCGCTTCCGGGCGGTACATTTTTGGTTGTGCAGTAGTATTCCCACACCGCCGTCCACGGCAGTGACTTGGCCTCTTCCATCAAAGCCAGTCGTGTCGTGTAATCAAACCGGCTCTCCGCCTTCTTCAACTGTTCCCGCGGCTCCAGCATGGCGAACAACAGGGCCTTGCGGAAATTGCGTGTCCCGATCACCCATGCTGCGATGCGATTGATGCTGGCGTCAAAAAAGTCCAGCCCGACATTCACCCTGCCCAATCCATTCGATCGCACGATCTCCTGCGCAATTGCGATCGTCGGATCATCGAACAGCACAACGTGATCACTGTCCCAGCGAACGGGTCGCGATACATGCAGCAGAATCTCGTCGAGAAAGCAAAGGCAGGTCGAGATCTTGTCCGCAACATTCTCCGTGGGATGGAAATGCCCCGCATCCAGGCAAAGCAGCGTTTTCCGTGTCGCGGCATAGGCCATGTAGAACTCGTTTGAGCCGACCGTGCAACTCTCCGCTCCGATTCCGAACAGCTTCCCTTCCACTGCCACCTTGTGATGCTTTCCATCCATCGCGCTGAGAATCGCATCGAGCGATGAAATCAGTCTCTTCCGCGGCTCCAGCCTTTCCGCCGGCGTGTCCTTGTAGCCATCGGGAACCCAGATGTTCATGATCGAGGCAGTATTCAACTGCTCTCCCATGTACTCGCTCACGCGGCGGCTCGCAATGCAATGATCGATCCAGAATTTCCGAATCTCGTTATCAGGGTGGCTCAGTGTCAGATTCTGCGCACTATTCGGATGCGAGAAGCATGTCGGATTGAAATCGAGCCCAAGCCCCTTCTGCTTTGCCCAGTCGATCCAGCCCTGGAAGTGACGCGGCTCAATCTTGTCGCGTTCAACCCGCACATTACTTTCAAGGTAGATCGCATGCAGATTCAGTCTCTTCGCACCCGGAATCAGCATCAGAGCCACTTCAAGATCCGAACGCAATTCGCCCACATTTCGTGCGCGGCCAGGATAGCTCCCTGTCGCCTGGATGCCACCCGTCAAACTGGCATCATCGCTTTCGAAACCGAGAACGTCATCGCCTTGCCAGCACTGGATTGAAATCGGCACCTTATCCAGCTGACGCAGCACTTCTCCGGTGTTCACGCCGTTTTCGGCGTACCGCTCGCAAGCAATGTCATACGCCTCTTCGATCTTCGATTCCGTCACGCGCATGTCTCTCCTTTCATCTCTCTCATCGCAAGCAGTTCGTCAAAGCGCGAGAGCACACCGCTGGGTACAGCATGCCGGGGATGATATTCGTGCAATTCAAATGAGGTACAAATAAGCGCCCGCGCGGCACTCAGATTTTCGATGATTCCAAGCGCAATCATCTGTGAGCTGAGGTTTCCCAGCGAGGATGCCTCCACAGGACCGGCCGTCACCGTGAGCTCACAAGCATCTGCACAGAGCTGATTGAGCAGCTTGTTCTGGCACCCTCCGCCAACGATTCGGATCCGCGTCAGCTTTCGCCCGCACAGGGCTTCCAGCTGCTCCTTCACTGTCCGATAGGAAAGCGCAAGGCTATCAAAGATGCAGCGCGCCAGCTGCGCCACCGTCTCCGGAACAGGCTGGTCCGATCTTCGGCAGTAATCGCGAATCGAATTCGTCATCGACACCGGATTCAAGAATTCCGGATCGTTCACGTTGATGATGGATCGCCACGATTTTTCCCGCGCGGCCTGCTCCACAACCGGGCCGACGTCGGTGATCTGCTCTTCTTCGCAAACGCGCTGGATTGGCCACATGCCCATAATGTTCTTGAGCACTCTGAAACGCCCCTCCACACCGCCTTCATTGGTGAAGTTCATGCGCATCGCATCGGCGTTCGCAATCGGGGTCATGCTCTCAATTCCCATCAGCGACCACGTTCCGGAACTGATATAAGCTTCGTCCGTGCTCTCCAGCGGCGTGCCTGCTACCGCGGAGCCCGTGTCGTGCGTCGCTGGAGTAACCACTTTCAACCCGCGCGCAGCTCCCGTTCCATCTCCCAGCATCGTCCCCGCGGCCACTGGGCTCCTCATCAGCAATTGCTTCAGCCCGATTGCATCCATCAGGAATCTGTCCCACTCGCCGTCAAGCCCGCAAAGCTGGGTTGTAGTCGCGTTGGTGTACTCGTTGGAGACAACACCGCAAAGCCGGAAATGCAGATAATCCGGAATCATGAGAAAGTGCGCGGCCCTGTCGATCCATTCCGGACGCTGCGCGACGCACGCAGCCAGCTGATAGATGGTATTGAAAGTGAGGAATTGGATGCCGGTTCGCTGGTAGATCTCCTTCCGCGAAAGTCGCTCGCAAAGATCTTCCATCACCCCGGTTGTTCGATTGTCACGGTAGCAGACTGGAACACCAACACGATCCAGGGCTTCATCCAGCAGCACATAATCGACACCCCAGCTGTCGACTCCAATACTGGTGACCTCGTCGAACGAGTGCGCCCTGTCAATGTTTCCCTCAATCTGAGCGACGATCTCCTCGATGTCCCAGCATTGGTACCCCGAGGCACGATCTGTTCGTGTTGGTGTTCGAAAGCGGCCGACTTCCTGCAATCTCCAGCAGCCTCCCTCAATCCCACCGAGCACGATTCGCCCGCTTCCCGCACCAAGATCCACTGCGAGACATCTGGCTTCATCGGCTTTGATCAGACCCGAGGGAGTCATTCGTTCCGACACCTTCCCCATTTGAGCGCAGCCATCATAGCGGACCGCAACATCAAAAAGCAAATAGATGCTCTATTGAAATAACCTTGAGTTTGCGAGTACATTCGAGCTGAAACTGGTCCGAATCTTCACTTCCCTTTTCCAGCAAATCGACCTGAGAATAGACTTCCTCCGACTACAGGCCGCGTCGAGACAGGAGAAACTATGGCAAATCACGGCATGTCGGGCCAACACACTCGATTCTGGATGCCGCTGCTGTGCTTCTTTCCTCTTTCTTTCTCCTCGTGTGGAGGTAGAGGTGGCATCACAGCACCGAGACCTATTTCAGTCTATCTGCCCGTCTCCAACATCCATGTCACAGCGGGCGCAAAGTCAGTTTCCATTCCCATCCAGATTCAATCGACCAGTGAAACGGCCCTTGTTTCCGCTATTGGACTACCCGCGGGACTTGACATGACCTATGCCTCTTCCGATACAAATCCCTCTGGTTCACTCACCTTCTCAGCCAACCCGGCGGCAATGACTGGAACCTATATGCCAACTGTGTTCGTGATGTCCGCCGGAAGCTCAGCTTCCACCGGCTTCACCCTCGAGGTCCAGGCACCTTGACTCTCCCCTTACCTCAAGAACGCCTCCGTCAGGCCACCGTCAACCGGGATCAAGTGCCCTGAGGTGCAGCGCGCCTGGGGTCCAGCCAGAAAGAGAATCGCCTTCGCGCAGTCTTCCGGCTCAATTGGTTTGTGCGTAAGTGTTCGTTGCGCGTAAAACTGCGCAAGCACGCCCCGGAGCTCTTCATCCGTCATGCTCTCCTCGAACGTCAGCTTGTACTTTTTCAGCGAGGCAATCACGCGATCCCGCGGGAACATCGTTGATCCCTTCACCACCGTCGCCGGACTGATCCCATTCACGCGGACCTTCGGCGAAAGCGAAACGGCAAACTCCCGCACCAGGTGACTCAATGCCGCCTTGCTCACGTCATATGCTTCGGTGCCGCGCTTCGGAACTACCGCGTTCGCGCTGCTCGTCAGCACAACCGACGCGTCCAAATTCTGATCGGCGAAAATTGCCGCCAGTTCGTCCAGCAGCAGGTAGTTCGCCGTCACATTCACCGTGAGTGTTGTCGCCCATTGCTCGTCAGAGATCGCCCCGCTTGGCGACGACGGAAATAGCGCTGCCGTATTGATCACGATGTCCACACCGCCATAAGTCAGGATCACCTTCTCCACCGCTGCGCGAATCGACTCCCGCTTGCTGATATCGATCGCGGAACTCGTAACCGCTTCCTTCCCGGCCGCCTTCCGAACTTCCTCCGCAACCTGCTCTGCGGCCTCACTCGCGCGATCCGCAACAATCACGTGCGCCCCGCGCTCTGCCGCAATCCGCACCACTTCCCTGCCGATCCCGCTGCCCCCTCCCACCACGAGCGCTACCTGCCTGCTCAGCTCTTTCTCCGGCGGCTGCCGGCGAAGTTTCGCCTCCTCAAGCGCCCAATACTCGATCCGAAATGCCTCTCTTGTCGGCAGTGCCACGTAATTGTCATGAACCTGGAACATCTCCGTGGTCGCCGCCGCGCCGGCCTGAGGAAGAATGTCAGGACATGCGCTCAGTCCACCCAGCCCTGCCGCTCCCTCCATAACGTGAATTGCGTTCACATAAAACTCGCCTGTAATCCGGGACTCGGCCTTGTTCTTCCCGAAGCTGAATTGCCCCACGCCCGGAACGAGCACGACCGTGGGGTTCGGATCCCGTTGAGCCGGAGAAGCCGGCTCCGCAAATTTCGTGTAGTACTCTCCATACTCCCTGCGGTACTTCTCAAGCGCCTCATCAATCGCCGGGCGCAATGTTCCCGCATCGCTCGCAGGATCCCACTTCACGAACAGCGGTCGCACCTTCGTTCGCAAAAAATGATCCGGACAGCTCGTACCCAGAAACGCAAGCCTCTCCGCATCCTTCGAATTCACAAAATCCAGCACCTCGGGCAAATCGCTGTACGTTCCGATCAGCCTTCGGTTCGCCGACACCCGCCCCCGCAGAAACGGGAATATCTTCGTCGCCACTCCCTTCGCATCCGACCTGGTCGAATATCGAGCTCCACCAAATATCGTTCCTCTCCGCTTTTGCACGTGCTCCAGAACAAGCTGCCCCAGCTGGTCAATGATCGTCAGCGTGTTCAGATAGCACTCGCGCTGCGTGTCGCCCCACGTGAACAGCCCATGTCCTCCGAGCACCACCCCATCGCAACCAGGGTTCGCCTCAACAGCCCTCTTCATCATCAAGCCCAGCTCAAAACCTGGTCGCTGCCACGGCACCCAAATCATCCGGTGTCCAAAACGCTCATTGAACTCCTTCAGCTTTTCGAGCCCATTGGCGCTTGCCGCCAGTGCGATTCCCCAATCCGGATGCAGGTGGTCCACATGATTGAAGGGCAGAAATCCATGCAAGGGTGTATCGATTGATGCGGCTACCGGATTCAACCCGAACGTGCAAAGTGGATACAGCTCCACCATCTCGTCTTCGCGCTCGGCTCCCCCATACACCCTTTCGAGAGCAAGCAATTTGTCCAGATACAGCGTCGCGAATCCGCTGCGCTTGATGCTGCCCAGGTCTCCCCCGCTCCCCTTCACCCACAGCACTCTTCGCTCGGTCCCATCCAGCGGATCGAGCTGCGTCACCTTCGAACTTGTATTCCCCCCACCAAAGTTCGTGATGCGAAGATCGGCGCCCAGCAGATTCGAGCGATAACGCAAAAGCTCCGGTTCATCCAGTTTGCTGGCGAGTTTGTCGTCCCAAAGATCCGTCAGGTAAGCGAGGCGGGTGGCGGTCGCGGTCATGCAAATGCCTCTCGTGAAAAACTTGAAAGTATGGGGAAATAGCACGCCCAAGTGCATTCCAGACGGAGCACCCTGTGCGAGCGCAATCAGAGTAATGCAATTGAGCAACAATTTCAATACAAGATTATGCTTGCCTGCCCCCGTACTGATCTGCTCCAATGACCCTTCGCAGGCGTTCGCCAAGATGACTCGAATCGTCGACTCCCACGTTCATTTCTTCGATCCCACCCGCCCCGGCGGTGTTCCCTGGCCAACCCCAGAAACTCCCGCCCTCTATAAACCCGCCTTACCGCCCCGTCTCGAGAGTCTCTCCCACTCCTTCGAAGTCACCGGCTGCATCGCGGTCGAGTGCAGTCCTCTTCTAACGGACAACGACTGGCTTCTCAACCTTGCCGCGTCTCATCCATTCGTCCTCGGAATCATCGGGGACCTCGATCCCGCCGATCCCTCCTACCGCACCCACCTCGACCGGCTCCACAAAAACCCGCTCTTTCTCGGAATCCGCTACGGCAATCTCTGGAACCGTGATCTGTTCGCCGACATCAGCAAGCCGCACTTTCTCGATGGCCTTCGTGCTCTTGCCGATGCGGGCCTTGTGCTCGAAAGCGCCAACCCCGACCCCCGCCTCATCTCCGCCTTGCTGCGGATCGTCGAGAACGTTCCGAAACTTCGCGTCATCATCGACCACCTGCCAAACCTGAAGCTCCCCACCGACGCACACGCGCTCGCCGCATATCATCACGATCTCGCTGTGCTCGCGCGCCGCTCTCATGTCTACGTCAAGCTCTCTGAGATCCCCGTCATTAAGGATGGCGCCCTCATTCTCGACAAGCGCTACTACCGCGAGAAACTGGATCCCCTCTGGGACCTGTTCGGCCCGAATCGCGTGATCTTCGGATCCGATTGGCCCAACAGCGATCAGGTCGCTCCCTACGATCAGACCTTCGAAATCGTCTCCCAATACCTCTCTTCCAAGACTCCCGAAGATCGTGAACGCTATTTCTGGCGAAACTCGAAGACCGCATATCGCTGGAACCCGCGCACGTCCACTTAGCAAACCCACACAGCTTCTTTCATCCTCGCCGCGCCAAATCATGGGCAACGCCAGTCTCTGAATTAGCATCTCTTCAGGCACTACGTGTAGGTGTGCGCGCTATCCTTGTGTGCAAAAGCCCCGTGGTTTACAGGAGATAAATTATGTCCAGTCACCAGGTTGAAGTTCTTCTACCTGTTCATAACGAAGGCGAAAGCATCGAAGCAACCATGCGCGGGATGAACGCTGAGCTTTCTCGCGTCGCCAACATTGGATTCATCGTTTGCGAGGACGGCAGCAGAGATAACTCCAAAGAAGTTCTGCGCTCTCTCGCTACCGAACTTCCCATCCGCCTCAACCTGAGCGACGCGCGCAAAGGCTATTCCAAGGCAATGCGCGAAGGCATGGAGATGTGCGAGTCCGAGTATCTCCTCTGTCTCGACTCCGATGGTCAGTGCGATCCGCGCGATTTCGCAAAATTCTGGGATGCTCGCAACTCCGCCGACGTCATCATCGGCTGGCGTGTTCACCGCGCCGATCCTCTCGTGCGCCGCGTCTTCTCTCGCTTCTTCTATCTGCTCTACCAGGCAGTCTTCCACGCGCCAGTCCACGATCCCAGCTGCCCCTACGTCCTCATGCGTGACTCCGTCGCCAAGGTCATGGCCAAGGAACTCGGCGAGATGAAGGAAGGTTTCTGGTGGGAGTTCGTGGCGCGGTCTCACCGCCACGGCTTCACGCTCCACGAGATCCCGATCAAACATCAACAGCGCGCGGCCGGCGTCACCCAGGTCTACAAGTGGAGCAAGATGCCCGGCATCTTCTTCCGCCACGTTGCCGCCATCTTCAAGATCTGGAGCCAGACAAGGAACGCAAAGCCGGCGTCTGCCGCATCCGTCAAGAGCCGCCACGCCTAGAGCAATTCACCTTCAAAAACTTCAGAGCCCACGCCAATGCGCGTGGGCTCGTCATTTTCGTCGATCGATTCTAATGGTGCCCGGAGGGGGACTTGAACCCCCACGGCCTTGCGGCCTGCGGATTTTAAGTCCTATTTACCCTCCCTAGGCACCGCCTTGCACCTGCTTGCATGGACCTGAATAACGACAGCAGGATGAATGACTTGGACGCGTTATCCACACCGCACCGTGTCGCACTAGAAAGAACGAAATCACGGTACAAAGTGGCACCAAAAGCGGCA